>VOFC01000931.1_pt1 | contig 80000 bp, 110 predicted proteins | sample 5384161 | NCBI WGS metagenome assembly VOFC01 (sample SAMN12384722, study PRJNA508395) | human gut metagenome | isolation source: healthy gut B | host: Homo sapiens | reverse complement strand
TCAAATCGCAAGTGTAGTTACTGTTCAATACCGAAATTGCTATTCTTACAGGATTGCCTGCTACCTGAATACAAGTGTTTGTAATACAACCGTTAGCCACTTCACCTGCCTTAGTTGATACCATAAATACTCCGTAACTTAAATTATATATTGCTTTTTTGTCCATATCTAATCCTCCATTTCACTATATTGATTATTTTCCGTTTCGCTTTTTATTTATAATATCATAACATTTTTTATGGTTCCAACATAAATACTTTGGAAAGCAATTTTTATTTATAATTATCTATTGACTATTGTATTATACCCGATTTATTATATTTGAGAAGAAAAAAGAAAGGATTTTTAATTTATTATGGACCAACAAAAGTACAAAACGGAGAACAAAATTTTAAGGCTGTCACTGGGAGGCACCATTACTTTTACAGTATTAGAAATCATCGCTTCCTTTGTCTTAGGTTCAAAAACCGTAATGACTGACGGCATATTTGACTTGTTTGACTTATTACTATTGCTTCCAATGTTTATTTTGGTTCCTTTTCTATACAAACCTGTTTCTGAAAAAGAAACCTTATGGTTTTTCTCAAATTGAATCATTACTTGTTCTTGTAAAATATATTGTTTTACTTATTGTAGTTGTCAATATGATTACAAACAACATTACAGTTTTACTTCACGGTGGACACACAGTTGATGCCACAAACGTTCTTATATATGAAGCTTCTCTTTGCGTGTGCTGCATAATTATGTACCTTGTCCTTCATTATCTTAGCCGTGACTATTCCTCAATGATAATTAAATCAGAGCTTTATTTGTGGAAGGTTGACATTGTAAGTACTCTTGGAATTTCAGTTGCATTTTTGTTCCAGATTTTCCTTACACACAGCCCAATTAATTTTATTATCCCTTACATAGATTCTTCTGTGGCAATTATTGTTGCATTATTCCTTGTAAAAGAGCCAATTGTGCAGATTATCAAAAACTTAAAGGAATTGTTTATTCTCACCTGATCAACAGATTATGGATGAAATCAGAGAAGTTGTAAATAAGGACATTAGCAATTATGAATATAGTCTTGATTTCTTAGATGTTACACAAACAGGGCGTAAAACATGGATTGAAGTCTACGTTAAAAGCAAAAATGACACTGTAAAATCAAGGATTTCAAAAAATACAGGAACATATCACAAAAAGATTTGATAGACAAATTTGACCAGATTTATGTTGAAATAGTTCCTGCTCTATAGCTTGTAACTATAATTTACGATTAAATTTCAAAAATACTTTTCACAAAGGAGATTTTTAAATGAACCTTATAAAAGAAAAATACAAAGGCTTATTAGTTTGCCTTGCAATCGCAATTCCTGCCTGGATACTTGGCAAAATCTTTCCTATTATTGGAAGTGCCGTTATTGCTATCATTGCCGGTATGGTTATTGCTTTATTCTGGCAACCAGGAAAAACTTTCAAACCGGGAATTACTTTTACATCAAAAAAATACTTCAGTATGCAGTTATTTTTTATTGGGCTTCGGTCTTAATCTTAACGTAATATTTAGTACCGGAAAGCAATCACTTCCAATAATTATTTGTACAATTTCCACATCTTTGATTATAGCATTCGCACTTCACAAAGCTATGCACATTGATTCAAATATCAGTACTTTAATCGGTGTAGGATCTTCTATTTGCGGTGGTTCTGCCATTGCTGCAACAGCACCTATTATTGATGCAGATGATGACGAAGTGGCTCAGGCTATTTCTGTTATTTTCTTTTTCAATGTTTTAGCTGCTTTATTGTTTCCAATGTTTGGACATTTCTTAGGATTTGATACAACATCCGGTGAAGCCTTTGGTATATTTGCCGGCACTGCTGTTAATGATACTTCATCAGTTACAGCTACTGCTTCTACTTGGGACAGTATGTGGAACCTTGGAACTCAGACACTTGATAAAGCCGTTACAGTTAAGCTTACAAGAACTCTTGCAATAATTCCTATTACTTTGGTTCTCGCTTTATTTAGGGCAAAACAGTCAGGTAGCAATTCAAATGAAGGTGGATTTAGTTTTAAGAAAGCTTTTCCTATGTTTATTTTGTGGTTTATTGTTGCTTCTCTTATTACAACAATTGCCATAAGTCTTGGTGTTCCATCATCAGTATTTGCACCACTTAAAGAGCTTAGCAAATTCTTTTATTACTCTTGCCATGGCTGCCATCGGTCTTGGCTGTAATGTTGTCAAAAGCTTATCAAAAATGGTGGCAAACCTATTTTGCTTGGCGGCTGTTGCTGGATTGGCATAACTTGCGTAAGCCTTTTTTACTTCAGCACGTTTTAAACATTTGGTAAATATAGAATTTAGTGAGCATATAATTTGGTAAATAACGACACTTATTCCAATGACCTCCTATTGCTTAAATTTTTTCGCTATCAACCTTAAAAGCAATTTCATTAATTTACAGTTCTCAATGCCTGCGTCCCAGAATTTTTCCAACGGAATATTTTGCACCTGACACACAATGCTTGAATCCATTGCTCCATGTCCCACAATAATAACATCCTTACCTGCATCTAACTGTGGCTGAACTACTTCTTTAAGAAAAACTTCCTGTTCTGGCAAACAAATCATCAAAAGTTTCTCCATCTTCCACACCCGGATAATTAGCCGGATCCTTAAACAACTTTCTAATAGGGCTTCCCTCTATCTGAGACGGATGTGTTACACCTTCATACACGCCAAAACACATTTCCATAAGCCTGTCGTCATATACAATAGGAATGTTTCTTCCTTCCAAAACAATTTCGGCTGTCTGCTTTTGCCCTAACAAGCGGTGAGCAATAGCATATGTCAAAATTAACATCTTTATATTTTTTTTTTCTTTGGCTTGCTCTGCCATCTGAATGCCTTCTTCATTTAATGGAATATCTGTACGACCTTGAAGCTTATGCTTGGCATTCCAATCTGTTTTTCCGTGTCTCATAATATATAACATAACTTTTCTCCATATCTTTTGCTAATCTAATATAATTTATACGGATATAAGCTTAACTCATTCAGGTTATTTTCGCAACTGTGACTTCATTGGAACAAATTCAATTTTCAGCCGCATTCCCATACCTGCTGCAAATCTCTTTAATAATTTTAAAGATGGATTTGTATTTTTCCTTACTCTATGTTATGCTTTCTAAATACATCTAAAAGGTAATAAGAAAGGTAAAAATGTTATGAAAAAAATAATGAAAAAGAAGCTCTTTCTCTGGAAAGCTAGGCTTCGTTCTTTCGGCTGCAGGGGCTTCTGTAGGACTTGGAAATATTTGGAGATTTCCTTATCTTGCTGCTAAATACGGTGGTGGTATCTTCTTATTAATATATATTGTCCTTGCCCTTACTTTTGGATATACAATGATTGTAGCTGAAACTTCTATTGGTCGTATGACTAAGAAAAGCCCTGTTGGTGCTTTTAAATCATTTAGTAACTCTAAGTTTGTATCTTTAGGCGGATGGATTAATGCCATCATTCCTATACTTATCGTTCCGTACTATTCTGTTATCGGTGGCTGGGTTATTAAATATCTTGTCGAATATATTATTGGTGACAGCAAACTTTTAGCAGGTGATGACTATTTTACGGGATTTATTTCAGGCGGTTTTTCTGCAGAAATTTGCTTTATTGTATTTACTTTTTATAACTTTGGCAATTATTTATGCAGGTGTTAGAAGTGGTATTGAACGTGTATCAAAATTTATGATGCCTATACTTGTTGTTCTTTCACTTATCATTATGATTTATTCTATAACAAGACCGGGAGCAATGGCTGGTGTAAAATATTTTCTTGTCCCTAATGTTAAGAACTTTTCATGGATGACTGTAGTTGCGGCAATGGGACAGATGTTCTATTCAATGTCGATTGCGATGGGTATTCTCATTACATTTGGTTCTTATATGAAAAAGGATTTGTCAATTGAAAGCTCAACTAAAAACGTTGAAATCTTTGATACTGCTATTGCCATTATGGCAGGACTTATGATTATTCCTGCTGTTTTTGCTTTCTCAGGTGGAGATCCTAATGCGTTAAAAGCCGGTCCTTCACTTATGTTTATTACAATTCCTAAGATGTTTGAAAGTATGGGACTTAGTACAGCTGTTGGTATACTTTTCTTTACATTAGTACTTTTTGCGGCACTTACCAGTTCAATAGCCTTAACAGAAAGTGCTGTTTCAACTTTTGAGGACGAATTTGGATGGGGAAGAAAGAAATCAACTATTATCCTTGGTGGTATTATGATTGTTCTTGGCAGTCTTTCATCATTTGGCTATGGTCCTTTAGGTAGCATCAAAATTATTGGAATGCAGTTTTTAGACTTCTTTGATTTCTTAACTAATTCAGTAATGATGCCAATTGCTGCATTTGCTACATGTATTCTTGTTTCAAAAATAATTGGTCTTAAGAAAATCGAAGAGGAAGTTCTTCACGGCGAAGGCACATTCCGCAGAAAGAAAATTTTTAACTTTATGATTAAATACCTTTGCCCATTATTTGCGGCAATAATACTTTTAAGTTCAATTGCAAATGCATTTGGATGGATAACAATCTAAGGATTATAAGAGTGCGAAGCACGTAGCAATCTGTGTAATCATATCTTTTTTAAAACGTACCCCACTATTTCTATTTTTTGAAATGGTGGGGTACGTTTTCTTTTGTTTCAAATTATATGTTGTGTTAAATTTGCGAGAATTTAGGCTAGCGTGCCCAGAGATTTAAGCTTTTTCATATAGCGGGGTACATTTGCCTTTGATTCAAACTATATGTTGTGTTAAATTAGTAGGATTTGGGGCTAACGTACCCCGAAAATATAGAAATTTTATATATCGGGGTATTTTGGTTGCTGGCATATACAATATGTTGTGTGAGTAAGTGTAATATTGCTGATTTCGTACCCCGAAATTTAACCAAATCTCTATGTCGGGGTACGCCGTACTTTTTTTACTTCTCATATTGTTGTTTCCTTTATCCTAACTCCCTATGGTTTTAGACAAAGAAGATGCCATATTATTGATTTACTCTCTAATATGGCACCTTCTTGTTTTTTATTTAATTTTAGCTTTTTGCTTAAGCCTCTCTTAACAAGAATCTTTTTGTAAGATTTCTTCTTGCTCTTTGGAACCGTTATTTTTGCTTTCTTGTTTATACTTTTGAAAGCCGATTTTCCAACCTTTTTTAAAATCAATTTCTTTGACTTGATTTTAATATTCTTAAGTTTCTTACAATTATAGAATGCCTTACTTCCTATTTTGCTAACGTTCTTTTCAATTGTAATACTTGTAAGATTCTTGCATTTCTTAAATGCATTGCCCCCCTATTGCTGTAACTTTATAAGTAACATTTCCTATCTTAATTTGTGATGGAATAGTCGCTTTTTTTAAGTTTCTTATCAATAGGGCAAACATATTCTACCTGCTGGTTCGGCACAATCACTCTGTAGATTGCGTTGGTTGTAGCATCTTCATAAGTGCTTCCAACATTATACTCTTCTTTCAAAACATCTACTGTCTCAGTTTTAGTCTTTCCACAAACTGTACAAGTATATGTTCTTGTTCCCCTGTTCTGTATATGTTGGCTCTTTTTTTATTTTTCCAGAATCCCACTTATGGCCTTTGGCTTCTGTCTTTATTGTTTTTTTCTGCTTATTTCTTTGTTGCATACTGTACAATAAACTACTTCGTCATAACTTCCTCCAGCTTCGCATACTGCTTCTGTTGCATTCTCGATTTTCTTCTCGCCTGCTACATGTCCTTTTGCTGGAATAACTGTTTCATCCTTCTTGATGTCACATCTCTTACAATGAATTGACTTTAGACCTGTTTCTTCACAGGTTGCTTCCTTATCTACTGTGAAATCATTGTTCCAATCATGTCCTAAGGCTTCTACTTTTTCTGTCTTTGTCTTTCCACAGACTGTACATTCAAATGTCTTAACTCCTTCTTCTGTGCATGTTGGTTCTGTGGTTACCTTGCCCTCGTTCCACTTATGGCCTTTTGCTTCTGTCTTTATTGTTTTTCTGCTTATTTCTTTGTTGCATACTGTACAATAAACCACTTCGTCATAACTTCCTCCAGCTTCGCATACTGCTTCTGTTGCATTCTCGATTTTCTTCTCGCCTGCTACATGTCCTTTTGCCGGAATAACTGTTTCATCCTTCTTTGAATCACATCTCTTGCAATGAATTGACTTTACTCCTGTTTCTTCACAGGTTGCTTCTTTATCAACTGTAAAATCATTATCCCAATCATGTCCTAAGGCTTCAACTTTTTCTGTCTTTGTCTTTCCACAGACTGTACATTCGAATGTTTTAACGCCTTCTTCCGTACAGGTTGATTCTGTGGTGATTGTTCCTGGATTCCACTTATGACCTTTGGCTTCTGTCTTTACTGTAGTTCTGCTTAACTCTTTACCGCATACTGTACAGTAAATTACTTCATCATAGCTTCCACCATTTTCGCAAGTTGACTCTGTGGCATTCTCAATTTTCTTCTCGCCTGCTACATGTCCTTTTGCCAGAATAACTGTTTCATCCTTCTTTGAATCACATCTCTTGCAATGAATTGACTTTACTCCTGTTTCTTCACAGGTTGCTTCTTTATCAACTGTAAAATCATTATCCCAATCATGTCCTAAGGCTTCAACTTTTTCTGTCTTTGTCTTTCCACAGACTGTACATTCGAATGTTTTAACGCCTTCTTCCGTACAGGTTGATTCTGTGGTGATTGTTCCTGGATTCCACTTATGACCTTTGGCTTCTGTCTTTACTGTAGTTCTGCTTAACTCTTTACCGCATACTGTACAATAAACGACCTCATCATAACTTCCTCCAACTTCGCAAGTTGACTCTGTGGCATTCTCAATCTTAGTTTCGCCTGCTATGTGACCTTTGGCTTCAAGCTTTTCCGTCTTCGTATCTGTTATTGCTTCGTTGTTGTATTTGCCTGTTGCTGTGTGCACTATACTTCCATCTTCTTCACAAGTAGGTTCTGTTCTTTTAGTCTGCACATCGCAGTCTATCCCTACCACATGCTCGCTATTGTATTCACACGTATACACTGCTTTACAAGTACTATAGTCGCTTGACCACTGAAAATCCGGTCCTATGTAGTTGTGAATACAGATTTTGTTTACCTTTGTTGTTAAGTTTGAAATGTTGCATTCCTGATTTGTTGCGTTGGAGTCTGTTAATTCATCTACTACAAGCTGGAATTTGCCTGTTACATTTTCATTTTTGTTGCTTTAAAGGTTAGCTTTATAACTTGTCCGTCAGCTTTTATGTTTCCTGTTGACATAAAGGCAAATTTAACTTTTCCTTTAGTTGAAGTTGAAACATTAGTAAATGAATTTTTCAAAATCCCATCAGAAAATGACGCATCCTGTATTTCAAATATATCTTTGTCATATTCAAGATAAGCTGTCATTGAAGCTATTCCTGAATTGCCTGCCAGATTAATTGTAACGTCAAATGTTTCCTGTGAATCTATTGAATCAAGACCATTTACCGTAAACAAATTATCTGACTGCTGCTCTGACGTTGATATTGTTGCTTCATAACTTCCATCAAAAGTGCATTCCTGCAACTGCTCGTTTGTTATTGTTACATCTGATAATGAAATGTTACTAGATGTTGACTTCTCTAATGGTACAAACTGAATGTTCAAAAATTCATCGTCAAGTTATAACATTTGCTAAAGGCATAAGCTACTTTAACTTTACCTTTTTCAATTTTATTATAAGAAATCATCAAACCTTCAACATTCTGATTAGCCGTAACTCCTTGAAATCTTACCTTTTCTTCAGCATAAGACAAAATAAAACTGCCTGACATTACGCCTTCATTACGGCTAAAAACCAAATTTACAATTTACTGTATCATTAACATTTGCATCGGAAACTCCTTCAAAATTAACCTGATAATTGCTGCTAAATGGATTATCCACATTTATACTTAATTCTGAATCGATGCTTAAATCAATGGTTGAAAAGATTCTTGTCGTATGCTTCATTTATTTTATTTTCAAATATGCACTGCTCATTTCCAACAAAATCGGCTGTATAAGTAATTGTAAATAATTCCTTGTTATCTACTGACAAGCCATTAAGATTAACCAATGCTATACTAACTGTTCCCTGATTTTCTTTGGCTGAAGTTACTGTAGAGCCTAGTTCATTTCCAAATTTGCATTCAGAATAACGTAACTTCTCATTATTATATTTAATTGACATTTGAAGACTACTAAGGTCAACTATGCTCTCACCATAATAATGTACATTGACAACACCATTACTCTGTTCATAAGACGTCCATATTCGTGGATTTGTGTCTGCTTTTACTATTGTATTAGCAGGGACTATTGCCCCTGCTAATAATGAAACTACAAGAACGATGCTTACAATGAATTGATAAATTTTATTCTTTATTTTCATTTAAACACCTTCCTTACTTAAACTGAGTTATTTCTCCTGTTGCATACTGCAAAATTCTCATGGCATCTACTGCTGTAATCTTACCGTCACCGTTAACATCTGCTAAGCCAAGTATTACATCTGTAGGATTATCAAGTAATGCCAGTTTCAATGCAAGCATAGCATCTACTGCCGTTACTTTTCCGTCCATATTTACGTCGCCTAATTCATAGCTTGTGGCACTTGAATTAACAAGAACAATAATGCTTGCCTTCTGGCTGCTCTTTTCAAGCGATGCTGAAATAACTGCATAACCATTGCCTTTTGCTGTAATAATCCGTCTGAATTAACTTCTGCAACCGCTGTGTTACTTGAAGTCCACTGAAGACTTCTCTTCTCGTTACTTGTATCATTTCTAACCTGTGCATCAACTGAATATGTTTCATCAGGATACATTGTTACAATATCCTGTCCAAATTCCACATATGCTTCATCCTTAAATATTTCAATTGGGATTTCACACTTAGCATTGTTATAATATGCTGTTACTGTAGTAGAACCAGTTTTAGTTAATTCAAATACACAAGTTCTACCATTGTCTGTTGACTGAACAAGTTTAACTGAATCGTTGTAAGACCAGTTAATAGTTGCTATTGACTCTATTGGCTTAGCCTGTAACTTGATAGTAACAATATTGCCTACAGTTCCTGAATACTTGTTTTGTTCAGAAGTAATCTCTTTAACAGGAAGTTCGTTAACCTGAACATTAATATATGTTGTTTTTCCATCACAACTAACCGTAACTGTAGTACTTCCACTCTGAATTGCCGTAAATGAACCATCATCATTCTGTTTAAGTACACTTGAATCATAGCTATAATCTGCATAATCATGATATGTGGCATTAGCAGGTGAAACTGTTACATTAGGTGTAAATGAATCTCCTATATCTAAAGTAGCCCTTGATTTTTTAACTTTAATATCATTTACAGGAACGTATTCACTCTGTTCAATAAATGATATTCTTTCAGAATCATAATCTAAGTTTTCTACTTCCACACCATTAATCTTAACACTGATTACTTCAGGTCGAACTTCGGTAGATTCGTTATAATATTCAAAATATCCCAGTTTTCCACCATTTATACTCTGATTATTAAATTTATATTTATAAGTATTTCCTGAACTATTTCCACTTATATAACTTAATGATGAAGAAAAAAATATTTGCCACCGTCTTTTAAAGTCACCTCTAAACTATTAATTTTTCCATTAAAGTTAGTCTTTAAATATGAGTTCTGTGATTTTGCTAATTCTTTAGTTATAATAGTATCCTCATTATAAACTTTCACATTAGAATCCGTTACATCAAATGCATCATCTATACTTGCCACAACTACCTGATTTTCTGTTAACTCTACCTTCTTCTTGCCCATATATTCAGGTTTGAAAGTAAACTTAAGTTCCTTGGCAGATACATATTCTGTATCAACTTCTTTATCATCTATTACAACCCTGTCTGACTCATTAAAGTTTACACCTTTGACTATACCTGTCATGCTCTTACCAACTTCTCCGTTATCAGCTTTAACTGATGACACAAACGCCTTAGACTCTACCGGTATAACATTTGGTTCAGTTGCACTTCCGTTGTATGCATAATTAATTCCATCTGTGGCTTCAATATAGTACTGAAGATTTCCAACAGTTATATCTTCTGCATTAATATGAGCATTATAATAATTACCAGTAGTATTGTTCATTGGAACTGATTTAAAATTATCTTCTCCTTCCATTCGATAAAACAATGTAACACCTTCAACACCTATGTTATCCTTAACTGTTGCTGTAATAGTTGCACCAACTCCGTTAGTTATAGATTTTAGTGCTGTATGTTTAATTACCGGTGGCTTATCATCTACTGCTGTATTAGAAGTAATATTAGAAGGTCTTGACTCAGACATTGCCGTATCTACTACTGTAAAGTAATAATAATACTTCTTTCCTGCCTCGACTTTTTTGTCTTCGTATTCTTTCTCTTCTGATGACAAAATAGATGAATTAATCTTCTTAAAGCTTCCTTCCTCCCCTGTTTCACTTCTATAAATATTAAAGCCTGCCATAGTGTCATATTCATCCTGTGTCCAGTTAAGATAAATACTTCCAACTCTACCTTCTGACTGAAGTGTTAAAGCTTCCGCCCACTTGCTGTAACATCAAACTCAAATCTTCCCCAGTCTGTTCCTGTAGTAAGCCAATGGTCATCTGCTGCAGCAGCATCCTTAACCCTGAAGTACTGATGTCCCTGATTAATAAGAACCTTAATCGGCATCTTACCAACCCATTCTCTTGCACTATTCCACTGTCCCTTTAAAGTATAATCTGTATATGGATCATCCGGTCCATAAGAAACCATTGGATCTGTCTCCTGATCCATATCTCTGTTAAATAAAACATGAACATCATATGTACCATTACCAACAGTATCAACCTTATCACCATTCTTATCTGTAATGTAAATATCAGAAACACAAGGATAAGTTTCCTCTGATGCTTATCTAAATATGGGCTTGTAATGATATCTCCACAATTTGTATTCGTATCAAAATCAATAATCTGCTTGTTTATCAGTCTTTCATCGTTTGTTCCCCAATAATTATTTTGTGCTGAATATACAAAGTCTCTAGAATTACTGTTAAACATTTTCATCCATTCAGATGTATCTGTACAAATTAATCTATTTAGCACTGTATTTCCCATAAAGTTTGTGTTATCTAGCTCACCTAAATATTCAGGATCTGTATTTATTTTTTTAATTTTTGAATCGTCTATATCTGCTGGATACTCTGCCAAAATATATCTTGTAATATTATCAACTGCATCATTTAAGATATGTGGTAAATATACATATTCTTTTTCATTAGTTTCTGTATTTGTTTTTTCTGATTTTCTAAGATATACGCGATACACAGCAAGTGGATTTGACACTGATGCATTGATTTCAGCACCTGGTTTTTCCCCATTAACAGATGCTATATCTTCACTTTTTGTATCAAAATAATAACCATTTATCAAATTTAAATATTTATTAACATCATTACCATAAATGTCCTTAAACATATCTCCCAATAAATTTGTGATTTCTTCATCTAAACCTACGGTTGACAAATGACCTCCATTCATACTTATTGCTTTTTTCTATAGCATTATAGTTGAGCATATTTGAGCCAACATAATTATACTCATAAAAATATTGATCCAAATTATATATCACATATTTTTTCCATTTAACGTTCCTATTCTACTCGCTACTTCCATATACGGTCTTCTGTATTGAAAACTATTTACTGACATTTGAGATGGAAACATTTTAATCCCAGCAGAAGTATTTTTTTTTGCTTCATTAATTAAAAAAGTACAATTATTTGCCTTAATGTTACTATAATAATTTTCGCAATTATCAAATAATACATTGTTAAATTCTCCACTAACAATAGATTTCGTTCCAACCAATTCATTTCTTGTTGCGCGCAAATTCGATATTTTAGATTTTCAAGATAGGTCGCATTTATTTTAGGACTATCTTCTTCTTCAACTGTACCACCACCATTACTATAAGCACGTTTTTTTACATAGTCGTAATTTTGTGTAAAATTCAAATGTGAACCACTACTTATATCAATATAGGGATTTTCAATATTTACATAATTCATATCTATAGTTCCCGGAGCCACCTTCTCAACCTGAACCCTATAATCTTCAAAATTTTTTCCAGTGAACAATTCAATTGGTTTACTTTCTGTTCCATTAAAATTCATTCTTCCTTGTACAGATATATATGCTATATCGTTATCTCCATACACTGAATACTGATCTGATGCCCAGAACTGTATTTTTGTTCCCTCTTCTACATTTACAGTTACTCCTTTAGGAATAAAAAGAGAATTTTGAACTATATAATAATTGTCTTCCGTTAATGTAACATCGTTCTTTATTTCTCCTGAAAGAATTATTCCCTTTACTATATGAATAGTGTAGGTTGTGTCATATGACTGTCTATAAACAGTAGTATCATTTTCATCTAATCCATTTTTAGCTTTATAGTTTATATTGAATTGAATATTTAAATCATTAGGTGCATTATCTTTTATTTTCACTCTTATAGGATGTTCTACACCTACTACTGTTTTTGATTCATTATATTTAAATCCATTATTCTGTGTTCCGAAACTTCCTATATCATCTATTCCAACTTCTTTGTCTGAAACAAATTCTACATACTGATTGTCTATTCCATTAGTTGTAGCATTCACTGTTATAGTAACATTCTTAGCTGCTCCCCACTGGTTACGAAGTCCTATTGCCAAGTCTATTGTTTCTCCCGGCTGAATTATTCCGTCACCATTGTTTGCTTTAGATATGTCTTCTGAATCAAAAGCATATATTTCATCTACTGTAATATTAGGTTTAGGCTTATTAGTTAATGAAGCTGTTAGTGATAATTTCTTATAGTTATATGTTTTTTAACATCCTCATTGTAATAAGTTATTGTGTCCTCTGTGGCTCCCACTAACTGCCCCATTATATATCTTGATGAATATGTATCTTTGTCTTTTTAATGAGCTTCTAAGTATGGCTGCCTCCGCTGATGCCATAGGCGCTGCCATAGATGTACCATTCCATGATGCATAACGTCCGTTAGGAAGTGTACTATATACGCTAACACCCGGAGCTACTACTTCATACTCAGCATTTGCATTAGGTTTATAGTCCCAGTTAGAGAAACTTGCAAATTTATTATTTTCATCATATGCCATTACACCTATTACATATGAATATGATGCAGGATACATATTTTGCCCTCTAATGGACAATCTGCTGTTGGCACACTTTTATTACCTGCTGCTGCTACAAGCACACAGCTTCCGAAGGCATCCTGTAGAGCGTTTTCTATTAAGGCTGAATGAGCTGATGAACCAAATGACATATTAATTACATCTGCACCATTTTTATATGCATACACAATTGCCTTTGCGATATCTGTAGAATTAAATGTTCCATCTGAGCCACCTGCTTTTTATAGGCATTATTTTTGACTTATAAGCTATACCTACACCACCTACGTTGTTATTTTCCATGGCAATAATACCTGCCACATGTGTTCCGTGACCATGGTCATCCATAGGTGTTTCATTAGGATCTATTAGGTTAATTCCGTGTACATCATCTACATATCCATTGTTGTCATCATCAGCACCTGTTGTTCCGCTTACCTCTGCGCTGTTAGTCCATATATTATCCTGAAGGTCTTCATGGTTGTAATCCACACCTGTATCAATAACAGCTACTACTGTTCCTTCACCTGCAGTATTTCCATAGTCTTCATTACCCCATACTGATTCAAGCTTCTGATCCTTTAAGTACCATTGCTTGTCCATTCCCTTATTGTCTTCTGCTGATGGAACAGACTCTTCACTTGTAAAGTATTTGTATACAGGTTCTGCTATTTCTACTGTATTCTGACTGTTAGTGTTATCAACAATGCTCCAGATATCTTTTTTCATCTGTAGTTATTTTGTAGGATACCTGCTTATGTTCTTTTCCGTCATTGTCCTTAATGGTATTCTCCATAATAACTTCACTGTCTGTAGCCTTAGCATCCTTATACCACTGTTCTTCTTCTATAGGCTTAGTGTTCTTGTCTTCTTTTCTAATTACAACAAAGCCGCCTTTTTTAACCTTTTTACGGCTTTTCTGTAATCTTCGTCCTTAGTCTCACGGATAATCTTCTGATAGTCAATCTTCTTGTCCGGGTCTCCTATCTTATTATCCACATTGTTTTTGTTCTCAGACACATTAGGCTCTTTAGACTTTTCAGTCTTAGTATCCTTGTTCGATACAATGTCTGCCTTTGCCACATCTGACTTGTTATCATTTGTTTTAGAAACTGTTGTTTCTTTTTTACTACTTTGTTACTGTTGCCATCCATAAAAGTCGATGTTGCAAAGCCTGTTACAATCAGTGCTACTGCAAGTACAACAGCAAGTACTTTTTTCTGCCAATTTTTCATAACAAAAACCTCCTTTTACTTGTATTTTAATGTTTCTACTTTTGATTCTAGTTATCCACTGTTATTAGAATCTTTCATAGTTACATTATAATACATTGAAGGAGGCTTTTTTCACAAACTGACCCCTATTAAGTTTACTCTTCATATCATCAGCTAGCTAGTTTATAATTCCACAACTATCCCCAAACTTCTTTGGCTATTTCCTTAACAAGTGTAAGCTTGGCCCACTGTTCTTCTTCTGTAAGTTTGTTTCCAATCTCACATGATGCGAACCCACACTGAGGGCTTAAGTAAAAGTCTGTCTAATGGAATGTATTTTCTGCTTCGTGTATTCTATTTATTACTTCCTCTTTATTTTCCAACTTAGGTGACTTAGTTGTAATCAAGCCAAGTACTACTTTCTTGTCTCCTGAAACTTTTGCAAGTGGTTCAAAACCTCCCGAACGCTCGTCATCAAATTCAAGATAATATGCATCTACATTTTCCTCACCGAACAATATATCTGCTACCGGGTCATATGCTCCGCTGTTAGCATATGTTGAATGGAAATTTCCACGACATACATGTGTGTTGATTACTATGTCTTTAGGTGCATTTGCGATAACCTTATTATTAATATCCTTGTGTGCTTTCTGGATTTCAATTAATCCTTCCTGTGTTGTTCCGTATGCAAAATGTCCTGACTTATCTGCCATCATTCCCCCATGTACAGTCATCTAACTGTATGTTTCTGCATCCTGCTTCATACAAATCATTAATAACCTTGCCGTATGCTTTTACAATATCCTCTGCTAATTCCTTATCTGTAGCATAATATTTTAATGTATGTTCTCTGTTAAATGGCATTGTAAACTGTGCCAAAAAACTGTGCAGGTGATGGCATAGTCTGCTTTGCAACTGTGTTTTCATCTTCAAACTGTTTTACGAATTTGAAATGTTCTACGAAAGGATGCTCTTCTTTTTATGCCAACTTTTCCTACCAAATATGTATCATCAACCATTGCATCCTCACCGTGGAAAGGTAAACCTGTCTTTGTAGGTGCATGACCTACTCCATCAAATCCCCACATAAAATCAAGGTGCCATGTAGCTCTTCTAAATTCACCGTCTGTTATAACGTGGTATCCTAATTCTTTCACTTTAGTAATTAATTCTGTTATGCTTTCATCCTCAACCTTTTTAAGTTCGTCGTACCCTATACTTCCATTGTCGAACTGATTTCTTGCTTTCTTAAGCTTCTCAGGTCTTAAAAAGCTTCCCACATAATCATATCTGAAGGGTGTATGTAATTTACTCATATTTTTTTCCTCCTATGCTTGCTCTTTATAATATTTTTTTAATTTCTTATTATTTTATATCTGAAAAAAACTTAAATTTTCTCATCATATTTTAAGAAACTTTTTTATCTGCTCTGTTGCCTTTACCATATTTCGAAGGCTTAAATCTGTTTTCTTTTTCTCCTCCATTTCATACTTGTTTGATAGGAGTTATTATACTTAATATATAGTTTATTGAAAATATAAAAAAAACAGGTTGTCCATAGTTTTAAACTATAAACAACCTGTTTTCTTAAGTGAATTTATTACTGATTTCCTTATTATTTTAACAGTTTATTCTTGGAATTTTTTATTGTTTAAAAGAGTATGATTACTCAAAATATTTTTTAACACTTCTAAATATGTATATCCCAGTCCGCTGATTCTGCCTTTCTTATGGGTAATATAACCTATTCTCATATCACTTTCATCTGCCAAAGGTACAGCAATAATATCTTTACCATTTAATTTTTTTGTCAATAACACCACTACAAACAGTGTAACCATTTAGACCTATAAGCAGGTTAAACAAAGTTGCCCTATCCCTAACTCTTATGTTCTTTTTGCGCTCAGAAGCCGAAAAAAATTTCTTCTGAAAAATAAAATGAATTATGCTCTCCCTGTTCAAAAGAAAGGTATGGGTATTGCTCCAATTCTTCATTAGTAATCACTGTATTTCCTGCAAGTGGATGTTTTCTGCTTATGAATACATGAGGGCTTGCCACAAATAACTGGTGGAATTCCAAATCATGAGATTTTAAAATTTTCTGAATTACTTTTTCATTAAAAGCATTTAAGAACAGAATTCCTATCTCGCTTCGCATTCTTGCCACATCTTCTATAATTTCATAAGTTTGTGTTTCTCTTAGGCTGAAATCATATTCGTCCTGACCGTATTTTTTTTATTAAATCAACAAAAGCATTAACTGCAAAAGAATAGTGTTGTGTTGAAACGCAAAACTGCTTCTTTCCACCGTTGTTTCCTTTGTACTTGTCCTCTAAAATTGCCGCCTGTTCTAACACCTGTCTTGCATATCCTAAGAAATCTTCTCCTTCTTTTTTGAAAGGCTGATTCCCTTGTTGGTTCTGTTAAATATTACAATATTCATTTCTTTTTCTAACTCATGAATGGCATTAGTTAGGCTTGGCTGGGATATGTACAATCTGTTGGCAGCCTCTGTTATGGTTCCTGTTTCTGCTACTGTTATTGCATATTTTAATTGCTGTAAAGTCATTTCATCTGCTCCTTTTGTATTTAAAATAAGCTAGTGTTATGATATTTAGTATATTACATATTTATATTTTGAGTAAATTAACACTCTTATTTGTACCATTCTTTGCGTCTTGTTGAAAGATAAGGAATTTCTTTTTTGTCTTTTAACAGACTCTTTTAAGTCTATTTCACATACTAATTTGGGCAAGTGCTAATTACTCGCCCAGCCTATATGTTCCGTCTTCCTCTGTTACCACAACAGTTTCATAGAATGTCTTCACTGCCTTTATCATGTATTCTGTGTCCATAATTCCTGCTGTCTCGTAAGGTGAGTGCATTGCAAGCTGCGCAAGTCCTATGTCCACTGTATTAAGTGAAATATGGCTGTTTGAAATATTTCCAAGTGTTGAACCACCCGGAATATCTGAACGGTTTACGTATGACTGAACTTCTACTTCTGCTTTTCTGCAGATTTCTTTAAATATAGCTGCTGATATTGCATCTGTTGTGTATTTCTGGTTGGCATTGTATTTGATGACTATACCTTTGTTCATATGAGGTCTGTTAGTCGGATCAGCTTTCTCCTGATAATTAGGATGAACCGCATGCGCATTGTCCGCTGAAAGCATAAATGATGCTGCACAGGCTCTTATAAAATCTTCCTCTGTCTTTTTGCTGAACACATCACTATTCTTGAAAGTACATCAGAAAAAATGTTGAATCTGCTCCCTGCTTTGTTGTACTTCCTACCTCTTCGTTATCAAAAACTGCACATACATTAACACTGGATTTATTTTCATTATTTTCTTCAATCAAAGTTTCTATACAACTGTATGCACACATCACATCATCAAGTCTTGGTGCTGATATAAATTCATTGTCTGCGCCACATATTGTTCCGCATTCTCTATTATACAAAAACAAATCTGTACTAATAATATCCTCTATTGCTACACCTGCTTCCATTGCAATTATTTTTTCAAACTTATCTTTTGAAGCAATCTCACCAAATATCGGAATCATATCTTTCTGTGGGTTATATTTAATTCCATTATTAACATCCCTGTTCATGTGAATTGCAAGATTAGGAATTATGCATAAATCCCTGTCTACATTTACAAGAACAGGTTTAAGACCACTATCCTCTCTTACAATAACACGTCCTGCTACAGACAACGGTCTGTCAAACCAAGGTGCCATAAGCATTCCGCCATACTTTTCTACATTTAATGTTACGTAATTATTGTCTTCAACCATTTCAGGATTTTCTTTTTATTTTAAATGCAGGCGAATCGCTATGTGCTGCTGCTATTTGAAAATTGTAAAAATCCATATTATCAGGCACTTGAAAAGCAATTATTGATGAATCATTTCTTGTAACATAATACTTTCCACCCTGTTCAATCTTCCATTTATTTCTCTCGTTCAATTTTATAAATCCTGCCTTCTCCAGCATTGTTGAAAAATTCTTAACAACGTGAAAAGCTGTAGGACTTTCCTTAATAAAATCCATTAATTCTTTTGATATTTCTATTTGTTTGTCCAACAACATAATTCCTCTAATTTACTCTTAAAAAGGATAATAAATGTTTAACATTTATTATCCTAATCTTTAATTATTTTCTCTTATTTTATCTTCTATGTAAATTTCCACAGCATCTAGCAACTGTTCTGCTGTTTCAATCTGCTGAACTGTCTCTTCCTTCGTTATTAAATAAAAATCGTCATAATCGGAATTGTGCCTAACAGTCTGCGCTTTGCTAATTTTTCTTCCTAAATCTTTCGAAAAAATCTCTTTATTTATATAATTTTTATTAAAATTTGCCAATGTATCTTTATGTCTTTTATAGGCAACATTTTCTAAAGCAAAAACTGCACAAATAGAATGATATATACTATAGTAAGCTCTATTATTAGCTGCTCTATAATGTTCTTCTTTCAAGTTACTAATTGCAGTTTCTAAATCTTCTTTCGCAACATCTAATCTGTGTCTTGCCAAATCAAAAATATTTCCTTCATCACTATGCAGCATATAATTTTACCCCCTCCTTTTCTATATTTCTATAAAAAGGATATGCTTCAATCCATTTTCTAAAATGATTTTCATTTTTTACTATAGGCATTATCATCAAGTCATTGTCCAAATTAATATCGAATGTTATATCTGATAATTTTGCATCATAATCTTTTATATTCTGTTCATCCAAATCAACCAATATCATTATATCTATATCCGATTCTTCGTTTTGGTCTCCACGTGCATATGAACCATATAAAATAACATTTTTAAATGACATCCATACACTTCTTTTATCTCATTTGTATACTCTTGTAATGTTGTCCAAATCATATTTGTCATATGCCCTCACTCCTCTCTTTATACGATTATAACAAATCTAAAATAAATATAATAGTAATATGATAAATATTTTCTCTTTTATTTCATTCTTAAAAACTTCCTATAAAAAATATACCCTACACCACTTGTTATTGCTTCCGTCACTGGAAATGTTAGCCAGAATACATTTAATCCAAATCAGCTTCATTGTAGTATTACATTTTTTTTTAAAGTCAACGAAAAAAGGCAACTCCAAAAATTAATTTGAAATTGCCTAATTTTATAATATTTAATTAACTTAAATATCTTATATAAATTTTTGAATCTTGCTTATTAACACATCAAGAAAACCTGTTGACTGTAAGAACAGAATCACCATTATTACAGGCATAATATAACGAATCATAACATTGTACAATTTCTTACGTGAAAACTTCTTACCATTTAGTTCCATTTCTTCTACAATCCATGAAGGCTTGATTATCCAACCAATAAGAATTGCTGACAACAATGAAATAAAAGGCATAAGGAAGCTGTTACTAATGTAATCCATAATGTCCAAAAGCTGACCTGTGCTTCCGTTTGGAAGTTTTACTTCCACATAGAAAATACTGTAACCTAAAGCTATAACTGCTGTTGCAATTAAATAAATAATAGATAAAACGCCTGTTGTTTTTTCTTTCTCTCTGTATGGAAAAGTTCCATACAGTTAGCAGTAATTGATTCCAGTACTGAAATACATGAAGTTAATGCTGCAAAACCTGCTAATAAGAAGAATAACAAACCTACTATTCTACCTGCCATTCCCATTCTGAAAAATACATTTGGAAGTGACACAAACATAAGTCCCGGACCTGCTGACATTCCATCAAGTCCTGAGAAAACAAATACGGCAGGAATAATCATCATACCGGCTAAGAAAGCCACTCCTGTATCCATAATTTCAATCTGTGATACTGCTTTATTAAGATTAACATCCTTTTTTACATAAGAACCATATGTAATCATAATTCCCATTGAAACAGCTTAATGAGAAGAATAACTGACTCATTGCATCCAATGAAACCTGAAGGAATTTCTGAACTGTAATTCCTGACATATCAGGTGTCAAATAAACTTTCAATCCCTGAAGACCTGTTCTAACTGTTCCGTCATCTAATGTTGTCTTTAGAGTTAATGAGAAAATAGCAATTCCAACTACCATAACCAAAAGAACCGGCATAATAAACTTTGAAACTCTCTCTATTCCCTTTTCTACGCCGTTATATACAATAATTGCTGTTAAAAGCATAAATACAATACCGTACCAAACTGATGAAGGTGATGTAATAAAGTTAGTAAAGCAATTGTCTGCAACTGCTTCCTTTCCTGAACCTAAAATATAAATAGCAATATATTTTAAAATCCAACCACCTATTACCGCATAATAAGTCATAATAATAACCGGCACAATAAAAGTAATCACACCTAAAAACTTCCATTTCTTTCTCATTGATTCATATGCATAAATGGCACTTTTTCCTGTTTTTCGTCCAATGGCAATATCTGTTGTTAACAATGTAAAACCCACTGTTAAAACAAGTACCAGATAGATAATAAGGAAAAGTCCGCCTCCATCCTTTGCTGCAAGATATGGGAATCTCCAAAGATTTCCTACACCTACGGCACTTCCTGCTGCAGCAAGAACGAATCCTATCTGCCCGCTAAATCCACTTTTTGTTTCATAATTTTTCTACCTCTTAAATTTTTTATTTTCTACTTTTTTATATTTAAAATATTAAGCCAGTGAAGTTAAATTGTACCATATTTAAGGTCTTTTAACAACATTACATAAAGTTTAATATTTGTTAATTTTTTTAATAAATTTATTTATTTAATTTTTTATTTGACATAATATACTCTGTTTTCTTTTCTTGGTGCTGCCTTTGGTTCATCACCTTCAACATAACCTAATGCGCAATGACCGATACCAACATATTCTTCTTCAATGCCTAATGATTTAAGAAGTTCTTTGCCCCATTCTGTTTCAAACTCTTCCTTTGCCCGGTGAATCCAACAACTTCCAATTCCTAAGTCGTGAGCTGCCAACATAAGATTTCCCATTACAAGACTTCCATCATAAATTCCTGTAGGCCAATCCTTCTTTGCCAAAACGATTAGCATTGCAGGTGCTCCATAGAACGGATCAAAACCTTCTTCCCAACCACCTATTTTGCAATTCATTTCAGAGATTTTGTCACGTAATTCCTTATTTGTAACCTGAATAATTATAGTGTTTTGAGTCCCTTTTCCACTTGCAGCATAAAGACCGGCTTCGATTATTTTGTCAATAATCTCCTGTGGCACCATATCTGCCTTATACTTACGAATACTTCTTCTTTCTTCCATTGCCTTTAAAACATCGCTCATTCTTTGTTCCTCCTTTTAAATTTGATTCCATATTTCTCATTTTAGCACATATTTTTTCAGAAAAAATTTTCAAAATCAACATCTGAATTAGATTTCATATGGTCAGGATTTCTGTTTTTGGAAGTGAAATTGCTCCAAGCTGTAATGTGTATCTAATGCAAAACTGTGAAACTGAAACACCAATAGCTTTTAATTTTTGTAACTTTTTATGTTTTGTCTTAATTTTTTGTAACTTATCTTTTTATTTTTAATGTTCTTAAATATTCTTTTTTGCTCTGGTGTAATTCTATAACTTTCTATCGATTTTTGAATTGCCTTATTGTGTGTCCACACATCAAGTTTTTCTCTTCAATGAAAGGAATAATGCTGTCATATTGCTTTGCCAAAGCTGTTGCAAAATACCATGCGCGCATCATATTAACGTAATATTCTTCTGACTGAACTGCTGCAACTTTATTAGCATATTCAATTTTAAAATTGTCATCCAAATAGTGTTTCATAAGCATACTAATTCCAAAACGGATTGTGTATGGCTGGTCTGATTTTATGTATTTGTTAATTTTTTCAAGGAAGTCTTCCAAATTCTTCTTTACAATTCGAAGTGACAGCAAATCACACGTAGCCCAGTTGTCTATGTATGGAAGAAACTTCTCCAACTCTATTATTAATTCATCATAATCTTTAATCTGTTCAAGCAACATTCCATGGAGATTATTTTTCTTCATAATATTTGTGGGGAAGCACCTTCATGAACTCCTTTTGCTTCTTCTGTTTTTCCAAACTGCTTTGCGTAACTTCTAAGTGCCGGAGTTCTGACACCTATAACCTTCTGCTTGTCTATCGTTGGCATTAATTTGGCGTGAAAATCTCTATATTTCAAGTCCTGTAATTCAAAAAGCTGTTTTTGTACTTCAACTGCTATATCTTCTTTCATAATCTGCTCCTAATATTTTTTATCGTACAAATATTATAGCATTGTTTTTTTTGTGTGGTATATTATTTTCAATGTTTTGTTTTGAAATGTAATGAATATATTTGGAGATTTCTCTTCGCATTTTCTGTAATTCTTAAAAAAAGAAGTCTAGGCAGAACAGCCCACACCAAAGCTTTCGCTTTAGCGTGGGCTGTTCCTTTATCATTATTTACAGATAGCCAATTTATTTCTTCACCTTTACAGTCTTGGCTGCCGACCATTTTCCATAAACATACTTTCCGTTTACAATTCTGTAAGCTCTAATTTTTACGTATGCTTTTTTCTTTTTAATGTTGGTAATCTTCTTTGTTGTGTATGTTGTTTTTGTTGTCTTTACTGTTATTGCCTGCTGTTTTTTCTTTTTCTTGTTTTTCAATTTTTTTGTTGTTTCCATATTTAATCTGGAAGCCTGTAACTCCGGCAGTCTTTGTTAATGTAAGTTTGATTTTCTTACCCTTTGCATTTTTTGCTGTTTTAATTTTTACAGTACCTACAGGTGGATTTTGTGGTGACTTAATAGCATTCTTTAATGCTATTGTTGCACTGTTTACTGTTGCCTGTGAAGGATTATATTGTGATGCAACTGTTGCTGCCTGACTATATGCAGCATTTACATTAGGATATACTGTCCAATAGCCTTTGTTGCTATTTACATCACCTACTGCTCTAAGTAATTCTGTCTTGTCTGCCAAATTGATTTTTGAAACACCTGTTGCCTGGTAAGTATCAATTCCTACATCAGCACCATAACCAAATAAAGTAAACATTACTCTGATTACATCACCATTCTTTACTGTTACTTTATCTCCTGACTGGTAGATGTTTCTTACTGTTGGGTTTGTGCTGTCCTTGCCGTCTTCTCTGTTAAATGTCTTACCACTATATACTGCACTGTTATTTACAGTAAATACCCAACCTGACATTCTCCAGTAATCACCTTCTCCAAGAGCTGTATCTGAATTACCAAGATTCTTGTTTGTATTTGGTGCACTAATGCCTTTTCCTTCGTGAAGTAATCCATCATCCTGACCAATATATGAATAAGTATATACATCCTGCATATTGGCAATTTCATTAGGTATGTTTGCCACTCTGCTATTGTCTGCACCAAGAATTGATGTTAAATACCAACCACTTGTTGTTGAATAATAATAGTTTAATGTATTATCATTCATATATCTGTCGATTACTGTTTTAACCGTGTCTCCATTGTTAATTGTCACCTGAACAGGTTCAGTATAAAGTCCCTGACCTATTGATAATTTTTTTTCAACAGTAAGTGTAACTTTACCTGTTGAAGCTGCCTTTGTTTCCTTAGGCATTACAACAATTGATGTTGCCATAAGAGCTACACACTAATACTACTGATAATGCTTTTTTCATTTCAAACTTTTCTCCTTACATTTTTGACTAATCCTAACTTTATTTTTCAATAAAATTAGCTTTGTAAATATTTTATTTTAAAACCTATATTTGTATATAGTCATTTATTTAACTTTCCTACATTTTAACTTTCTTAATTTTTGAATAAGCTCCATAAACATTAGTTTCTTCATCTAACTTATAAGCTCGAATTTTAAAACTATATTTATTTCCCTTCTTTAAGCTAATAACAGCTTTTACTGTTTTTGCTTTCTTAACTGTCTTTACGGCTTTGAATTTACCGGAATTAGTTTTCATATATACTACATAACCTGCTGCATCTGAAATCTTCTTCCATTTAAGTGTAACCTTCTTGCCCTTCTTCTTTGCTGACTTAATTTTTTACTTTTGCAGGCTTAGTTACTACAGGTTTTGATACATTTACAGTACATGTTGCAACTACCTTACCATCTGCTGAAACTGCGGATATATAAGTTGTTCCGGCTACATCAGCTGTAACATTTCCTGACTGGTCAACTGTGGCAATTGATTCATTAGCTGAAATCCACTTAATGTTTTTATTACTTGCATTTGAAGGATTTACTGTTGCATCTAACTTAAAAGTTCCACCCGGATTAAGATTTATTTCATTACTATTAAGTGTAATGTTTGTAACAGGAGTTTCCACTTCGATGAAAAATTCTGTTTTTAATCCATTATGAGTTGTTGCTGTTATAATTGTACTTCCACTATTCTTTGATATTACAACACCATTTGAATCTACTGTGGCTACTGAATTATTACTGCTTGTCCACTGAACATTCTTATTTGTTGTATCACTTGGAGTAATTTTAACCTGTAACTGACGAGTCTGGTTTAGCCCCATAGTTACTGTTTTATCTCCAACTCTTTCAATACCTCTTGCATCGATTCCATCGACACGAACAGTACATTTAGCTTCAAAACCACCTTCTTCAGTTGTGATAACTATATCTGTATTTCCTTCGGAAACACCTGTTACAACACCATTTGCATCTACTATGGCTACTTTTTCATTTAAACTCTTAAAAGTAACATTAGTATTTGTTGCATTGCTTGGAAGTACAGAATATCTAATCTTTCCACTTCCACCTACAAACAAACCCATATGCTGATAGTCATTTGCCACTTCAATACCTGTTACAGGTTCAGGAATTATTACTGCTTCTGATTCTTCACTAACTGAATTGCTGTAAAGATTTGCATCAGCAGCATTTTCATCCACAATTGCTTTTACAGTATAAACGTATTTACCTGAAGTTAAATCTTTATCTTCAAAAGCTGTATCTGTTCCTTCATATATATCATTAACAATACCTGTACTTTTGTTATATCTTGACAAAACATATGAAGAGGCATGAGCTACTTTTTGTCCAGTTAACATTGATGTTTTTGTCATTTCTAACTGCTGTAACTTTAGACTTATCAAGTTCTTTTGAAACATAAACAACACATGTTTTCTTAACATTTGGATTATCCTTTGAAGCAATTGTAATATCTGCTCTTCCTACAGATTTTCCTGCTACAACACCATTCTTTACTTCTGCCACTGCTTCATTTGATGAGCTCCAAACAACGTCTGTCTGGCTTGTGTTAGAAGGTGCAAGGTTGTACTCAAGCTCAACTTTGTTGTCTTCTTCCTTATCTAAATTAAGCTTTTTGCTGGTGTAATTTAAATTAATACTTTCTACAGGAACATTAGTCTGGTCATATACCTGTATCTCATAAATTTCAAAACAGTATGCGCCAAAAAGTAATACCCTGTAATCTTAAATGTGATGTTGTTACTGCTTCTTTTAATCGAATATTTCTATATTCTGATGCTATACCACTGGTTACTTCGTACATGTCTGTCCATGTTTCACCGTCATCTGAAATCTGTAATTTGTAACCTTTCATATAGCCACCGCCCCATTTAACTTTTACTGTATCAAAAGTCTGTGGGCTGTTCCAACTTAAAGTTATGTTTTCGTTAGCTTTTTTCTTCATCAGTTACTGTTGGATCCTGAATGTACTCTGTTCTCCACATAGTGCCTTCATCGCCGTCAATTGCTTTTTCTGCACTGTTTTCACCATCATCACTTGATGATACTGCTGTGGCATTTTCTGCAAGATTAGGCATTTCTTTTTCTTCAACGCTTCCTACTGTAAAAATCTGCCATTCGTACATACAATAACCGTATATTTCCATTGTTCTTTCTTCTAATTCGATTTTTACATATCTTGCATTAGTTGGTGCAAAATCATATTTAAATCTTCCTTTTTCTCCTGCTTCTTCTGATGCAACTTCCATCCAGTCTATTTTGTTTTCAGAAACATAAATTTTATATTTCTTTGCTGCTGCATTTTCCCAATATAGTACGACCTTATCAATTTCATAACTTCTTCCTAAATCCATACTCCAGGTTTGTGGATCTTCATAAGGATTGTCTTTATTCGAACTTACACATGCTGTCTGGTATCCTCTTTCAAGATTTCCATCTGTTAAAAAGTCTGGTTTATTGTATTCATTAGTATTGAAAGAATTAGAAACATTAACCGTTCTGTTATAAGCTACATTTCTACCTAATGGTTGACCTTCGTAAGCAAACGCAGGAGTGTATAATGTGGCAACCATTGTGGCAACACTTAATAAACACGCTACTAATTTTTTCATTTTGCCTCCTTTTTAAATAATAAAAGGCTATCTTTTGCAGGATGATACGACATACCTCCTATGCCCACCCCTCAAAAGACAGCCTTCTAATTAGTTCTCTTTTTTGATGTTTTTAATTAATTATTTACTTAATTTTAAGTTTTTTCTTGAATACCTTAATAGCTTTCTTGTTGCCCTTAAGTTTAGTCTTCTTTGTTTTGATATTCTTCTTAACTTTACTGCTTAAAGCATTTTTTCTTTACAGTCTTAAGCTTTTTGCCCTTGAATGTAATCTTTTTAATCTTGTTGTCCTTTGTGAATGCCTTAGCCTTAATAGTCTTAACTGACTTGCCCATTACTACCGTCTTAAGCTTTGTACATTTCTTGAATGCATTCTTTCCAATAGTAGTTACCTTGCTGCCAATTGTAAGCTTTTTAAGTGCCTTACATCCTGCAAAAGCCTTGTTTCCTATTGTTGTTACATTCTTGAAATTAATCTTGTTTAACTTCTTACAATTACTAAATGCAGCCTTACCAATAACCTTAACATTGGCACCAAATGTAACTTTCTTAAGCTTCTTCATTGCCTTAAATGCATTGTCACCTACTTCTGTTACATTTAATCCATATCCCTTAAAGTTAGCTGTGTTTGGAACTGTAACCTTAGTTAATTTGCTCTTCTTAGCTGCTACTACACCGATAAGTTTTGTTCTACCTGATGTAATTGAATCAATTGCTGTTACTCTGTAAATGAAATCACCTACTGTATATTCCATTCCAACGTAAACACCATACTGTGTACGAACCTGATCATCTAATGATGTCTGGTCACCCTTTGGTGTTTCAGGATAACTAGTTTTTGAAGCTGCCTGAATCTTATTCCATTCATCTGTGCAATTCTTGATTTTTTCGTCAAAATACTTATCGTCAGTATCATCTGAACCTAAAGTCTTTTGAATTATCAACTTTAAGCTGTTCTTTTACGATAGTCTTATCAGCTATTGCATCATCACTTGGCTGTTTAACATTTTCATTTTTATTAGCCACAATTAAACCAGTACTTGGATCTGTTGGATATGCATCCTTTCCATCTCCTCCGTCCTTTGAATAGTCATAGTTATCAGGTAATGATACTGATGTTTTGTTACGGTAGTATAATAATCTCTGGACAGCATAACCACCCTTTTTTTACCTGATACTGTCTGTGAAGTTTCACCTGTTGTAATACCACAACCTGTACCATTAATAATTCTGTTAATACCTACCTTTGGTCCGCTACCGTTGGCGATTTCTACAATACATGCATTTTCAATTAATACATCATCTGCATTAGGAACTTCAATGGCATTATCTAAGAAAATTTCTGCTCCGTTAGTGTTAATGAATACATCGTAAACACCAAGACCTACTGCGTAGTGGTGTTTAACATCATTTGCTACTTTGTATGCTGAATACCCCTTAACTGTATTATTATGTGACATCCATTCTTTCTGATCCTGTGGATCATAACATTTTTCATTCTGTAAGAAGAATGTCTTACCATATTCACCTCTCCAGATAACATCGTATTTCTGGAAATGTTCAATAAATAAACCATAAGCTGTTACGTTATCGCCATTTACAACAAGACCGTGATCTGCTGTATTTTCATACCAACCTGTGTTATCACCGTGGTCAGCTCTCCAAATCCATGTTTCATCAATAATAGTATTGTTACTGTTAACAACTATACATGAACCTGTTGTTCCAAGGTCGCCTGTTCCACCTACCCTACAGATAACATCCTGTAATACACAAGGGTTATTTGAATGGTCAACATTTGCTCCTTCATATCCTACTTCTAATAATGTGTTTGTATGTTTTCCGGCATCTAAAATTACGCCTGCGATTTCAACACCACCAATATCGTAATTTTCTTCTACCTTTGTATAGTCACTGTTCCACTTCTTACCAGCTACTCTGATAAATGTATCAGTATTCTTATCAGATGAAGTAAATGTAGCCATACCAAGACCAAGAACTATTGTGTTTTCATGTGTTACTTCAATAGCTTTGTCTAATTTGTAAATACCAGGCTGAAGAAGAAGGTTATAACCTTTTCCTAAAGCTGCATTAATTGTGTCTGCTGTATCTACATCAGGGTTAGCAATATAGAAACTGTTTAATCCTAATGATTTACCTTTACCCATATCGTTTTCTGACCATGAAACGCCTGTCGTATCTTTTCTTACTGCAGGTACAAATACCTTGTAGCTATCTGTATCTTCATCGAAGTATAAGAATGGTTTTTCTCTTGTTGCATCTGTCTTGTCTAATACTGTTGTACATCCGTTAGTTGCCCAGTTTGAAATACCATTATTCTGTAATAAGCTTCCACCTGCGTTAAAGTAGTTACCACTGTTATCCTTTAATGTTGTTCCATCACCATTCTTGCATCCCTGAACAACCTGGTTCCAGTTAATACCATATATAGAACCATTTTCTGTCTGCTTTGTTGTAAATTCACAGTTTCTGTAGTAATACTGCTGCTGACACCATGAACCTACTGAATCATGGAACTTTGTATCAGAAATATATCCACCGCTGGCCCAAGCATTGTCTCCCCATGTCCACTGAAGTAATGTCTGTCTTTCTACATTAAGTCTTCTTGCAGGAGCTGCCTGTGATACTGCCCACTTAAATGAATCTTCCCAATAGTTAGGATTTTCTGTTGTCTGTGCAATAGTAAAGTTTTCAACGTCAACCCAGAAGTTACATGTTACGTTACCATTAGCTAAAGCTGCTGGCGTTTTAATATTCTTTAATCTTACATCGTAAGGTGTTTTTCCTAAACCAATAACCTGTGTGTAGTAACCTACATCATACGCATCTGCTGCTGTTTCTGTATAATCACCAGGTTTAAAAAGCGAATGCGTAACGGTTCTTACCAAACTGATCATAATGCTGATATCCAAAGATTTCATTTACCTTATCAGAAATTGCATCCTTGTCATCTGCATCGTTAAATACGTATACGTTCTTACCAAACTTAGAAATTTCCAATGAATATGGTTCTGATTCTTCTCCATTAACATTACCGTTAACTGCCTGAACTTTATAATAGTTCTTGTATTTTGATGTTGTGTTTGGATTTGTATCTGTATAACTTGTTTTTTGCTCCGTCTATTGAATCAATTAATTTGTATTCTGCATAACGGCCTTCTGCCCTGTAAATATTATATGACTTAGCATTTGCTGCCTTATTCCATGTAATAGTCTGAGCGCCTGTCTTGTCATTTCTCGTAACATCTGTTATTTCAGCTTTAGCCGGTTTAGTCTGAGATAATGTTGTTGTAAATGCAATTTCACTATCTGCATATGCACTGTATGAACCTGCTTCCTTAGTATTAGTAATTGTTCTAACCTTAAAGAAGTATTGCTTTTCTGATAAAAAGATTATTTACAGTCACCTTATTCTTTGTTGTTAAACCTGCTGATCTGTAATTTCCATTTTCTGAAGTTGAATACATAACTTCAAATGCTGAATAAATATGTTCCTTTGGTGTTGTCCATGAAACCTGAACGCTATCACCTGAAACATCAGATAATGTTACTTTTCTTTGCTTTCTTTGGTTCATCACCTGTATACATAATGAACTTTTCTTCATTGCCAACCTTGTCTCCTAAGTGATACTTTGAACTTACCGCAAGCTTTGTATGTTCTGTTCCTTCTTCGTCTTTGTACTTTCCTAATGTAAATATTTTTTCATCTGCACTGCTACCAAAAAGAAACTGTTCCATCATCATTGTGCTGGATTCTTACTGATTCCCATCCTGTTGGTGCGTAATCATTTGCTACTGTTCTAGCGTCCTGATAAATAATATCATCAGCATTTGCTGCCCAAACTGTATTTCTTGACTTAGTAGCGAAGTTAACTACTTCGTTAGCCTTGTCATCAATTCCATTATTCTTGTATGTTCCATAATATGTAGTGAATTTTCCATCGTCACTTACATTGTTGATAGATGTAAATTTCTTATCTACCAAGATTGGATCATTCTTTACACCACTAACAGTAATTATGTTTCCGTTTGCTACATTAACAAAGAAAACTTCTGCGTGGATTGTTGTCTCTTCGGCACCGTCAATTGCATCTGTGCTTGTTGCTGCTGATGCTGCCATTACAGTCATATTAAATGTCTGTGATGTAAATAACATTGCAACTGCCAAAACAATTGACAATAAAGATTTGTACATCTTTTTCATCTTCATTTTTCTTCCTCCTAAATAAATTCAAACAATAAAAACACTATTCTCTTTTTTGTGTAAGGTTGACATTAAAACGTTTTTATTTTTCTTATATTTTAGCACTTATTGATATATTTTTTCAAATTCGAAAATGTTTTTAAGCACTCTACACAAATAGTCTCTTTGTTTTTTTTGCACTTTGCATATATATTTTATTGTTTTTCTTGTTTTTATTAATTTGCATTTTTGTCGCAAAAACGTTTTTATTGGTTTTGTTTAAAAATGTCTTTTCTTTTTTACTAATAATCCTGTTTTATTTTACTAATATTGGTATTTTCTTTCACTAAACTCTCTTTTTTCGCCACTTTTAAGCAAAAAAGAACAGCCGGATTTAATTCAAAATCAATCTGACTGTTCCTTTTTTATAAATTTAATCTAATGCTAATATTCCATTTGTAGCTATTACTTCTTAAATTTAACTTTTCGGTTAGACCACTTACCATAATAAACTTCTCCATTTACTACTTTGTAAGCCCTGACCCTGATAAAGTACTTCTTGTTAGCCTTTAATTTCTTAATTGTAAATTTGGCTTTCTTATAGTTCTTTACCTTTGCTTTTTTTAAATTTCTTTGATGTTGATATCATTACCTGATATCCTTTTACACCCTTTGCTGTTTTTAATGTAACTTTTAATTTCTTAGCACTTCTCTTCTTAGTTGCCTTTTTAATTTTAACCTTTGGTACCTTTACGGTTTGTGCAGTTTTTTGTAGTTACAATTTCTGTTGTGGAAACTGTAGGTGTTTCCTTTGATGTTTCAGGTTTAGTTGTCGTTCCTGTTTCTGACGGAGCAATTGTTGTAGGTGTCTGTGTTGTTGGCACTACTGTTGTAGCCTTTTCTGTTGGTGCTACTGTTGTAGGTGCTACTGTTGTTGGCACTACTGTCGTAGCTTTTCCGTTGGTGCCACTGTTGTTGGTGCCTGTGTTGTTGGCACTGCTGTTGTTGCTTTTTCTGTTGGTGTTACTGTTGTTGGTGCCTGTGTTGTTGGCACTGCTGTTGTAGCTTTTTCTGTTGGCGCCTGTGTTGTTGGTGCCTGTGTTGTTGGCACTGCTGTTGTAGCTTTTTCTGTTGGTGCTACTGTTGTAACCGGTGCCACTGTTGTTGGCTTTGAACCTGTGCCATCCTTAAATGTATATGTTATCTGTGTAGCAGCTGACATTTTTCCGTTTTTAACAGATCTTACTGATACTGTATAGTCGCCATTTCCATTTGCAAAAACATCTGCTGTCAAATTAATTGAACTATTTACAGAGCTTCCTGCAAATACTCCATCCACATATACATTATAGTTTTCAATATCACTTGATGGTGCCTGCCATGCAAAATAATATGGAAGATCTTTGTTTCCTGCATATGTTAATCCAATTGGTGCAGGTATTGTATCATCTTCATCTATCTTTGTAGTAGGAGCAACTGTTGTTGGTGCTACCGTTGTAGCTTTTTTTTCTGTTGGTGCCACTGTTGTTGGTGTCTGTGTTGTTGGCACTGCTGTTGTAGCTTTTTCTGTTGGTGCTACTGTTGTTGGTGTCTGTGTTGTTGGCACTGCTGTTGTAGCTTTTTCTGTTGGTGCCACTGTTGTTGGCTTTGAACCTGTGCCATCCTTAAATGTATATGTTATCTGTGTAGCAGCTGACATTTTTCCGTTTTTAACAGATCTTACTGATACTGTATAGTCGCCATTTCCATTTGCAAAAACATCTGCTGTCAAATTAATTGAACTATTTACCGAACTTCCTGCAAATACTCCATCCACATATACATTATAGTTTTCAATATCACTTGATGGTGCCTGCCATGCAAAATAATATGGAAGATCTTTGTTTCCTGCATATGTTAATCCAATTGGTGCAGGTATTGTATCATCTTCATCTATCTTTGTAGTAGGCGCAACTGTTGTTGGTGCTACCGTTGTAGCTTTTTCTGTTGGTGCTACTGTTGTAGGTGCCTGTGTTGTTGGCACTGCTGTTGTAGCTTTTTCTGTTGGTGCTGCTGTTGTTGTTGGTGCCTGTGTTGTAGTTGGTAATGCTGTTGTAACTTTTACAGGTTCCTTATACAAGTAAACATCATATGTTGAGTTGTCCGCTAATGTTACTTTAAATAAATTCTGTCCTTCTTTTACAGAATCAACAGGGAATCCTACTCCGGCTCCTTCTATCTTTGCTTCTTCTGCTGTTGTTGATGAAACTGCCACAGGAAATGTTATATAAATAACTGATGCTCCATCTGCATTTTTTTGAATATTAACAATATTAACTTTGTCCGATTCACAATATGCTTTATATTTATTTACAAGCTTTCCTCCTTCTGCTCCATCTTCAAGATATTTAACACCTGACCAATCAACATCTATTACTTTATGTGTTGTTGGAGTTTCTGTTACTTTTTCTGTCGTAGTCGCTGCATCTGTTGGCTTTTCTGTTGTAGCACTATCTGCTTTCTGAACAGATGATATACTAATGTTATCAATAACTGTTCCTGCAGGCATACCACTCATTTCCATTACTGCAGTATTCTTTGAATCTGCTGTAATCTGAAGAGTTTTAGTATTGCTTCCGGCATTTACATTGTATTGTACTGTTCCTAAATCTACGCTGTCATTTTCACCTTCATTCTTCCAATGCATATTTCCGGCATTAGTTGAATTAAACTTTAATGTTACATTGTATTTTTTACCTTGCACTAAATTCATCGGATACTTAAGTTGTGTTCCCCATGTACCCGCATTTCCACTTGTACTATTCAATTTTAATACTTAAATCAGACAATTTGCTTCCTTTATAACTCATTGCTCCATTATCCCAGTTTCCTGCATATAATGTACAATCTCCCACTGTTGTTACAGCATTATCAGGAACTGATTTGTAACCATCTGTATCCGGCTTACTACTTCCACCATCAGGATTTAACTCTCCACTTCCTGAATATGCCCTAACATAATCTACTTCCATTGTTGCTGACTGAAATGAATCATTTGGTGCTATGTTTCCCCGTATAACCTGTTGCATTACTTCCCAATGCCAGATTTAATAAAAAAATAATGATTTTTTCTAAATGCATAAGCATTGTCATCATTAAGATATGCTGTCAAATAAATATTATTATCTACATACCACTTAATTGTATTTTCATCCCAAATCACACCATATGTATGCCAACCATTAATACCATTGTTGTTATCACTATAATAATAATATGCAGGAACACTATAACTTCCCCAATATTTATGATTATATGGTGTATTATAAGAACTTCCACCTGCATTCCAGTGAATTGTTCCCTCAACATAGTTTCTTGAATTAGCATGTTCCATAATATCTAATTCCCCACACCATGGCCATGATGTTCCATCATCTCCCATCATCAAAATGCCGGCCAGACACCATCCTGGTTTCCACCATTTACCTTAATACGTGCTTCCATTCTTCCATATTTAAAGCTTTTTTTACCTGCTGTTTTTAAACGTGCAGATGTAAATCTACAATTACTGTAGTTTTCTCTTTTGCAACTATTTTTAATGTTCCATCTGATACATATGAATTTTCTGTACGGTCTGTATAATACTGAAGTTCATTGTTTCCCCAGCCACCGCCATCACTGCCACCTGTTTCACGTGTCCATACATTTGTATTAAGAGAATCACCATCAAATTCATCACTCCACACAAGTTTCCATGATGATTCTGCTTTTTTACCTGTTTAACACAAGGTATACATGGTATTAATCCTAAAACCATAGTTGTTGTCAAAATAATTGACAAAATTTTCTTACGCATTTTTTTCCTCCTTTAAAATTTATTAATATAGCCGGACAATCTGTTACAACTGCCCGGCTATTCATTTTATCTTTAGCTTTTTTATTTTTAGCTATTGTATATATTGTATTTTTACTTAATTGTAACTTTTACTTTCTTGTAAACACCATTTTGTGCATATGCATAAATTGTGCACTTACCTCTCTTTAGGGCTGTTATTTTACCACGCTTTGACACTGTAGCTATTTCAGGATTACTTGATTCAAAACTTACCTTTCTATGTTTTTTAATCTTAACATTTTTGCTGTCTGCAATCTGTTTTACTTTAATCTTGAATTTTTTTCCCAAGTAAAAGTTTTACTTTAGTCTTATTTAATTTTAAAGATTTACAATTTCCTACTTTTCCACCTTTAGTTGCTACATGAATCAATTTTGATGTAGCCAAGACCTCACCTTTATCATTCTGTGCAACTACAAGATATTTGTAATATTTACCTTTCTTTTAATTTATTAGCTGTAAATGTCTTCTTGCTTACTTCTTTAATCTTCTTATACGATGTGCCACATTTAGCTCCATATATAACATACTTTGTTGCTCCGGACATCTTCTTCCAAACAAGCTTAACTGACTTCTTAGTTGTTTTCTTTACTCTAACACTAAGTTTTGCAAATGTAGAATTTGCAAAATCCTTATCATCCTTCTTTTTCCAGAATTTCTTTTTCCATCTGTTCAGCTGTTTTTTGCAAGTACTTGATGTTTCCACAGATGCTACTGCGCCATTGTTTGTAGTTGTTTCCTGTTCTGTATCTTTCGTTGTTGATACTGCCGTTGTTGTTGGTGCTTCTGTTGTTGGCGCTACCGTTGTTGTTGGCGCTACCGTTGTTGTTGGCGCTGCTGTTGTTGGTGCTACCGTTGTTGGTGCTACCGTTGTTGGCGCTACCGTTGTAGCTTTTTCTGTTGGTGCTACTGTTGTTGGTGTCTGTGTTGTTGGCACTGCTGTTGTAGCCTTTTCTGTTGGGGCCTGTGTTGTAACTGGCGCTACTGTTGTTGTTTTTTCTGTTGGTGCTACTGTTGTAACCGGTGCCACTGTTGTTGGCTTTGAACCTGTGCCATCCTTAAATGTATATGTTATCTGTGTAGCAGCTGACATTTTTCCGTTTTTAACAGATCTTACTGATACTGTATAGTCGCCATTTCCATTTGCAAAAACATCTGCTGTCAAATTAATTGAACTATTTACAGAGCTTCCTGCAAATACTCCATCCACATATACATTATAGTTTTCAATATCACTTGATGGTGCCTGCCATGCAAAATAATATGGAAGATCTTTGTTTCCTGCATATGTTAATCCAATTGGTGCAGGTATTGTATCATCTTCATCTATCTTTGTAGTAGGAGCAACTGTTGTTGGTGCTACCGTTGTAGCTTTTTCTGTTGGTGCCACTGTTGTTGGTGTCTGTGTTGTTGGCACTGCTGTTGTAGCTTTTTCTGTTGGTGCTACTGTTGTTGGTGTCTGTGTTGTTGGCACTGCTGTTGTAGCTTTTTCTGTTGGTGCCACTGTTGTTGGCTTTGAACCTGTGCCATCCTTAAATGTATATGTTATCTGTGTAGCAGCTGACATTTTTCCGTTTTTAACAGATCTTACTGATACTGTATAGTCGCCATTTCCATTTGCAAAAACATCTGCTGTCAAATTAATTGAACTATTTACCGAACTTCCTGCAAATACTCCATCCACATATACATTATAGTTTTCAATATCACTTGATGGTGCCTGCCATGCAAAAATAATATGGAAGATCTTTATTTCCTGCATATGTTAATCCAATTGGTGCAGGTATTGTATCATCTTCATCTATCTTTGTAGTAGGAGCAACTGTTGTTGGTGCTACCGTTGTAGCTTTTTCTGTTGGTGCCACTGTTGTTGGTGCCTGTGTTGTTGGCACTACTGTCGTAGCTTTTTCTGTTGGTGCCACTGTTGTTGGCGCCACTGTTGTTGTTTTTTCTGTTGGTGCTACTGTTGTAACCGGTGCCACTGTTGTTGGCTTTGAACCTGTGCCATCCTTAAATGTATATGTTATCTGTGTAGCAGCTGACATTTTTCCGTTTTTAACAGATCTTACTGATACTGTATAGTCGCCATTTCCATTTGCAAAAACATCTGCTGTCAAATTAATTGAACTATTTACAGAGCTTCCTGCAAATACTCCATCCACATATACATTATAGTTTTCAATATCACTTGATGGTGCCTGCCATGCAAAATAATATGGAAGATCTTTTGTTTCCTGCATATGTTAATCCAATTGGTGCAGGTATTGTATCATCTTCATCTATCTTTGTAGTAGGAGCAACTGTTGTTGGTGCTACCGTTGTAGCTTTTTCTGTTGGTGCCTGTGTTGTAACTGGTGCTACTGTTGTAGCCTTTTCTGTTGGCGCCTGTGTTGTAACTGGTGCTACTGTTGTTGTTTTTTTCTGTTGGCGCCTGTGTTGTAACCGGTGCTACTGTTGTTGGTTCATTATTTTTAAATTTTGCAAGAAATTCTGCATTTTCATTAACAAATGTATTCTTATTCTGTGATGAATCCCAGTTAATTGACCATGACATAATTCCCCTTATTCCCGGATAATTATTATTAAGCTCTGTGAACGCACTTTGAAGACTTCATTTGTTACCTGACCACTACCTGCTGCACTCTGTGATGAAGGTACTCCGATTACTACCTGATCAGGTCTAAGTGGTGCAAAATATGTTGACTCATCAGTTGAATTTGTATAATAAGCTCCAACATGGAATCCCTTAAGAAGCATTTCGCACATTGCTACTATTCCTTCTTTTGTTCCCATATTATATGATGTTCCATCAAGTCCTGTAATAGGTGATGAATTGTATAACTGAACATGCACATAAGATGTTTTGTCTCTAAGTGCATTAATCATTGGAAGATAAACTCCCGCTCTTGTGTCACAATACTGGTTAATTCCACCATAGAATGAATAACCTAACTGTACATAAAATGTTTCAGGTGCCCATGAAAGTATGAAATCATTTCCATAGCTATCACAAATTGTACGAATGGCTTTAATCATATTTACAACTTTAGGTGATGTTGGATTATTTATATCTTTATCATTTCCACTTTCAAACTGTACTGAAGACTGTTCAAGGTCAATATCAATTCCATCAAATCCATATTCATTTATAATTGACTTTATATCACTTACAAACTGATTTACAGCATTGTCTGATGTTAATGAGAAATATCCTTCATAACCACCAATTGACAACACAATCTTCTTTCCCTGTGCCTGTAATGACTTTACATCTTTCTTAAAGTCATCCTTTGTGTAATCACTTGTAAGACCTGATATATCAAACTTCATCTTTCCGTCAGTACTTCCTGCCTTTTCAGGTTCTGCAAATGAAATATTAATAACATCCCAGTTTTTGTCCACATCTCTAAGCTTAATAAATGGATTTCCGTCATTATTCCATGTATGGTAGTAGCCAATCATTAATCTTGATGAAAGACCTGTTGTTACTGTTCCCGGATTTGTTGTCTGTTCTGGTGCTTTTGTTGTTGTAGCTGTTGTCTGAACAGGCGTCTTTGTAGTAGCGTCCTGAGTCAATCCCTGGACTGTTACTTCTATTGTCTGCCCTTCTGTTTCATATCCATTCAAATTAGCTGTTACTCTAATAGTATGTTTTCCGTTAGTTGTAAAAGTATATGTTGTTGATGTTGCCACAGTATATGATTCAATATACTGCCCATCTATGTATACTTTGTATGTCTGTCCACTAGCAATCTGTTCCTGTGTCTGACCCCATACATATGTAACTTTTCCGGCTTTCTGTTCCTGAATTGTTAAACCGATTACTTCTGTTGGTTTTAATTCAGGCTGACCTGCTGCAGTTGTTTCGTTCTTTGTTGTAGATGCTACTGTTGGTGCTTCTGTAACTGGTGTTTTAGTTGTTGGAGCAACTGTAGTAGCTTGCTTTGTTGTTGGTTGCTCATGTTTCTCTAATGAATCCATAAGAGATGACATTGATTTTGCCCATGTATAATTATTTGTAGCATCCCAGTTTATTGACCACGTCATAACACCTCTTAATGTTGGGTATGCCTTTGGTGCTGTAAATTTTCCTGATGATGTTCCATTAACAAGAGCTTTTACTGCTGTTGAAATTATGTCTGTTGACACATATCCACTTGATGCAGCTTTAGATGTTGATGGTAATCCCAGTGCAACCTGATCAGCTCTAAGTCCGTTTTCTAACAATAATGTTGAAAGTGATGTTAAGAAATCTGCTGTTCCAACCTGTGCATTAAATCCATTGTATCCATTCATTGCCCCTGAATTATAGAACTGTGGATAACAAATTGTAAGAATATCTCTAATCTTATATGCTAATCTGTAATATGCAGATGTAGCCATTGTTCCGTTAGATTTGTATCCTGGAAATAATATGTTTCAGGTGCCATTGTAATAATAAAATCTTCACCAAAATGATTACGCACAGTTCTAAGTGCTTCTGCTATATAATCTGTTCCTGATACTGCACCTCCTTCAAAGTCAATATCTACACCTTCAAATCCATATTCTTCAATTATTGAAATAAGGCTTGTTGCAAACTGATTTGCAGCTTCCTCATTTGTTATATAAGTAGTTCCTTCTGCTCCACCTACAGAAATGATTACATGCTGACCTTTCGCCTTAGCATTTTTAATATCCTGAATAAATTGTGCTTTAGTATAACCACCTAGCGCATTAGACAAATCCTTATCAAGTTCAAATGTAACTTTGCCCAGTGTCGTTGATGAGTTAGCAAAAGATACACAAATCATATCGTAATAATCCGGTACATCTGAAATCTTTAATGCTGTTGAGCCATTAAGGAAATTATGCCAATAACCTGTTACCATATGTTCCGGTAATTTAGAATTAACTGTATAGTTATTTTCTGTTGTTTCCTGCTCACTTCCACTATTTTTAGTTGTCTGAACTTCTCCTGCAACCAAATCAGTTCTTAATTTCCACAATGTTGCCGCATCTGTTGGTGACCATCCCAAATTAGATGTATGAGCATATGTACATTCATATACTTTTCCTTGATACTGAACAAGATTTCCCAATCTATATGCAACACTATTTGGAGACCATTCAGGATAGTTTCCAGTTGCCTGTTTTGTTGTATCATTTTTCTTTTTTTGTTGTAACAGAAGCTGTTGTTACTTGCTGTCCCTTTGTTGTATTTTGTTCTTTTGCTGTTGTCTGTGTCTGACTATTTGTTGTTTGCTGAGATTTTGTTGTAACATCCTCAGATGGTTCTACATAATCTCCATTTTTATAAACAACTTTTGTTGACAAAATTTCGCCTGCTGAAACAGCTTTTTGTCTTAATGTTATTCCTTTTATATTTTGAGCATTAGCTGTTCCTTTTCCTGATTTAAGTGTAAATGTTAATGAAGCTCCCGGCTCTAATGTTTTTGAACTCCACTCAGGTGGCGTAACAACAGTTTTTCCATTTTCTGTTGTAATTGTACCTCCTGCACTCCAATCTCCTGATAAAGTTTCGCCATTTTGTGTTTCAATTGATATTGAAGGATAACTTAATGTTTTCCGAAATATTCTGCCCAAGGCATTACTGAAATATCTTTTGAACCACTTGCTTTTTGTTACTGATGAGTTAGTATTTTTTTTAGTGTAATTGTATAAGAATCACCTGATGTTGTAACTGTTGTTTCAATTCCATCATTAGCAGGAGCAACTATCTTCTGATTAGGAATTGCTGCTGAACCATACAATGATTCTTTCATTGTCTTAGTTATTGTGCTGGATGCATCTAAAGAAGCCATCCATGAAATAAGACCACCTAAGTGTTTCTGTTTTACATATTTGCCTTTTTTCTGCTACCGATTCTTCAGTATCACAAGTAAAGAACATTCCTGAAGATTCACTATAGTAATAGTTAGCCTTTGCAACATCATCCCAATATTTAGTCAAATTATATTTGCTTACTAATGAATCAATATCTGAATATGCATATGTTACACCATTTTCGCCTGTTGCATCTGCATATAATCCTGGATTTTTAGAATCTCTTCCTGTGTCTTTCTTTACTTCTTTCCATCCTCTTGTATAAGGTGCAACACCAACTACGATCTTTGAATAATCAATGTTGTCCCCATATTTATTTTCTAAATATTTAATACATGAATCAACTGAAAGTCCTGCATCTCCCTCGTCATAAGCAGGATTAGTATAAAGTGCTGTCTGGTGAGCTGTAAATCCTCCCCATGCACCATTTAAGTCATATGTCATCATATTAGCAAAATCTACGATTTTTAAAACTTTTTCGTATTCAATTGCTGCCATCATTTTAGGCGATGCTGACATGGCAACTGACAATTCATAGTGTTTATTATCTTTTGCTCCATAGCTGTCCAGTGCATCTCTTATGGCTTGAAGAAGTAATGTATAGTTCTGTGTATCTGCTGCTGAACCTTTACATCCTTTATCAATTGCTACACCATTTCCTTCAGGATCCGGGTCTCTGTCTGCTGTTGGGTATTCCCAGTCAATATCAACGAAATCATACCCATAGTAGTGTACAAATTTTGCAACATTGTTAGCAAAGTTCTTTCTGGTTGTTTCAGAAGCAGCAATTTTTGGAAAATCTCCTGATCTTGTCCATCCACCAACAGAAACACCTATCTTCATGTTAGGATATTTCTGTCTTAAAAGTACCATTGCTCCTAATACACCTGCATATTTATTGTCTGTTCCAACTGAAAATCCAACATTTGGATTCTCATAATCAGCCCATGTATCAGTAGTAATCAAATCACCATTTGCATCTGCATCCATAAACGCAAAATTTAAGTGTGTGATTAAGCTACCATCAATCTTGTCAGGTGTAAAATTCTTTTGTCCTGAATAAATTGACCAGTCACCATAATACATAACATTACGATATGGTGGCTGCTCTGCATTTGCAGCTTTGACTTCCTTTGTTGAAAGTTCTGTAGCTGCACAATATCCACCCATCAAATTAGCAACCATTGCAAGTGCCATTGTGAAACTAAGAATCTTTCCTGAAAGTCCTTTCCTTAAAATTCTTTTCTTTCCTTTCATTTTCTCTGGTCTTTTAGACCTTTTTATAAAAACTGAACCTTTTATTATAGAAAGTAGAATTATGGATGCTTATTCCACTTCTATATTTTCAATAAAATTTTCTAAAACTTTTTATTAGTTGAAGTATTTGCTTTTGAAACACTTCAATTATTTTTTTTAAATATTTATTGTTTTTTTTAAAAAAACGTTTTAAATTTTTTTGTGAAAAATATAAGCTTATTTCAGCTTTTAGGTTCATTTTTTATTAAATTTTTATTCTGTCCTTTCATTTCTGCCCATTATAACACATTATTTGGTAAAAGTAACCAATCCTATTGTGATAAAAATATTTTTATTTGTGTTTTTTATATAAAGCAATATTTTTATTATGTTTTTATATTTTTTCAACTATTTTTTTTATTTTATTTTCCGATTTCTGTAATGCTGATTCCAGTTATGTGTCATATAATGTTTTTCTTCGCTGACACGTAATTATTCACGAAATAACAGTGATTTTTCTATTGATTACGTGTCACACTGCATTTTTTCACTGACACGCAATTGGTAGCGATATAACAAGATTATCTTCAATAAATTACTTATGACACAACGTTTTCGTCCTACGACACGTAATCGTTGCTCAAATAGCAATTATATATTGCTCAAAAAAAATTCGGAAATATCATCTACATCTTTATATAGGAAATGAAGAGACTCTTTCAATATACTAAATCATCAGATTGAAAAAGGACTGCCGGAAATGATTTACTCTCAGTATTAACTGTGTCATTTTACGGCAGTTCTTTTTCATTTTGTTGTTATTATTTCTTACAATAATATGCTAATACCTGAACCTAACTTTAGGTCAAGCGTTTTTATACATTTATTTTCAACTTTTTCCTGCATAATTTTTATATTACTTATGATATATAATTATTCAAACTACTTTCCCATGTATCTCCCAATATACTCATACAATTCAATATTAGTCTCCGCGTTTTTCTCCTCCGCCTCTATATATTCAGGAAAAGGAAGTCCAATCTGGCATTCGCCACATATGTCAACGCCTATTATTTTCTTATCTTTCAAAAAAGAATTTCAACAGATGTTCAAGCATACCAAGGCTCATATGCCCTTGACTCCAGTTAGTTTCAATATAATGTTTGTCCAAAATATCTTTGTCTATGGAAATATAAAAGGTACATCAGTTTCAATCAAATCAAGTTTTTCTCTTCCACTATTGTTCCGTAATTCTTCTGCTGAAAATGTTATAAGCTTACTCTGATTTTTCACATTTATCTGCTGTATATCCGCCTCACTTGCCCCAACAAGAATCAATTGTTCAAGATTTTCGTTTTGCTCAATAACCTGTGCCGCCCAATCGCCACAACTTGTCATTCCTTCAACCATAGGCTTTTGCATATCTGTGTGATGGTCATACAAAACAAGCGAAAACTTTTTATTTATTTTGTCCGTCATAATTTTTGTTATGTAATGATAATTGCCTGAATCAATAAAATGAACGCCGTTTATGCTAAAATTCTCTATTCGTTTCTGAATCTCCGCCTCCCCTTCTTTGGTGCAATACAAGTCGGTTTCTAAAATATCTGAGCAGTCAATTCTAACAATATTCTCCGTCTGCTCTATATTTTCATCAATATAAATATGTGTAAAATCTAAAATAAAATTTTCACTTCTTGTCATTTTATCATCCTCTATAAATTTTCATTTATTATTTTCATAAAAGTTTTTGCTGCCTTACTTAACATTGCGTGTTTTTTTCCAAACCAACGCTAACTCTGTTGTCAATCACCTGGTATGTTGGCTCCTCTCCTAAGTTTTATTTTTTATATATCTTTGATTTTTTGCTATTTGGTTTGTCTGGAATTGTCATACTAACCAAGTTTAATTCAAGTGCTTTAAATAATTTCTTCTAAAACCTTCTCTAGACTTCAATTCTAACTTTTCCATAAGTTGATTACTTGTATACGCAACATCATATTCCATTACATCCAAAAGTTTTCTAACACAATCAGACAATTGTTCACTGTTTTCATTTATTTGTGTTGCTATTTCTTCTAACACGCTATCAATCTGTTTTAACATAAACTCAATAAAAAATGTTAAATTTCCATTAACATGGCATTTTGATATTGCATTATAATATTCATCCTGATATTTCATTTGCAATTGTAAATGGTGGTTGATATTTTTCCATAAAATTCTCTCCTAACTTTCCATACTATCTTACGCACTAACTTCCGTACTATCTTGCGCACTTTCTTGCGTATCATCTTCCGTACTTTTTCCCATAATTATACCATAATTTTTCTGATTAACAGCAAAAAACTTGCATTAAACAATGCAAGTTTTTTAGATTATTTATTATTAGATTTCATTTCCTACTTCAAATGCCTTGCCAACTGGTCCCCCCAGTTTCATATAAAAAAATTAGGGTGTCAAGACACAAAAATGTCATATACAATCGCCAAAAAATGTAATAAAATATAACTATATAAATTACCCGATAATTTATGAATTTTATACATCGGAAAAGTCTTTTTCCCTTAACAATATTTTATTTATGGAAGGAACGATGAATATATGAAAAAACATCTTTAAAATTACTGCTATTTTCCTTTGTTATGAGTTTACTTATGATAATTCCTACAAATGTAAATGCAGAAGAAATCATTCCGGTCAATATATCTGTAAAATATGGCCAAACAGAAGCCCGAAGAATCTTAGATATGATTAATGAACTGAGAACCAGTCCTACTGACGCATGGGCCTGGGATAAAACTGATACCAAACAAGTTGCATATCCTGGTTTAAAAGAACTTGTCTATGACTATGATTTAGAGCGACTTGCAATGAAACGTGCAGCAGAAATTGCACTATCCTACGACCACACCCGCCCAAATGGTCAAAATCCTTTTACTATTTATACTGAAGAAAATATAACCAGACGGGATGCAGGTGAGAATATTGCAGTAGCAAGTCCTAATGTTTATTCCAAGGCAGAAGCAGTAAATAACGGATGGCGTGAAGATAACGAACCTTATGCCGGTCAGGGGCACCGTAGAAATATGTTAGGTTATAAATTTACCTGCGTTGGAGTTGGTCATGTTACTTACAACGGCTATGACTACTGGGTGGAAGAATTTGCCTCCAGACCTTCCATTAATACAACAGAAACACCGGCAAATGACAGTGAACAAACTGTTACTGTTTCAGTAACTAAAAAGTTGGATTACAAATTATAAGACATATTTTGACCAAGATTCATATGTTCTTAGATTAGGAGAAACAGTAACTCCAAATATTACACCTATAATTTCTCTTATAAATCAATTTGGACCAATCGGAACCTTGTTAGATACTCCAACCGTTTCCATTAATGACCCTTCTATTGCCACCTATAGTGATGGAAAGATTATAGGTCTTAAAGAAGGTACCACCACGTTAACCACATCACTGTACGGATTGCCATCAACAACTTCGGCAACAATAATTGTACATGACTGTGATAATCATTGGGATGGTGGAGTAATTACAAAAGTTCCAACCTGTATAGTGGAAGGCGAAAGAACTTATACCTGCACTATTTGTAATAATACAAAAGTTGAAAAAATTGGCATAGATGCAACAAATCACCTCCACTCTGAAATTCGAAATCAAAAGGAAGCTTCCTGCAAAGAGGAAGGATATACTGGTGATAAATATTGCCCTGACTGTGGAACTAAACTTTCATCAGGCAATACTATTGCAAAAAACAGAAAATCATAACTGGAATAAGGGAGTAATCACTAAAAAACCTACATGTGCAGAGACAGGCGTAAAGACCTATACTTGTAGCATTTGTAGTAAGACAAAAACAGAAAACATTGCAAAAACAACAAAACATCTTCATACTGAAATCCGTAATAAAAAAGCTGCTACCTGTGGTGAAACCGGTTATACAGGAGATACATATTGTACTGATTGTGGAACAAAAATTTCATCCGGTAAGACCATTGCAAAATTAACTACTCATACTTGGGATGAAGGAAAGGTCACAAAAAACCTACTTGTACAGTGAAAGGTGTTCGAACATTTACTTGTAGTATATGTGCCAAAACCAAAACTGCGAGCATTGCAGCAACAGGACATCAGCATACTGAAATCCGCAAGAAAAAAAAAGACGCAACCTGCGGCGAAGATGGTTATACAGGAAATACATATTGCACTGATTGTAAGAAAACAATTTCATATGGTCAAACCATCACAAAAACCGGTAACCATACTTGGGATGACGGAAAAGTCACAAAAGAAGCCTACATGTACAGCAAACGGCGTAACAACTTTTACATGCATTGTATGTAAAAAGACAAAAACAAGAAGCATAAAAGCAACAGGACATAGTTACGGAGAATATGTAGTTGTAAAAAGAACCTACAACCACAGAAAAGGATTAAAATCCAAGACTTGCAGTGCTTGTGGAAAAGTATATTCTGTAACACTTGCAAAAATTTCTTCTTCTAAGACAACTACAAAAACTCCAACGACTTCGTCTAAGAATGCACAGACAAGCAAAATTACTACTAAAAAGATTAAGCTAAACCGTAAGAAACTGACTTTGAAAAAAGCAAAACTTTTAAATTTAAAGTTACTCTAACACCGATAAATAGTCGTGACAGAATCACTTACGTAACCTCAAACAAAAAAGTTGTCAAAGTCTACAGAAACGGTAGAATCAAAGCCTTGAGAAAAGGAAAGGCTAAGATTACAGTAATTTCAGGTACGAAAAATTTGTCTGCAAAGTAACAGTAAAATAAAAGACTTTATAATAAAAAGCAAATTAAAAAGTCCATTATTTTTTGAGACTTTGATGATCTAATGATATATTTAATAAAATATAATTTCTCAATATATCATTACTAAAAAATCCTTTATGATATACAAGGCTTGCAAACCTGTATACATAAAGGATTTTTTCACAATCCCCTACCACAAAACCAGCATTCGGAATATTTTTTTCTTCTTCGCCTGTTCTATCATTGCAAGTGTTAAATCAAGACCTGTGTAATGTCGGTTTGGATATTTTTCTGATAACAATGAAATCATTGGAGCCGGTCCACATCCTGCATATTTTATATCACCACTCCATTACAGTGGTCCACTTCATGTTGTATAATCTGGGCTGTATAACCACTGAACTTGCCGTGTTTCGGCTCAAAATTTTCATTCAAATAATCCACTTCTATTTCTTTGTATCTTATGCAATTACGAACTCCATCCAATGAAAGACAGCCCTCTTCTGTAGTGTACTCTCCTGATTTTTTAGTAATTACAGGATTAACCATTGCAAACTGAAACGGTCCTGCTGCCACAACAATAATGGATTTATTTACTCCAATCATATTGGCCGCCATGCCTACACAAATTTCTCTGTTTTCTCTTAATGTATCCATTAAATCAGTTACAACCTGTTTGTCCGCTTTTTTGTAGCAGGCTGCGCCTTTCTCGCAAAAAAAATCTGTTTTCCTTTTACTATTTTCTTTACCATAATCTGTCTCCATCTGATTCTATTAATATATTGATTAGTACATCAAAACACCAAAATTTTGATTACAACCTGATTATTGTACTCATCATTGCAAAAATTTGTAAGTTCTTAATCAGATATATTTGACTGTATAAACTCCTCAATAATATCCAAAATTCTTTCTGTAAAAAAACTCACTTCCGCCGTGGTCCGCACCTTCAAGCATATATAACTTCACATTTTTATTGTATTTCTTTAATAGCTTGTATACAACGACGCTAATTTTAGGGTTGACTGTGCGATCCTTTGTTCCATGGAACATAAGTATTGGAGGCAATGGTGTGTCCTCATTTATATTACACTCAACTGACATTTTTCTACACAAATCAGGATTATTACGCAAATCAACACCGCCCATTTCCATTCCTTCCGGACTATCCGGCTGATGATGATTCAATGTGCTAGGCATACTATCTTCAAACATTATGCTTAATGCACCATACATTGAAATAATTCCTTTAACATTGGCATCTACTTCAGGATAAATATTTTCATTAGAATCTTCCTTAACAAGCTGTGAAAAAAAATGCTGAATGTCCTCCTGAAGAATCACCTGCAACAAACATTTTTTGTTGTATCTGCTTTGTATTCATCGGCATGAATTTTCATAAATCTTATGGCATTTCTTGTATCTATCGCCTGTGCCGGAAAAGTTGCAATGCCTGAATGACGATACTCGACAACAGCTATTACATAACCTTTCTCAGCCAATCTTGAAAGAACACCAAGTTTGGAATTAATATTCTGCTTCAACCATGCTGAACCCTGAACATAAACTATACAAGGATATGTTTCATCACTATCTGTTGTATTTCTTGTTCTGGGAACAATAATTTGCAAATGCAATGTTATTCCATCTACGTGTGCATATTCAACATTAGAAAAATGTATGCCCCCTTTTTCGTCTCCTGTAGTTGGGATTCTTTCCACTCCATCTATTGGCTCATCAAAAGATGGATATTCTTCATATGACCACTCTTTTACCTCCATAAATAACATCTCCATTTCTTGTAGTTATCAGACTTTTCTACTGCTTTTAATCCTGTCTTATATTCATTAGGGCACAACCTAGTTGGTTATTTTCTTCTCTATCCACGTCATTATCACATCCATCAAATATTCCTGTTGTATCTGACTTAGCTCTCTTCCCGGTTGTATTTTATGCCATTTTCTAATACACTCCCTACAACACGTTGCCGTTGCGTGCTGTGCCACAAAAACCGGATGTCCTTTCATTGGTGTCTGTTTTCCGTCATTTGGAATAACCGCCGGTGCTTCTCTTTTTGCAATAAACTCTCTGGCATGTTCTCTTATAGTATCCAAACCTTTTTCATTTATATAATCAATATCCTTCTGTTTCAAATGAAAACTGCTACGAAACTTTGACCTTCCAAGTCCCAGAAACAATTGATTATACCACTCTTCCTTTGTCATCTTCTCTGCCATCTTTTCTGCTTTTTTCCTTCTTTGTATTTCATCAATTTAATAACCCTCTGTCTATTATATCTCTGAACCATTACAAACATCAAATCTAACATTGCAGCCAAAGCCGACGTAATAACAAAAACAGGATATTCACCAAACCAAACTCCTGCAACAATTGGTACAAAACTTAACACTACTATCGTTTCATGCACCAACTCCGCCTGACACATAGCCTGTACAATTTCCTGCAAACTATGAATTTTAGTGTCAAACAAACTTGAGTCATATGTAGGCATTCTGTTCTTCCATTTCTTCACATTTAATTTCTTATATATTCTATTTTCAAAATTGCTGACCCGATACCAACTCTTCGTATAATCCGCTCTGTTCCTCATAACCTGATTAAAAATCAAACCTACAAGCAATCTCATAATAAAATGATATGAAGTTGTCCCTAATGTAATTGCAAAAGTTAGGATTATATCCATTGAAGTCGCATTATATAATGCAACTGCTAGTATTGTTAATGTTGCAATTATCAACGTTGTTCTATGAATTATTTTAGGCATAACTATTTCGTCCTTCTTATTTTAATTTTTCCTCGTATTATATGGATAATCCTTGTCATAAACTTATGACTTTTTGCTCCATAGAAATTACTTACTTCCTGACTATTTATAAAGCTGCTTTAAAACTTTTTGACTCACATCTGCATCCTCCATTTGCCTATTTCTTCCTTTATTTTTTTCATAAGCAATTTTTTCTATTCCGCTTATACTATCCTGATAAAATATTTCCTTTAGTATAGCACATTTCAACATATATCGTTTTTATTATTTTTCTATTTATTATTGTTATTGTATAAATGTGACAAAAGCAGACAAAAATCGTAAACTGTATTGCTGTTAAAACAATATGTTGATATACTAATTGTAATAATTAAAAAATACTTTACAAAGAAGGCTGTAAGTTTTGATATAAACTTACAGCCTTATCTTTTTAAATCAATTATTTATTCAGCTTTATTATTTGCTGATTTTTATTAGTTTTGGCTAACCCTATATTAAAAAATTTTTATTTTTTAATATATTTAATACTCTATGGGGAAACTACTCCTATAATCCCACCTGTAATTACTCCTGCTATAAGAAGCATTGGAACATAGTAGTAAATGCCGTTGTTTTTTTACTACAAATGCTGCAACGGCTATCTGTGCCATATTGTGACATACTGCCCCTATAATACTAACTCCCATAATTCCAAAAAATCTGTTTTTTTAATTATCATCATTGCAATAAGACTTACTATGGCACCGGCAAGGCTATAGGCAATTGACATTAAACTGCCAAACATAAATCCTACAAGAACTATTCTTACCAATGATATTAGCCATACGTCCCCCATATCTAAGCTATACAATGCAATGACTATCACAAGGTTAGCCAGTCCCAGCTTTACACCAGGGATTCCTATATTAATTGGTATTAAAACCTCTACATAACTAAAAATTATTGCAAGAGCAACAAGCATTGCTATATTTGCTATTTTCTTTTGTACTCATCTTTTTCTCTCTTCTCTTTTGAAATTGCTAAAACTCCTATTTTGCAATAACATCTGCCTCATTACCTTTTGTATTGTCTGATACTGCAATTTCCACAACAACCTTGTGTGGAAGACATACAATATTTTGTCTGGTCTTTGTTATTTTTCCCTGCTTAACACAATATTTATCAGGACAATCTGCTTCTTTCATTTCCACACAATTATCGTGAATCCAAACTATATTTTTACCTTTATCAGTTTTTATCTCTATTTCCTGATTCTTTGTCAATGAATAAGTTCCATATACATTTCCGTCTACGGTTATTTTTACTATTTCACCGTTATCCGACTGCATCTGATTCATTATAATATACATGACAATGGCAATTACAATAATAACTGCTGCCAAAATTAAATCTTTCTTTTTCGTCAATTTCAAGTTATTCATTATGATTTTCCTTTTTTATTTTTTCTACCGGATAGTCCGTAGAATAATCACTATAAATTCCTTCTGTTACGTATTGCTTGTTGTCGTTAGTTAACAGTATTGCGTCAAACTTATCGCTATTGGCCCTCCAATATTCCTTAGCCTTGTCAATACCCATAATAAATAATGATGTTGATAATCCGTCTGCCAAAGTTCCATCGGAGCTAATAATTGTAACTGATTTAAGACCTGACTCTGCCGGATACCCTGTAGTCGGATCAATTATGTGGTGATATGTTTTTCCGTCTTTTTCAAAATAACGCTCATAGCCACCTGAAGTAATAACTGCCTTGCCTACAATTTCAAGAACTCCTATATAGCTTTCATCACTATCTGGATTCTGCACTGCAACTTTCCACTTGCTTCCGTCAGGCTTGGCTCCAAGCGCCTGAACATTTCCACCAAGACTAACCAGACCGCTTTTAATTCCGTTATTCTTAAAAACTTTCATAACTTCCGATGAAGTATATCCTTTAGCAATTCCGCCAAAATCAATTTTCATTTTTATCTAGTTTTACCACTCTTGTTTTTGAATCATATTTGATTTTTGATTCATTGATATTTTTTTAATGTACTTTCCAGTTCTTTTTTATTAGGAACTTTGTAATTCTTTGTATCAAAACCCCATAACTGCATAATTGGATATATTGCAGGATTAAAGACACCGCCTGTACTTTCAGATATTTCTAAAGAACGCTCCATTATGTTTCCAACATCTTCCGACAACTTAAGTTCTTTCTCACTGTTTAATTTGCTAACTTCACTGTCGCTGTTTCCTGTAGAAAGCATTCCGTCTAATTCATTTATCCTGGTAGAAGCCTTTGATACTGCTTCTTTTGCATTGTCACCATATGCTGTTATTTCCATATATGTGTCCATTGCAAAAAAGTTCGCTTGTGTACTTCTGCTCATTATTCTGTGTTTTCTTCTGAGATTTTACCATGTTACCATTTCCACATCCACATAGCAAAATCGCACATGTTAATAAAATAATTATTTTTTTCATCTATAGCACCTTTGTATATATTTTCACTTTATAGTTATGTATAACTTACTCAAGTTAATTTTTTTAACCTTGAATGGTCTAGCATAGGATATTTCTGTTGTCAACAATCCAGATTTTGGAGTTTTAAAATAACATACACTATTAACTGCCTTTACGGATTCTACGAAATATTTCATATTGTCTTTTTAATTCATCCTCTTCATTAATCGGATATCCTTTTGCCTCCAAAATTCTTTCTATTGCCTGACTTGGATCCATTGTATGATAAGCAAAAAATAATTCCCGTAATTCTTTTGGTTTTATGATTTTATAAACCTGAGATGATGATTTTTCATATGTGTATGAAAAATAGCGGTAAATGTACCCTATCCAGTACATTTCATTAGGAGAATACTTTACCGAACCATACTTTGACTCTCCATACTGTTCAACTATTCTTTCAAAAATATCTTTTGGTTGAATATTAGTCTGCAAAATATCTCCACTGTCTAAACTTTTTGCAATTATACTTTGCATAAACCTTCTTATAAATATTTCTGAACTTGTAGACGTCGTTTCAATTGACATTTCAAATACTTGTCCTTGCATTTCACATAATATTAAACCATCTTTGTCAAATTTTCTCATATAATAACTGCTCCTTACAATCCTTTTTATTTCAGAATTTCATCTATATAACGACCTTTTCCTCTATATTTAATTCTGGCTAATTTGACTTTATCATCTCCAAGCTTAGCATCCGAATTTCTCATTTTCTTATAGTATTCCTTTTCTTTTTCCGAAATATAACAACGTTCCAACATTTTAAGGCTTTTGATAGCTTTGTCACTTTTAAATACATACTGATAACCTAAATTGGTAGCCGCCAGACAGTGCTTACACTGCTCATCAGTTATTTCTCCCATAATAAATGAGTTAATAATCTGGAACATTCTATTATCCGCAATGGGAGCTATGATATAATCACAGTCACAGGATTTTTCTATTAGCTTTTTATTATGGGATGATTTTCATATTCCTCTAAAACGCCACGATAATAAGCTATAGTCATCATCCATTCCTGATTCACATTATATTTTTTCCCTTTTAAACCTTCTTCCTTAAAATCAAAAATATACACACTTGACTTTTCAAAACCTGAAATAAATGATATCGCCTGTTCGTATCTCTCACCTGTATAAAAGCCCTGTCCCAAATCATTATTCGTTCTGCTTTTGTGTATATCCAACTTTCCTTCTATCCTGCTCTTCGCTCCATGAAATAAAAAGCTTATGATTCTTATCCATATGTTCTATATAGAACATTTCTTTAAGCCTATTAAGTTTAATATTATTCTTAAAAAGCAAATTCATACACATGCTCTAGCAATTTATCAGATGGGGTAGTTTTACCCATCTCATTACGCGAAATAGTAATCTGTTCAACACCAATTTTTTCAGCAATCTGAGATTGTGTTAACCCCAATATCTCCCTAATTGATTTCAAATCTTCTTTAAAATTATATTCCATATTTTGTTACCTCAACTTATTTATATCATATTACTTAAATAAGTTTGTTGTCAACTTATTTATATCATATTACTTAAACAAGTTTTAAATTATAGCTGACCTTTGCATTCAGCTTGGTCAATTATTAATTAGTTTATTTATACTTCTACTTCTTATTAATTATCTTAAATATAATGCTTATTGCTATAACCGCAGTTATTACATCTGAGCACGCCTGTGATACAAGTATTCCGTTGTAGCCTACCACATTTGACATTACTACCAGTGCCAATACGTACACTACTCCCTGACGGCTTATTGATAAAATAAATGCTCCAAGCGCACTGCCTACTGACTGGCATACGCAGGTTGAAACTAATGTAACTGCCATAAAAAGTCATTCCCAACTGCTGGAATCTAAGCATTGTTGCACCGTTTGATACAATATCCGACTGCTTCATAAACACGCTTATTATTAATGGTGCAAATACACTCATTATTATAGTAAAGACTAATCCTAATCCCATTTCAAACAAATATGCAAATTTTAGTATTTCTTTTAAACGCTTATTGTTCTTTGAACCATAGTTATAACCAATTAATGGCTGTCCGCCGAAGGCAAAACCTACCAAAATAAGTGCAGTAATCATATTTACCTTTAAAGCAATTCCCATAGCTGCAATTTTGTCATTTCCATATGAAAGAAGATAATGATTTGTTGTCATTACCATAAAACTTTGCATTATATTTGTGATTGATGCCGGTATTCCTATAATAAGAACGTTTCTAATCATTGAAGTTGAAATCTTTGCATCGCCAATTGACACTGACAATCTGTTAGTTTTTTAATCATTACATAAACATAGTAGATATCCGCAATTAAATTTCCAAGAACCGTTGCAATTGCGGCACCTGCTGCACCCCTGCTTTAATCCAAAAATAAATATTGGATCAAGTATTATGTTGGCAACTGAACCTACCATTGAACCAACCATTGCCTGAGTTGCAAGTCCCTCTGTTCTTAATATATTACTTGGCACAAGTCCAAAAATAATTGATGTGGCACCTATTGCAATCCATGTATAATAGTCACTTGCATATTGGGAAGTGCCGTCATCTGTTCCCAAAATATGAAGAATCGGCGTTTAAAAAACCATAAGCACTATGCTTACAAATATTCCAAATCCAATAGCTCCCCATATGCAAAACGCACTGACTCTTTTTTGCCTCTTCCAATCTTTTTTTCTCCAAAAAGTCGTGAAATCAGTGAGCTTCCGCCTAGTCCAAATATGTCACCAAAAGCTATCATCAAGGTAAACACAGGAACAACAAGAGATACTCCTGCCACAAGTTCCTGCACACCTGTTAAGGCTATAAAATATGTATCCACCATGTTGTAAATCAGTGAAACCATCATACTAAATACTACCGGCAAAGCAAGCTTCATGTAGGCTTTTGGAACCGGTGTCTTTTCAAATAAAACATTTTTCATCTTTTTTTTGTCTCCTTATTTTTAGGGAAATTTTTGTTGTTTTTCTTTCAAAAAAGTTCCCTATTTAAATTTCTTATTAATCAAAAAACATCCACAATCACAGAATAAATGGATTATGGATGTCCGACCGTAGCGCAAATTGCGCCCTATCATATTTAATTATTTTAATTTTCCATATTCTTCATCTGACAAATTAAATACTGCCCAAGCTTTTGGCCAACCTACATAAAATGCAACGTACCACCAAATTGGAAAACCTAAAATTACGTGCAAAGCCTATCTCTGACCCTGCACGTTTATTATATCTCTTTTATTCAATTATGACTACTACCTATATTAAATCATAGTCTATGCCTTGTAAGCATTTACTTATGTCTGATTATTTAATCACTTGTCTATAATTTTACAGCAGTACCATAGGCAATCACTTCTGCTGCTCCACTCATTACCTGTGATGAACCATATTTTACACCAATTACTGCATCTGCGTCCAGTTCTTTTGCCTCATCAACCATTCTCTTAACAGCAATCTGTCTTGCCTCATTTAACATTTCCGTATAACCTACGATTTCTCCACCTACAAGTGTTTTCATTCCTGCCATAAAATCACGACCTACATTTTTTGTCTGAACAACTGTTCCTTTTACCATACCCAATGCTTCTATTTCCGTTCCCGGAATATAATCAATACTTAGCAGCTTCATCTTCTTTCTCCTCCATCTATTTCTCTTATTCTGCCTATTAAAACACCAATGATACATATAATGATAACAACCGGAATTGCTATTAAAACTATCAAAAGTCCTAAAGGAATTGGATCAACACTATTTCCCCACAGGAACATTCCAATAAGAAATATCATAAATACTATCATTACTGCTCCTCCGATTATTGCTCCCATTTTCTTCTTCATGTGGATGTCAATTTTGCTAATGTTCACAAAATCTATGCCCTCCTTCTCCATGTTTTCCATCTTCTCAAGCCATTCATCTGTTTTCAGATTATTAAGTTCACATTTCTGATTTATGATTTCTTCGGTAAGATTATACATATTGGTAAGGTTAGATTTTTGTTTTTCCAAAACATCTAAATATTTTTCCAAACAATTTTCCAAAGTAACATTGTCATTTAATACTGATTTTATGTCTTCTACTGATATTCCGATTTTTCTTAAAAGTTTTATTTTTTCAAAACTTCTATATTATCCTGATGGTATTCTCTGTAACCATTATCAGCTCTTTTCAGGTGTAAGTAATCCCTGACTTTCATAAAATCTAATATTTTTGCTTGTTATTCCAACTAGTTCTTCAACCTGTTTAATCTTCACCGGATAGCCTCCATCTTCTTGTTTTTAATAACCCGATTCACTTATAACTGTATCGATACGCCTTATTTATACAGCTTCCATAAGGTGGAAGGTCAATACTTTTTTAATTCTAATAATATTATATACCATACATTACAATATACAAAAGAAAAAAAGAGCCGGGCTCCCCAACTCTTTTCTCAACAAATTATGATTTTTATCCTTTTTACTGCTCCAACTACAAGACTCTCCTGTACCTGTTTGCTTAAAAAGAAATAAATAATGATAGTAGGTAATGTTGCTATAACCATACCTGCTCCTATTAATCCCCATTCTGTTGAATACTGACCTGCAAGTGACATTATTCCTACTGGAAGTGTTCTATACTGGTCACTGTCAACAAAAGTATTGGCTAACATTAATTCATTCCATGTTCCAAGAAATGTAAATATTGAAGCTGTGGCAATAGCCGGCTTAACCATTGGGAATATTATTTGAATAAAACATTTAAATATTCCACAGCCGTCAATATATGCGGCTTCTTCCATTTCTCTTGGTATTCCTCTATAGAAACCAACTAATATCATAATACTCATTGGCAGAGCTCCTGCTATATATGGAATCATTAGTCCAAGATAACCTCCCTTTAACCCAAGGGTGTCAAGAATCTGGAATAATGGAAGTAATGCTGCCTGAGCAGGTATCATTATTCCTATCATAAATAATCCATAAACAACATTCTTTAGTTTCCATGTCATTCTGGCAATGGCGTATGCTACCATTGAAGATATTATTCCTGCCACAACAACGGTAACTACAGAATTTTGCTGCTTCTTCTTTGTACTTAGTATTGTTGTTTACCCAGAATGATTCAACATAACCACCACAGTAATCTGTTGATTCTCCATTTCCGTCAGAAATCATAGGAATCTTTAATGCTACAACTTCTTCAGGGTTGACTGTTGCTGCTTCATCTGTATATACGTTGTTCGCAAACCAGCTTCCCATAATTCTCATTGCTGCCTTGCCGTTTTCAAATGCTGCATTGGCGTCATCATTTCCCTGCTCTAATGGATTTTCTCCAAAAGCTCCTAATTTGTATAAGTCTGATACTTTCTGTGCTGCCTTCTTATATCCCTCGTCACCAAATTTTTTTTTACCTGATAGCATTTCATTAACACCTGTAGCTCCTACTTCTCTCAAAGCTAATGCCATTACTTTTCCTGCGTCAACTAATTTCTTAGCTGTACCTGCACCCCACCAGTAGAATACATCAATGCCCTTTTTGCATCTCCTGCAAACTCTGCATTAATCTTTGTCTTGTATGCTTCAGTATCCAATGTTTCTGTTTTGATTTTTACATTAGGATTATCTTTTTGGTAAGCCTTAACTGCTTTGTTTAAAAATACTCAACATATCCTTATAAATAACAGGAAGGGAGAGCCTGGCATGCCAGACTCTCCCTGAGAAGTGTATATATTGTATTTTTACTTAATTGTAACTTTTACTTTCTTGTAAACACCATTTTGTGCATATGCATAAATTGTGCACTTACCTCTTTTTTAGGGCTGTTATTTTACCACGCTTTGACACTGTAGCTATTTCAGGATTACTTGATTCGAAACTTACCTTTCTATGTTTTTTAATCTTAACATTTTTGCTGTCTGCAATCTGTTTTACTTTAATCTTGAATTTTTTTCCAAGTAAAAGTTTTACTTTAGTTTTATTTAATTTTAAAGATTTACAAATTTCCTACTTTTTTTCCACCTTTAGTTGCTACATGAATCAATTTTGATGTAGCCAAGACCTCACCTTTATCATTCTGTGCAACTACAAGATATTTGTAATATTTACCTTTCTTTTAATTTATTAGCTGTAAATGTCTTCTTGCTTACTTCCTTAATCTTCTTATACGATGTGCCACATTTAGCTCCATATATAACATACTTTGTTGCTCCGACATCTTCTTCCAAACAAGCTTAACTGACTTCTTAGTTGTTTTCTTTTTACTCTAACACTAAGTTTTGCAAATGTAGAATCTGCAAAAATCCTTATCATCCTTCTTTTTCCAGAATTTTTTTTTTCCATCTGTTCAGCTGTTTTGTAAGTGCTTGATGTTTCCACAGATATTACTGCACCATTATTTGTAGTTGTTTCCTGTTCTGTATCTTTCGTTGTTGTTGGTGCTTCTGTTGTTGGCGCTACCGTTGTTGTTGGCGCTACTGTTGTTGTTGGCGCTACTGTTGTTGGTGCTGCCGTTGTTGTTGGCGCTGCCGTTGTTGTTGGCGCTACCGTTGTTGGTGGTGCTACCGTTGTTGTTGGCGCTACCGTTGTTGTTGGCGCTGCTGTTGTTGGCACTACCGTTGTTGTTGGGTGATTTCCATCATCAACATAGTTATACATAATAGATGTTATTCTTGAGCGTTTGTTTCCTTTTACAGTTGCAACACCTATTTCATATTCTCCTGATCCTTTTGTAAATGCTGTGTAATCTAAATTAACATTTCCATCAACTACATTTTTTAACGCAAACTCCATTAACGTAAACATTATATGAATCTGCTCCATCTGCTCTTGCCCACGCAAAATAGTATGGTAACTGTGCATTTCCTGCCCATACAAGCCCTTCCGGTGTCTTAATACTTTCATCAACACTTGGATCTACTTCTGGAGATACTGTTGTTGGGGCTACCATTGTTGTTGGCGCTGGTTTTGTCTCAGCTGACACTTTTTTTCAACATCAGATATTTTTGAAATAACCCAATCCGTTAATTCTTTGTCATTAATATTGAATCTAAATACTACATACTGCTCGCCTGTCACTTCCTGATCAACAATTTTTTTAAATCCAATATCTGTCTTATTCATTGGATATCCTGGACAATTTCCACCATTTGTTTCTACTGCCTGCTTATAAAAAAGCTTCTGCCTCTGTTTTTCCATTAAGTATTTCATAATATACAATTGCACTGTTGACATCGTCTTTTGCAATGAAATTTAACTTTCCATTTTTATCAACATATGCTCCTCTTTGTATTTTTGATTCAGGGCTTTTTTAATATCATAATATAGGCGAAGAACTAATTTCCCTTCTGCTATTACTGTTCCCTTAGTCACTGAGTTTTCGCTAAGAATATAACCATCATACTCCTTTTCCTCTGCAGAAACCTCTGTACCGATTATAGCTTCTATTCTCTCAGTATCTTCAGTTACAAGGTCATATCCGCTTTCGTCTTCTTTCTGTTTATAATACTCTACCGTATACTCGGATATAGTTGACTCATCAAGGAACTTTGCATGCAGTACTAAATTTTCTGCTGTAGAATCTGTTATTTCCGTTATCTGATTCTGATACTTATCATCTGTATACCAACCAATGAACTTATAACCTTCTCTCGTTGGATTATTAAGTTTTATTGAACTTCCGAATCTATAACCGTTAGGGTTTGCATCATTGTTTGTTCCATCGTTTAATTCATACTGAATTGTATAGCTATTACGTTTATAATACGCCTTAACTGTAGCTGTATTGTCTTCTTTTACAACCGTTGTAAGTATATTATTGCTATTTCCATTATCATATGTAAATCCCGTAATGTTCTCTGGTTCATACGTATAACTTGTAGTTCCCTCTTTTACGCTAACCTGTTTTTCCTGCTTTTCGTATCCGGTTCCCTCATAATTTTCAAGATATATTTCCACGTTAACTTTTGAAGTATTTCCTAGCAATTCACTTTCATCAACATTTGATTTGAACCTGTTTCCTGTTTTTGGTCCAACATAGCTTGAATTAGCTGGTACATCAACATATGTATTATCTGTAAAATATACTCTTTTTACTTCATCAGTATGATTTTCTGCAACATATGTTTTGTTTCCATCCTTGCTCAATACTAGTGAAAGTGGCTCACTGCCTGTAATGGAAAAATCCTGATTTCCATACTTCTGTAATGATGTTATATATGAAAGAGTATGTGCCCTTGATTCACCATTTTCAACTTTTCCGCTATCACTCATATCCCATCTTGCAAGGGCACCATCCGGATCATAATAAGCATAATACTCTGCTACTACATCCTGATTAGTCTTTGGATCTGTAAGCATGTCAACTTTATTGAAATTATTGCAAATCTGCTTTTATTAGAAACAAAATGTTTCCACTGATTACTGTTTTCATCTATACTGTCTACAACGTTTTTGACTTTATCCTTATATTTTCCCATATAAAGTGTTGCTCCGGAAATTGGTAACATTGTAATTGTAGTTACTTCAATAGAGTTTTCTGTCCACCATGCTGTATGATCATAGCGGCCACCAAATAATCTTGTAACTGTCTGAATATTATAATTACCTGCATCTTTATATTTTTTTCTGTGAAAATTTCATTATGTACATCATAATAATAGTCTTCAATTGCAGCTATTTCAGTTGTATACATATAAATACCCGCATCTCTAATTGTAGTATTTCCAACTGCTTCTCCCCATAAGATTAATGATGCCCATGCATTAATTGCCTCAGATGATGATTCCTGGTTATTTCCACCTGAAAGACCACCCTTCTTGTCAACTAACTCTCCATTCTCATCATATTCATAATTAGCCACACCTGATGCCCATGAATGACCTTCATAAATATCAAAGTTTCTAAGGAATGGATACTTAGTAGGACTGTTGGCATTATAACCTTTTCCGTCACGATTAACATTAGCAATATCACCAATCATCTCATAAACCATTCCGCCCCATTCTTTAGCCCACTGTGGATCTTTCATTGCAACTGCTGCAGCTGCCTTAATCCAATATCCATAATGGAAATGATGGTCGTTAACCTGCTTGTCAGAATCATATGATGATGGATAGCCTATTAATGTTCCATAATTTTCATCATAATAGAAATAGTCATCCTTGTGATCACCACTTATATATGCCTGATATGGATCAAACCAGAATTCAAGATAGTTTTCTACTCCTTCTACCATTTCATTTGTTATATTCTTCATATCCGCATCATCACCATCCAGCTGACCTGAAAGCCATATTGCATCTGATAATGTATTAAGATTCTTTCCTATCCAATATGTGTCAAATCCACCATACTGACCTTCCAAATTGCAAATCCACTCAGGATCTTCTTTGTTCTTTCTATAATCATAAAGATATCCTAACTGCTGCTTAATATTTCCAATTGTATTTTCGTCAGTTGTAACCGGCAATGAAGATAAAATTCCGTTGTATTGCATTTCAGTTACATAACTTGTTCCAACAATCGTTTTCATTGTTCCACGAATTGTTTTGTATGTATAGTTAGTATATTTAGAATTAGAATAACGCCACTGATGAGGATATAGTGCCATAATAGTATCTCCACCTGTGCTTCCATTCTCCATATTCTTTGTTGTTACATTATATTTAGTAACGACCTTAGAAGAATTCTTTAAATATTCCCACTGTACCTTTGTATCTGTAATAAAGTTAAATGCATATTTTTCATATAAAGAAAATGCTTCATTGCTTCCATCAGGAAGTATTTCTACAGACATATAGTTTTTTCCTGAAGGCATCTTTGCTGTAAGTTTTCCACCTGCATTAATCCATGTTGTACCTGATGGTGCTGCTAACATGTAATAATGTATTTTTCCATCTTTTTATTTTTAAACTTACACCGATTATATTTGAAGATGTTGTATTTTTTACTATTGTAAAGTCTGTTGCACCTGCACCAAGTGAAATTGTTGGTGTAACATTATCAAATGTATAATAGGCATATGGAGTTCCTTTTGCAATAATTGAACGCATTGAACTATTGCCTGCATTATTTGCCATTACAATTTCATAACTCCAATCTGTTGTTTTATCCACCTTAGCATCTTTAGCTGAAAAATTTTCACCCCCAACAACCATTTCTACTGTATCATCATTTAATAAACTTTCTACTGTTGGTTCACCGTCAACATAAGAAGTACTATCTGCTACAGCCGGTGAAGCCATCTGCATACCATTACTTGCAACTCTATATGCAAGAGGATGTGCATACAATGACTCTGAATACTGGTCAAATACAACTGAACTTGCCCAGTCATTTGTTGGAACAGTTCCAACTGTCTCTTTATAATTGTCAGTTAAATAAACCTTTGATGGAGGTAATGATTCTTTTCTATCTGTCCAGTTTACTCCCCAGTCGTCAGTTCTAACTCCAAAGACTTCTTTCTTATATCCGCCTTTGTCAATCATTACCGAATTGTTCTCATCAAAAAAATCTCCTGTTGCCGCTTTTATGTTTATTGCAGTAAATGGTATGCTTGTTGCTAACATTGTAATCGAACAACATAATGCTATTGATTTTTTAGTGCTCCTTTTTTTCATTTTAATCTCCTTTTTGTAATCTAAAAACGAAATTTTCGTTTCTTCTTACATAAGAATATACTTTCTTTTGTTCTCTTTCAATCTATTTTTTTGACAAAAAGGTTAAAAATTTTATTTTTACACTATTTTATGTTAAATAACTGGAAGTCATATAATCTAAGTGTTCCAACTCCATCATCAGGTGTAAAAATTTTAATCATTATATATCTTGCCTTTTGGTTTCCTATATTAAATGAAGATATCGCACTGTTGTTGGACGGTTGATAATCTACTGATGTCCATTCATTTCCATCGTTGGATACAAGAACTTCCCATTCAGTAGTATTTCCAAAACCTTCCTTGCTTCTTGTATTGTAAAGTGTGTATGTATTAAACTCTTTTTCCTTACCTAAATCAATTTTTACCCAATGCTTTACGCCATTTAATTTGTACTCACCACTAGTTACATTAGAACTTGTTGCACACCATTTTGTATTTAAATCTCCATCTATTAATTTTTGTGCATTCTCGTTATCGTTTGTATATCCGGAGCAATCATACACCTTTCCTCCAAGACAAAGATTTGTTCCTTCTGTAACTGTATTATTTAACTGAGTTGCTGTTTTATTTCCATGTAGTTTCTCACCAACCATTGGATATTCAGGATTTGGTATTCCGTCAATATTTTCAGTAAGCCAATTATCTTCATAATCAGCAAATCCTTTAAATGTCCATGTACCCTGCTGCAACTCTTCTACATATCTCTTTCTTAAAGACTCAATACAATCATAACCTGTAATCTGTTTTACTACATTATTAAATGGTGTTGTTGTATTATAAGGATCATCTGTGTAAGTACTTCCGGTGTTATTGTCTTTAATTAATTTATTTATACTATCAATAAGCCCATATTTTAATGTTCCATCTGCATTCTTTCTTGTTGGATACTTTGAGTCCATATATGCAAAGAACCATTTATTATTTCCGTACTGTTCATAACCCCAGTCCTGAAGTGATGTATCCGTAGCTTCATAAACCTGTACATATTTAGGATTTGACCAATGGAAGTATCTGAACCCTCCATAATTTGCCATATTTTCTGTCCACCACGCTACATCATCACCATAATTAAGTTTTCCACTATATTGCTGTACTGAATGAGTTATTTCATGTGAGAAAAATCCTATATCTTTCGGATGACTGTTAGCGTACTTAGTTGAAACACATACTGTAGTTCCCTGACAATATGCTACGCCATCATAATTGTTATCAGCCTTAAATGTAATAGTTGTAGGTTCTGTTCCATTACCCCATCTCTGGTATAATCTTGGATAACTGTTGTAGAACAGTTTTATAAGTTCTTCCAAATAACCATCTACTGTTACATCTTTCCAATCGCCTGTAAACAAAATATCATATTTACTTGGGCTTATATAGGCTCCTTTCAATGATATTTCTGACAACTGTACTGAACTTCCATATTCCGCTTTAACATCTAATTTGTAATATCTATATGAACCAACCTTATCCACTGTGTAATTGTATGTCTTAAAGTTAACATCTTCCATTCCACTATTATTTACAGTGTCAATTTTTTCCCCAATTAGTTCCATCTGATGATCCATATAATATCCATGATTTTGGATTTCTGCCCTTATATACTTCATTATCATTAGCTGTTGTTAAACTGTAACTATATAATGTTGTATCCTGTTTCATTTTCCAGGCAATGCTAAACTGATTTGAGAATTCAAATAATTTTTGATTCTTTACGTCCATCAAATAAATTAAATGGTGTTTCATTACCATTACCTTTTGCAGTTGTAGCACTTGCAAAAAAATGCTGTCATAGTAAGAAGATAAATCTTCTCCCATTTCCTTATCAACATCTGCCACATCACCATTAAGTGAAATTTCTGCCAACTGGAATCCATAATAATTTGTTCCATTTCCTTCAAACTGTATTAAATAATACTGATAGCTTTCCTGAATATCTGTTTCATATGTATATGTTTCTAAATTTTTAGCTTCAATTCCACTATCTGTCACAGTATCAATTTGTGTCCATGAAGTTCCATTATTTGAGCCATATAAATGCCATACTTTTGGATTTCTGTATGAATAAGCTGCACTATCATTTGCTGTTGTAAGTGTATATTTTTTTTCAATATAATTGGCTTTTTCATCTGCCATGATATTCTTAGTGGAAATCCATCTGATGTACATAACTTTGTATTTATATCTCCATCAAAAAGTTTTTCCATTCCTTCATTTGCACTTGTTTTAATGCTAGTTGAACTTGAAGTATCTATCTGCCTCATATAATTGTCAACATTTATGTTCTTAGGATGAACTTCTGTTTCCGGCTCTTCATAAAACTCTTTTTTGTAGTTGTTGTAACTTCTGTTATTTTTTCTGTTGGTGCTACTGTTGTTGGTGCTTCCGTAGATGCCTCTGTTGGGGCTGCTGTTGGGGCCTCTGTCGGAGCTTCTGTCGAAGCCTCTGTTGGGGCTACTGTAGGGGCTTCCGTTGGGACCTCTGTTTTTGGTTCTACAACTGTAGTTGTAATAACTGCACCATTTGCGGTTGTAGGAGCAACTGTTGTAGATGTCTGTGCATTTCCTGATGTTTGCTGTTCCCCTTTATTATTTTTTACCGTTACCTTTACTTTGTATTTCTTCTTGTTGTATGTAGCTTTTTATTACTGCCTTTCCGGCTTTTTTAGCTTTAATTACAATTTTGTTTTTTAATTTTCCTTTTTTTTCTTAATGGAAACTACTTTTTTTCCTTTTACTACTTTCCATTTAACCTTTTTACTTACATTTTTTAATTTAACAGTTTTCTTTTTTCCAACTTTTAAGTTTCTTCCTTTTTACTCAGCTTTACCTTTTTTTGTAGCTGCATAAGTTGGCACTTCTGAAATTGGCATGTAAGCTCCTGCCACGGCAATTACAAGTACAATTGCCAGTATTCTACTTTGTAGCTTTTTCATGTTTTAACTCCTCCTGACATTCCCAACAACATGTGCTCCAGGTGCTAAAAATATTTTTTATTCTCCATTTTCAACTCCTTAAATATCTTTTCAGTTATATTTTAACCTAAAAAACCCTTTATGCCACTGTTAATAGCATAAAGGGTCGTTAAATATTTTTCTATCTGTTATATAACTGAAGTTCGTAAAGTCTTACAGTACCAACTCCACCATTATCTGAATTAAATATCTTAAATACAATGTATCTTGCAGTCTGGCTTCCTATGTTAAATGATGAAATTGCATCATTCTGATTTACCTGATAATCTACTGACTTCCATTCTTTTCCATCTTTAGATACAAGAACTTCCCATTCAGTTGTATTTCCGAAACCTTCCTTACTTGATGTATTGTAAAGAGTATAGGTATTAAATGTCTTTGTACTTCCAAGGTCTATCTTTACAAAGTGCTGAGCACCTGATAAAGCATATGCCTGATTTTCGACGCTTCCTGATGTTGCACACCATTTTGTTGACAAATTGCCATCAATAAGTTTAGATGAAGACTCATCATCCTTTGTGTAACCTGATTCACTGATAATTGTTGCACCTGACAATAAATTTGTTCCGCTTGTTACTGCTGAAGACAGTTTTGTACCGGTTGTATTTCCATGAGTTTTTCCTACATAAGCCGGATAATCAATATTAGGTACTCCAGGTAAATCTGTAGTAATCCAATTATCTGAATAATTTCCAAATCCTGTAAATGTCCATGTACCGTTTTTAAGTTCCTCTACATAATGTAATCTAAGAGATTCTATACAATCATATCCTGTAATCTGCTTTACTAACTGATTCCATGGTGTTGATGTATCATATGGATTGTCGTCATATCTTGTACCCTTATTGTCCTTTAATAAATGGTTAAGACTATCAATAAGACCATATTTTTACATTTCCACTACTATCCTTCGTTGTCGGATATTTTGAATCCATATATGAGAAGAACCATTTGTTATTTCCATATGCCTCATAGCCCCAGTCCTGAAGTGATGTATCGTTGGCATAATATACCTGCGCAGTATCTTCATGTGCCCAGTGGTAATAACGGAATCCACCGTAATTTGCCATATTTTCTACCCACCATGCTTTTGATGATGAAGATACGTTTCCATACTGTTGTGCAGCATGTGTTAATTCATGTGTGAAATATCCAATTCCCTTAGGATGATTATTCATCCAGTTAACTGCAATTACTATTGAAGAACCGGATGTATATGCTACCCGTCATAACCTTTATCAGCTCTTACAAATATTCTCTTAGGTTCTGAACCTGTTCCCCAACGCTTATATTGTCTTGGGTAAACCTCGTAAAATGCATTATACAATGCTTCTTTATATCCTTTTGCTGTTACCTGATCCCAGTCACCTACAAACAAAGCTTTGAACTCTGTCAGGTACTGAGTTACCTCTCAAAGTAATATCTGAAATTTGGAAACTACTTCCATACAATTCTGTAATTTCCATTTTATACTGAATATATGTTCCTATCTTATCAACAAGATATGTATAATCAGCATAATCCTGATCTGCCATTCCACTTTCATTTACCGTATCAATTAATTCCCAGTTACTTCCATCTGTTGAACCGTATAACTTCCACGCTTTAATTGTTCTATTTGGATATTTTGCATTATCATTAGCAGTGGTAATTGTGTAACTGTAAAGTGTTGTATTCTGTTTCATTTTCCATACTATATTCCCGGTACCTGAGATGTAGTATATAATTTAGTTTCTCTCTTGCCATCAAATATATTTTCTACACCTTCATTCGAATTAAATCCGTTTATTGTAGTAGCTCCGGTATCTATTCCACTTACCTGATCTGTAATGTCAATTCCTCTACTTTCTGTAATTCTGTCAACATCACCTTTCAGATAAATTTCAGACATCTGTGAACCATAATACAACTTTCCATCATCACCACTATTTTCAATAATAATCATAAAATATTGTGCTGACATCTGTGTTGTACAATTAAATGTGTATTCACCATTATTTGTGTGGGTAATTCCACCATTATCAATATCTGAAATAGTTGTCCAGTTTTCACCATCCATTGATGCATATACTGCCCAGCTGTGAGGATCTCTATGCTTATATGTGGATGCATCCCCTGCTAATACAAATGTGTAACTCTTAAGTGTAACTGCTCTCTTCATTTTCCATGCAATAGTGATTGCCGGAGCATCATTTGTAAAGAACTTTGTATTAACATTATTGTCAAATAAATTTTCTATTCCTTCGTTGTTACTTGTATTTCCTTTGGTTGATGACAATTTATCATCAATACCATCAAAATATGGTGTAAGTGAAACGCCACTTGCTACCTGTGAATCTGCTGCCTCTTCCTGAACCCCCGGATTCTTTACTACATGAGATGTATCTTCCGGTGCCTTAGTTGGAGCTTCCGTTGGTGCTTCCGTTGGTGCTTCTGTTGGTGTAACAGTACCAAGTTCTTCAAGACTTGCTTCCGTAACAATAACCTTTCCTGCCTGACTTGCTGTATTGTCTACATAGCCCATCATAATTCCCAACAAGTATTTGTTCTTTGCCTGAGATATGTTTACAGTTGTCTGATATACATATTCCTTATTTGCTTCAACTGAAACTGCTGCATCTGAATTAGCATATGACCAGTCTCCGCCATCTACTCCATTGCTTTGAAGGATAACCTGATACTTTCTTTGCTACTGTTGAAGTGAACTTAACTGTAATTCTATATGTTGTATTATCTTTTAATTCAATTCCGTTGTATACCAGCTGATAGTCATAATTATTTCCACCTGAAATAGCCGGCAAATCAATTTCTGCTTTTCCTTCTGTAACTGCTGAGCCCTGCGGATATGTCCACTTTGTAAATCCCGGTATATTTCCCTTGTTATTACTTGGAATATATTCTGTATCTTTTCGGTAGGTGCCTCTGTTGGGGCTACCGTTGGTGCTGCCGTTGGCTGTGCCTCAGGAGCTTTTGTTGTTGTGATTGCTCCATCACCTGTATATGTATATTTAACTGATGTTATATTTGAAACCTTGTTACCCTTAACTGCGGCAACTCCTACTGTGTATTCCCGGAACCCTTTGTAAATACCGATTTTTCAAGATTAACTGATTTTTTCTGTAACTTTTGTTACATACACTCCATCTATGTAAACATTATATCCGTCAGCCCCATCAACTGCTGCCCAAGCAAAATAATAAGGCAAATTAGCATTTCCTGCCCATTCAAGTCCTGCAGGGGCCTGTATATTTTCATCTACATCCTGACCCGGTACTGTTGGTGCCACTGTTACATCTGTAGGCTTTGCTGTTGAAGGTTCCGGTGCCTTTGTTGTTGCTGGCTGTCCGCTTCCTGCATATGTATATTTAATTGATGTTATTACTGATGTTTTATTTCCTTTTACTGCTGCAATTCCAATTGCATATTCGCCTGAACCCTTTGTGAATACAGATTCATTTAAATCAACTGCGCCATTAACTACGTTATCTACTAAAGTTCCATCAACATATACATTATATGAGTCTATATCATCTGCCTTAGCCCATGCAAAATGATATGGCAATCCTTCTCCCGGTGCATGTTTAAGTCCTACCGGTGCCTGAATGCTTTCATCAACATTACCGTTAGCTGTTGTTGATGCTACTGTTGTTGGTGTCACTGTTGTTGGTGCTACTGTTGTTGGTGCCATTGTTGTTGGCATTACCGTTGTTGATGCCACTGTTGTTGGTGCTACTGTTGTGGGTGCCATTGTTGTTGGTATCGCTGTTGTTGGTGCCATTGTTGTTGGCATCACCGTTGTTGATGCCACTGTTGTTGGTGCTACTGTTGTCGGTGCCATTGTTGTTGGCATCACTGTTGTTGGCATTACCGTTGTTGATGCCACTGTTGTTGGCACTACTGTTGTCGGTGCCATTGTTGTTGGCATCACTGTTGTTGGTTCTACTGTTGTTTGAACCGTAGTTTTTGATGTGGTTTCTATATTCTTTGGTGTTTCTACGTTTTAGAAATATTTTCTTTATTATTTCCCTTAACTGTCACTTTAAGAATATATTTTTTCTTTCCATATACAGCCTTTATTTTTGCTTTACCAATTTTTTTACCTTTAATCTGTATTTTCTGTTTATATTTTCCTTTTTTCTTTATTGATATATTCTTTTTTCCTGATATAATTTTCCATACTACTTTATATTTTGCTTTTTTTTAATTTTACTGTTTTCTTCTTTCCAACATTTACTGAAATTTTAGTTTTGCTTAACATTGATTTTTTCGATGCAGCATTAACTGTAATTGAGCCATTAGGCACTAAACATGTCATTAATGACATTGTTACTGCAACTGCTATTGCCTTTTTTATTATTACTCTCCTTTTCAAAATTCTTCCTCCTTTTTATAGTAAAATACATACTTATCTACATAAATTACAATATAACATTTTTTAGCTTTGTTTTCAATTCAATTATTTTACTTAAAAAGGTGAATTTTTTCCAACATTCTTTATTAAAGAAAAAAAGTCATAGTTTAGCATGCATTTTTTACACAATACAAAACTATGACTTGTTAACTTAAATATTTTTATATAAAGCTTTATTCCTGACACTGTACAGCATCATACCCTGTTTCACCTGTTCTTATTTTTGTGGCACTGGCAACAGGGTAACTGAAAGATTTTTCCATCTCCGAACTCCCCTGTGTAAGCTGCTTTTTTATTGCTTCTATTGTTTTTTCTGCCCACTCTTCTGAAGAAACAACAATCTCAAATTTAACCTTTGGCTGCATCTGTGGCTCAACTTCCATACCACGGACAATTTCTTTATAGCCTCTGTAAGCCACATCCCATTACCTGAGATACTGTAAGACCATTAACTTCTATCTCCATTAATGCATTTTTTACATCTTCAAATTTTTTTCTTCTCTAACAATTGCATCTATTTTCATTATCATAGAATATCATCTCCTCTTAATTAATTACTGATCCATACCATTAAAACTTGATATGCATTTTCACCGTGCTGTGATATATCAAGTCCAATTCTTTTCTTCTATCTGTTACTCTAAGTGTTGTAAATATTCTTACTATTGCTACACAAATTAAGGTTCCCACAACTGCAATTACAATTGTAATAAGTATTCCTTCTATCTGTGCTACAAATAACCTCCATTCGCCATAAACTAATCCGTCCCATTTTGCTACCGGATTAATAGAACTTTTTCCAAATATACCTGTTGCGATTCCTCCCCATATACCACCTATTCCAGACAACCAAATGCATCTAATGCATCATCAATTTTTAATTTTTTCTTTATAAGTATAACTCCATAATAACATATTGGCTGACAAGAGCACCAATTATAAAAGATGACCAAATTGGAACAAATCCTGCTCCCGGTGTAATAGCTACCAGACCAATTACCAAACCTGTTGAGGCGCCTACCAAAGTTGTTTTTCTGTCATTTATTATATCTAGTAACATCCATGATAACAATGCTGACGCCGATGCAATAGCTGATGTCATAAATGCATGGGCTGCCAGTCCATCGGCTGCCAGTGCACTTCCTGCATTAAATCCAAACCAGCCAAACCAAAGTATTGTAGCCCCTAATACAACAAATGGAATATTATGTATTCTGTATGTCGCTCTCTCATAACCTTTTCTTCTTCCAAGAATAATTGCAAGTACCAATGCTGTTATTCCCGAACTGATATGTACCACATCTCCTCCTGCAAAATCTACAGAACCTAATTCTGCCAAAAATCCCCCTTGCCCCCATACCATATGTGCTAACGGATAATAAACTATTATTGACCATATTGCCAAAAAATATGAATAAAAGCTTTAAATTTCATTCTTCCTACAACAGAACCTGTAATTAACGCCGGTGTAATAATTGCAAACATCATCTGAAATGCACAAAATACTAAATTAGAATTGAATCTGAATAAGGTCCAGTGCCCCATCCAACTCCTTCTAAGCCAAACCATCTGAAATCTCCTATTATTCCACCATGATTTCCACCAAATGCTAATGAAAATCCAAACAATGCCCACATAACAACAGCTAATCCCATAATCATAACTATTGCCATCATAGTGTTAACTACATTTTTTCTTCTTACTAAACCTCCATAGAAAAACGCCAACCCCGGTGTCATAAAAAAAATACCAAAGCCGCACAAGTCAACATAAAACCTGTGTCTCCTGCATTCATGCAATAATACCTCCTTCTCTTTTAACATATTTTTCTTAATTCTCATCTTGTGTACCAAAACATTTCAATGCCATAAATTTCAGTCCAAGTATTTATGGCATCGAAAAGGGCGCCTGACCATAAAGCCAAACGCCCTTGTTTGTTGACGTGAAGTCTATCATTTATTAAGTGAAAACACAAGTATATATTTTATTTTTTTAATTATCTAATGAATTTATTTAATTATTTTAAGTTTTTACTTAATTTTGTTTAGTCCCTTTCCAATGCCTATTGCAATCTTCTTTAACGTTTTGCTTGAATGGTCGCTTCTCTTATCTCCCACTTCCAAATCTACAGATGGTATTGTTGAGTAAGAAGTCTGAGTAAGATCTATTGCCATGGAACCACTGCCATAAATTTTAACACCGGCACTTCTCATTCCGTTTATAAGGTTCTTTCCTAAATTATTGTGTTTCTTCCAATTCTTTGAAACAGGATACATACTTCTATATTTGTTGTTGTTAGGAACACTAATATAGAAAGCTCCTTTATTAGAAGATGTTGAATCATAATGTAATGCAATATGGTAATCCGCATTATTATTAGCAAAAACTGTTCTTGCTATATTATCTAATTGTGCATCATCGCTTTCTCTAACCATAAGAACATTATAGCCTTCTTTTAAAAAGCTGTTTCTTAACAGTCATAGCAAGTTTAAGCGTGGCTGTTGCTTCCCTTGTGCCATCGGCTAGAGTTGTTCCACCATTAATAGATGTAGCAGTTATGGCTCCCTGACTTGTACTTCCTCCTGTAACCTTGCTGCTTCCATCAGGATGGCATAAAGTTTTAACACTTTCTCCGCCTCTTGTTCCGTGTCCTGCATTAACACATACTGTTTTTTTTTCTTTTTAGCTACATTAGAGAAATATAATGTAGGTGAGTCAGTATGAATCTTTGAATTTTTTGCAAATTCCCACTTAGTATTCCATGCAATAACTTCTGCCACATTACTCCACTCAGAATAATATTTTTTATTATTCTTTTTACGTAAGCACTAACACGAACATAATAGTTCTTAGACTTATTTACTTTTTGCAATCTTAGTCTTTGTCTTTGATGAACTTTTTACATTTTTGTTTTTTTACGTTCTTGAAATCCTTATCATTAGAATACTGGATTCTATAGCCATTAGCCTTTTTATTCTTCTTCCATAAAATAAAAATAGTTCCTGACTTTCTTGTTACCGTATCAATGCTGACCTTCTTAACGTTAACCTTAACATTAGTCTTGTTTGTTGTCTGCTTACTTGTCTTAACTACAGCATTTGATATGGTTGGATTCGGCGTGGTAGTTTTTGGAATATCCGCATAACTATTACCTGTTCCTTGGAAAAACACTACCGTAGCTATAATTAATGTAAAAAGCAACTATTTTATTAACTACTCTTTTACTCATTTGTACCTCCTGAAAATTGTAAATATCTGTAATTTAATTATACCATTTTTTTTGTCTTATTGTTTATTTTAATATATCTTATATTTTTTTTTTTCTTAAAGGCAATTTCATTGTAAAATAAATATAATGAAAACGACAGAAAGGAGCGAATACATGAAAAAAAGCTTAGTATTCTGCTATGTTTAACACTATTAATTCTTAGTGGTTGCCGTGCTTCGGGAAATACTATCCGATTCGGTGCCGCTGATATTGGTGGTATGTATTACTCTTTTGCCAACACTTTTACTGAACTGGCAAATGAGGAATATGATAATTATAAATTTGAAGTTAGAACCACTGCAGGTTCATCTGCTAACCTGCGACTTTTATCTGACAACTATATTGAGTTAGGTATTGCCCAAGCTGATTTGCTTAACAACGCTTACAAGAAGAACAGCAATCTGCGTGCCATTGCAGGACTATATACCGAAGCATGTCAGCTTGTTGTAAAGGCTGATTCAGATATTAAATCAATTAACGACCTTTCCGGTCATACAGTAAGTATTGGAGCAGAAGAATCAGGTACTGAATTAAACGCCAATCAGATATTGGAATTTTCAGGTATGCCTTCTTCCATTGTTACAACCAAGAATATGGATTACATTGATGCTGCTAATAGCCTTAAGTCAGGTGACATTGATGCGTTCTTCTGTACAGCCGGATTAAAAACTACAATTATTGATGAGCTTTCAAGAGAATGTGACATTCGCATTATTCCTATTGATGACACAGTTATCAACAAAATGCTCACATATTCAAGTTCTTATAGTCGTTATACTATTCCTGCCGGAACATATAAGGGACAGGATGAAGATATAAACACTATTGGAGTAAAGTCTGTTCTTATAACATCAGACTCTATTTCAGAAGCTCTTGTTAAACAGCTTACGCAAATGCTCTTCAAGAAATCAAAAGAACTCCAGTATTCAACATCCCTGGATCTTCAGATTGATGAAAAATTTGCCACTGACGACATTACAATTCCTTTTCATTCAGGTGCAGAATCCTACTATAAAGAAAAAAAGGAATTAATCTAAATACACAATAATTAACAGAAAGGGTAAATAATGAAGATTCAATTGGATATGTACCAAACGTTAGCTGTTGCTGTTTTGGTACTTTTACTTGGAATTTTTAAAGAAACGAATTAACTTTTGGAAAAATTTTGTATTCCTTCTCCTGTAATCGGAGGACTTTTGTTCGCCATTATGACATGTATTTGTTACACAACAGGAATTGCTGAATTTTCCTTTGATGACACTTTACGAGAAGTTTGCATGGTATTCTTTTTTTTACATCTGTAGGATTCCAGGCAAATCTTAAAGTTTTAAAAAGCGGTGGTAAATCACTGATTGTCTTTCTTGGACTTGTTATCGTATTGATACTTCTCCAGAACGTTACTGCCGTAGGACTTGCCAAAAGCTTTAGGACTTGATCCTCTTATTGGAATGTGTACAGGTTCAATTCCAATGGTTGGTGGTCACGGTACAGCCGGAGCTTTTGGTCCTGTACTTGAAGATTTTAGCATCAGTGGTGCTACTACAATATGTACAGCTGCTGCCACATTCGGACTTATCTTCGGAAGTTTAGTTGGTGGTCCTCTTGGTAAGCGTCTTATTGAAAAAACATAATCTTCTTGATACTGTATCAACAGATGATGACAGCTTACTTGTAGAAGATGAAAAGAAACATGAACGACACACTAATATGTATCCTGCTGCTGTGTTCCAGCTTATTCTTGCTATTGGACTTGGAACTATTTTTTCAATGTTCCTTACACAGACAGGACTTACATTCCCTATTTATATTGGTGCCATGCTTGCCGCTGCACTTATGAGAAACATTTGCGAATACACAAGCATAACTACTATTCACATGGGTGAAATTAACGACCTTGGTGGTATTAGCCTTTCATTATTCCTTGGAATGGCTATGATTACTTTAAAGCTTTGGGAACTTGCTTCTCTAGCTCTACCACTTGTTATTTTATTAGCAACTCAGGTTGTTTTAATTTGTGTTTTCACTTATTTTGTGGAATTTAATATTATGGGAAGAGATTACGATGCCGCTATTCTTGTTTCAGGAACTTGTGGTTTCGGTATGGGTGCTACACCTAATGCCATGGCAAACATGCAGGCAGTTTGTGAAAAAATATGCTCCTTCAGTAAAGGCATACCTGCTCATACCACTTGTAGGAAGTTTGTTTGCTGACTTCCTTAATAGTTTAGTTATCACATTTTTTATTAATATATTATAATTTTGAGGAGTAAAATATGTTTGAGAAATTGAGAAAATTTTTTGAAGCAAAAAAAAAGAACAGCATGAGTATAATTACAATGTTACGTTCGACAACGTAGCCATTCCTGAGGTTCACACTCACAAATCAGATAAGCACGAAGAGGAAAAACCTAAACACTCTCCGATAAACTATGAAAATGTAGCTATACCGGAAGTTCATATTCGTACAAAGAAAAAAATAAATAATATTATATGGATTTTCAAAAATCCTTAATTAAATTCTAAAAGTCCGCTATCATTTTGTGTCTTGATAGCGGACTTTTGTTTATTTTAAATTCATTTACAATAGTGGATAAGTATTTCCTTCTTCATCAAGGTCTGTTCTTTTATATGTTTCAACTCCCATATATTCATAAAACCAACTGCCCGGGGATTTTGTTCATTTATACTTTCCTCTCCGTTCAATACAAAATTCAATAACTGTTTTCCTATACCTTTTGACCGCATATTCTTTTCAACAAAAATTCCATATTCAGCTAATTAAATTATATCCATTATCTAGCCATATAAAATCACCTTCAAACCATATTTTTTCAATTATAGCTTGAAGGTGATTATTTTAAAAGTTACCATTAAATTTAATAGTGACTGTGATATCGGATGTAAAAAGTATTATTTTTTGTCTTTACCTTTATCGTCTTGGACCAAATTCCACCAATTTTCTTATATCCTTTTAGAGTGGATACGTCAGTTGTAATACTATATCTTATGTAGTAAGTTGTGTTAGGCTTTAGCTTTTTAATTGCCTTAAGTCCACCGCCCTTTTTATCCCATACAGTTTTAGCATTCTTAAATGATTTATTTTTTTGAATATTGAACAATATCAACAGGTATCAGCATTTTTTCAAAGGATATCTGTTTTTCTTTATATTAAGACGCTTCTTTTTCATCTTTGGTGGTCTGTTGTCCAACGAAAGAACTATCTGTGTAGCTTCTGTTGCTCCTGTTTTATAATTTGCTGCAATATTCACCAGAATAATATTTCTGTTATTTTTAAAATAAGATCTGTTTACAGTAATTGATGTTTTCTTATAATCGGTCTTTTTAAAGAAAGCTTTCGAGTTTTTCCCTATACCGGTATATGTAATGTTGTAGCCTGTACATCCAGGAGACTTAGACCATGACAATACATATTGATTATTTTTTACATTGCTTACAAAAAGATTTTTTACTTTAGTTTTCTTTTTCAACCAGCTCTACATCTGTCAAATATTTGGTTCTAACATAAGCTCTTTCACTGTTAAACCATACCGTGGTCCAATTTGAATCACTTTCCTTTGGGAATGTTTCTATCTCTGCATTTGCCTGAAGAAACCCTACAACATTGTCATTATTCGACTCATCCTTTGATTTTCTAACACCAATTTCCTTTAATGTTTTCAAGTTATAAACTTTTTCATTACCGCGTCATTTGGCACTTTTGTTCCATTTTTTGTAAAGGTTTATGTACTTACTTTTTACATAATAGTAACCATATCCGTTCATTAGATAATTGGTACTGTTGTTCCCCTGGAATATAACTTTGTAATACAAATCATCTGTATCTGGTGTATTAGAATAAAGTCTTCTTGTGGTAACTATATATATTTTTTGTTTTATTCCTACTCTGTATACATCACCACTGTCTGCTGTTCCCGGTATTGGACTAATACCAATAAATCCACATGTTACTTTTCCCTCAGCAACATATGTAATATTTGTTCCTTCTGGTATACGGTTATATTCTTTGTCAAGATCAATCCAGACATTGTTTCTGGATGTTCTATAAAATCCTGGTGGATGTGAAGCTTGTAATAAATATTGGGCACACATAACCAGTGCTCCTGTGAAACTTTTATATCCGTTACTCCAAAAAGTAACAGTATACTTATCATATGCTACCACCTGTAAATTGGCTGTTTCGCTTTCCAGATACGCACCGTTAATCCATGTGAAATTTTGATATCCTGTAACACTTGAATACAGCACCTTTAAATTTTCAATATTGTCCTGTGGCAGATACTTAGGATCTACTGTTTTACCCTGAATCTTTGTTCCTGCAGGTACTACATCCATGGCAATATGATTTTTCCAATGTGCCACATTGTCAGGGCCAACCAGATATGCCCTACCTATTACTTTTATATTTTGGACATGCCTGATTAATAAATTCAGTATGATATCTTGACACATCTCCCAGTGCATAGACAGACTCTCTCATACATCTCATTCCAATAAGAAAAACTGCAAAAACATAAAACCACCAATCATCATCTTAAAATGCCTTTGGATTTTGCTCATACACATCTCCTTTCTCTACTTTAGTTTTGTGTTCCGTTCACTAATGTCCTACATCTCTTAATGCATAAACATTGTCTATTTGTCTAATAACTATTATATCACATTTAATCGTATTATTTTATCAAATTTATTGTTTATTTATTATTCTCATAATCTAATATACCCACATTAACATTTTTTACTTTTTTACAAATGTAATTCTTCCTTCTATTGATACATCAATCAAAAATCTATCCCCATTGGAGAAACCTGTCTTTTCTAATGCCCATTTGGGAATTCGAAGCATTCCATCTGAATACATTACTGTGAATTGCGAATTGAGATTCTCTCTGGTCACTCCAGGAATAAGCCCCTTATCAATTGCATTATAAATTGTATTACGACTGACAGTTTCTCCTTTGAAAAAATCAGGATTATTCCTTATATAACTTTCTATTTTTTCTGGACTCATATTTTCATTCAATATTTTGTCTGCAATAAATTTTGCTAACATAGGATACTTTTTCATAATGGCATTCGCACCGCTATGGTGCAAATTATTTTGATATCTATTCTGAGATTTTACAGGGGAATATGAATCTTTATTATCTGTATTTCTCTTAATTTCTCTATAAACAGTTGAAGAACTTACTCTATTTTTTCTGCAATATTCACAGGAGATATATCATCCTCCAACATTTTTTTTTATTTGAACTCTTTTTTCATAAGTTAAATGTGTATATCCTTTCTTATTCAATATAGTATACCTCCAAATTACGTATTTTTTAATTTTAAATTATCATTATTCAAAAGTATCAATCACCCATCCAACCATTTTTTTGATACAATCAATTTTAATATCATCGCAATACTATATTCGACAACCAATTTTGCTACTTTCAAAAATTCTGTTTTTTCTTCTGTAATAAAAACTAATTTCATCTCGAATTTAAAACCCTATGCCATGATGCAAACACCAAATCAATATATCTTCTGTCATTCTCAAAAACATAAGTGCATCTTCTTTTGCTGGAATTTCTTCACCATGCGTTCCCAAACCTGACATTGCACTATACATACTTACAAATAATCTATATCTATTAGCACCTTTTCTATTTATAAGCCAATAATTAAATATTTTTTTAATAGTTATAAGTTGTGTATTTGAATTATCAATTATATTTATAATAATCATAGTGATAGTCATCTTCAATATGCTCCCTTGTCAACTCATATCCAATTATCTCTAAATAATTTTTCAATATTGAAAAATCCGATTCTTCAATGTTTCTAACTCTGTCAAATATTTCTTTCAAAAAATTTTCTAATGCTTGTTTATTACTTTCAATTTCTGTGCAAATTGAAAAGCATGCATTCACTGGATTAAATCCCTCATTTTCATTTTTCCATGTACCATTCATATAATACGGTGTAAGTTCTGTCCTATAATCATCTACTAAAGATGATAGTCCAGCACAACAAAGAATTCTTTCTCCATCTCCTGACTCCGAAATAGCCTGTCCAAAATATTTTCCCTATAATACTATATGTTTTTGCTAATACAATCTTTTCTTGTGAATCCAATTCAAATGTCTTTTTGACTATCTTTTTATATCTTCTTAAATGTCCGCAAAGCCTTATTTTATAGGCTCTACGGGCATTTTGCTTTTTGTGGTAAACCTCACATATCTAGGTCTATCTTCTTATATTTTCGCTATCAAGCGTGGTTAAATAAATCTTTTGGGTTCATGTTCTTGCTTGCCAGTCTTGTGCAGAACGTATGGCGTAGCGTATGCGGTGTGAGGTGCGGTTTATCCTCTGTAAATGGGCGGTTAATTTACTGGAAAGGGAATTGCTGTATCTTGCCTTATCAAGCATAGTTCCCACTTTTTTCAGTCCACCTAATGCGTCATGTTCTTCCAAGAAAGTAAAAACTTTTGACAGCGAAATCACGCCACCCTCTGTGAGCCATTGCTGTGTTTCTTCAAAGGGAATTTTGCTGTTTTGGTACTTGCAGTTTCAAGACTTCCACAGCCCCTAAAAAGCGTTCCCAAAACCGACAAGTTTTCCATCTGCTCTTATTACTTTCGTTT
>VOFC01000872.1_pt1 | contig 80000 bp, 110 predicted proteins | sample 5384161 | NCBI WGS metagenome assembly VOFC01 (sample SAMN12384722, study PRJNA508395) | human gut metagenome | isolation source: healthy gut B | host: Homo sapiens | reverse complement strand
TACATGATTATTGGTTGCGATAAGCAGCTCTGTATCATTCTTTCCTACGATAATACCGGAACCTGCACCTTCACTTTCTCTCTGCTGTGTACCAAAACATACTTCTGACTTCTTCAATTCCCTTTGTAGTGATCGCTACGATGGAAGGCATACAGTTTTTGGCAATGTCGGATACGGAATAACCTGTGCCTGCCTGCGATACAGTCTGCGCTGTGCCTGTCGTTGTGTTTGGAATATCAGCTTTTTTATCCGTTACATCCGTCGTTTCTGCTGTCTCTGCACTTGCCACGGTTTCCTGCTGCGCCGGTTTTAAAAACGTTCTGTTACCGACTGCTACCACCCGCAGAAGATCAATGCTGCACAAAGCCCGAATACCAGACCATTTAATGCACTTCTGCCGGTTCCTTTCCCCGGTTTCTTTTCTTTTTTATGTTTTTTCTTACCATTGTCCTCCGGCATTGGGACTTCCGGATTTCTTTCCACATATGTTAAATCCTGATTCAAATCGTTGTCATACATAATTCTTACCTCTCTTCCTCAAAGTTGTCTTTTTGCAACTATCTGTATTTTCCCTTTCTTTTGTTTACAGAATATTGGAAATTTGTTATAGAAATTTGTCAACTTTGTGAAAAAAGTATGTACTTCTCTTCAATCTCCGAAAACGTTTTTTGCTCGAAAATGGGCGCTGAATATAGCTTTGGCGGCTTTTTCTGTAACTTTTCTCCCATGTAATGATCAAATTCATAATATAAAAAGTGTGTCGTCCACAGAAGAAATTGCGGTCTGTTCCGTCTCTGTCGGAACACGCCCCAGAAATTTTTCATAAATCGTATCCTGCAGCCGCTTTTCAATTTCCAGATAGCCGGGCAGAAACTGCTTGACCGGTCTTGTGATATCTGCCAGATGGCTTCACTTGCATCATGTAAAAAGACATGCCTTGCAGAGAAACGGACTGTATTTTCTGGCAACCGCTTCCTCATAACAATGGATACAATGCTGTCCCACGGAATAAAATTCCGGAAAAATGTCCGTTTGCCCGTGTCATCAGGGGAAAGGGCATGTGCGATATCACGGATCACGATCTGTTCCGGATCCGGTGAAACCGGTGTAAAATGGATCTTGCTGCTTGTTGTGATATAACTACTCATTTTTCTTCTCCCCAGTTTGTTCTATAATAATGATCTCTGTACTGTCGCGGTGTCATTTTCGTTTCTTCCCGGAATACATGCGTAAAATGACTCTGCGAGGAAAACGCAAGTCCTGCTGCAATATCCGAATAAGAATAAGAAGAATATTTCAACATATTTTTTGCAGTGTCGATCTTACTCCTTCTGATATATTCGCTGATCGTCTGTCCCATTTCCTTTTTAAACAGGCGTGACAGGTAATTGACATGCAGTCCGCAATGATCCGCAAGCATCTGTGCTGTAACCCGCTCTCCGATATGCTGATATATATAATCAATGCACTGCACCACATTTTTTAGAATAGACTTTCTCTTTTTTCAGTTTCTGCATTCTTTTAGCATAATCCATACAAAGCTGCTTCAGCAGACTGTTCAGTTCCGGGATTGAATGCGTTTCATCCACAGTCTGAATATACATATCGGAAAGACCGTACGCAGTTTCCGGATCCATCCCGCCCTCAATACAAAAAGCGTGTGATCATAGCGATCGATATGATAATATGATAGGAAATATTCCGTACAGGATTTTGGGACAATACACCCATCCACCTTCCGAGCCCATTCCTTCCGTCTCATCTGCCCATTTCCGTATTTTCTCTACATCCCCTGTTTGACCCACTCATAAAAAGATAATTCTCTCTCATAAGGAGCATGGACAACTTCACGTTCCATGAATTTTTCATAATTCAGCTTTTTCATAACAGCCTCACTTTTTACAGATAAAGATGTTTATTTTCTCTCTTCTATTGCATCATAATTCTAACATATATATCACACATTTGATATCATTTATTTTATTTTCTGTTAAAGTAGCTATATCAGATGAAGTCATTTAAGTTATCTATCATAATTATACAATAACAGGAGGTATTATCTATGAACAAACAGGAGCTGATACAGCTTTTAAACACACTGACCCTTGATGATAAGATCACCATGATCCATGGCGCATCCATGTTCCAGACAGGTGCGGTGACAGAAAAAAATGTTCCCGCCTTTACTTTCGATGACGGACCTATGGGTCCAAGAAAAAGAATATCAAAAAGATGCCTGGATCCCGATCGGCGGAAATGACGATGCAACCTCTTATCTGCCAAGCAACAGTGCTCTTGCCGCTACTTTTAACAGAAAACGCGCGCTGGAAAGCGGTACTATTTTAGGACGTGAAGCCAGAGGGCGCGGTAAAGATATGATTCTTGCACCGGGCATCAACATCCACCGTTCTCCGCTTGGCGGCCGTAACTTTGAATATATGAGCGAAGATCCTTATCTGACAGCAGAAATTGCAGTTCCTTTTGTAGAAGGTATACAGCAAAATGATGTTTCTGCCTGTGTCAAGCATTATGCCCTTAACAACCAGGGGAAACAGACCGTACAGGCTACAACGCGGACGTCAGCGAACGCGCCCTGTGGGAAATCTATCTGCCTGCTTTCCGTGCCACAGTCAAAAAAAGCGCACACAATGGGCATGATGGGCTCTTATAACCGCTTCCATGAAGAATACCTCTGCCACAGCCAGGAAATGATCGATGGTATCCTGCGTCAGGAATGGGGCTTTGACGGCATTTATGTTTCCGACTGGAATGCGATCAAAGATACCGTAAAGGCCGGTAACTGTGAGATTGACATCGATATGAACGTTACCGATGATTTTGACAATTATAAAATGGCACAGCCGCTCAAGAAAGCAGTTTTAAACGGACGGGTCCAGGAAGCAGAGCTTGACAAAAAGGTGATGCACATCCTGCATGTCATGAATGAGCTTCATATGCTGGACGGCAAGCGGCAGAAAGGAAGCTACAACGATCCTTCACATCCGGGTAAACTGCTGCAGACCGCAGAAGAATCCATGATCCTTCTGAAAAATGAAAAGAAGCTGCTGCCACTGAACCCTGAAAAGCTGAAAAAAGTCGTTGTGATAGGCGATAATGCCGACAGAACCCATGCTGCAGGCGGTGGCAGTGCGGAGATCAAGGCACTTTATGAGATCACACCACTGATGGGGATTAAGATGTTCCTTGGCGGTAACTGTGAAGTGGTTTATGAGCCCGGTTATTATGCCTGTGTTACCGGAAATGCATGGCATGACATCACAGCCCAGAACTGTATGCTTCCGGTCAATGATTCCATATTCGGTCCACGCCAGACAGACTTGTAAAAAAGAAGAAATTGCTGCTTTAAATAAAAGCTATGAAGAACGTGCGATCGCTGCCTGCAAGGACGCAGACGCTGTCATCTATGTCGGTGGTCTGAACCACGACTTTGATGTAGAGGACAGAGACAGATCTGATTATCATCTGCCATACGGACAGGATGCACTGATCAAAAAGCTTTTGGCAGTCCGCCCGGATATGATCGTCACAATGGTTGCAGGTTCTCCGTTCTCCATGACAGAATGGATCGATCAGACAGATACACTGCTGCTTTCCTACTATGCAGGCATGGAAACAGGACGTGCCTTTGCAAACCTGTTATTCGGCGAAGTATCTCCAAGTGGTAAGCTGCCTACAACATATCCAAAGGAATTATCCGACTCTCCTGCACACAGCATCGGACAGTTCGGTACTTCCACAGATGTTTCCTATGCGGAAGATGTTTATGTTGGCTACCGCTACTTCGATACGTATCAGGTCAAACCACAGTTTGCGTTCGGACACGGTCTGTCCTATGCAGCATTTACCTATAGTGATCTGCAGCTTACCGCTCATCCGCAGGAAATAACAGATCAGCTGCAGTCTCCTGATGCACTGCCTGCACTTTACACTGTTAAGTTAGCAGTAAGCAACGATTCTGATATTACAGCAAAAGAATCCGTACAGCTTTACATTGCGGCAAAAAGACAGCAAGGTAAAACGCCCTGTCAAGGAGCTGCGCGGTTTTGACAAAAAGAAATCGCAGCCCATGCAAAGGCTGCTTACACCTTTGCACTGACTGCGGAAGCATTTTCTTATTATGATATAGAAAAGCATTGTTACATTGCACCTGCAGGCACTTATGAAATCCTGCTTGGCAGTGCAAGTGATGATATCCGTCTTTCCCCGGACGGTAACCCTTTCTGCAGATATCATGATCAGCAGAAGCTAATCCCCTTTATCTGGCAGCAAGTACTGCCTGTTTCATAGAGGCTACGTAGTCATACAGAGGCTGCGCAGCCTCTTCTTTTTGTATTCTGCCACGATCTTGACGATCGCGCTGCCTACGATTGCACCGTCTGCAAGTGCAGCCATCTTCTCTGCCTGCTCCGGTGTACTGATCCCGAAGCCGATCGCACACGGTACATCCGTCACAGAACGGATCTTTTCTATGATCTTTGCAAGATCTGTATGAATCTCACTGCGGACACCCGTTACACCCATGGAGGATACCACGTAAATAAAGCCGGTTGCTTCTTTTGCAATTCTTGCGATACGTTCCTCGGAAGTCGGCGAGATCATGGAGATCACATCGACACCGTATTTCTTAGCGACCTCTTCCACTTCTTCTTTCTCCTCAAACGGAACATCCGGGGAAATAAAGCCGTTTACGGAAAGCTCCTGACATTTTGCAAAAGAAAGCCTCATAGCCATAATGGAATACCGGATTGATATAAGTCATGAAAATAAGCGGAATATCGGTCTGGCTGCGGATCTGCTTTACCGCATCAAACAGTCCTTCCATCGTAAAGCCGTTTGCAAGTGCACGAATATTGGCGTTCTGGATCACAACACCTTCCGCTGTCGGATCTGAAAACGGAATACCGATCTCAATGATGTCCGCACCGGCTTTTGCCATCTGTACTACATATTCCACTGTTTTGGAAAGACATGGATCTCCTGCCGTAATAAACGGGATAAATGCCTTTGTATCTTTGAATGCGTCTGTGATCTTACTCATGTAAATCTACCCCCTTATATCTGGCAATCGCTGCCACGTCTTTATCACCGCGTCCTGACAGGCAGACGATAATACTGTCATCCTTTGACATACTGCCTGCGATCTTTTTCACATGGGCAACAGCGTGGGCACTTTCAATGGCACAGATGATACCTTCCGTACGTGCCAGATATTCAAATGCTTCCACTGCCTCATCATCCGTTACCGGTACATAGGCCGCACGTCCGCTGTCATGCAGATATGCATGCTCCGGTCCGATGCCCGGATAGTCCAGACCTGCGGAGATGGAATAAACCGGTGCGATCTGTCCCTGCTCATCCTGACAGAAATAAGATTTCATACCATGGAAAATACCGACACTTCCCTTTGCGATCGTTGCTGCATGCTTATCGGTATCTATGCCTTTTCCCGCTGCTTCGCAGCCGATAAGCTGCACGCCTTCATCCGAATAAAATTGTAAAACATACCGATCGCATTGCTGCCGCCACCGACGCAGGCAACTACAGCTTTTGGCAGTTTCCCTTCTTTTTCAAGGATCTGCGCTCTTGCTTCCTGACTGATCACGCTCTGGAAATCTCTCGACGATCATCGGGAACGGGTGTGGTCCCATAACGGAACCGAGCACATAATGCGTATCTGAAACTCTGGTAGACCATTCACGCATTGCTTCGTTTACCGCATCCTTCAAAGTCATCGTACCGCTTGTGACCGCATGTACCTTTGCACCTAACAGCTCCATTCTGTATACATTCAGAGCCTGTCTGTCCGTATCTTCTTTTCCCATGAAGACCTCACATTCCATACCGAATAAAGCTGCTGCCGTTGCAGTTGCAACACCATGCTGTCCTGCTCCGGTTTCTGCGATCAGTCTCGTCTTTCCCATCTTCTTTGCCAGCAGTGCCTGCCCCAGTACGTTGTTGATCTTATGCGCACCTGTATGGTTCAGATCCTCTCTCTTTAAATAAATCTTTGCACCACCCAGATCCTTTGTCATCTTTTCCGCATAATACAGAAGAGACGGTCTGCCTGCATATTCTACCAAAAGTCTGTGCAGTTCTTCTTGAAATGCCGGATCCTTTTTATAATATTCATACTGTTCTTCCAGATGGATCAGTTCATTCATCAGCGTTTCTGAGATGTACTGTCCTCCGTATATGCCATATCTTCCTTTTTTCATTCTGTACCTCTTTTCCTGATCGTTTCCATCAGTTTTCTTATTTTTTCCGGGTCTTTCACCCCGTCTGTCTCCACACTGCTGCTCAGATCGAGCGCATATGGTCTGAACGCTTCTGCCGCCCGTTCCATATTTTCAGGGTCGATCCCGCCTGCCAGAAAAAACGGTTTCCTGCTGATCTTCTCCTGCAATTCTTCCTGCGCAAGCTGCTTTAAAAATAACGTCCCATGGAAACGGCTTTCCGCTGCCCATTCCGTTATCCAGCAGAATATAATCTGCATCGGTCTGATATGCCTCCTGCAGATTCGTTTTTCTTCTGTTACCTTTACCGCGCGGATCACAGGCTTTCCCGTCTGTTCCCGGATCTTCCTGAGCTGTTCTTCGCTCTCCTGCCCGTGCAGCTGTGCGATATCAATGATATTCTTCTGCAGCAGTCCAATGACCTCATCGGGATCTGCATTGACAAAAACACCGACTGCCCGGATACACGGATCCAGCTTTTCTTTCAGCTTCTGCGCCTGCTCTCCTGTTACATACCGCTTACTTTTCGGATAAAAGACAAACCCTATGTAATCCGGCAGATAGGCATTGACACAGCAGATATCTTCCTCTCTGCGCAGCCCACAGATCTTTACCTTACAGTCTATCATATACCCTTTAGATCCTCCAGCATTTTCTTTTTATCAGGGCTTCTCATAAAGGTCTCCCCTGATCAGCACCGCATCCGTCTCGTTATCCCGCAGTCTTTTGATATCCTCCGGTGTTTTCATGCCACTCTCCGATACAAACACGATCTCCTTTGGGATCAGCTTCCGCAGCCTTATGGAATTTTGAATATCTACCGTAAAATCTTTCAGATTCCGGTTATTGACACCGATGATCCTGGCTCCTGCCGAAAGAGCCCGCTGTACTTCCGCTTCATCATGCGCCTCCACCAGTGCAGAAAGCCCCAGCGAATCTGCAAGCTGCAAGTAACTTTTTAACTGTTCATCCGTCAGGATGGCACAGATCAAAAGGATCGCACTTGCACCGATCACCTTTGCCTCATAGATCATATAAGGATCGATCGTAAAAAATCCTTTCGCAGCAGCGGAATGGAAACATGTTCACTGATCTGCTGCAGATAACTGTCTGATCCCTGAAAGAAATAGGGCTCTGTCAACACGGAAATGGCATTTGCGCCCGCCTTTTCATATTCCTCCGCGATCGCAACATACGGAAAATCCGGTGCGATCAGCCCTTTGGACGGGGATGCCTTCTTGACCTCACAGATAAAGGAAAGTCCCTGTGCCTTCAATGCTTTTTCAAATGGAAACCCCGTATCTGCTGCCATGGAAAGTGCCTGCTTCTGCAGTTCTTCCGGCGACAGTTTCTTTTTATTTTCTTCCAGCCGCACCTTTGTTTTTGCTACAATTTCATCTAAGATCATCTTTTTCCTTTCGCTCATGTAGTTACCTCACCATATAAAGCTGTAAAACCTGTCCATAAATGGCATGTTTATTACGGATTTACATGTCCCTGAATTTTTACATATTTGAATATTTCACGAATTCTTCCAGCTTCTTTTCCGCCTTACCGCTGTCGATCAGTTCTTCCGCAAGGCGGACGCCTGCTTGATCGAATCTGCCTTTCCCTGCTACATAAAGTCCTGCGCCCGCATTTAATACAACCGCTGTTCTTCTGGCTCCCTGCTCGCCTGCTAAAACTGCCTTAGTGATCGCAGCATTCTCATCCGGTGTTCCGCCTGTCAGCTCTTCCTTTTTGCATCTGGTCAGTCCAAACTGTTCCGACTGATCGTATAGCTTTTAAATGTACCATCCTTTACTTCGCATACCGACGTTTCTGCACTTGCTGAAATCTCATCCAGTCTGTCCTGTCCGTATACAACGAGTGCTCTTTTCACCCCAAGGTTGGATAATACTTTTTGCAAGCGGCTCTACAAGACTTTCATCATAAACACCCATTACCTGCAGATTTGCACTGGCAGGATTTGCAAGAGGTCCTAAAATATTGAAGATCGTGCGGATACCAAGCTCTTTACGGATCGGTCCCACATATTTCATTGCTGTATGATAACTTCTGTGCAAACAGAAAGCAGATACCAATGTTCTGCAGCAGCTCTGCACTCTTCCGGGGTGAAATCGTGATATTGACACCAAGGCTTTCCAACACATCCGCTGCACCTGATTTACTGCTGGCTGCACGGTTTCCGTGCTTTGCAACCGGAACACCTGCGGAAGCGATAACAAGGGAAGACGTTGTGGAAATGTTAAAAGAATCTGATTTGTCCCCGCCTGTTCCGACGATCTCCAGTACATCTCCTTCATGAGAAAGCTGCACTGCATGATTTCTCATTTCTTCCGCAGAACCTGTGATCTCGTCGATTGTCTCACCTTTCATGGTAAGTGCTGTCAGATAAGCACTTTCTGTACATCGGAAGCCTCTCCGCTCATGATCTCATTCATAACGGCTTTTGCTTCCTCATAACTTAAATTCTCTTTGTTTGTCAGCTTGATAATTGCTTCTTTGATCATTTTTGTTTCTTCCTTTCTTTGTATATTTAGATTTTATAGTATTTCTATTTGTTTCATATGAATTATTTTTATATCTTTATTGCGTTTTTTTTTTCTATTCCCTGTTTTAAAGGGAGCAGGCGAATTATTTAGAATTTTTCTTACTATACTGCAAAAGATTCCTTATCATTTCGCCGCCCTGCGGTGTCATAATGGATTCCGGGTGAAACTGGAGCCCGAAAAGCGGATACTTCACATGCTCCACTGCCATGATCTCTCCATCCTCTGCTTTTTGCCGCTATGGAGAGTTCCTTTGGAAGTGTTTCTTCCCTGACAGCCAGAGAATGATATCTGGCAACTGTTACCGGCTCTTTTAAGCCCTTCAGGATCCGGCTTTCCGGTGAGATCTGAATCTCACTTTGTCTTTCCGTGCATCATTTGTTTCGCATAAGTAACTGTTGCGCCAAAGGCTTCACAGATTGCCTGATGCCCTAGACATACCCCAAGGATCGGATATTTTGTATACAGCTTCTTAACGACTTCCTCACAGATGCCTGCATCTGACGGTTTGCCCGGTCCCGGCGAAAGAATGATCGCATCCGGCTGTAATGCATCCAGCTCGTCCACTGTGATCTTATCATTTCTGTAAACATGGATATCAGCATCATATTTTCCGATCAACTGATACAGGTTGTAAGAAAAGCTGTCATAATTATCAATCAGTACGATCATCTTAAATTCCTCCATCCGCTTCTTTTAAGGCATTCATGACTGCCTTTGCCTTGTTGATACATTCCTCATATTCCTTTTCCGGGACACTGTCTGCCACAATGCCTGCACCGGATCTGACATATACTTTACCGTTCTTTGCAAATGCCAGTCTTATGGCAATACAGGTGTCCAGATTTCCGGTAAAATCCAGATAACCGATCGCACCACCGTAAATGCCACGTTTGTTGTCCTCCAGCTCATTGATGATCTCACACGCCCGCAGCTTTGGTGCACCTGAAAGTGTTCCCGCCGGCAAAATAGCATCCACCGCATCTACCGCATCTTTATCCTCTCTGATCGTTCCTGTTACGGTCGATCCGATGTGCATGACATGGGAGAATCTTTCGATCTCCATATATTTCACAACCTCGACCGATGCGATCCTGCTGATCTTTCCGATGTCGTTCCTGCCCAGATCAACCAGCATATTATGTTCTGCTCTTTCCTTTTTCGTCGGCTAACAGTTCCTGCTCCAGTCTCTGGTCTTCAGCTTCTGTCTCGCCTCTTTTTCTTGTGCCTGCCAACGGAAAGTGTACAGCTTATCATGTTCCAGCTTTACAAGCGTTTCGGGAGAAGCACCTGCGATCTCCACATCTTCACTGGAAAAGTAGAACATATACGGGGAAGGATTACTGGTCCTGAGTACGCGGTAAGTATCCAGAAGACTTCCTTCCATATCTGCCTCCATCCGATTGGAAAGCACGACTTGGAAAATATCCCCTTCCTTTATGTAATCTTTTCCTTTCTGCACCATTTCGCAATAGGCATCTTTGGAAAACAGCGGTCTGAATTCGGATTTTAAATGCAGCGGTTTTTCCTCTGCAGCCTCTCCGTGTAAGATCAGATCTGCCATATCGGATAGCTGTCTCTGCGCCTGATGGTAATTCGTTTCCAGATTGTCTGTCTTGCAGTTCACAATGAGCTGGATCTTCTGTCTGTAATTATCAAAACAGATCACCTTGTCAAACAGCATCAGATCCATGTCCTTAAAGTGCTCATCCTCTTTGGCATCTAATGTAAGCGACGGCTCACTGTACTTAATATAATCATAGGAGAAATAGCCTACCAGTCCACCTGTAAAAGGTGGCATACCCTCCAGCTTCGGACTTTTATACTGCTCTAAGATCTGACGCAGATATTTTACCGGGATGTGTGACCGTTTCCGTTATGGTCATACCGGAGCGGATGCTGAGTTTATGATCATGACAGGTGATCTCCAATGTCGGCTCATATCCTAAGAAGGTGTATCTGCCCCACTGCTTTTTGTCCCCTGCACTTTCCAGCATATAGCAGTGGCTGCTCACATGCTTCAGGATCCGGAGCACTTCGATCGGTGTCTTTCTGTCTGCATACAGCTCGCAGCAGACCGGAACAACGCCGTACCGGTTTAAATCCGGCATTTCTTTCAGTTGTTGTAGGGTTGGGTAATAATACATGGGATTCTCCTTTCGTTTGTTTCCTGCTTAAACTCGAAAATCGGTTCTGTATCTATCATTTTTTCTACCTTGAAGCTTCTGTAACGAGCAAAGCTCGTTACTTAGTGATAAGGCATCCTCCCACTTCGTGGGCCCCTCCTTATCACAAGCTTCGCACTTTCTGATTTTCTCTTACGTGAACCTCAGCCCATACTTAATCACCTTCGGTGATGGGCTGAGGCTGCATCACGCATCTGCGCTGCGTGACAGAATACGTTCGGAAGAAAACTTCTATAACCTGCTTTGCAGGTTATTGCGCCGTACATTTGCTTCGCAAATATACGACAATTCTCACTACAAAAAAGCCCTTGACAGAATCTACTTCTGTCAAGGGCGAATAAACTTTCCGCGGTGCCACCTTGCTTCACGACAATATGCGTGCACTTTCAGGATACTAACATATCCCAGACAACTAACGTATGTCTCACGTCACAGAATACTCAGATATTTCCTTTCCCTGTGCCCTCCGTGGTCCATTTAACAGGCTGCGTTCTGTCCGGCTCTCACCTTTCCGGTCTCTCTGTAAGTGCACGATCTGTTTTTATCTCCACTTCATCGGTTTAAACTATTAACTTGGTGATATGATACCACCATCTTTTCCGGATGGCAATAGAAAATATAGATTTTTTCATTTTATTTAGGATTTATTTTCGTACTGCAACGATCACAGCATAGTATAAAAATCCATCCTCATCCAAATAAACACCTACACCAATTTCATTGTAGCGTTTACTGATGATCTTCGCCTTTGTAGATGCTCTGGACATCCACGCATCCACCACCTCTTGGGGATCTGTATAGTAGCGGGCTGTCAATTCAGATGCCTTTTTAAAAATTATAACGCATACTGATCGCAGAAGCCCAACTATATCCATTCGGCCTTGCATGGGAGAATTTCTCTGCCAACTCTTTGGCACGCTTCTGGGCTGCCCGCTGCAAAAGCGGGTTTCTATCGTATGAATTAAATCCATAGCGGCGCCTCTGTATATTGATCTGCCTTTGCAGGGTATCTATATAGGCACGCTGCTGTGTCACAACTGTGACCTTACATGCATACTTTTCCCATTTACCTTCGCATAAATGACAGTTGTTCCCTTTTTCTTTGCTGTCACTTTTCCGTTTGAAACAGTTGCGATCTTTGCGTTTGATGAATGCCATTTAACTTTAGCCGTTGTGCCCTTCACATACAGCCTGTAAGTATCTCCTCTTACAATCTGCACCTGTGTACGGTTCAGCCTTACATTGGACGCAGATACAGAATCATGCATCAGCACCGTCATCATACATATGGTAAGCAGCATGAAAAATATTGTCTTTATTTTATTCTCTTTTCGCTTCACCTATATCCCTCCTGAATCATTTTTCATAACTATTCAACATCTCATTATATTTTATCACACCAAGTCCCGCTTGTCTGCAAAATCACTGTATATTTTTTCCCACTTATGCACATTCTTCTATCAGAAGAAAAAACAGGAGGCATACAAAATGGCACAGGGAAAGGTTGAAATCTGCGGTGTCAATACTGCAAAACTGCCCCTTTTAGGCAGTGCAGAACAGGAGCTTTTACTGAAGGAGATAAAAGATGGAAATGAAAATGCACGGATCCAGTTTATCGAAGGAAATCTCAGACTTGTACTCAGTGTGATCAGAAGGTTTTCCGCCAGCACGGAAAATATGGATGATCTGTTTCAGATTGGTTGTATCGGGCTTATCAAATCGATCGATAATTTCGACCTGTCACTCGGTGTAAAATTTTCTACCTACGCAGTCCCCATGATCATGGGCGAGATCCGGCGTTATTTGCGTGACAGCAACTCGATCCGCGTCAGCCGCTCCTTAAAGGACATTGCCTATAAAGCCATTTCCGCCAGAGAAGCCATGACAAAACAGACACAAAAAGGAACCAACGATCGATGAGATTGCCACTGAAATAGGAATTGCCAAAGAAGATATTGTTTATGCGCTCGATGCCATGCAAAGCCCCATGAGCCTGAACGAGCCGATCTACACGGACGGCGGTGACACCCTCTATGTCATGGATCAGATCAGCGACCGCAAAACAAGGAAGACATCTGGATAGAAAGCCTTTCACTTTCAGAGGCAATGCAGCGACTGAATGAAAGAGAACACGAGATCATTTCTCTCCGCTTCTTCGAAGGAAAAACCCAGATGGAAGTCGCAAACAGCATCGGCATTTCACAGGCACAGGTCTCCCGCCTCGAAAAAAATGCACTCCGTATTATGAAAAACTATCTGGCGGGATAAACACAGAGCCATTGCCATAGGCCACCTGTCAAGCGGTTGGCTTGAAAAGAATTATCCAGACATCACAGAACATTATGTGATTGAAAATCAGCCTGAATTGAAATAATCCTATTCTATCAGGCCACAAAGAAAGAGCAGAATTTTGCTCTTTCTCCTAGAAACCCAAAACTTACGCTCGAAAAAAAACGTAAGTCCTTTGGTTTTATTGTTCTTCAACGCCTCTGGTTTTTATTACATCCCTTAGATAATCAATCACCATTCTACAGGTTTCTTCGTTTATTTCATCGGAATTAATACCAAGTTTTGCATGAACAAGATTTCTCTTTTTTCTAATTTCGTGGGCTTTTGTTGCTTCGTCAATCCAATGTGGCCTCTCAATATACTTGATTTCGTTTATGTAGTCAATCAAATCTGCTCTTTTCTGTCTTCCGTTACGGTCAGTTATCACATAATCTTCTGTAAAATAATCATGACCTTTGGGGATAGTTTCTCTAGTAAGACCTCTAAGTAATTTTCCATGACAATTCCTTCATTTTGAGGGACAAAATTTTTGTCAGAATCCCATAAAACCATAAAAATGGAAACATTGAATGGTGTCTTAGCAAAATTTATTGATTCACAGTAACCATTTATTTTTCAACAACTTCGAAACATCCGCTACATCATCTCTTCTTCCAGCCCATTTTGTAACAAGTTCTCGAATTTGAGCCTTTCCAAATGTATTTATATATAGCTTTTTAAAATCTTTTGTGTATTCAGGAAGTTTCTTAACATCAATAGACTGAAAAAACTCTTCCTTCGTTGTTAAAATAAATCTGTTTCCACTATTTTCTTTTATAAACTTTGACAACAAAACAGTATGATTAGCATTGGAAATATCAATATTATCTATTAAAAAAACAATCTTGCCACTATCAATAAGTTCTTTTACCTTTTCTTTTCTAATAGTTGCATCATCAAACATATTTTTCATAACAAAATATATTGCTGCATTTGTTAATTTGTCTGATTTTTTAGGTAAATAACGCATATCAATATGTATAGGCATAATTTCCAATTCACTATATTTGTCGATATACTTCAAGCCTATCTGTTGCAATATAGTCGTCTTTCCGCTTTCTTTTTGCCCTAAAAGAATTACATTGTTTGTATCCTCTAATAATTCATCTAAGCCAATATTTTCACCTTTTCCTGAACTTTCCGATACATATTCTGATTCTTCTGATAATACTGGCTCTACAAAAACTTCTTCTATTGCTATCGGTGAATACGTATCAATTTCCTAATTAAAGTTAATGTCTCTGACATATTAGTAAAATAGTCGTTGATTCCATTAACAATATTAAACTCCATTTGTTTTTCAGCTATATCGCCATTTAACGGATATGATACTTGTCCATTTTCAACAAGATTAATTGCACTATCAAAGGCATTTCTATCCTTAGCGTAATATGTTCGTAAAAAGATATTACATATATTGTTATTAAAATCTATATTTAAAATAGAATATCCATTATACCCATCAACAGCTCTTCCAAAAGAATAATCCAATGGAAATAACTTACCTGCTGTGCTATATATTGTCTTCATACTTTGTCTACATACCTCTTTATGGTCATTTTCATGAACGTGACCACGCAGAACAATGTCAAACTTAGTTAATTCTCTTTCTATTATTGTTGATTCATAATCAGATAACCAATCTGTTGGATGATGCATTAAACAGATTTTTATATCAGCATCCTTAATATGCTTATATAAATCATTTATCTGCTTTTGCCCGACATACATGATTCCTTTTTTTCACAGCCACCCTTTCCAGAAGAACGCCATGCGGAATCAATACATCTGTATATGTGCATCTGAAATATGTAATATATTTAATGAATTCATTTTTATCTCCTGTCATATTTTATTTTTTGTATTGCATATAATGGCTTTATGAAAGAAAAGGAGTGTTTTATGACTAATTATGATTTAATGAATTTACTCATTCTTTCCAAAGATAAAAAGTCAATTAATGCATTTATTAAAGAAGTACCGCATCTCTGTAGACAAATCAAAGTATTGCTGACATTGGCCAGCAATACTTATTTTTTTTATTTAAACCCTATCTGACCATTCATCAGCAGCGGAAGAAGAAAATCTCGAAATGAAGCAAGTTCTTGATTTTCTAACAAATTTTTGTATCTTTTCATAGAATAATGTGCTTTTTATTTTGAAAGACCTCAAGTCCTGTCTTACCGCTTCCTTGTGTATGCCAGATAATACCGCCCTTACCGCCACCTTCTAATCTTTCAATAATCTTTCTTGTAGCAAAGAACTGTGGATAACGCATAATATGTTTTTGTGGTACTGTACCGTCAATAAACATTATTCCGTATTGAAGGAAATACATAAATCTTTCCTTATCAAACACACTTGTAACAAAGCTATTGCAAAGGAGTTGTTGTCTTAAGATTTTCGGCAAACTCTGGTGTATCTGTTTCTTTTGGATTATATCCACAATCCTTCATGACCTTTTTGATTTCATCCATAGAAATATCAATGTATGGATAGTTAATCAAATATCTATCATCATCTTCTCTAAAGAATGAAAAGCTTGTATTCTGTCCATTTGGTGTTGTGTAGAACGAACCTGCTTTTACATCCTCTGCATTATCAGCCTCTTCATATTCCATATTGTTAGAAAATGAAACAAACTGAATAAAATTGAAGAACTTTCTATAATCAGGATTCTTTTTAATCTCTTATTAATCATACGGTCAAATTCTTTTGGATTCCACCGTCATTGTTTGGCTTTTTAACTTCCAAAAAGCAAGCGGCATACCATTAATAAGAACATTAATATCAGGCCTGAAAGAGCCTTCTTCTGTTCCTTCAATAATAGAAAATGGTAATTCATCAACAACTGCAAAATCATTGTTTTCAATATTATCAAAATCAATTAGTTTTACCTTATCAAGTGGATTAATAAGCCAGTTATAAAATTCTCTTCCTAAATCATTATTTTTTATCACAGCATGAATATCATTAATAATCAGCTTTATTTCATCGTATGCAAATTCACGACCATTGATTCTTTCTAATGCTGGTTTAAATCTGTTTACAAATATCTTGGTATTAAAATCAATATCAGCTTCTCTTAATGACTGATAATCATATCCGATTCTTAAAAATTGAATCGTAGCTGGTATTTTTACTCTGGTATCTTCATTAAATACTGACATTATCTTTCTCCTTCCAATTTTTTTATCTAGTTTTTCCATCGTCTCAATAATAACAATAGATGTGTCCGATAATCTGTACTTGCCCTTACCAATAGCTTCAATATATCCTTCCTGTTGAAGTTTTTTTGAATACAGAATAGACTTTATTCTTGCTATATCCTAGTGCATCGGCAATTTGTATTTGTGATAATGGAATCTGGGTCTCATTTAGCACAGTTACTTGATTATCATACATTGTCTTAAGGATTATGAAATTGTCATTCAAAAAATCATTTATTTTCATATGGTTCTCCTTTAATCACAAATATTTGTGATTTGTATTCCAACAATATTAATATAATTATATCCTCAAAAATGTGGTAAGTAAATATACGAAACATATTTTTGCAATAAAAAAGAAGCAACTTAAATGAGCCTGTTGCTTCTTAAAGAGGAAAGAAAAACAATTTAGATTTTCTTAACGTGTATCTTTTTATTATGTAGCCAAAATTGTTCTGGTTACTAATATAATTTTACCTTGTAAAATTATTAAAATCAATATTTACGAAACCATTGAGAAACTTTGGTTTTGGAGATATTGTTGCTTCAATTTTTAATGAAGCAATTCTAGGGCCGATGGATAATAAACGAATAAATATTATGAAATTTTATTTATCATCCTCTAATTCTATTTTGCAAATCTCCTCAAACATTTCCCGCACTGTCTGCTCATTGACAGGCAAGCCTTTTATGGTTGCATCCATATCCATAGTCGCTCTGGTATCAAGTCCCACCATCGCTGCAATCAAGAAACCACCTTTTAAAATAAAATTCTGCTGATATTTTGAAATAGATATTCGTTCCAGCAATCTCTCCAACATAAAATTCTGCATTACAAGCTGTGCGGATATATGTTTTTCCTTTGCAAGATTCTTTATAATCGCTTTTAACTGCATTGCATTTTTCATAACAACACCTCCAGATATACTTATCTGTACTGCATCTTCTTTCTGCTTAACATTTCTCCTACTTTTCCTGCATTTGAGCCTCATTCTCGCATAATCTTCTTGCTACTAATTACTTGGTGTAAAATTGGTGTGGTTTTTCTTGATTAAACCTCACAAGCCATTGATAACACTGCGTTTTTGCCTGTGCAATCTTTTTGTGCCGTGGCGTACCTATTCCATAGGATTCTGTCTCTTCAGCTCCTCGGTCCTCCCTCCGCACTTCGCATCTGAGCTTCGATCAATTCAAGGTGTTCTTGTGCCTGTTCATTCAGATCTGCCAGATAGCTGTCCTGTTGTGGTTTATGGCAATGGCTCCGATATTACATATAGTCTACTTCAAAAGACAAAGTCCTTTTGCCGGTGCTGTTGCACCGGCGAGCAGACGATCTTTGGCTTCCAGCGTTTCTTTCACCTGCTCCGCCGTCATTTCTCCCTGTCCGACCGCTACAAGCGTTCCGGTCAGGATCCGCACCATATTGCGTAAAAATCCATTTCCATGGAAAGTCAGTGTCACATAATCTCCTCTCCTGCGGATCTCAATCTGATCCACTGTGCGGACAGTCGATTTTTTCTTCTGCGGGTTTTTACAGAAGCTCATAAAATCGTGTTCACCGGTCAGATATTCTGCTGCCTTCTGCATCCGTTCTATATTGACCGGCTTCTCCAACTGCCATACATATTTCCGGTCAAATAACGGCTTTGTTTTTTGCCATCAAATACTGTATAACAGTAGGTCTTTCCGATCGCATTGTATCTGGCATGAAACCGCATGGAGGCTTCCCGTACTTCCTGCACGATAATATCATCCGGCAAATATCTGTTCATGTAGTCCCGCAGCTGTTCCGCCGTCATATCCACAGAGAGCACCACATTAGCTACCATTGCCCGGGCATGCACGCCCGCATCCGTTCTGCCTGCTCCTATGATCAAAAACAGGCTCCTCCGCCAAATGGTTTAAAACATCCTCCAGCTTGCCCTGGATCGTATCCTTGCCGGCTGATGCTCCCAGCCAAAATATCTTGTTCCGTCATATCCGATGATTAATTTATAATTCTTTTCCATATGTTTTCCTGTCTGTGTTATTTCAGTTTTTGATAGTCTTCTATGCTGATGCCGATTTGTTTGCAGGCTTATATCATCGCCCATTCTATCCTTGCTAAGTCTACCACATACAGGTTGAATTTTGAAGTATATACATTGTGGTTTTCAGATTCATCATTTGGTATTTTGCAAAGAATTCCGGATAATCCAGGAAAAGTTAACTCCCTTTTTACAAATGTGTGTCTAATGCATAAGTCCTTATAATTATTCGCTTTTACCACTTTTATACATTTTCTATTCATTTTTTCATAATGGGAAGCTTATTTTTTGATAAGTTGTCGTGCAATTTATTAGAATGGAATTTTTGAAAGGCTACTTCACTTGGATGGTGAGGTAGCCTTTCAATTTGTCCCTGTATTATTAATAACCAATTACTTCTTTTGATACTTCATTAATTACTGATTGAGGTATCATATCAATACTTACTGTATACACTTTGTTCATACGAGGATTATATATACCTAGATTCTTTATGCTCTTAAACTCTTTATGAATTGAGTGCATACCCATGATATAATATACCAACAACTGCAAAGTATATTTTGGCTTTGGTTCATCCTTTGACACTTTAAAATCCCATAATGTATCTTTTGTTAAATAGTCTCCATCACCAGTAGATATAGTGTCTGTGTATCCGCCTTCAAATGTAAATCCATCTTTTGTTATAGGTCCATATTCTTTCCAAAAAAGACAAACTACGATTAATCATTGTTACAATGTTTTCAATTGTATCTTTATCGGGGTTAATTTCTTCTACCGGCTTATACCCTATTACGCCAGCTCTAAAACAAACATCATATCCTACCAATTTGCAAGCATTTGTTATGGATTTTTTATCAAGTCCTTTTATATCTGCTAATAGACTTGTAGCGTTTTTCATTGTCGATTGCTTTTTTATTCCCTGTAAATAAATCCAAAGCCAAAGCACCCTTCAAAGATATTGAAAAGGCTTCCTCTTTTTTGGGCACCCATCATAAATCGGGTCATATAATCAACTGCAAGACCAACTAAGCTTGCATGGATATTCTCACTCTCATTCAATGTAATTCCATCATCAAGTTGGGTTATCACAAGTTCTTTTTTGTTTATGTATCCACCACGGGGTTGTTTTATCATGCTAATTCGTTTGGTTACTGAATACATTCGTTTGTACCTCCAATATTCTCATTATGCATATCTTATAATACTTTATCACATGACAAGAGGATTGTGAACGATTTGCTATATTATACTCGATTATTTTCGTTCTTTGATGACGGCTTCGATAACATCTATGTATTTTTTTTTTTTTTTTTGAGGCAAGTTGAATGCTTTATAAAGTTCCTCATCGGTATAGATATGGTCAAACTTACCTGTTGGAGGTGCTGGAACAAATCGGAAACAATGATCTGTTTGAATATTGTTTTCCTCACTGGGACAACATCTAAGCAATAGATATCACTACATAGATTTTGGGTTCACTGAGTCCAAAATCCTTAAGAACACTTGTACTATGCATTATCCTTCAACCCATAACACTGAAACAACACATCTATCATTTTTTGCTTATCTGTTCCCCTTATACCCAAGGATTTTAAATCCACTGTTTCATCAGCTATTTCATATAAGAATTTTTTCATATCCTCTGCTATTTCCGGACTCAGGTCTTGCCTTGTATTGTCTGTGATTAACTGTGCTAATCGGAGCACATCATTTTTATGTTTCTTTATATTTTTGCTGTCAACCTGCTCTCCATTCAACTTACGTTCCTTCAAATCCAGCCATGCTTTCGCCTTAAATGGAATCAGGCAAGTCAGACTTAATACCGAAATGCCATCAACCATCATTTGTCCGGTTTTTAACAATTCATAATATGCTTCATTTAAAAGGATTGCCGACAAACTGGATATTTCATCATCTATCGGAAGTGGAGTGAGAACTGCATCATCTTCCAATATAATAAAAAATCCGGATTTCTGGAAAATATTTCTATCATATAAACCTTCTTTCCTGCAATTCATCTACTGCTTCTTCAATTCTTTCATCATTTGTATCTGTAAAAGATAAAACAAGTGAAATATCATCAGCACTGTTATCCTCTGAAAATTGTTTTGGGTTGTATGCCCATAATTCAAGTCTGACCTGTTTATCCGGGTCTATCAATTCATCAGTCAGCAAGGCTTTATCGTAATCTTTCTCACTAATTGCATAGGTAACAACTCGGCTTGGATTTAGCATTGTTTTTCAGAAAGTGCCGTTTCCCCTGCAAAGACCATATTTTCTGTAACTTGCGTCTTATCTATATATCCTGTTTTTCGAACAGGAGTCGTCAAATATACTTTTGCTTTTTCAAATAATTCATCTCGCTTATATTTTGACTCAATAAACTTATTAACACCGTCTTTTGCTACAAGAAACAAATCTGTCGTTTCCAACTGCTTCACTGCTCTTGTCAAGGTCATTGCTGTAAACGGAAGCACTTTTCCGGCTTCTGAAGTATACAATCGTTTTTTCTTACTGTACAGATAAAAATAAAAACAACTGCTGCGTGGAGTAAACAAACTTACCCGTCAGCTTTTGGGGTACTTTTTCATCAGAAAGCATTGTACCAATGAAAGGAAGAAAGACCTGCTTATCAGTAATAAATGGTATATTATTTTCTATAAGGCTTTTTCTTCGATAATTTGATACCGTTGTAAGTTCAAATACGACTGGCACATTATCAATCTCTTCTGTTGGAGCAAGCATTATACAGCGTCTGTTTCCAGTATATGCTGTATGAAAATCATAACTCCCTGCAATATAAACAGGCAAAGAATCCTGATGATTCCATGCTTCATTTTTTATAGAAATCCCGAATACGCTCGTATGCATATTTCTCATTCTCCTTTTAACTTATTTTTCTCAGTTTAACTTAATCAAAGTTAAATGTCAAATTTTTGAGTTATTTCTAATATTTTATATTTGGTAACAACCATTAGCCAAAAACATAATACTACTAATAGTGACAGATACACTGTTATGAATTGATATTTAAATATGGAATATCGGCAAATACCATCCACCGTATGAAAAAAGGAGAAGCGATTACTACCAAAACATTAGATGTCCTATGCTATATACTGGACTGTTCTGTTTCAGATGTAATTGAACACGATAAGACAAAATAAAAGGAACCAAAAGATTACATCCATCATCTTCTGGTTCCTTTTCTGTTCCCGGTAAAAATATGATACCCTTTCAGGTTCTTCTGCTATAATCCAAGCATTTTTTTTGCATCAGTTTCTGAAAGCTTCATTGACTGCATAAGATGCTGCACAAGCTTCTTCTCTGTTTCATCTTTGCCACGTTTTTCGCCAATTTCTTCGCCCATGGCTCTGCCACGCTGCTCGCCAATTTCTTCACCCTCGCGTTTTCCGGCATTGAATTCGGATAGCAGACACCTTTCATAATCCTCTCTTGCTTCACACTGCATACGGATCTTTTCATCTTCACTCAGTTTCTTCATTGTTACTACCATCTTCTCAAATACCTCCTCTCCGTTTGCAAGCTGTTCCAATTCTTCCAGCGTCTCAGCCTTAAATATGCTTGCCCATTTTAGAAGCTTTTTATTTACATTTGATCTCTTTTTTTCTGAGCTTTTCTCTAACTGCGTCAGATCAAGTACCTTGATGCAAAGCTTATCCGAATACAGGAACTGATCTTCCGCATCCATGATTAGATACTGTGCCATGAATTTCGGATGATCTTCAAATAAAGTAAAGTCTAAAATACCAATATGATACGTCGGAAGCAGCATCTGCTTATACACCTGTAGTTCAATATTAATGATCTTTGCATGTTCAGTATGAGCTTAACATCCAGAATGCACTCTTTGCCCTCAATTTCCTTGCCTAGCTCGATCGGATTTTCTAAGTGGCAATCTACAATATCCGCCTCATCCATCTCAAGCAGTGTTGCCAAGAGATTCCTTAATACTTCCTCGTTCTTCTGCAAAACCGCATTGGTCATCAGGGCTCCTCCCAGCTTCGCTGAGTCCCTCCTCATGACAAGACATGTAATCGTTTCGCATTCCATAAAATTTTCTCTTTTCTGCCATTTGTATGACCCTCCTTTGTTTTTTGCAGGAGTGATCAATACAGCTATCCTATCTTCCGAAACCCCTGCTTTATAAATGATTTGTGTGAAATAAAGCATGAATTTCCTGAATTAAGATATGTTTCAGATATAGCGCGTCATCCAATGGAATCTGTAGTGAATTCAGATTTTCAGCGCCATAGACATGATTAAAGAAAATATGCTTTGCAATAACTATACCATTATTGTAAAAGCATAGACAATTTATTTCTGATATCCTGCCCGAACACAGGTATTGACTGCATATAGCCGCAATTAAACTGTAAAAATATTCATACATCCGCACCACCGATTTCCCTGTGACAAATCCTTCTCTTCTATGCTATACTGATTCCATAAGTCAAATGAAAGGAATCACGAAAATGCAACGCAAAGATTTACTGGAAATAAAGAAACGCTTTAAGAAAAATGAATGTACTTTCACCCGCATGACCGGATGCTATGTGAATGCGACAAAGGAAAAAGTGACAAGCTTTAGCAATGTTTTTCTGAATCTGCCGGACGAGGAATATTATAAATATCTGGAGATTGCCAAAAAAACTTTATCGGGAACGATCGGAAACCAGCTTTTAGAGCTGTCCTTCCCGATGGAAGAAGAATCCGGTGCCATGAGCAAACAGCAGTTTTTTATGGGACTGAAGGCTAGCGCCTTAAAGGATGAAGGTCTGCTGGAACGATTCTACGATCTCGTGATCGACAGCTATGATTATACAGGCAATTATCTGATCCTGCTCTTTCATGATGCATACGATGTCATCACAAAAACAGAGGATAATTTAAAGCTGGACGAATCAGAGGAAGTTTATGAATATATCCTGTGCTCACTCTGCCCTGTAACGCTTTCAAAACCGGGGCTTGGTTATCTGGAAGAAGAAAATAAGATTGGCGTCCGTCTGCGTGACTGGATCGTGGCACCGCCGGAAAACGGCTTTTTATTCCCGGCTTTTACCGACAGAAGCAGTGATATCCACTCTCTTCTTTACTTTACAAAGAATACAAAAGAGCCACATGAAGCCTTTATGGAAAATGGTCTTGGCTGCCCGGCTAAGCGTACAAGTATGCAGCAGAAAAAGGCATTTGAAAATGTTGTCAGACAGGCAGTCGGCGATGACGAAGCAACGGAAGAAGTTTTCTTAAAGCTGCAGGATAGTCTCTGCACCATGCTTGACAGACAGGAAGAAACAGGCAACGAGGATACTCCGATTGAACTGAATCAGGATGTATTCCATGATGTCATTACAGACAGCGACATTTCCGAATCACTGGCACCAAAGATTGAAAAAAGCATTTGCCGCAGAATTTACAGATGCCCTGCCTACTGCCGATGCACTGCTCGATAACAAAGCAGTTGCAAAAAATGAGCAGCGCAAGGTACAAAAGGCTCTGATCACAGAAGTTGCCACTCTAAAAGAAGCACTCTCCAAGGCACAGATCGATCCGGAACAGTTAGCATCAGACAACTATACGGATGACGTATCAGATGCTGTCAGCGGAAATATGGGGGATATAACAGATGATGCAGCTTCCGAAACAGATCTTGCCGGAAACAACGATATAAATGGGCAGTCCGCGCTGTGTGATGTATTCCTGCGTATGAAACCGGAGCGTGCCAGTCTTGTTACAGAGCAGATGATCGACGGGCAGAAATGTCTTGTCATTCCTGTAGAAGATGACGATGATATTGATTTAAACGGCATTAAGCTTTAAGAAAAGGGAGCAGATCATAAAACATGAGCATATTAACAAAGCCGGACACAAATTCCCGGAATGGAGCAGTCACTCATAATAGGAACACGGAAAAAGCAGTTCACCGCTATCGCGCGATCAGTTACCTTCTGCTCGCGTGCATACTTTTTTTGCTTGCCGTGGTACTTGTTTTGCTAAAGCGCGGTAACTATTTCTCCATGCTGCAGGATGCTATGAGCGATCATACCTTTCAGTATACGGACAATGCCTCTTACATACAAAGAAAGACGCAGTTTGAGCTGATGCCGGAGCGAAATACAGATATTGTTTTTTAGGCGATTCCATCACAGCCAGATTCGAATGGCAGGAATATTTTTCTGACCTTACAGTAACAAACCGCGGTATTGATTCTGATGTGACGGAAGGTGTGTTAAACCGTCTGGATACAGTCGAAAACCAACATCCGCAAAAGATTTTTTTGATGATCGGCATTAATGACATCATGCACAAGCTGTCTCTGGATACAAGCATGCAGAATTACAAAAAAATACTGACACAGCTTTCGGAAGAACTGCCGAACTGTCAGATTTACGTCCAGAGCGTTCTTCCGGTCAATACCTCTACCGGTATTGACAACAGCGATGTGTCAGCTTTTAATGCAGAGCTCAGACAGCTTTGTGATGGTCTTGCTCTGCCTTATATTGATCTGTATTCTTTGATGGTAACAGACGGTAACAATTTCACCTATACAGCAGATGGTGTGCATCCGACCGGTGAAGGCTATGCGATCTGGATGGATGGTATCAGGGAATATGTATACGAATAAAAAGAATACGAATACATATCCAAATTCAACTTATTCATTTTTTTCAGCCCATTCCAGTGCAAGTGGATTCACACCCTGCTCCCGGGTCATCTTAAATTCATAAATATATTCTTTGAGGCTCTCTACATCCCAGTCTGCGTAGCGATTTTCCCGGATCTGGCGGAATGCTTCGCATTCCATATGTATGAGAGCTTCTATTAATTCTTTCTTTTCTGCAGATGCTTCCTGTCTGTCAAACTGCTCCTGCTGTTGTTTCCGGATTACTGCAAGCAGCCTGTCGATCTGCCGGCGTATCACCATGGTCTGTTTCTGATATTCCGGCTTTCCCTGAATAACCGCAAGTGCCTTTTCCAGACATTCCACTGCCCGCTCATACTCCTGCGTCTCCTGAAATAAGAGTCCCAGATTTTTATACAGACTTGCATAGTAGGTATCATCCGGTGCAAAATGTTTTTCAAATACCGGAAATGCTTCCATATATAATTGGTAAGCTTCAGGTAACTTGCCTGCTTCCCGGCAGGCATTTGCCACATTCAAAAGTGTTGTACCGAAAACAGCCGTCTTGGTCATGCCAAGCTGTTTCATCAGCTCGATCGCCTGTGCGCCGTAGGCTACTGCCTTATCCGGCTTTCCCGTTTCTTTCTGATAGCCGGTCATTTCGTTTAGCAGAGCGATCAGACTGTTATAATCGCCCTCCTGCTGTGCCCGCCCCATGGCAGCGATCAGAAAATCCTCCGTTTCCTCTATTCTGCCCATTTGAAGCAATTCATCCAGTTGTTTATAAACAAGCTCCATATTCATTCGTATCATTCCTTTATGTCACTATTCAACTTCTTATCCGCAAAATCTGCATCTTACTCTGGCTTATTCAATTCCAATTCCTGCAAAATCCGTTATGCAGATAAAGGATAAAAGCAGCAGGTAAGACACTATATTATTAGAACAAAGCCGAATAGCCTATTTTTATTTACAAAATAAGTGTATCATATGCAGCAGGAATCTTCAAATCTACACCATCTCCTTTTTCAGCCGCTTCATGATTTTTTTCTCCAGTCTTGATATGTAAGACTGTGAAATGCCCAGAAGATCTGCCACCTCCTTTTGCGTCATTGCTTCTTCCTCGCGGTTGTTCAAACCGAACCTGAGACTGATGATCAGCTTTTCCCGGTCAGAAAGCTTGGAAAGTGCCTTTTTCAGCATTTTCTGTTCGGCTTCATTTTCCATATCTTTATAAATAATATCCTCATCCGTTCCCAGAATATCCGAAAGAAGCAGCTCATTGCCATCCCAGTCCACATTCAGAGGCTCATCAATGCTGACTTCCATCCTGACCTTATTATTCCGCCTTAAATACATCAGGATTTCATTTTCAATGCATCTGCTGGCATAGGTCGCCAGCTTGATATTTTTTTCAGGATTATAAGTATTAATCGCTTTGATGAGACCGATCGTTCCGATGGAGATCAGATCCTCAACACCGATTCCCGTATTATCAAATTTCTTTGCAATGTAGACGACCAGTCTGAGATTATGTTCGATCAATACCTGTTTTGCATCCTTTTCCATATCTGTTGCAAGCTGGCTGATCCTTTCATTTTCTTCTTCCTGAGAAAGCGGCGGTGGCAGCACATCCGTCCCTCCAATATAGTGCACCTCCCCTGTCTGGAGAACCAGAAGCTGCTTTCTCTCTGCAAAAGTCTGAACTGTAATCCCGGTACTACCACTTTTAAAATCATGTTTTCCTCCTGTCTCATGCCTTTATTCCCAAAATGCCGGATGCAAAATCACCTGATATTCCGCCTTATGACTTAATTTCCCGTGATATATGCCAAGCATGACCTTTCTGTATCTTTTTTTTCTGTTCTGCCTGCCCGATCCAGCATTCCTCTGCCAATATGCCACGGAGCATTCCATTGGATCTTCCGATCGACCGGAATGGGATCAAAAAGCATCTGTCATTTGGAAGTGATATTTCATGTTCTGTAAAAGCGTCTGCTCCACGATCATGACCGGTTTTCCGGTCGTTGGCTCCCTGAGTGCATTGCCTGTATCCAGCAGTCCGGTGCAGTCGATCTGCTTTCCTTCCCAAAGGATCGTGACCGGCAAAAGCAGCTCTTCTTTCTGCTTCTGCCTTTGGATCTGCTTCCATAAAGAGTGAAAAAACAACCAGCCAAAAAGTCCTGTTCCCAGAAGGAAATACAGCCTGTGCTGTCCTCTGCTTCCTATAAACCGTCCCAGAAATCGAAGCATTCCTTCCAGTACAAACGCGCTTCCATACAAAAAAACAAAAGTGCAGGCAGATATTCCAGACGCTTTAACGGATAGCTCAGAAGCAGCATACACAATCCTGCGATCAGGTTGCACACCTGCAACAGAACGAACTGCGGATGCAGCAGGCACAAAACCGCTGCCGAGATTCCTCCCAGAAAAGCAGCTGCCAACAGGCGCGGCGGGCAGATCGTTTTATGTATCATTTTTCCGACCATGAGCAGCAGAATGAAATCCATCAGAAAATTTTTCTAAAAACACGAGGTCCAGATAAATTTCCAATGTTTTCACCTCCCGAAAAACAGTATAAAAAAAACGGCGTGATTTTTTTGTCAAAATCACGTCGCATTTATTAAAAATTCATCGACAAGAACAGTCTATTTATTTCGCTGTAAGAAATCCGGAATCTTTAAGGATGTTGCTTCTACATGGCTCTTTACCGGCTCCGGTCTCTGAATACCGGCAAGCGGGGATTTAATTGCAGAAGACGGGATCGCACCTGTTCCGACCATTGCACTGTTGTCAAACTTCGGTGTAGAAATTGGTCTGACTGTCTGTGCGGCATTATGTACACGCTCTGCACTCTTCCTGCCAAGTGCTGCATTCTTTTCATCAATGCCTGTTGCAATAACTGTGATCATACACAGGTCGTTCATTTCAGGATCATATTTTGCACCAAAGATGATATTGACATCTTCTCCGACAAGATCCTGTACATAATCTGCTGCTTCCTGTGCTTCGATCAGGGAGATATCTCCTGTAATATTTAAAATAATATCTGTCGCACCGGAAATCGTTGTCTCTAATAACGGGGATGCAACTGCTGCCTTTACAGCATCCATTGCCTTATCATCACCTGTACCTGTACCGATACCTACATGGGCAATTCCCTTATCTCTCATAACTGTCTGCACATCAGCGAAATCAAGATTGATATCGGATGGTGTATTGATCAGATCTGTCACACCCTGTACGGACTGCTGCAACACTTCGTCTGCTTTCTTCAATGCATCCGGGAGAGTTGTCCTGCGGTCAACGATCTCTAATAATTTATCATTCGGGATCACGATCAGCGTGTCCACATTTTCTTTAAGACGTTCCAGACCGCTCAGCGCATTGTTCATACGTGTCTTTGCTTCAAAACGGAAAGGCTTTGTTACAACACCAACCGTTAAAACTCCCATTTCCTTTGCTACCTTTGCTACTACCGGAGCTGCACCTGTACCGGTTCCGCCACCCATACCGCAGGTAACAAATACCATATCCGATCCCTTCAATGCGGAAGTGATCTCCTCAATGCTCTCCTCAGCTGCTTTCTCACCGATCTCCGGCTTCGCACCTGCACCGAGTCCCTTTGTAAGCTTTTCACCGATCTGTAATTGCTTCGGTGCCTTACATAACTGAAGTGCCTGCTTATCGGTATTGACTCCGATAAACTCCACTCCCTTGATCTGTTCATCTACCATTCTATTTACAGCGTTATTACCAGCTCCGCCAACACCTACTACAATAATACGTGCGGCAAGATCTGTTTCATTCGACTTAATTTCTAGCAAGACAGTTCCTCCTTCACAATCCCTTTCAATTCCATATACTCTATCATATAATTTTTTAGGGAATTTATCAACCAGTTTTTCAATTATTTTTTTGCAATCATACCGCCATTTTTTGCCTTTTATTCGGGTTGAAAAGTAATCTTTGTTGTGGACGCATCATAATTTTCCATGTGAAGCACACCGCTTTTTCCGGCAAGCTCCGGCAGAATACTTGCAAGCTGCATTACCTTTTCATCAATATTCTGATCCGTCCCCAGACTGACTCTGGCTTTATCAAAGTAAGCCGTCACTTCCCCGGCCGGGCTGAAGTATATCTTATCGGCTGATATCTCATATTTCCCAAACAGCTGCGTTACCTTCAGGATTTCCTTGAATATCTCCGGGTTTTCCACAGGTAACTGTTCATGCATGACGATATGATCAAAGTGCAGCCCTTTTATCTCAGGTACTCCCTCTGTCAGCTTTGCATCACTTTCCACAACTATGCCATCCTTATCAAAATACAGATAGCTCCCCAGATAATTGACACAGCCTGCCAGCGTCTTCTCATAGACATCAACATGGATCGTGTTCCGGTTCACAATGGAGACATCCATGGATTCAATGAACGGAATATCCTTGATTTCTTTTTCCGATACAGCAGGGATAGATAAAGCGAATTATTGCGAATACCGCCCGGCAGAACCATTTCCCTGATCTGTTCATCTGTATAATGTTCATTTCCGTCTACTGTCACATCAGTTACAACAAACTGTGTTGTGATCACACCATATGCGCCTGCAGCCAGCAAAATCAATATGATTACCAAAATCAGCAAAAAACGTTTTCTGCTGAAACCGTGTTCTTTCATTCCCTTTTTTTTCCTCCACATCTGCACCCAGCAGACGTAAATCTCTGCAAATATCTTCATAGCCGCGCCTGATATAGTCACAGCCTGTGATCTTACTTTCTCCTTCTGCCATCAGTGCAGCAACAACAAGTGCTGCGCCGCCCCGCAGCTCACACGCTGTCAGTCTGGCAGGATACAGCTTCGTCACCCATAGATCCTGAGCTTTCTGTTATTTTCCACTTTCAGATCCGCCCCCATTTTCTGCAGTTCCCTTACGATCTTAAAGCGGTCTTCAAAAATCGTTTCCTCAATTGCACTGCTGCCTTCTGCTCGCGTCAGCACTGCCGCCAGCATCGACTGCAGATCTGTCGGGAATCCCGGATACACCGCCGTGCGCAGATACGGAACCGGCTTTCCCGCACGCGCTGCATCCAGTACGACCGCATTTTCCTCATATCTTACCACAGCCCCCATCTTCCGCAGTACATCCAAAAGACTGGTAAGCTGTCTGACCGGTGCATTTTTGACTGTCACGATACCTCTCGTCGCCGCACCAGCCAGCAGATAGGTTCCTGCCACAATACGATCCGGCATTACTGTAAAGGTGACCGGTTGGAGTTTCCCGACACCGCTGATCGTCAGGCAGTTTGTGCCAACTCCCGTGATCTTTGCGCCTGCCTCATTCAGGAAATGGCAGAGCTGCGTGATCTCCGGCTCCTGCGCCGCATTGTACAGAACTGTTGTACCCTCGGCTAACACCGCCGCCATGAGCACATTTTCCGTTGCGCCCACACTCGGAAACGGCAGGCAGATCTCTGCCCCTTTCAGTCCTTCCGTTTCTGCCAGGATCTGCTTTTCATCCTTGCGGAAACGGACACCCATACAGGTAAGCGCTGTTTCATGGATATCAACCGGACGCTTGCCGATCATACAGCCGCCCGGCCGCTCCATACTGACACTGCCGCATCTGCCGAGCAGAGGTCCCAGCAGCATGACAGAAGAACGCATGGCTCTTACCTGCTTTGCCGGACAATCTGATGTATGTAAGGAAGAGGCGTCTATGATCACAGCAGCCCCCTCTCTTTTTACCCGACATCCCAGCGTTTTCAACAATCCAAGCATTTCATCCATATCCGTTATCTGCGGACAATTATAAAGAACCGTCTGCCCTTTTATCAGTACTGTCGCTGTCACAAGTACAAGTGCTCCGTTTTTAGAGCCCTGTACTGCTGCTTCTCCCTCCAGTGGCTTACCACCATGTATGTGAATGCAGTCCATGTGGCACCCGCTTTCTATCTGCATACTTATATACAGCATATGCCGATCTGCCACAATCGTGCCTGTCAGCCTACATCTCTCAAACGGATACTTTTCGAAACATTCAGCACAAGCCCGACCTCACTCATCAGAAACAGGATCGAAGTGCCTCCGTAACTGATAAAAGGAAGCGTAATACCGGTATTAGGGATCGAGTTAGTCACAACGGCGATATTCAGTACTACCTGGATTGCAAAATGTCCCATAACACCGACAACCAGAAGCGCACCAAACAGATCCGGTGCATTATTGGCGATCACCATCATACGCCATAACAGCATGACAAAGAGCAGGATCACGCAAAATGCGCCAAACAGTCCAAGCTCTTCACAGATAATGGAAAATACCATATCATTCTGCGCCTCAGGCAGAAAGCCAAGCTTCTGCATACTCTGTCCGAGCCCTTTGCCCCACAATCCGCCGGAACCGATCGCATATAATGCCTGCAGTGTCTGGAATCCGGTATTATCTGAATAGGCCTCCGGATTCAGCCATGCAAGAATTCGCGTTCCACGGAAGCCGCCGGTCGGTGAAGCACCGCCCTTTGCAGCATTATAGATCACCACTACCACCAGTGCAGCAAGACATACGGCAGACACGGCTATCACAATATATCTCGTGTAATGCGGATCCGCCACAAAAAGCATGACAGCTGCAATACCTGCAATGATAATGGCGGAGCTCATGTTTTTCGTAATGAAAAGGATCATCACCGCAGGGATCAGCGCTGCTCCCATCACAATGATTATGCCCCTCCAGGTTCTGACCTGTTTTCCCCATAATACAGATCACACTGGCAAGCAGCAGGATCAGTGTGATCTTTACAACCTCTGCCGGCTGCAGGGAAACACCCGCGATCTTGATCCATCGTCTTGCACCGTTTGCTTCATATCCGAGCGGTGTCTTAACCAGCACGACCAGCACAAGTGATATCAGATAGGCAGGCAGTGCAAAACGCCGCCACACGTGATAGTCAACAACACTGATAAACAGCATCATGACAAGTCCCAGCACAGTTGCCATTGCCTGTTTTTTCAAATAATACGCGCCATTGCCAAAATCCAGTGTTGCTTCATAGGAGCTGGTGGAATATAACATGATCAGTCCAAAAAACAACAAGAAACATTACAACAAACAAAAGCGTATAATCATAAAAATATTCTCTTTTTTCTCTCCGTCTGCGTCTTTTCTGCAAAAACGACTCCCTCCCGGATCAGGCGCCCTAAAGGGCATTTACCATATCCTTAAACATTTTTCCGCGCACTTCGTAATTCGGGAACATCCCCCAACTCGCACACGCCGGAGACAGCAGCACCGCTTCTCCCTTCTTTTGCATGCTCTGCGCAGTAGTCAACTGCCTGCTGCAGATCATCCACAAAAATATAATCCGTAAAACCATGCTTTTTTGCACAGTCCGCTATCTTTTCTCTTGTCTGTCCCAATAAAACAAGCTTTCTGACTTTTCCGCCAAAGCTTTCGATCCATTCATCATACTCGCTCTGCTTATCATATCCGCCGCCGATCAGATAGGTTGGTTTTACCATCGCACCGATGCCCTTGATCGCCGCATCCGGATTGGTACCCTTTGAATCATTGTAATAATCGACACCACGTACTGTTTTTGACATATTCAATACGATGCTCAACTGCCTTGAAATCTCTGACAACATTAAGGATCACTTCCATATCTGCGCCATATGCATCTGCCATTGCAATGGCAGCCATCACATTTTCCACGTTGTGCATGCCAAGGAGACGCATTTCATGAATGTTCATCAGCTTCTGCTTCTTGCCCTGCACTGCCTTGTAGATACATTCATCCGCATAGAAATAGCCGTCTGCCAGCTCTCTTTGGGAAGAAAACAGAATAACCGTCGCCGGACATTGCTCCAGAAAAGAGTCTGTATAAGGATCCTCCGATTTAACACGCAATAGTCTTCCTTTGTCTGATTCTTTGTAATATCCTGCTTTGCCTTCACATAGTTTTCCATCGTATGATGTCTGTTCAGATGATCCGGTGTGATATTTAAGATCGCACTGACACGCGGACGGAAGGTATGTATCGTTTCCAGCTGGAAGGAAGAGATCTCCGCAACCGTAACAGAATCTGCATCTGTCTTTTCTGCTTCGAGTGTATAGGGATTTCCGATATTGCCGACCACAAATGTTTTCTTTCCGGTCGCTTTCATGATCTCCCCAAGCAGTGTCGTTGTCGTTGTCTTACCGTTCGTTCCTGTAATGGCAAGCACTGCGCCCTTTTTCCTGCTCAAAAGCGAGCTCGATCTCTCCTGAAATCAAAAGTTCCTCTGTTTCTTAAATCATTTACAAATTCTGTATCTGTCGGAACACCCGGGCTTAATACAACACCGGAAAGTGCCTTCACTTTTTCTTCCTCTGTCAGATCACCGAGTACGATCTTCGACCTGTTTTTTTTCATCCCCGGACTTTCTGTCTTTTTTTCTTTTTCAAGTTCCGCATTTCCATCAAAAGTACCGGCAGTTTTCTGCTCCTTTCCTTTTTCAGAATCTTTCGTTGCAGCTCCGATTCCGCTCTTCCCGGTACCTACTACAAGTACTTTTTTCCTTTTAAATCCATGTTGTCACATTCCTTTCCTACATGCTGTCACTTGCCATAAACCAACCAGACACAGGATAGCAGTAATGATGGAAAATACCGCTACAACCTTTGTCTCTCTCCATCCGCACATTTCAAAATGATGGTGGATAGGTGCCATTTTAAAAATACGTTTTCCATGTGTCAGTTTAAAGTAAGATACCTGCAGCATGACAGATACCACTTCTGCCAGATAAATAAAACCTACGATCAGAATAAACAAAGGCATCTGCATCATATAAATGCGGTAGCTGCCACAAATCCGCCGAGTGCCAGAGAGCCTGTATCTCCCATAAACACACTTGCCGGATAACCGTTAAACAACAAAAATCCCAAAAGCGCACCAAGCGTTGCACAGGTGATCGGGTCAATTCCACTGCCCAGTCCGAGTGCTACTACGGTAAAGAAAGTGGCAACCAGAACTTGTCACACTTGTTGCCAGACCGTCCAGTCCATCTGTAAAATTCGTACCATTGACGGTTCCGATCACAACGATAAACAGCAGGATCACATTTCCTACCGTTCCAAAATCAAGATATTTTCCCGGCGCAAACGGAATACGCATTGCAAGGCTGATGGAAGATTTTGTTGTGATATAGTATGCAAAGATTGCTGTTACAACGATCTGCAGTGCCATTTTCTGCCATGCCCGAAGTCCCATGGAACGTTTCAGCACGACTTTAATATAATCATCCGTTAAACCGATCAGTCCGAACCCAAGTGTCAGAAACAGGATCGGAACGATCTGCGGATTGTTTTCACATAAAACATGGAAGTTACCGTGATAGAGATCAGTATGATAATACCGCCCATTGTCGGTGTTCCGTTTTTCTGCAGATGTGTTTTCAAGTTCTTCGTCCTCTCAGTCTGCCCCACCTTCAGTTTTCTCAAAAACGGGATCACAACTGGTCCCAGTAAAGCACTGATGCAAAATGCGATAATAGCCGGTATTACAATAGTATAGTTCATGATGATTCCCCAAAAGTTTCTGTATTTTCCCCTGCCTTTCTCTATATGCAGGTAAGGCAGTATATTTTCATAAAGCTTTCTGCAGACTGGTGCTGCAATGGTTCCGCCATAGTATACACCCTTCGGGGCCTGTATGACAACCAGAGTTATGATCTGCGGATCAGATGCCGGTGCAAAACCGACAAAAGAAGAAATATAGCGACCGCTTCCACGTGGCAGCGTCTGGCTTGTTGCGGTCTTGCCGCCAATCTCATAGCCTTCCACCTGTCCGTTTCTGTCCTCCTCCTTCCGATACGACCTTTTCCAGTATTTTCCGCATTGTCTGCGAGGTCTCTGCCGAAATGATCCCCTTTTGCACGGGATATTGCAGTTCTTCCTGCTTTCCGTTTTCATCAATGATCGTTTTTCCAAAATGCGGTGTGATCCTGTTTCCGCCATTGATTATGGAAGAAAAAGTTGTCAGAAGCTGCATCGGTGTAACCTGAAAGGACTGCCCAAAGGACATGGTTGCCAGTTCCACCAGACCGATATCTTCTTTTTTATGCATGATCGTTCCTGCCTCACCGGGCAGATCAACGCCTGTCTTTCGCAGCAGCCCGAACTTTTCAAAGTAATCATAATACTTCTCCGGCCCAAGCCTGAGTCCAACCGCCACAAAAACAGGATTACAGGAATTCATGGTCGCCTGCACAAAATTTTCACTTCCATGTCCTGTTACCTTATGGCAACGGATCCTGCGATCCTCTACAACACAAAAACCGGGACAGTGAAACGTATCTGCCGGTGTGACCACGCCTTCCTCCAGTCCCGCCGCCGCAGTAATGACCTTGAAGGTCGATCCCGGTTCATAGGTGTCATTGATACAGTTGTTACGCCACATCCGGTTTCTCTCATCCTGCAGATTATCCGTCAGTTTTTCTCCCTGCAGACTGATATATTCATCCGTCAATCATACGGCGCATTCAGATTAAATTCCGGTACATTCACGCATGCATAGATTTCACCGTTTTGCGGATTCATACAGAGAATAGAAACCCCCTCCGCTTCCTTGCAAGCATTGCCTGCGTTGCCAAGCATTGTCGCGTATGCCTGAATATTCCGATCCAGTGTCAGCTGCAGAGTATGCCCTTTGACAGGTTCTTTTTTTCTGCTTTCTCCCTGTGCATCTATTTCCACGCCTCTGGCATCTGTGATCGTATAAATGGTACCATCCTGCCCGCGCAGTGCATCTTCATATTTCACTTCCAGCCCTATGATTCCCTGATTATCAGCTCCGGTAAAGCCCAGCACCTTACTTGCCAGTGTATCGTACGGATAATACCGTTTATAATCTTCATCCACCTTTATGCCGCCAAGATCCGCTTTCCGGATCCGGTCACCGGTTTCTTTCTCCACATTACTTTTGATCCGTTCGATAGAGGAAACCTTCTCCACTCTTTTCCGGACTGTTTCTTCGTCCATGGAAAGCTCCCTGCAAAGCAGCTCGATCACTGCTTCCGGATCTTTGATCTGTGAATGGATCACCGATATTGTACAGACTGTTTTTGTTCGCTGCAAGCACTGTTCCGTTCCTGTCCCAGATCTCACCTCTTGCTGCTTTTGATACTGCGCTCTCTTTCATGCAGCATTAGTGCCTTCTGTGTATAGTAAGCTGACTGAAACACCATCAGATAAGTCAGCCTGCCCGCCAGAAGCAACATACAGAAGCATACTCCCAAAAATAAAATGAGTACCTTTTTTCTGTGAAAAGTTTTATATCCGCGCATACAGGCTCCAAAGCTGTCTCTTACCATAGCTTATTAGCCGCATCCGTCAGATATGCATAACGGCTTAAAATCCTGCGCCTGCACTGATTTCTGTTGTACCTTCTCCGGTTTCATCCTGCGGTTTGTTTTCCACACCGGTCAGTCCATCCAGATCGGAACTCTTCGGATCCACCGGTTCAAACGTATTTGGATCAAGCTGTTGTCCGGAATTCGGATCAATGACATTTCCTGTCTGCGGGTCTACCTGATAGGTCACCTCAGGATCTCCACCTTCCGCGCTCTCTCCATCATTATTTCCATCTGTATTTTCATCATTCCCGCTATTTTCACCATCGGAGCTTTCTTCTGTGTCAGTTCCCGGTAAAATGTGCAGTTTCTGCAGCTGCTCTATGTCTTCCTCTGAAAGTTCTTCTGTCCGGAATACATTCAGATACGGTAAGATCTCTGTAAAGATATTTTTGGCAACCTCCTGTGCAAAAGACGAATGAGGCTGTGATTCCACATTCGGTTCATCAATGACAACATATACAACAACCTGCGGATCGTCCACCGGTGCAAAGCCCATGAAGGAAACAACATAGTTTCCCGTTACCACGCGGCTGTTTTTCGGCAGTTCCCGTTTTACCACCGATCAGATAACCTGCCGGTACAGCTGCTGAACCCGTTCCGACTGAGCACACATTTGCCAGATACGTTTTCATTGTATCGGATGTTGTGGAAGAAATCACCTGCTTGAGCATACGCGGCTCTACCTTTTCTACCGTTGTGCCATCCGCACTCTTGATCTCTGTCACAACGTGCGGCTGATAATACTTACCACCATTGATAATAGAAGAAAAAGCTGTTGCCATCTGGATCATTGTCACATTATAGCCCTGTCCGAAAGTTGAAATCGCAAGGTCAGAAGCCACCATGTCATCTACATTGTAAACAAGTGTGTTGGTTCTCGCCTCACCGGACAGATCAATGTTGGTTTTCAGTCCGATGTTAAAATTATACAAATATTTCATCAATGTTTCCTTGCCCATCTGCTCACCAATGTGCATCAGGGCTACGTTACAGGACTGCTCGAGTGCCTGAGAAACAGTGACAACACCATGTCCGATGTGTTTATGACATTTGATCGGGTGACCGCTGACCTCCAGCACACCGTTACATACGTACGTTTCGTTCCCGGTCAGCTTTCCGGAATCAAGTCCCGCTGCGATCGTCATTGCCTTTGCAACAGATCCCGGCTCATATGTGTCGGAAATACAGTAATTTCTCCAGATTCTGTTCAGCGCATCATACATGGCTTCATCATCCATCTGTGCGATCTCTTCTTCTGAATAAAAAGGCGTCAGATCTTTCGGATTGTTTAGGTCAAAATTCGGATAGTCAGACATTGCCAGGATTTCTCCGGTCTGCGGGTTCATCACAATAACTCCCATATTAGAGCTTCCGTCATCATCCGGTCTGTACTCTCCTTTATGTTCTTCATTGAACTGCTTCATGTATTTTTCAACAATATTCTGAATATTTGTATCCAAAGAAGTAACCAGTGTGCAGCCATCCTGTGCAGCGATCGTTGTACGCTCCAGCGTGGAATCTTCCGTCAGATAACCATACTCTCTGCCATTTGTTCCATTCAGTGTTGTATTGTAATATTCTTCCAGTCCGTATGTTCCGTTATTATCCGAGCCTGTAAAGCCGATCACGGAAGATGCCAGCGTATTATACGGATATTTTCGTTTGTACTCTTCCTCAAACCAGACACCGACAATGGAGCTGTTTTCCTGCTTTGCTTCCTGAAACGGTGCCACCGTCTCATATTCCAGCTGCTTTGCAGCAACATAATACTGGCTGTTTGCATTCTGGGAAATATAATTGCTGATCGCATTGATATCCAAATCAAAATACTGATCCAGCGCCTGTAAGGTTGCACTTAATGCATCTTCCTTCTTACTGTTGTTGATCGCCTTGGCATCAATGATCAGATTATAGACCTTTTCACTGTATGCCAGCTTTGTCCCGTTTACATCCACGATCTCTCCGCGTTTGTAAGGAAGTGTTTTGGAATCATATTCCTGCTGGGATAATATCTGCTTCTTATATCTTTCCCCATCCACCTTATTAATATAAATCAGTTTTACACTTAAACCTATGAAAGCCAGTAATATTATCAGGAATAATACTACCAGCTTTTTCTGCATCCTTATATGAAACCGATTGGCATTTGCTTTTCTTCTTCTGTTTCTGCGTACATTTCTGTTCTGATAAGATCTCTGTTCCAACTTCCGCACCTCTCCACTGTTTATGGCATCGCCTTGTACTGGCGTACGTAATCATCTGCAACACCGGGAACTTCTACAACCTGTCCCTTCTCTGCATACTGCATGCCCAGATCTTCGATCGCTCTTGTTTTGATCTCTTCCATATCGACACTGCTCATGATGCGGCTGTATTCTTCATCATTATCCAGCTTCATGGTGTTCAGCTCGCTTTCCAGCGCGGAAATTGCTGTGACAGCGGATGTATTTGCTGTCTGCAGTGCCAGATAATTATACAGAATGATGGCAGCTACGCACATGGAAACACATAAAAATGCCACGTATCCCAGACTCATATGCGTTGCACGTTCTCTGTTTTTACGTGTCTGCTCACTCAGTCTCTTTGCCGGTTTCTTTTCAATTTCTCTAACGACATCATATTTTCTGACCACATTGCCGTCTACATAGTAATCACCGTGTGATCTTCTTTCGTATGATGCATATCTTCTTCTATTATAATTTGCAGCCATGTTACTACCCCTCGCTTCTTTCAAATATTCTAAGCTTTGCACTTTTTGATCTGCTGTTTTCTGCCAGTTCCTTTTCGCCCGGTAAGATCGGTTTTCTAGTGATCACCCTGCCAAGCGGTTTTCTGCCACAGGTACATACCGGAAAAGACGGCGGACAGATGCAGGGATTTTCATTCTTGCGGAATGCCAGCTTTACGATCCGGTCCTCTAATGAATGGAACGTAATAATGCAGATCCTGCCTCCCGGATTTAAAATTTTGATCATATCGTCCAGACTGTCTCTGAGTACATCCAGTTCTCTGTTTAAGGCAATGCGGATCGCCTGATAAGTACGTTTGGAAGGATGTCCTCCCGTCTCACGCATTTTTGCCGGTATTGCGGCCTTTATGATCTCATTCAGTTCATAAGTTGTTTCTATCGGTTTCTCTTCTCTTGCCAGAACGATATGTTTGGCAATATTCTTGGCAAATTTATCTTCTCCGTAATCCCGATGATGTGAAACAGCTCTGTTTCCGAATACCCGTTCACAATATCCCTTGCTGTCAGCGTCTGTCTTTCATCCATACGCATGTCCAGCTTTGTATCGTATTTATATGAGAATCCCCGTTCTACAGTATCGAGCTGATAGGAAGATACACCCAGATCCAGTAAAATTCCGTCTACGCCTGCATAGCCGTTATCCTTTATGATCTGACACATGTTTTCGTAATTGCTTCTGACGATCGTAACATGCTCCGCAAAAGGCTGAAGACGTTCTGTTGCAGCCGCGATCGCTGCAGCATCCTGATCGATCCCGATCAGATGTCCCTGTCCGCTCAGCCGGCCGGCGATCACACTGGAGTGACCGGCTCCGCCGAGTGTCCCATCCACATAAATACCTTCCGGTTTTATGGCAAGTCCTTCAATTGTCTCCTCTAATAATACCGATTTATGTGAAAATTCCATTCTGCCTCTTACCAATCCTAAATACTCAGTCCCAGATCCGCCATCCGCTCTGCGATATCATCCATATCATCGAAGTTACCTTCGCCATCCCATGCCTGCCTGCTCCAGATTTCAATTCTGCTGCCGACACCGAGGAATACCACATCCTTCTCCAGTCCCGCAAACTCGCGCAGTACATTCGGGATCAGTATTCTGCCCTGCTTGTCTACTTCTACCTGCGATGCTCCGGCAAGGAAGAAACGGGCGAATTTACGAGATATCTCTGTGGCTCATGGGGAGTTCTTTCAGCTTTTCTTCAAAGGATTTCCATTCTGTCATATCGTACACAAAAAGACATCCATCCAGTCCCTTTGTCACCACAAAGCTGTCGCCAAGCGATTCCCGGAACTTAGAAGGAACAATCAGACGGCCTTTTGTATCGATTGTATGACTGTACTCTCCCATGAACATAATCGTTACCCTTTTCGGTCTCGGTTTTGGGTTATTCCCTCCACTTCATACCACTTCACTCCACTTTCTACCACTTATGCTCTAATTTTAGACTACTTTTTCTCATTTGACAAGTGTGTATCTTAAGATTTTCTTTTCTATTTGTTAAAAATTTGTACAAAAAAAATCCATAACATTCAGTAAATATTACCGAATGCCATGGATTTCCATTTTATTCCGTTTTTTATTATTCGTCTTGTTTTTCGTCATTTTCGACTTTATTTTGCACTACTGCTGCCTTTTGCGGCAATTCCTGCAGTCCTTTTTTCCTGCGGTAGATCCTTACGATCACATCCGTCAGTATCGCTGCAATGAACAGCACCATACCCAGAAGCTGGGATACCGCAATCCCGGTGGAGCCGATCTTGAGCTGGTCGGTACGGATGCCCTCCACAAAGAACCGGATAATGCCATAACCGCCCAGATAACTAAGTGCGATCTCTCCGTTAAACTTCTTGTGCTTCGTATAAAGAAGAAGCACGATCAAAAGGAGCAGATTCAGCACACTTTCATATAAAAAAGTCGGATGTACCTGAATATAATTGATCCCGTCTGTAATATGCGCCGCGATATCCGATGTGATATCCGCACTTCTGACCGCTTCGATCGGAAGCCGCATGGCAAACAGGGAATCCGTATAATGTCCGAATACTTCTCTGTTTGTGAAATTACCCCAGCGTCCCATGATCTGTCCAACCAGAAGTCCCAGCACTGCAATATCAGAAATCAGGAAGAAATTCTGTTTCCGGATCTTACAGAAAACGAGAAGAGTCAGGAAGCCACCGATCACTGCACCGTAAATCGCGATGCCTCCCTGTCTGATGTTCAGAAGCTCATTCAGATGACTCTTATAATAATCCCAGCTGAATACCACGTAATAGATCCTCGCACCTAAAACCGAGAAAATAATTGCCGGAACCGCAAAGTCCCACAAAAGATCTTTGGGAAGCCCCTGCTTATTTTTGCCACATGATTTGCCAGAGTAAACCCAAACAGCACACCAAGCGCAATGATCACGCCATAAAGTGCGATCGTAAGGCCAAAAAACGTAAAGCTTTTCGGAAAATGTTCCAGATAGATACCCAGATGCGGAAACGCAATGTCCCATTTATCCATCATAGTCTGCACCTCTTATCCTATACATTGAAGCGGAACAGGATCACATCTCCGTCCTTGTACCACGTATTCTTTTTCCTTCCATACCAACAAGCCCTTTTTCTCTGGCTGCCGAAGAGAACCATGCTCCATCAGATCCTTGTAGTTGACAACTTCTGCCTTGATAAAGCCTCGCTCAAAATCTGTATGGATCTTACCTGCTGCCTGTGGTGCTTTTGTGCCTTTCTTGATCGTCCAAGCACGACATTCATCCTCTCCTGCCGTCAGAAAACTGATCAGACCGAGTAAGCTGTAGCTTGCTGCAACCAGCTTATCCAGACCGCTGGAGGAAACACCAAGATCATCCAGATATTCCTTTTTTCTTCATCGGAAAGCTCTGATAATTCCTGCTCGATCTGTGCACAGATCACAAATACCTCGCGCCTTCTTCCTTTGCCATCTCACGTACCTTTGCCACATGCGGATTGGAAGCACCGTCATCTGCAAGGTCATCTTCTGCCACGTTAGCCCGCATAAATGGTAGGCTTTGCAGTCAGCAAATTGTAGCCCTTTGAACCAAAGCTGTGCATCGTCATCATCCGGTACTTCAAAGGATCTTGCCATCTTACCTGCTTCCAGATGCGCCTTGATACTTTCTACCAGCTCAAGCTCTTTGGCAAGTGTCTTGTCCATTCTTGCCTGTTTTGAAATTTTGGCGATTCGTCTGTCGAGAATCTCGATATCGGAAAAGATCAGTTCCAGATTGATCGTCTCAATATCACGCGCCGGATCGATATTGCCGTCTACGTGGATGATATTCGTATCTTCAAAGCAGCGTACCACATGTACGATTGCATCTACTTCACGGATATTGGCAAGAAACTGGTTGCCAAGACCTTCTCCCTTGCTGGCACCCTTTTACGAGTCCTGCAATATCAACGAATTCGATCGTTGCAGGTGTTACCTTCTTGGTATGATAAAGCTCACCGAGCTTTACGATTCTCTCATCCGGCACAGAAACGATACCGATATTCGGATCGATCGTTGCAAACGGGTAATTTGCAGATAATGCACCTGCCTTTGTCAATGAGTTAAATAATGTACTTTTCCCTACGTTGGGAAGGCCAACGATGCCGAGTTTCATTTTGTTATTTACCTATCCGAAAACCCATCATTTATACAGGTTTTCACCTTTCTTCAGATTTCTTGTACACCCTTTTTTCATCTCAAAATAAGAGTCCGATGCAACTACATACTATAGCATAAGTACTCTGTTTTTTCAATCTCAACAGAAACTTCAACGTGAATTTTCGCAACGGCCGGTTCAGAAAATCACCTCAAAGACCGTACCGCCCGCCGGATTGTCCCTGACTGATATACTGCCATCATGCACTCTCACAATTTCACGGACCAGGGCAAGTCCAAGTCCCACACCGCCCAAAGCCCTGCTTCTGGATTTATCCACACGGAAAAACGGTTCAAATATGCGTTCTCTGAGTTCCTGCGGAATTCCGTTTCCGGTATCTGTCACGGCAAGATAAATATGTCGGTCTTTCCCGGCGGCTGTTACCGTAACCTGTCCACCTGCCTGATTATACTTTATCGCATTTTCCACAAGATTATACACCAGTCTGTAAATAAGGATATCACTGCCCTCCATGGTCAGATTTTCACAATTCCCGGAAAGCTCTATATTCTTTTCCCGCGCCAGAGGATCCAGATCTGCAAGCACTTCCTCGACAAGTGCATTTAATGCAATTTTTCGTTACGCGCCACCGTCTGAAGCTCACTCATATCAAGAAGCGTCTTAACCATTCTGCCAAGCCGTTCATTCTGTTCGGTAACCATTTTTATGATCCGCTCTGTACTCTCATCATTATCCGGATGTCCGGCAGAATGATACAGATCCAGCTGTACCTGTATCACGGATAACGGAGTCCTTAGCTCATGTGCCGCATTCGCAGTAAATTGTCTCTGTACTTCAAATGCATCCGACAGCCTTTCCAACATCCTGTTATAAGAGATACTGAGCTGGTTCAGTTCCCTGACCCCATTCTCTTCCATCCTTGCATCTGACAGATTTTGTGCCTGCACCTTTTCTATCTGATCGGAAAATGCACGGAGCGGCTTAAGCGCGCGTCCACATATAAAATATGTGGCTACACCGCCCAGAAGCGCAGACAATATAGAAACAAGCAGGCTTCTCCTCTTATAATCCGTCTTATTATTATACACTTGAACAGAAAAAATCATTTACAAAATCATTCCACTTGTCATCCGGGATATCAATATAAATTTCATCCGTGCCGCCTTCCGCCGTTTCTCCACCCTGCGCATCCACAGTATCCTGCAGTGTATCAATATAGTAGACACCGTTTTTATACAGAAACATAGTAAGAAAGCCACATATCATTGCAATAAACAACGTTGTGATAATAGTAAGCCTCCATTGAAGCGATATTTTTTCATAATGCATTCTCCGTTCGTATTGTATAGCCTTCGCCAACTTTATTCTGAATCGGGTCATATCCCAGTTCTGCCTTCAGCTTTTTTCTAAGAGACGACATATGCACTCTGACAGCACCACTGAAGCTGTCCGCAGATGCATCCCAGACATGCTCTATCAACTCTTCCTGACTTACCGGTCTTCCCTGATTCAGAAGCAGATATTCTAAAATCCCGTTTTCTTCCCGCGTCAGGAGCACAGGTTTTCCTTTTGCAGCTGCTTCGCGTTTCATCGTGTCAAATGAAATATCTCCACACTTCAGGCAGATATCCTTCTGTACAAATTTACGTCTTGTCAGACTTCTGATCCTTGCTTCCAGCTCCTGTAAATGAAACGGCTTTTCCATATAATCATTTGCTCCCGCATCCAGCCCCTCAACTTTATCCGCAATCTGACTTCTGGCAGACAAAATCAAAACCTTTGTTTCTTCATCTTTCCGTCTCAGTTCTCTCAGAATATCCATTCCATCCCTGCCCGGCAGGTTCAGATCCAGCACGATCAGATCATAATTTTCTGCCAGAACATACTCAAGCGCCGCATTACCGTCATAGCAGGTATCCACCTCATATCCCATGTCATACAGCCTTTTGCAACGGTATCACATATTTCTTTCTCATCCTCTACAATCATTACTCTCATTTTTTCAGCCTCTTAACAGAAATTTTACATTCCTTATTGTATAATAACAAAGTCAGCCGGTCAACAAAGCCGGATACCGCAGACGAAGGGAGTGACAGGCAATTGAAATACAAAGGGATTTTACAAGGTTTTTTCTTATCACCGGTGTGAGCATGCTTACCTTTTGGTGCTGCCAGAGGCGAAGCTGCCATTGTACTCGGTAAAGCAATTAAATTATGTCTGGAGTGTGTAGGAATTGGATAAAAAAACAAATACTTTTTCAAACAAAACAGCCAAAGCCCGCGGATGGATACAGGCAGCTGCCACATTACTCACCAATATCCATCTTCCCAATTTATGGAAAGGAAAAAATATATCAGGGCAATGCAAAAACCGTATGCGTACCGGGACTTAATTGTTATTCCTGCCCGGCCGCGACAGGAGCTTGTCCGATCGGTGCATTTCAGGCAGTTGTCGGTTCCTCAAAATTTCAGTTTTCCTACTACATAACCGGTTTTTTCATTTTGCTGGGCGTAACACTGGGACGATTTATATGTGGCTTTCTCTGTCCATTTGATGGTTTCAGGATCTGCTGCATAAAATTCCCGGAAGAAAATTTTCCACCGCAAAGCTGAAGCCTTTCAGATATCTGAAATATCTGATCCTGATCGTTTTTGTTATCCTTCTGCCAATGCTTGTAACAAATACAATCGGAATGGGAGATCCTTTTTTCTGTAAATATATTTGCCCACAGGGTGTTCTGGAAGGTGCCATACCGCTGTCGCTCAGCAGCCCAGCCATACGCTCGGCGCTTGGCAGTCTGTTTTCTTTTAAGTGTCTTATTCTGATAACAGTCATTGTCCTGAGCATTCTGTTTTACAGACCGTTCTGTAAATGGATATGCCCACTTGGTGCAATCTATTCTCTGTTTAATAAGATATCACTCCTCAGCATCAAGGTTGAGGATGACAAATGCATCGGATGCCAGCAATGTACAAAGGCATGCAAAATGGATGTTAATGTCCTGAAAACTCCCGATCATCCGGAATGTATACGATGCGGTGCCTGTATGAAAGCCTGTCCGAAAGCAGCCATTCACTATCAATTTATGGGGAAAGCATGCAAAAGCAGCGATACCCATGTCAAAAATAATACAAACAAAAACAAAGGAGATTTTTAACATGAAAGCAAAAAAGAAACTGTCAACAGTCCTTGCACTCTGCATTACATTACTTCTGACTGCATGTGCGGGAAAGGAAACAACAGAATCGGAAAGTACGCCAAATGCAGCTGCCACTGCTGATACAGCACAAGCCGCTGATGGCGCAGACGCAAAGCTGGATGATTTATATCAGCAGGAAAACCAGATCTTTGCAGATCATAAAGATGTGTGGGATAAAGTATTCGGTATGATGAACAAGAGCAGCGCCGACCCCAACGGCAATTATGCCGATTACCTTGCCGGTACTGTTACATCAAACAAAGATTCCTTCACAGATGAAGAACTTCAGACACTGAATGAGGATATTGAAACAATCCGCGGCATTGAGGATCAGATCGCCGCACTTGAAAACAGCACTGCCTCAGATGATACTGCAGCTACAGGCAGCAGCTCAGATACAGCATCACCTTTCAGCAATTTCTCCGGAACAGATTATGATGGTAATACTGCTGATGGCAGTCTTTTTGCCCAAAACGCAGTAACCGTCGTAAATTTCTGGTTTACCGGATGTAAGCCATGTGTTGCGGAGCTTTCAAACTAAACGAATTAAATGAAACCCTCAAGTCAATGGGCGGTGAGGTTATCGGTATCAATACGGAAACCTTTGACGGAAATGAAGACGCAATAAAAGAAGCAAAAAGCTGTCCTTGAAAGCCAGGGCGCCGGATACCGCAATTTTTCAATTGACTCCGCATCAGATACAGGCAGATATGCCTCTGATATCATGGCTTTTCCTACAACAATCCTTGTAGACAGAAACGGAAATATTGTTGGCGATCCCCTGCTTGGAGGCATTGATAATCAGGATAATTACGATGCCCTTATGAAACAGATCCAGGCTGTGGTTGACGCCGACAGTACCGATAAATAAGTACACTTTTATCTGTATAACAAATCAGAGAGACAGGATTCCTGCCTCTCTTTTTCTTTCCCGATCTGAACATTATCCCAGCAGAACCGTTCCGATCGATACACCGACCTTCTGATAAGGGATCAGCATTGCCTGCAGCGCATGATAAATATCTGATTTGCCTCGGCCATACTGTTTCTTTTAACTGATTATGCGCATCAAGCTGGTGGAACCACGAGCCACAGCTGTGATCCAGAACCGTTTCGTCCAGATACTGCATAAACATGGCATAATCATCCGCATACTTTTTTATTTCCCGTCACACGGTATAATGTTGCAGAAGTGTTAATGGCTTCCGCCAGCGTCCAGTGCATTCTGTCATGTACGACCGGTTTTCCTTCCCAGTCCGTTGTATAAACGATGCCCGGCGCGCCATCTGCATTCCATGCATCTGTAACTGCACGGTTATATAAATCTTCTGCTGCTTTTCCTATGTACTGCTTTGCAGCAGCTTTTCTCCATATGTGGAAACTGCCCACTGCGTAATAAGACGCGCCCACTCAATACCATGCCCCGGCGTTGCACCGTATGGCTTGAACGGTTCATCCGGTTTCTCTTTATTCTTGTCAAGATCCGCTTCCAGTCTGCTGTAAAATGCTCCGGAATCCTGTCCCGATTATCTTTTGCCCAGCCTATGACATGGTCGATGATCTTGCCTGCCCTGCAGCGGTAATTTTCGTCACCAAGTGCATCTGCCACGGCTAAAAACGCTTCTACCGTATGCATATTGGCATTGATACCCCTGTATGGATCAAGCTTCGTAAACTCCGTATTCCGGTGTCCACCGACAGTCCTTCCTTTTCATTCCAGAACCGCTTATCATAAAGCACAAGTGCTTCCTCCAAAAGCTGCTTTGCCCCCGGTCTTTTTGCCTGCATGGCACTGGATGCTGCCAGAAGTACAAATGCATGTGCATAGCACTGCTTGGAAGGAACGATCTCCCCATCCTTCGTCAGCCCCGCATACCAGCCGCCGTTTATATCATCATGCAGCTCGCCTGTAAGTCCCCTGAGTGCTGCATCCACAAGCTGCTCACTGCCGTCATGGCCCAGACACCAAGACTGTACATGTGCCATACGACAGGTGATCCATGTTTCTCTGTTTCTGTCCTTCCACGGCGTTCCGTCATCCCCCAGATAATAGGAGCCTCCGCCCGGTGACGAAATTTATGTCCGAATGCAAGAAGCGTCTCAGCATTTTCCCGCAGAAACTGTTTGTTTTCTTCTGTGTCGATCTGATATTTTTGTTCACTTCGTTTGCCATATGCAGTCTCCCTTTCCTTTATCACCGGATATCGTATACACTTCTTACCTGTAAACCATCCGCTTTTCCCTTCAGGATCTTCACGCGCTTTTCGCCGCCGTTCAGATCAAAGAAATTATCCGATAAAATAAGATCATCATTATCATTCCGGATTTCAGCACTCTTCGCATAAGCACTTGCCGAAACAACAATCTCATCTCCTTCTATTCTAACATGCAGCTGCGGATCTGCAAAGCGGAAATGCTTTGATGGACAGAACAGAACCGTTCCTTCAGAGACGACACCATTCTGCTCATCCGCTTCCTCAGAGTTACCCTCAAACAACTGATAGCTCACGTAATTTGCATACAGCTCTGCCTGTTTAAGATCCACACGGTCAAGCCACATAGCCGAAAGCGGAGGAACCGTCACTTTGCATACCTGCTCACAGAGCACCTTCGCATCCGGATCTCTGAGCTGCCATTTCACAACTGCCTGTTTTTCCTGCATCGTTTCATTCGTCACATTTAACCGGATCGATTTTTTCACCGGGAATGGCTCAGCGTTCACGTTCATCGTCTGATTCAACAGTCCTTCTTCTTCACAGGAAAGAAGCACCGGCGCAAAGAAACGCTTTGCGTAATAGTGAAGTGCCTTCCATCTGCCGTAATAATCGATGGATGACCAGGAAGCTACCGGCCAGTAAAAGCGGTCCGGGTCTTTTTTTTCAAAAGCTTCGGGAACAGATATTCATAGATCTTCACATAGTCGCTTTTGATCTCATCTATCGTCCTCTGATTGCGATAGCCCGCAAAACAGGCACAAAAAAACGACAGGCATGTCCGGGCACTGAACATACTATGTCGTTTTATCATATTCTGGAATATATAGATTCCCATTCCTCTGAACCATTGGAGGTACAGGAGCTTGCCAGACTCTGTCATATGAGCTATTCGCATTTTGCAAAGCTTTTCCGTGAAAATTGCGGAAGATCCTGCAAGGAATATATCAAGTATATCCGGCAATAAAGCGCAGGATCTGCTGGTCAATTCAGATCTGGATATCGATTATATCGCACAGGAGACCGGTTTCTATGACAGCAGTCATTTTATCAGGCAGTACAAAAGCTGGCGTGGCATCACACCGAAGCAGGAGCGGAAATTCATTGTCTCCTGACAGCTTTCAGAACAGCTGTCACGGCTCCGTATAACACACCTGCGATCGCCCAGATCACCCAGTAATATTGGGGCTTTGCATTTCCATACGGTCCAAAGCAGACAAACAGGAAAACCGCTGTGACAAGCAGCCAGTAACAGGTACTGACAGCACTATAAATACCGCTTCTTGACTTATTTTCTCTTGTATACTCTTCTTCCTCCAGCAGCTTCTGCATGGAATCATTGATCGTTCCGGCATACACGAAAAGCAGACATGCGATTGCTATCACAAACAGCATAAAACAGACCGCCGCACAGGAAACGATATCTCCGGCATCCAGTCCCATTGCCACAAAGAGCGGCATAACCGAAAAAATACATAAGACCGTTCCGATAATTTTATTTTTGTATAAACCGGCTGAAATTCCTTTTTTACGCGCCCTCACAAGACCGATTACACCATATTCCGTTTCAAATGGTTCTTTTTCCAAAAATGCATAGTCTTTTTCCTTTTTGCACTGCATGACGTATAAATCACAACGCCGATCGCCACAAACAAAATGAGAACACACAGCCCGATCGCAGCGGCGGCATTTTCGTTGATTCCAAATCTTGCATATTCACTCATAGATGCCAATAAGATCAGTGCAATAGGCGAACTCACCCATAAACAAGTTGCCAGAGCCTTCTTTGGGGCATTTTCTCTTTCCAGCTTCATATAAGCGGAAGCCTCTTCCATAGTCACCCGCCTGTATGTTTTTTCCGGATTTTCCTGCGTTCCCGCATCTGTCACAAGAACCGGCTCCGGCTCTTCCAGCTCATCCTTTAATAAATAATCGGTCGTGACCGAAAACAGTCTGCTGAGCTGCACGATTTTTTCGATGTCAGGCACTGACTGCGCCCCTTCCCCATTTGGATACGGATTGTCTGGTTACCCCCAGCCTGCCGGCAAGCTCCTCCTGCGACCAGCCCGCTTTCTTTCTCAGATTTATGATCTTGTCTGCCAGAAACATGTTGTACTCTCCTTTTGTTGTCAGTTATTTGATGCATTTATCCTATCGTTTTTATCGGTTGCGTACAAGAAAGCAGTGCAGGCAATGTGTCAACCACCGGTTGCGAAGTGCTGATTTCCTGCATTTTCTACTGTTTTCTCCGCGAAACAGCCAAAGGAAGCATCCATGCAGCAGACCGAATACATACGATAAATTGATCTGACCTCTTTCTCCTGCCATTCCTAGCTGTATCATCTGCAGGTAAAGATCCGGCAGATCGCGCAGCTTACCGGAGAACAAATGTCTGATCATTGTTCCGTCAAAGGATTCCATCGGCGGATGATTTGCCCATTGCCATGCTTCATATCCCCACTCTGCAATCTGCAAAGCAGCAAGCAGGACAAAAACGATCAGTATCAGCAAAAGAATTCCGTGTATCCAGCCATAAGCTTTTCCCCGCAGCGGATGAAAAGCCGGATACAGCAGATGCACAAGCTGCAGAAACAGACCGCCGCCCCAGAAAAAACACAGGGGATACAACATATATTTACAAATAAACACCGGCCAAAGCAGAAAGGTGTCCTGCACATAACGGTGTATCGCCGGTTCAGCCAGCCTGATCGCAAGCAGTATCAATGCCATTCCCGCAAGCTGCAGAAGCCATAGCTTTATCTTCTTTTTTCTGTCTTTTTGAATCCTGCTGCTTTTTTTTCTTGCTCTTCCGGCTCTTTTCCATCGATCAAGAAAGATACTTCCGTTTCGAGAGCCTCGGACAACTTATGGAGCATGGCAATATCCGGCTCACTTTTTCCGTTCTCATAACTGCTGACAGTCTGACGCGTTACCTGCAGATGAGAAGCCAGTTCTTCCTGTGTCATACCTTTATCTCTCCGCAATTTCGACAGACGTTCTCCGAGTTCACTCATATGCTTCCTCCTCTCATAAAAGTCCCTGCATATAGTTCCATATTATAGAATATTGTATTCAGTATACCGTATAGTCAGAAAAAAGGCACGCAAAGATTCTTTGCATGCCTTTTTTCTCTCAACTCTGCAGTCAGGCAGACTAAGATCTCTCAATCTTAGTATTTTCTTCACTACCATCCGTATACAATTTTACAATTGCTATTTTTTTCAAACTGCGAACAGATCTTGTGGAACGCTTCCGCAGGAGAAAAGGCGTCCTTATAACAGCGCTCGTTTACCAACGCATCCTATACATCTGCTACGGATACAAGCTTTTCATATTTCCTTTTCCATATGATCCTACCCTCTCATAAGTCTGTTTCTGTCTCCAGGTTTATTCTGTCATAGTTCGGATCGCCTCTATGGTTTTTTGATACTCCTGCTTCACTTCCTCGTAAGCTTCTTCATATCCGTTGAACTCTCTCCCCCGGAGTTTCTCCGTAAGGCACGCACTGACTTTGTAAAGTCTGTCCAGTCCCAGATTCAGACAGATTCCTTTTTAATGTGTGAGCCGCACGGAAAGCTTCCTCCGCATTCTGTTCTTCCACTGCCTTTACCAGATTCCCATAGCTGGGATCATCAAGGAATTTCAGGGCGAATCGCTTCACCATTGCTTCACTGCCCATTCTGCCCAACACACCTTCGAAATCCGATCCCATACTCTCGTAGCATTCTTGTACTGTCATCTGCATTTATTCCTCCTTTTATATTCTTCCCATACGCTGTCCTTACTATCTACCGGACATTCCCGTCAGCTGTACAGATTGTTTCGTCTCTGTCTGTTATTATGTATTTTTATATTGCCTTTTTCATTATGAATCCCCTTCTGAAAGTATTTTCCGCCAATCCACTAATTTATGAATTACTTTTTTACTAATAATTTTGCATCCACAGGTTTTGCAATATGTTCATCCATTCCTGCTTCTTTTGCTCTTATCCTGTCCTCCGTGAACGCATTTGCCGTCATTGCAATGATCGGTACCTCCTTTGCATCCTCTCTGTCCAGAGACCTGAATGTCTTTGTGGCATCGTAACCATTCATCACAGGCATCATGATATCCATAAGAATAACATCAAACTCACCAGCTCTGCTTTTTTCGAATAGTTCAACAGCTTCCTGTCCATTCCATGCTTTTGTCACATCAGCGCCTTCATTCTGAAGCATAAATTCGGCAATTTCCATATTCAGCTCATTATCTTCTGCCAGCAGAATATGCAATCCCTTTATTGATTTTTCCGATACCTCTTTCTGTTCTTCACGTTTATCCGCTTCCATATCTATTTTGAATGGAACCCGGATCACAAATGTAGTCCTTCACCTTCTTTACTTTCAAAAAGTAATCGTTCCATCCATTTTCTCAACCAGCTTTTTGGTAATCGGCATTCCCAGACCTGTTCCGGCAAATTTTGTGCGGCTCCCCTGCATGTTCCTGTGCAAATGGTTCAAAAATATGTTTTTGGAACTCATCTGCCATTCCGATTCCTGTATCGCGGCAGACAAATTCCATTGTCGTCACTTCTGGCTGCTTAGATGGGATTTCCATGCAGCTGATATAGATCTGTCCGTTTTCTCTGTTATACTTCACCGCATTCGACAGGATGTTCATCATCACACGTTTCACATATCCCGGACTTCCGATAAAATCGCAGTGTGTGATTTCTTTTTTATCCCACACGATCCGGATATTCTGTTCTGCAGCCATCTGTTCAATCACAGTAAGCACTTCCTCGGCAATTTTGCCCAGATTAAACGGAATCTCTTCCAGAATAACTTCACCGGACTCAAGCTTACTCATATCCAGAACATCATTTACCAGTTCCAGTAACAGATTGGATGCCTCTTTCACCTTTATCCTGTATTCCGTCTGTTTCTCCATATCATCTGCATAATGGTCAGCCACATCAATCATGCCGCAGATTCCATTGATCGGAGTACGGATATCATGGCTCATCCGCTGGAGGAACTCTGTTTTTGCCTCATTGGCGGCTTCTGCCTTTTTTGCTGCTATCAGAAGTTCTGCTTTATATTTTTCTTCTTTTTTTCCTGTTCCTGTTTCCGATGCATCAGATTGATTCTGTACATCCAGAACCAGAATATACTGAACATCAGAAAATAAAGAAAAGCAACACCTATTACACTTAATGGAAGATTATGGAATACTTCCGTATCCGGAAGATATACATAAATATAATAATCACGCTGCTTCAGCATGATTCCGTAACATCTGGTTTCTCCATTTTTCAAATGAAAAATGTGCTGACTGTCTGTATGTCTCTTCATTGCCTGAACAACTTCGTTGTCAGCCGTATTCTGCCCCAACAGGCTCTCATCATTGCTGGCAACAACGATTCCTTCATCTGCAACAATAATCGTTCCATCTTTATGAGTACTATAGCCATTTAAAAGACTCTGTATCGTCAAAGTATAATTTCTGGCAAATTCGGGAGATGTATAATAGTAGATTGCTACGATACCCGGTGCATCTTTTCTGGCACAGGCTGCAATGTCGATATATGACCCGTCTTTCCTGGTAAACCGCTCCGAATAGCTTCTTTCTTCATATCCGGTAAAATCCATGATACTGTCTTTTTGCAGATACGCCGTAACCTCATCTGTCAGAGACTCATCCATGCTGTATTCGCAGTCCGTCTTTCCCTCTGCGTCCAGTACAAGGATACCATCCACCCAGAGAGTCTGCAGGTTTTCTTTCAGTAAATCCTCGCTTAGCTGACCACCGTTTTCTATTTCCATTTTAATATTTGTACTCATCTGTCTGGCACTTTCAATGGCACGGAGGAGACTTTTGGATTCCGAAGATTCATTATAATAGGTGCAGGTGGAACACTGCACTTTGACATAATTTACAATCTCCACCATTCTTTCCTCTGCTTCCGCTTTTTCTGCGTGGAAAAAATAAAACAGAGACTACAGCCACACAGATTCCGATCAGGCTGCCGACCACTTGGATTCTTTTTTCTTTTTTTTCTTTCTCTTAATATCCAAGATCATCCACCTCCAGATACTTCTGGGGGATCATCCAGATATTTTCAATGATTTTCAGGGATGTGCCATCCTGACGCATCTCTTCCAGTGTCTGTTCCATCTGCTCACAGATTCCACGCTCATCATCTTTTGCAAAAGCAACTCCTATCCCCACAACCATCAAAGGTTCTTCCAGGATACGGAAGCTTGTGTCATAATCCTTCATATACTGAACAATAGATTCTTCATGTGCAGCAACTGCATCTACATATCCCTTTCCCAGAAAGGTATAGATCAATTCTCTGTGTCCCAGACTGATCAGATTTCCCAGTTTGGGGATTCTCTCATCCGTCCGCTTCAGAAAGATACTTTCCGGTTTGGTTGTGGACTGAACAGCCAGATTCTTTCCCTCCAGGTCCCTCAACTTATAAATATCACTGTTCTCATTTACGGCGACCACCTGGCGGCTTGCTATGTACGGTCCTGCCCAGCGGTAATCGTCAAGGCGCCCTTCCATGGAAAAGCAGCCCATGATACAATCGATCTCTCCGCTCTCCACCAGTTCTTTTTTCTTCTCCCAGTTGATCCGGACAACGTCCACCTGATAGCCCATTCTTCTGAAAGCTTCTGTAGCCAGTTCTACATCGATTCCCGTCGGTACACCATCCTCATTCAGATAATTGTATGGGATAGCTGTCGCTGCCGAGGGTAATAACAGGCTTTTCGATTTCATCTTTCGTGTTATCTGTGTTTTACACCCTGCCAGGGTGACTGCTAAAATTCCCGCAAGCAGAATGCCTGCAATCACTCTTTTTCCTTTCATTTTCCTTCCTTTTCTGCTTCTATTTTTTCATTTTTCTGTTTATTCAATACACGATGAATGACCTTTTCTCATCTTCTCAATATCAATCGGTTTTGCAATATGTCCATCCATACCTGCATCAAAAGCCTTTTTCCTGTCTTCTGCAAAGGCATATGCTGTCAGGGCAATGATCGGGATCTCTGCCGATTATGTGTTATCAGCAGAAGTTTCTTGAGCAGCCGGCCATGATTTCCTGAGGGCCGCATAAGAAATCAGAAAATTTGCCAGCCAGCCGGCCGGTACAGCCAGCCAGACATGCCAAAGCGCGGCGCAAAAACCAAAGCAACTGACAAGCGGATTGCAAGGTTTACCATATTTGCAATAAGAAACGGACGCATGATTCCAAGCCCGCGAAGGACGCCATCGGTTGCCATCTTGATCCCCATGAAAATGAAAAAAAGAAGCCCAGCCATCTCATATAATCTCCGGACACCTGATATGCCAGGGCAGTTCCGTCCTTCCCCAGAATAATGCGGAAATCTGTGTATGCAGTGTTTCAATGACAATAAAAGCAAGAACCGCAAAACACAGATCCAGCACCAATGCAGCGTGATAGCCCTTTTTAATACGCCCGTTTTTCTTTGCACCAAGATTCTGTGATACATATGGTGATACGGCATTGCCAATAGATACAAATATCAGTGAAAAAACATTCTCTACTCTCATTGTCGCTGCGTAACCTGCAAGTGCCTGTGTACCAAAAGGATTTACGACTGCCTGTACGATCATCATGCCTATTGATACTGTGGATTGCTGGAGAACTGACGGTATGGCAATCCGGAGCATATAATGTAACTCCCGCCCTTCAAACCAATGAAATTGACTTTTATATTGGTGCATCCGGCAAAGAAAGATCAAAAGTGAAAACACTGCGGAAATCCCCTGTGCGATCAAAGTTGCAAGGGCTGCGCCGAACACACCCAATCCGAGTCCTGCCACCATCCAAAGATCCATAATAATATTCAGAACAGAAGAAAATATCAGCAGACCCAACGGTATCTTTGATTCCCCGATTGAGGTGAACATCGTCGAAAGGATATTGTACATAAATAAAAACGGAAATCCCACAAAGTATACCCGCAGATACAAAACTGCATCCTCCAATATATCCGAAGGTGTCTGTAATAATTCCATCATCGGGCGGGAAAAGCCAAAACCAAAGCCACCGAGAAGTATGCTCAGAATCAGAAAACTGATCAAAGATGTTGACACAATCGTTTTCATTTTGCCGTAATCTCTGGCACCAAAATAGCGGCTCACCAGTACGCCTGCACCGACACCGGCACCAAGTGCCACACAAATAAACACATTCGTAAGCGCTGCACAGGCACCAACAGCCGCAAGTGCAGAAGAACCTACAAACTGACCGACTATAATGGAATCTGCCATATTATATACTTGTTGAAAAAAGCTTCCGAGAATCATAGGCATTGCAAAAACAGTCAGCGCTTTAAGCGGCTCATCTGTAATCAGATATTCGTCTTTTGACATTACTTTATTTCCTCCATGCAAGAACAATCCAAACGATCATTTTCAGTAATCGCAATAAGATTATAGCACCTGCCATCTATTAAATCAAAACCGGCTATTGCAAAAAGGCACGCAAAGAAATCTTTGCATGCCTTTTCAAAAATATATAAGGGAAAATATAAAGGGGGACGAATTTATTCGATGTTACGATGTCTCTTTTCCATATCTGCATGAGATACCTGCATTTTCTCTTCGAGCATCATAACGATCATATCAAAAAAGCATATACAAATGCTGTTCAAACAGATTTCCCATCGGCTGGATGGATGGTACTGCTCTGTCATCCGTTCCGTTAAATACCGCCGCCGGTACAAATAAGGTAAAATCAGCCAGCTGCGGACACGTCTGTTTTGGTGAGCCTGTCACAACCGCTACCGTTGCACCTGCTTTCTTTGCCTGCTCTACCACATAGGTGATATGCCCGATCGCACCGGAACCGTTTGTGGCAATAAACAGATCACCCGGATGCATGCCCGGTGTCGTATCATCCCAGATCCAGTGTGTTTCTTTTCCGAGATGCATCAGGCGCATGGCAAATCCTCTTGTGGAAATACCTTCTCTTCCGACACCCATAAGGAAGATCCTGTCTGCCTTGCAGATCAGATCCATAAATTTGGAAAGCTCCTCTACATCCTGTTTTTCAAATACTTCTTTATGTTCTTTCAAAAGTGTCTGGTAAAGCTCTGTATATTTTTCTTCTACGTTCATAACAAACCTTCCTTTCTACTTTGCAGCACCTGCAAGTGCTTTCATGCTCTTCTTTAAGGTACTCTTCTTTGACTGGATTGCAATAATATGGTTCAGACCGAGTACCAGGATCAGCATGATGCCCCAGATCAGCTTCTTTGTATATGGGGACAGTGACATGATCGTAAAGGCACTGGACATTACCTGCATCAGAATGATTGCAATCACAACACCGCCGACCTTACCTTTTCCGCCGTTCGGATCAATTCCGCCGATCACACAGACGATCATCGTCTGCAGCAGATAAGAATCACCGTAACCAACCTTTGCCGAATTGACACGGCTTAAAATGATCAGTCCTGCGATACCGGATAATACAGCTGTCAGCATAAATACGAGTACACTCATCTTTTCATTATGAAAGCCGCTGAATCTTGCTGCCACCGGATTACCACCGTATAAATACAGCTTCCGCCCAAATCCCGTCAGGGATAAAATGAGTCCCAGTACAAGTGCTACGATCAGAAACAGCCAGAAGATCACCGGAAGCCCTAAAAAGATTGCTTTTCCAAAGGAGGAAAACAGCGGATCGATGTCTCCTACGCTTGTACCGCCTGTGATCGCCATGCCAACGCCCTGGATCAGTGTCATGGTACCAAGCGTGGCTACAAGTGACGGTGCTGAAGTTTTTGCTATGATCAGTCCATTCAACAATCAGAATACAAGGCTTGTACAAAGTGCAACCAGAACGGCAAGTGCAACTCTGGCGCCGCCCTGCGTTCCGAACGCCCATGTACCGTTTAATACATAAGCTGTAAAAATAGCTACCGTATTGGCATTGGCAATGATCGAAAGATCAATGCCGCCTACCATGTTGGATAACATCATTGCAAGTGCCAGAAAGCCGAACTCCGGAATCTGGAATGCCATAGACTGAATATTTCTGGCTGAGTACATGGATGATCCGAATACAAATGCCGCAATCAGAAGAACCGCTGCAGTCAGGCCAACCAGAATACTCAGATCGATATCTTTTTCCAAAAAGCTTTTCACTTTTTTCATTCTCGTTTCCTCCTATTCCGTAAATATCAAATGCTTTCTGTTCTTTACCCGTTCCTGATAGGATGTGATCGCTACCGCAATGACAAGGATCGCACCTACGAACAGGTTGTTCCAGGAAGAAGAAAGACCGATCATGATCAGTGTGGAATTTAACAGGTATGTAATCAGTACACCAAGCACTGCACCAAAAATCTTGCCCTGACCGCCGGTGATCTTTGTACCGCCGATAACAACTGCCGCAACAACCATCAGTTCATCACCTACCATCTTATTCGGATACAACGCATTTACCTGTGCTGCATACACAATACCCATCATACCGGCAAGTGCTCCTGAATAAGCATATACAAACAACCGGATCTTAAAAGGATTAAATCCCGCTCTTCTTGCAGATTCCTCGTCATTACCGATCGCTACGATACCACGTCCGATCATGGTCTTGCGCAGAATAAAATAAGTGGCAAGTCCTGCGATCAGCACCGGGATCAGCGAAACGGTAAGTCCTGTAGAACCGTTAGCCGTGGCTACCTTAAATAAGGTTCCCTGTCCAAACTTGTGCAGACACTCGGTAATACACCGGAACCGAACGATTTATCACTGATAAAGGTTGTCATGATACCATGAAACAGGTTCTGCGTACCGAGTGTGATGATAAAAGGCGGAAGCTTCAGCCAGCTGATCAGTACCGCATTCACCAGACCAAGCACAACACCGATCGCCATGGAAACGGCAAAAGCAAATGCCAGATTATTGATGCCCGTCTGGATCATGATATAAAGCGACGTATAGCTGCCAAACAAGGCGATCGCCATAAAGGATACATCAATACCGCCCGATATCATAACGACCAGAAGTCCCATTGCCACGATCATTGTCGTAGAAGAGGTTTTGATGATATCAAATACTGTCTGGATCTGGAAAAATCCCGGATTCTTGATCGTTACGAATACACTGTATACCACAATGATGATCAGCAGCATTCTCTGAAACGGATCTATTTTTTAGTCATTGTGCCACCTCCTGGGATAACGCTTTTTCCTTCTGGTTTCCGATGATCTCAGCCAGATGCTTATCAGCGCCTTCCTGCATTAAATCTTCTTCCGAAAGCTCCACAACACATTTGCCATGTGCCATAACAAGAACTCTGTTACAGTTTGCCATGACTTCCTGTATTTCGTCAGAGATCAGTATGATCGCCATGCCTTCATCGGCAAATTTGTGGATCTGTTCGTAAATCTCCGCTTTGGAACCGATATCAATACCGACCGTCGGTGTGTCCATGATAAATACCTTCGGACTGGTTGCGATCCACTTACTGATAACAACCTTCTGCTGGTTACCACCCGATAATGTACCTACAACTGTTTCGATCGATGGAGTCCGTACCTTCAATTCCTCCACATATTTTTCTGCAATCTCATTTTCCTTTTTCCGGTTCACGATACCCTTCTTACAGATCGTATCGATGATCGGTGCAGAAATATTCTCTTTGATCTTACGTTCAATAAACAGACCTTCTCTGGATCTGTCCTCCGGCAGAAGCGCGATACCGTATTTTTTAGCCACCATCGGCGAGTTGATATCGACCTCTTTACCGTTTACTTTGATCACACCTGCCTGTGTTTTGTTCAGGCCAAACAAAGACATGGCCAGTTCTGTACGACCTGATCCCCAGAAGGCCTGTCAGTCCGATGATATCACCCGGGTCTGACGGTCAGGCTCATGTCCTCGTACTGTCCCTTTCTGGTCAGATGCTCTACGGAAAGAATTGGTGTATTATCTTTATAAGTTCTGTGATAACGAGGATATTCAATTTCTCTTCCCGTCATATAATAAGAAAGACTCTTTTCGTCCAGATCACTGCTGTTAAAGTCACCGATCTTGTTACCGTTACGGAAAATAGTGATCTTATCCGCTACTTCGAATACTTCGTCTAATTTATGACTGATAAAGACGATCGCCAGCCCTTTTTTCTTCAGCTCCAACATGACCTTCATCAGATGACTTACCTCTGTTTTCGTCAGTGCTGTCGTCGGCTCATCCATAAACAGGATCTTGGCATTCTGGGCAAGTGCCCTGCAGATTGCTACCATCTGCTTGTTTGCCATGGAGATCTCTCCGACTGTCTCATCCAGATCCATGGTCACACCGATCTTGTCAAGCTGCTCCTTTGCGATCGCTTTGATAGTTTTCCAGTTGATTATTTTTGTATTTTCAAATTTCAGCTTGCTGATCGCGATATTTTCCGCAACCGTCATATGCTGAAATAATGACAGATCCTGATAAATTACCTGAATACCATGGTTCATGGCTTCGATCGGCGTCATCGACCCGCAGGTCTGTCCTTCTATCTGTATTGTTCCTTCATCCGGTGTATATACGCCTGAAATGCATTTTACAAGTGTTGATTTTCCACAACCGTTTTCTCCCGCAAGGCAATGAATTTCCCTGCATTGATCGTAAATCAATATTGTTTAGCGCACGAACGCCAATAAAGGATTTACTTATATTACTGGCACTAAGAATAGGTTCCATCGTCCTGCCTCCCAAATGTTAAATGTAATTTCCCGGTTTCCCTCAGGAATAAGAAAAACTGCTGCTTACGCGAACAGTCTTTCTTATTCCAAAAGATTCCGGATTCGTTATTTCTTTGTTTTAGAAATTGTAATCATCAATATTGTCTGCTGTAAATTCAAGTGGTGCATTACCATAACCGACGTTTCCGTCTAAGGAAATGCTTTCATAGCCTGTTGCCTTTAAGTCTGTTCCATCAGCTACACCCTGTCCTGATGCGATCAGGTAGCTGCATAGCATGCTGCGTAGCCTGCATCTGCCGGTCTCCAGCAAAGACCGTTTGCCATAGAACCGTCTTTTAAGTAGGTTGCTGACATAGAAGGAAGTGCAAGGGAAACAACTTTTACTGTTCCGCCCAGATCATTTTCCTGTAATGCTTCGCAGATACCACCGCCCTGTGCGGAGCAGTCAAAGAAACCTGCGATGTCAGGATATGCTTTTAATACTTCAAGGGCTTTATCATGTGCACCTTCCACGCTGTTACCATCTTCGTATGGCTCTTCTGCTACATTTTCCATATCCGGATAGTTTGCTTTCAGGTAAGAAACAGCTGCATCGTACCATGCCATATGTGTTTCCATTGTAAGACCACCTACAAAGCCTGCGTATTTACCTTTACCACCCATAGCTGTTGCTAACTTCTCAGCAAATAATTCACCGAATGTTTCATTTACGAATGCTTCTACATCCAGATCAACACTGTCTGCAATACCCGGTGCTTCATGTGTTACAACTACGATGCCTGCTTCTCTTGCTTTTTCAATTGTCGGTACCAGCGCATTCGGATCGTTAGGTACAACGCAGATCGCATCTACATCCTGTGCGATCAAATCTTCCATAATGGAAATCTGGCTTGCTGCATCTCCTGTTTCCGGAACCTGTACGGATACATTTAAGCCTGTATCTTTCTTCAGCTGTTCAATACCTGTTGCCATATCATCGAACCAGGAATCGGACTGCTTTACTACCATAACAACTTTGTAGTCTGCAGGATCGGCACCTTTTTCTGCCGATGCATCTGTAGCATCTGTTCCTTCTGCTGCTGTGTCTGTACTCTCTTCTGCTGCTGTGTCTGTACTCTCTTCTGCTGCAGGTGTCTGTGTATCACTGCTGCTGTCACCTGTACTGCCACAGCCTACTAATAAAGTAGCTGCCATTGCGACGGATAATACCACGCTCAAAAACTTTTCTTCATATCTGTTACCTCCTTAGTGATAAATCTTCTGCGGCATTGCTGTTGTCTTGTGCAATGCTGCTTTTGCTTTACAAGTGTTATTATAGTGTAGAATTTCCCAAAAACATATATACAAATCCGAGGTCAACCTTTAAAAATCCGACTTCCGATTTTGCCAAAAAAGAAGAATTGTTTTTCCGGTTATTTTCAGCTATACTGCTAATAAATCCAAAAGAAAAGAGGTCAGAATGTGCACAAAACAAAGCATCCGCTGCAAGTGTGGTTTCGCAATGCGCCCTTAAAAATAAAAAATAACACTCATTACCGCTTTGCCATTTTTCTGACAAGCATGGCTTCCCTGATCGGTAGTTTTATCTTCATGCACTCCTGTAATAATCTGCTCTATCAGGCTTTGGCAGGCTCTTTGAGTTCCAGTGCCGAGGAAATCTCCTCCAAGCTTGCCAATATCGAATCCATGACAAATTCGATCATCTCCAGTCAGGCGATCCGGAAAAATCTGATTTCCCTGCTGGATGAACCACCTTCCGATATTCTGGATCAGAATGTAGATAATATGATAACTTTTCTCTGATCGATTACTATCAGAACTACAAGAGCAACGATATCAACTACATCAGCCTGTACAATCCGCAGTTTACTTCTTCCAGTTATAAGGCTGCCATCAGTGAACTGCCCGACACCATCAGCGACACTGTCATACAGGCTGCGGGAGAAAACTCCGGTTATGCCTGCTGGATCACGGACTACTGTAATACATACGGGCTGTTTCTGGGTCGAGATTCCCGCCGGGTACAAAATCTGAAATTTGAAACACTCGGTACTGTCGTTGTCAACGTGGATCTGGAGAAGCTGATCAGCTCCTCAACCCAGTCCATCTTAAACAACGGCTCTGCACAATATATTCTGTATGAAAACGGGCAGGAGATCTTTCACTCCCGCTCTCTGGATGCCTCACAGCTTCAGACGCTGCAGAAGGATCTGCATGGAAATTATCAGATTCTGACACTGGGCGGCTTACCTTATTTCTGTACGACAGGAAAGATAGCCAATAACAACTGGGACTATATCTGTCTGATCCCTTATACGTATATCGCACATACACTCAGACTCACCAGATATCTTTCCTTTGGGATCCTGCTTTTTCGATTCTGGTTGTGTTTATTCTTTCCAGATTTATGATCCGCTCCGTGACTGCCGACTTCGCCTCTCTCGTCGATAAAATGAAGCAGTTCGGCCAGGATGAATCCACGCTTCCGGTTTCAGAGGAAGCCTATGCTAACCGTGTGGATGAGGCAGGATCCTGCACCGGCAGTTTGATCAGATGACCGTGGAGATCCAGAGCCTGATCCGGCAGAACTATGTCAATGAGATCCTGACAAAGGATGCCCGCCTGAAAGCACTGGAAAGCCAGATCAACCCGCATTTCCTGTACAATGCACTCGAATCCGTCAACTGGCGTGCCAAAGCGATCGGTGCGACAGACATTTCCGAAATGGTACAGGCTCTCGGCGATCTGCTGCGCGCCACACTCAGTAACAAGAACGGAAATTTTACCGTCAGACATGAGCTGCATATCGTAAACGACTATATTACGATCCAGAAGATCCGGTTTGATGAGGAACGTCTGGACTATCAGGAAGAAATCTCTCCCGATATTCTTGATGCAGAGCTTCCGCAGATGACCATACAGCCGCTTATCGACAATGCAATCAATTATGCCATGGAAGTCATTACAGAGACCTGTCATATTGTTCTGACAGGATATGCGGTAGACGGTGTCATCCATATCAAAGTGACTAACAACGGTTCACAATTTGAAGAGCATTTGCTGGAAAAACTGGAAAACGGATCCGTGAAATCACATGGCATCGGTATCGGACTTTTAAATATCCACCAGCGTATCCAGCTGATCTATGGCAGTGACTACGGTCTGACGCTCTATAATACCGATGAAGACCATGCGGTCGCAGAAATTATCATTCCACAAAGTAAGGTGTAAAGTATGTTAAAATTATTAATTGCAGATGATGAAAAAACAATCAGAGAAACCATCCGCTCCTTTATTAACTGGGAAGCACTTGATATTGAAGTTGTCGGAACCGCCAAAGATGGAATTGAGGCTTATAATATGATTTTGGATCTGTACCCGGATATTGTCCTGACAGATATCCGCATGCCCGGTCTTTCCGGTCTGGAGCTGATCGAAAGAATGCACAAGATCAACAAGGACATGCAGTTTATCATCTTATCCGGCTATAATGAATTTGAGTATGCCAAAACTGCCATGCAGTATGGAGTCCGCCACTATCTGCTCAAGCCGTGCAGTGAACAGCAGATCATTGACAGCATCAAAGAGATCAAACAGGACTATCAGATCCGTATGATCCAGAAAAACATCCTTACAGAGCACGACCAGCTGAAAAGCCAGCTTTACACAGGTATGCTGATCAGCATCATCAACCATTATCTGGCACATGGTTCGGATCTGACACCGGAGATGGAAGATACCTTTTACGGAATACCGCAGGCATTTCGGCAGTGTCGAACAGCCTTATGAAGTCTGCTATCTATATTATCTGGATCCATACAACCGTACAGAAGCATTTGAAAAGATCAGTGCTTTCTGGGAAGAGACCTATCCCGGTGTCCGTCTTCATCTTCTATATGTCCAAAACACTATGGTGCTGTTTTTCCGGGCTTTTGCTGCTGATCCTTATACGGAGCTGTCTGTCTGTTTATCAGAGCTGTCCTTTGCAAAACAGTCTACGACACCGCTTGCCAGACTTTGCAGTTTCCCCGGTCTGAAAGCTGCCATGCATAAGCTGACCTCACAGATCCGGCGTTATGAGGAGATTTTCTATTACAATGGGCAGTCTGTCCTTTTGATCAACAACTATGATAATATCCTGCGGGATATCCAGACGTGCGCTGATCGGATCTTTCACAGTACGGAAAATACGGATGCTGATTTTTCCCTCCTCTTTTCACAGATTGAGAATATACAGCAGCTCAGCTTTTTAAAACAGATCGCACCTTCCCTGATCATGAATGCCGCTTCTGTCCTGCCATCCTTCGGTATTGTAGATGCAGTTGATTTTCTGATCGCACTCGACCGGGAAACAGATATTGACGTCTACCGGAAAAAGCTGATACAGCAGCTCACCGGTCTACAGCAGATGAAAACACCTGCTTCCTCCACCGGGGAGATCAGTGATAAGATCAAAAAGCTATGTCAGAGATCACATAGAAAACCCGGAGCTTTCTTTAAAATGGATCGCAGAGCATGAGCTCTACATGAATGTAGATTATATCAGCAAGAAATTTGTCAAAGAAACCGGGCAGAAGTTTTCTGCCTATCTGACGGAAATGCGTATTAAAAAAGCCAAAGAACTGCTGTCTGGATCAAATCCTGTTCCGATCGCGGATGTCGCTGAACTTGTCGGATGCGGCAACAATCCCATGTACTTTTCCCAGATTTTCAAAAAAGGTACCGGTATGAGTCCAAGCAGTTATGTGAAAATGATACAAAAACCGCAGTCGTAACGACTGCGGTTTTTCGTAACTATTCAGACCCCCATCCGCAAAATCGCATCTTACGATGCTTTTCTTTTGCTCCTAGTGGTTATTCATATTCCTTCAGGATATTCAAAAAATACTCTACATTTTCCATTGGTTCGCCGCGGAATACCGCAGAACCGGAAACCAGAATGTTGGCACCGGCTTCAATGATATGTCTTGCATTTTCCTTGTTGACACCACCGTCGACCTCTACATCGACGTTTAAGTTTTGCTCTGTGATCGCCTTGCGGATCGCTACGATCTTCTGCGTACAGCCTTCGATATATTTCTGTCCGCCGAATCCGGTATTGACCGTCATGATCAGCACCCTGTCTACCTTATCCAGATAAGGTAAAATAGCGGAAACCGGCGTCTGCGGGTGCAGGGAAATGCCTGCCTTACAGCCAAGGCTTCTGATCTTTTCCAGTGTTTCTATCATACATTTACATGCTTCTACATGGATCGTAATGCCATCTGCACCCGCTTCGGCAAACTCCTCGACATAACGCTCCGGCTCTGTGATCATCAGATGGACATCAAAAAATTTATCTGTCAGTTTACGGATGGAGCGGATGATCGGAAATCCAAATGAAATAGACGGTACAAACACACCATCCATGACATCAATGTGGATCTGCTGTGCACCTGCCTTATCGATCTGTACAACCTGTGCACCCAACTTTGAAAAATCTGCCGCTAATATAGAAGGGGCTAACATCATCATTGCTAATATCTCCTTTTTTCCTTGCATTCTTCATACATTTTTACATAGCTGTCATAACGCGACTTGCTGATTTTCCCATTAAGTGCTTCCCTGACACTGCAATCCGGCTCATGAATATGGGAACAGCCGGCAAACCTGCAGTTTTTATATCGCAGTATTTCCCGAAAGCCCTCCTCTATTTCTTCTTTTTCAAAATCATCCATACGAAGTGACGTAAATCCCGGCGTATCCAGAATATACGTGTCTTTCTCTACCTCGATCAGCTCACTGTGACGTGTTGTATGCCTGCCACGCTCTGTCTTTTGGCTGATTCCGCCGGTCTCCATCTGCGTACGCGCCTGCAGCATATTGATGAGGGACGATTTTCCCACGCCGCTCGGTCCTGCCACCGTGGAACACTTCTTTTGCAGATATCCCTTCAGCACATCAACACCTTCTCCTGTCTTTGTGCTTGCAAAAATAACAGGATACAATGGTTCATAAATCTCATTGATCTCTTTTTGCAGGCTGCCATCTACATCCAGATCTATTTTGTTAAAACAGATGATACTGTCAATGCCCGCAAGCTCCATTCTGGCAAGAAAGGTATCCAGCAGCATGAAGTTTGGCGCAGGACTTTTTATGGCAAAGATCACAATCGCCTGATCCACGTTGGCAACAAGCGGCCGGATCAGTTCATTTTTACGTTCCCCGATCTGATCAAGGCTGCCTGTCTTTTTTTCTTCATCCAGAATACTGATCGTCACATAATCCCCGACAAGCGGCTTTTTCTTTTCATTACGAAAGCTTCCTCTTGCCTTACATTCATATAAGGAGTCGTCTTCTGTCCGGACATAGTAAAAGCCCGCGATCCCCTTTATGATTCTTCCGTGCTTTTCCATTTCCTTACTCCTGCTCAAACTGAACAGTGACCGGTGATGTCGTAACATCCTCTGTGATCGGTTCCTCTGTTTCTTCTCCGGTTTCGGAGTCGATCACGGTCTGCATGGTTGTTGCTGTATAAAGAATACGTCAGTGTACCACTGCTTACATTAAATCCTGTCTCATTCACTGCACAAGGGAAAGAAGAAGTTGTAAAGCTTCTTGTTGTACCGTCACTTGCTGTGATCGTTACCGTCACATTGCCGCTTGTGTAACCGCTTGGTGCGTTTAAAGTCGTCACATATTTATAGGTGTGCTTTTCCGGTCCGACACTCAACTGAATATTGACGCTTGTACCTTCATCCACTTCGCTGTCCGGGCTGTAGCTCTGGGAAACAACACAGCCTTCCGTTACGGTATCACTGTAGGTTTCGGATACGGTACCGCAGTTTAAGCCATATTCAGCCAGCTTACTCTTGGCTGCGGATTCTGTCATGCCTCTCAGATCCGGTACTTTTACTTTCTTTATTTCCGGACCTGTGCTGACGGTCAGCGTAATCGTTGCACCGTTTTCCGCTTTGGAATCAGCCGTCGGATCCTGTGAAATAACAAGACCTTCCTGCACGCTGTCAGAAGAGGACTGTGTCACATTCACCTTAAAACCTGCTGCCTCCAGTGTGCTCTTTGCTGCAGCTTCTTCCTGACCTGTTACATTTGGCACCGCCACACCGTTACTGCCGCTGGATACCACAAGGGCGATCGTAGAATACATATCTACTTCTTCTCCCTCTTCCACATCCTGACTGATAACCTGATCTACTTCATAGGTATCGGACTCTTCTTTTGTGACTCTGGTACCAAGTCCGATATCATTCAGTGCCTTCTTAGCATCCTCTATATTCATGCCCATAACACTGATCATCTTTACCTTGCTTTCATCTGTTGTTTCATCCTGTGTGATGTTACTGTCTGCCTTCGGAGAACTCTTAAATACACCAAGTGCATTTGCAACAAGCACCAGTGCCAGAATACCGATGATGACCGCTGCCACAATTGCCAGGATCGTTGTGATCCGTTCCATTTTCGGATCCATATCGTCATCCTCGTATTCTTCCTCATTGTCTTCTTCATCCATATCGTCCGGATCTTCTTCCACAACCGGTTTATATTTACTGTTGATCTGTTCCTGTCTGACCGGCTTTTCAGGCTTTTCTTCCTCTTCCTCGTCTTTTGGGGAATATGAGTTTTTCCGTACTTCACGATCTTTCAGCCGCATTGGCGCATCCAGATCGATCCGGTCTGTCCGCTGCTTGATCTCTGCAATATCCTCTTCTGAAATTGTACGCGTCTCACCGCCTGCATCAAACGGAACCATTTTAACAAAATCCTCATCCGGTGTGATCAGTGCTTTCTTCAGATCCACGATGAGCTCGCCCATAGACTGATATCTGCGGTCCGGGCTCTTCTGGGTACATTTGAAGATGATCTGCTCCACACAGACCGGAATCTCGGAAACATACTCTCTCGGAGACGGCATATCCTCCTGGATGTGCTTGATCGCGATTGCAACAGTTGTCTCCCCGTCAAACGGAACACGACCTGTCAGCATTTCAAACATCGTACAGCCGAGGGAATAAATATCACTTCTTTCATCGGAAAAGCCACCGCGTGCCTGCTCCGGTGATGTATAATGCACAGAACCCATGACATTGGACGTGATCGTATTGGAAGTGGCTGCCTTTGCAATACCGAAATCCGCGATCTTGACCTTGCCCTCTTTGGAAATCATGATATTCTGTGGTTTAATGTCTCTGTGAATAATGTGATTGTTATGTGCCGCCTCAATCCCCATGGATACCTGAATGGCGATACTGAGTGCTTCCTTCACGGAAAGACGTGCTTTCTTTTCAATATAATTCTTTAATGTGATGCCTTCGACAAGCTCCATAACGATATAGTAAATACCGTCTTCCTCACCGACATCATAGACATTTACGATATTCGGATGCATCAGACCCGCTGCAGCCTGTGCTTCCACACGGAATTTGGAAACAAAGTTTGTATTTTCCGAAAACTCCTGCTTTAACACCTTGATCGCCACATAACGGTTCAGCTTATGACACTTTGCCTTATAGACGTCACTCATCCCGCCCGTTCCGATCTTCTCCAGAATCTCATATCTATCGCCAATAATCATACCAATTTTTTTATCATTTCTTCACCTCATCTGCAAAGGGTTTTATAAGCACTACTGCAATATTATCCTTACCGCCGTTTTGATTTGCCGTATCGATCAGCGCTCTCGCCGTCTCTACTAATGTTTTGTCATCCTGATGCTCGTTCAGAACCTTCAGGATATCATGATCCTCTACCATGTTGGTCAGTCCGTCAGAACACATAAGTATCCTGTCTGAGGGGCGAAGCTCCACAGTAAAGAAGTCAATGTCCACATCATCCTTTGCACCGATGGCTCTCGTAATGATGTTTTTATCCGGATGCAGCCTTGCTTCTTCCCGCTTGATACCGCCAAGTCTGACCATCTCCTCTACCAGAGAATGATCTCTTGTGATCTGGCGTATCTCCTGCCCGTTTGCAATGTATAACCGGGAGTCTCCCACGTTGGCAACCTGCAGATATCTGCCGATCACCGTCGCGACAACTACCGTTGTTCCCATCCCATAAAGATTCGGATCTTCACTGGCCCGCTGCCGTATCTCTTTGTTTGCAGTCCGTATCGCCTTCTGTATTATAATAGAAGGATTCTTTTCAAAGGATGCTTTGATCTCGCGTTCAATCGTCTCTACCGTATAGCGTGATGCATAATCTCCTGCCTTATGTCCTCCCATTCCATCTGCTACGATGAACAGATTGGGCATATTTCCAATCGGTTTTCCGGATGAAAATACATAATCCTGATTCAGTTGTCTTTTCCTGCCGATGTTAGTCTCGGAATACGATTTCAACACGAAGAGTCCTCCCCGCCCATTTCATCTAAATGTCTTTTCCTAAGTTGTCCGCATGCGCCGTCAATATCCCGGCCCATTTACCTTCTAATTGTAACATTGATTCTGTTTTTTTTCAAGCTTGTTTTTAAACACCTGCACGTAATGCGTATCAGGCGCCACAAAATCACGTTCCTTGATCGGATTGACTGGGATCAGATTGATATGACTGCCTACACGTTTTGCCAGTGCGGTCAGCTGCTGCGCATCCTCCGCAGAGTCGTTGACTCCCTTTACCATGCTGTACTCAAATGTAACACGTCTTCCGGTCTTCTGATGATAGTATGCACAGGCTTCCATCAGTTCATCAATCGAATATTTGTTAGCAATGGGCATCAGCTTTCTACGCTTCTCATCCGTTGTCGCATGCAGACTCAGCGCAAGCGTGATCTGCAGATTTTCCTCTGCCAGCTCATAGATCCGCGGTACAAGACCGCACGTAGAGACTGTCACATTCCGCTGGCTGATATGCAGTCCGTTTTCATCGGTCAGAAGGCGGATGAATTTCTTTAAATTGTCGAAGTTGTCAAACGGTTCTCCCGTTCCCATCACAACCACATTGGAAACACGCTCCCCCGTCAGAAGTGTGATGGCGTAGATCTGGTCGAGCATTTCGGAAGGCAGCAGATTTCTCGTCAGTCCATCCAGTGTAGAAGCACAGAATCTGCAGCCCATTCTGCAGCCGACCTGTGAGCTGATGCAGACACTGTTTCCGTGCTTATACTGCATCCAGACAGATTCCACCACATTGCCGTCCGCAAGCCGGAACAGAAACTTCTGCGTACCATCGATCCTGGAGATCTGCCGCTCTAACAGCTTTACCGCCGTAAAGGCATAGTTTTCCTTTAACTGCTCCCGCAGTTTCTGCGATATATTTGTCATCTCGTCGATGCTGCGCACAAGGTGCACATGCATCCAGCCATAGATCTGTCCGGCGCGGAATTTTTTCTCGCCCATGGCAAGCAGCTCCTGTGTCAGTTCTTCCAGATCCATTGATTTGATATCTTTCTTCTCCATTGTATTATGCCTTGTTTCTCCTGCATTTTTATCATGTAAAAGCCATCTGTTTCTGCCGATGGCAGCAATTCTTTTCCTCCAGCAGGGTAAATGGGCTGTTTTCCAGAAACCAGTCCCTGTTATCCTGATTTTCCGCTTTTGTCAGCGTGCAGGTGCTGTACATCAGAATACCGCCCGGCTTTACATACTGCCATACCACGGAAAGGATCTCCGCTGCAGCGCAGCAATATCCGCCACCTGCTCCGGCGTCATCCGGTATTTGATATCGCTCTTTCTGCCGATCACTCCAAGTCCGGAGCATGGCAGATCCGCAATGACCACATCCGCTTTTTCTACTGCCTGCGGATCCAAAATACGTGCATCCCAGACAAGTACCTCGATGGCATCTGCCGCCCCGGCACATCTTTCAATGTTTTCCTCGATCATGCTGACCTTATTATCCGTCAGGTCACGCGCCTGCACACTGCCTTTTCCGTGCAGCTTTAGCCAGTGCATGCATGGCTTTTCCGCCCGGCGCCGCACAGACATCGATCACCGCATCGCCCGGCTTTATGCCTGCAAGCTCCACAACCTGCATGGAACCGATATCCTGCATGAAAAAAGCTGCCTTGTGCATATCCCGGCAAAGCGTCGATGTGATCTACCTGTTCCCAAATAGTAAGCATAAGGTAACTGTTTGGACTGTGTTACCTTTACGCCCGTCTCGGCGATCTGCGAAAGCATCCTGCTTTGCGCTTCCCCAGGCATTGCTTCATTGACACGGATCGTCAGCGGTCTTTTTTCAAGCTGCGCCTTGAGCATATCCTCTGCTCTGCTGCCATACTGCGCCTGCCACAGCTCTACGATCCACAAGGGCATGGAATACCGGACAGACAAATACATAAGCGGTTCTTTTTCCCGATCGGGCAGGGCGATCTGCTCCTTATTCCGGGCTATCGTCCGCAAAATACCGTTGACAAAGCCCTTCAGCGGGCCAAAGCCACGCTTTGTGGCAAGTTTTACATTCATTGCATACTGCCGCATCCGGTACGCCGTCCAGAAACAGGATCTGATACGTTCCCATGCGCAGGAGCGTGCGGATGAGCGGCTTCATCTTCGGTGTTTTTGTCTTTGCAAAGCTGTCTATCACATAATCGATATAAATCTTGTTTTCTATCGTTCCCTCGCAGGTGCGCTTGATAAAGCTGCGCTGCTGCTTGGGCAGATAGTCGTACTTTTGTAAAACACTGCGCAGCACAAGATGGCTGTACTGTCCTTTTTCCAGTATTTCCATCAGGCTGTCCAGTATGATCTCACGGTCAGTCATCTCTTCTGCGTCCTCCACCGAAAATCAGGATCAGACGAAGCAGCTGTATGATCGCCGATGCTGCTGCAGCCACATATGTCATGGCAGCGGCAGTCAGTACTTTTCTGCACATGCCGACTTCTTCTCCCTGCAGGATATGCTGTTCATCCAGAAGTCTTACCGCACGTCTGGAGGCATCAAACTCGACCGGTAATGTGACAAGCTGGAACAGTACCGCAAGAGAAAATACCCAGATACCGATCTGCACCAGTGTCATGTTATAGCCGAGGATACATCCCAGAATGATGATCGGAATTCCCGCCTTGGAGCCTAAGTTAGCGGCTGGTACCAGTGTCGAACGAAGCCGCAGCGGTGCGTAGTTTTTATTATCCTGTATGGCATGTCCGCATTCATGCGCCGCTACACCGACTGCTGCCACGGAAGAAGATCCGTAAGTGGCATCGGAAAGGCGGAGCACTTTGGCTGACGGATCGTAATGGTCTGTTAAAGAGCCGCTCACATGCTCTACGGTCACATCATAGATGCCCGCACTGTATAACAGTGTCTGTGCTGCCTGTGCACCTGTCATACCGGTCATGCTGCGCACCCTGTCATATTTCCGGAAGGTGGAATTCACCTTTGCGGATGCGATGATCGATGCGATCGCACACAAAAAGACTAAAATATAAGTTGGATCATAATAATAGCTATAGTATGGATAATACCCCATTGCCTTTGCTCCTTTCTGTTATCCCAGAACAGTACCTGCCTGTGGTCTGTGTCCCAGCAAAAAGTCCTTTACCTGCATTCGTTTCTTGCCTTCCAGCTGTACTTCCAGAAGCTCTAACACGCCATCTCCTGTCTGTACATAAATGCTGTCATCCGTCACACGGACGATCGTACCGGGCTTTTGCTGCTGTTCTTTCTCACTGTTTTCTGCAACACGGCTTTTCCAGATCTTTAATGTCTTACCCTCATACTTTGTATAAGCACTCGGCCAGGAATTAAGCCCTCTTATAAGACGCTCGATCTCCACGGCAGATCCCGAAAAGTCAATGTGTCCCAACTCTTTTGTCAGCATTTTTGCATAGCTGCTCTTGCTTTCATCCTGTTTTACCGGTGTGATACTGCCGTTTTCCAGCTTTGGAAGAGTCTCAAGCAGAAGCTGTCCGCCCGCCTCGCAAAGCTTATCAAACAGGCTCTCGCCCGTATCCTCTGCTGTGATCGGTACGATCTTCTGTGTCAGGATATCTCCAGTATCCAGTCCCTCATTCATCTGCATGATCGTCACGCCGGTTTCTTTTTCTCCGTCGATGATTGACCACTGGATCGGTGCTGCCCCTCTGTACTTCGGCAAAAGGGAAGCATGGATATTGATACAGCCAAGGCGCGGCATTTCCAATATTTCTTTGGACAAGATCTGCCCGAAAGCCGCTACCACAAACAGATCCGCATCATACTGCTTCAGCTCTGCTACCGCTTCCGGCCGTTTGATCCGCTCCGGCTGCAGAACCGGGATCTGATGCTGCATGGCGCATACCTTGACCGGAGACGGCATAAGCTCCTTACTCCTGCCCTTCGGTCTGTCCGGCTGTGTCACCACTGCCAGCACTTCTACACCGCCTGAAAGCATTGCCTGCAGAGGTCCTACCGCAAAATCCGGTGTTCCCATATAAACTACTTTCATTCCTCTTCCTCCATCTCGTCCTCATCGTCCGGCACTACATCCATCAGGTCGCCCTCTACCTTTTCGACATAAAGATGTCCGTCCAGATGATCGATCTCATGCAGGAGTGCTCTCGCCAGAAGCTCTTCTCCTTCTACGATGAACTCTTCCATATCTTCATTATAGGCTTTTACCTTTGCATAATTCGGTCTTGTCACAATACCTGCCTTGCCCGGTACGGAAAAGACAGCCTTCCTGTCCGGTCTGCTCACCGGATGTTTCAAAGCACCTCCGGATTGATCAGAAGTAACGGATCATCCCCCGCAGTCAATGACAACGATCCGCTTCAAAATACCGACCTGCGGTGCTGCCAGCCCGACACCCTGTGCCTCATACATCGTTTCAAACATATCATCGATCAGATCTTTCGTCCGGTCTGTGATTTCCTTTACTTCCTTGCATGTCTTATTCAAGATCGGATCTCCGATCTCTCTGATTTTTCTCAGTGCCATTTCTTTTTCCTCACAATCTTTTCATTTATCTGTCACTAATAACCGTGTACCGGATCCATATCATAATATACCAGCAGTGACCTCATTTTGTCTTCGTTTTCTGGCAAAACAACTCCATCCAGCCGCGAAGCCGCATAAGAAGCGTTTCATCCGGCGATTTAAAATAAGCGATCTGGCGGAACATATCGTTGATCCTTCCAATAGAAGCCGGTGCAGGCCCGATGATCACAAGATCCTTCCGTTCCCTTGTCTGCCTGCGCAGCATGGAAAGCATCTGCTCTGCCCAGAACAAAGTCTCTTTCTCGTTTTTTCCTGTAAACAGGACTGCCAGCATATGTGCTGCCGGCGGATACCCAAGGAGCTTGCGGTAAGCCATTTCTTCCTGATAAAAGCCGTCATAATCCTGTTTTGCCGCATAGACCACGCTGTAATGATCCGGCTGATATGTCTGGATCACAGCCTCGCCCGCCACACTGCCTCTGCCTGCTCTTCCGACTGCCTGTACCAGAAGCTGGAACGTACGCTCGCCGCTTCTGTAATCCGCTGCCAGAAATGACAGATCCGCAGCCAGAACGCCCATCAGGGTTACTCCCGGGAAATCATGCCCTTTCACGATCATCTGCGTCCCGATCAGAATATCCGCGTCCCGGTTTGCAAAAGCTGCCAGTATTTTCTCATAGTCATCCTTTTTTCGTTGTATCCGCATCCATCCGCAGAATGCGCGCCTCCGGGAACCGCCAGCCGCAGGCTGTCCCTCTACCTGCTGTGTTCCCGCCTTAAAGCCGAACAGATATCTGCTCTGACATTTGGGACAGACAGAAGGCTTCGGCTCTTCATAGCCACAATAATGGCAGACCATTTTCTGCCTGTGCTCGGAAAGGGAAACATCACAGTGTGGACATTTCATGACATAACCGCATGCCCTGCAGGATACAAAGCCCGAAATACCTCGACGGTTCAGAAACAACATAACCTGCTGCCGCTTTTCCAGCCGGTCAGCGATCGCAGTTTCCAGATGTCTGCTGAAGATCGAACTGTTGCCGCCTGCTAACTCCTGTCGCATATCTACGATCTGCACCTCTGGCAGAACCGCATCTCCGATCCGCTCCGATAATACATATTTTTTATAAATGCCCTGCTGCGCTCTGTAATTTGCCTCCAGTGAAGGCGTTGCAGATCCCATGACCACACAGGCATCTGTCATTTCCGCCAGATGGACTGCCACCTCTCTGGCATGATATTTTGGCATGGAATCGCTTTTGTAGCTTGTCTCATGCTCCTCGTCCATAATGATCAGCCCCAGCTTTTGAAATGGGGTAAACAGTGCACTTCTCGGCCCGATCATTACCTGTACTTCGCCGCGCTTGGCCCGCTTCATCTGATCGTAACGCTCTCCCGCGCTCAGTCGGGAATGCATCACAGAAACCGCATCACCAAAACGCTTATAAAACCGCAGCAGTGTCTGGTAGGTCAGGGCGATCTCCGAATCAGCACGATACACTGCTTTCCTCTTTGCAGCATGGCATCGATCATTTCCATATAGACTTCTGTCTTGCCGCTTCCCAGTAATACCGTGCAGAAGCACCGGTGTCCGGTCTCCTGCATCATACGAACGGATAAAATCATCCGCAATTTCCTGCTGCACCTCTGTCAGCTTCTTTTTTTCGCCGGGCAGCTCATCAAAATGTACCGGATTGCGGTATGTTTCATAGCTTTCCACCCGCAAAATGCCCTGCGCCGCCATACTCGTTACCGTCTGCGGCGAAACTGCCAGCTTACCGGTTACCATCGTATAACTGAGCGCCGCTCCCTCCAGCAGTGCTTCGAGGAGCCGTACCTTTGCCGCCTGATGTTTTTTCTGTGCCTGACACAGATATTCTCTTGCTTCGTTTTCCGTTACCGCCAGTGTTACCTCACGGTATACCACTGCTTTCTTCTCCTGCTTGACGGGAAGTACCGTTTTCAATGCAGCGATCATCGTGCATCCATAATAGCTTCTGATCCACGCAGCTAACTGAATACTGCGCTCTGTTGCTTTCACAGAGGCCGGAACAATCTGTCTGATCTCCTTCAGCTTATCATCCGGAAGCTCCGCCTGCTCCGAAAAGCCGATCACATACCCTTCCTGTATATGATTACCCCTGCCAAACGGAATATGCACACACATTCCGATCTCCAGCTCCGTCTGCAGGTGCTGCGGCACTATATACTGAAACGCGCGGTCAATCTTTTCGTGAGAGATCCCCACGATCACATCCGCATATTTCTTTTCCATGTTTAAATCCTTCCGGCAAGTACATCCGCAATGATATCTCTTTCATCCATCGGATATTTCTTTCCTTTGATCTCCTGGTAATCCTCATGTCCTTTCCCGGCAAGTACAATGACATCCCCCGGCTGTCCATGGCGGATCACATAGGCGATCGCTTCTTTTCTGTCGATGATCTCCACGTATTTTCCGTCTGTTTTGGAAATTCCCACCTTGATATCATCTATGATCGCCTGCGGCTCTTCGTTACGCGGATTGTCGGAGGTGATCACTGTCAGATCCGCCAGCTTTTCCGCTGACCTCACCCATCTCATAACGTCTGAGCTTGGAGCGGTTTCCGCCGCAGCCAAACAGACAAACAAGACGCTTAGGCTTATATTCCCGCAATGTTGTGAGCAGGCTTTCCAGTGCCATGGCATTATGTGCATAGTCGATCATCAGCGTGAAATCATCCGATACTTTGACAAGCTCGATCCTGCCTTTGACATGTGCCTGCAGAAGTGCTTCCTTCACCTCATCTGCCGTGACACCAAAGTGATTGCAGATCGCGATCGCACAAAGTGCATTGTAAACACTGAATCTGCCCGGTGCATGCAGCTCGATATCCAGATTTACCTTTCCTCTTGCCTTAAAAATCAATGCCCAAAAAGCCTGCGCCGCTGATCAGCTTCAGATCCTGTGCACGGTAATCTGCATTCTCTGCAAAGCCGAATGTTTCGATCTTGCATGTATGATCCCTGATCACATCCTGATAATGGGCATCGTCACAGTTGACGATACCGACTCTGCACTGCTTGAACAACAGTCCCTTGCAATGCATATAATCAGCAAAATCCTTATGCTCCAGCGGTCCGATATGATCCGGCTCGATATTGGTGAAAATACCGTAATCAAAAACAAAGCCCTGCGTTCTGTGCAGCATCAGTCCCTGAGAAGACACCTCCATAACAACTGTGTCACAGCCTGCCTCGACCATCTTTGCGAAATATTCCTGTAATACATAAGACTCCGGTGTTGTATTGTTTGCCGGAATATGCTCCTGCCCGATGACCGCTTCGATCGTACCGACAAGCCCTACCTTATGTCCTGCGTGCTCCAGAATCGATTTCACCAGATACGTGGTAGTCGTCTTTCCTTTTGTACCGGTAATGCCGATCACCTTCAGCTTTTCTGCCGGGTGCCCGAAATAAGCGGCAGATACAAATGCCAGCGCATAACGGCTGTCCTTTACCCGAATCACCGTCACGTCTGCATCCGCCGGCAAAAGACCGGATACATCCTTTGTCACGATCAATGCTTTCGCGCCTTTCTTTACCACATCCGGTATGAAAGTATGCCCATCTGCCGTTCCGCCTTCAATACAGATAAATAAAGAACCTTCTGTTACCTTACGCGAATCATATACTACATTTTCAATCTGCATATCCTCTGATCCGCTGACCAGTTCATATTCCAGTTTTTCCAGTAATGCTGCCAGTACCATATCCATTCCCCGCTTTCTGTTATCTTGTCAAAACTTACTGTTTATCATATCACACTTTGACACACTTTACAATTTCCGCCCGGCTTTCGAACTGTTTCTAATTCTTTTCTATTCTTTTTCGTTTCTTTTTATACTTTCTACACACTTTATTCACATTTTATTTTTTATGCTTATAAGCAGTGATAGAGATTTATCCCCCCCTCATAAGAATTCAAAACCGGCGCAGAGTTTTCTGCGCCGGTTTTGTATGTTTAGAAGCTATGCAAGCATGGCACGGCTTTCTTTTTAAGATACGGGATTGCTCCGTGTTTTACACTCGCAATCCCGACACATCGCATATCGTGGTGCTTCGCCACACTCTTATGCTCATGTGTACGGGGCATAATCCTGTCAGCCATGCACATGCAAGCATGGCACGGCTTCAGATTGTGCCCCGGTATCAATAATTCGTCACCACGATCTGCAGGCTGCGGTTTCCGCGGAATTCATTGATATCCGGGTAATACACGATATGCAGGCTCTGTCTGCCCTGCATTTCCTCATAAAACCGCTCTGCTTCCCCGAAATAAATGCCGCTGAGCTTTCTCCCTGTCTCGTCCGTTAAAAGAAAACCTGCCACATTTTTATTTTTTCCTCTCAGCTGCACATGTGAGATCGGCACATCCTTACAGGCAAATACCGGCTTTTTATTTCCGTTTCCAAACGGCTCCAGCAAGGAGAGGCTTTCCACAAAACTGCATATTCACATAGGAAAGCGGCATTGGTACATCGATCAGTATTTTGTGGACAAAATCTTCTTCTGTCAGATGACAATCTGCATTCAGCCGCCCTTCGCAGCTCTTGCAGATTCTTTTCTTCTAAAGAAAGTCCCGCCGCCAGCTTATGTCCGCCGTATTTTGTCAGAAGATCTTCCACCCCATGCAGCCCTTCATACATATGATATGCTTCAATAGATCTGCGGAGCCCTTCAGTCCTTCTTCCGCCTTTGTCAGGCACAAAAAAACGGATGAGCGTATTTCTCCCGCAGTCTGCCCGCTATGATCCCCGCAATGCTCTCATGGCAGTCCGGCAGATAAATGACCATGACTTTATCCGTTCCATGCTCTCCGCCTCCATCTGCCTGACCGCTTCTTTCACGCCCCTGCTCTGTCATTCCTTACGGCTCTCATTCAACGCTTTCAGATCTGTGGCGATCACAACAGCCTCCCGCAGCTCGGTACATAAAAAACAGTTCCATCGCACGCGCCGCGCTGTCCATCTTCCGGTTGCATTCAGACAAGGTCCTAA
>VOFC01000541.1_pt1 | contig 80000 bp, 98 predicted proteins | sample 5384161 | NCBI WGS metagenome assembly VOFC01 (sample SAMN12384722, study PRJNA508395) | human gut metagenome | isolation source: healthy gut B | host: Homo sapiens | reverse complement strand
GCAAGATTTGTCCTTCCGTCCACAAGCGTCAGAAGAATACCGTCGATTTTCAAATCGGCGTTTGTGTGTTTCCTTACTTTCGCAATCGTCCCCAAAAGCTGCGTCATTCCCTTAGCGGGAAGATACTGCGCCTGAACGGGGATAATCACGCTGTCCGCCGCCGTTAGAGCGTTAAAGGTAATCATACCCAAGCTCGGCATACAGTCAATAAGGACATAATCGTATTTGTCTTTTACAAGGCTCAGATAAATTGCTATCATAATACAGTCCAAGTTCTCTACACATTCTATCGTTCACATTATCTAACGCTTTCTTATATTCTGCATACGTTGGAGACAGAACCATCAAATTAGAAATGAATATATCGTTATAGCCTTTATTTTGTAACTCTTTCTGCATTTTTCTCTGTGCAATAAATGCTGGATGGTATTTCATTATACCGTTTTTCATTTTAGCACCTTTCCATACTTTTTCTTTTAGTCTTTCATATTCGCTTTCACTCATATCACGATAATAGGCTATCATCTCATCTGCTGTTCTGGTTTCTTGTGCAATCCCACCTATCATCTTCGCACCTATTCCCATAATAAAAGGAACTTTCAATGTCGTTTTATCGCAATATTCTAATATGTTTTGTAGTGCTTGCTTCTGTTCTAGAGTCTTCAACCTTACATTAAGAAATGGTTTGAAATGGCTTTTAAAATAATCTCCCCATTCTTTTCCCGGTAGCAAAGACTCAATCGCATTTTCAACGGTTTGATAATCAAGTGCCTCATTTGCTTTGTCCGCATTACCATCATCTATAAATTGCTTCAAAGCTTCAAGTTCTGAGTCCTTTAAAACTTTTTCCTGCACTTTTTCTTGATAAATACGAAGAAGAATACTTTTTGTCGCCAGTTTCTGGCACAGCTTCACATTCTTTTACCTTTACAGCTCTGAAATCAGATTTTGAGAATGTTTCAAAATCTACAAACTCCTCAAACAGCGGCTCGATTTTCACCTTGGAAAGATCAATTTTCTCCGGTTCTGCTTTTGGTGTATCAGGAGCTTTTGCAGCTTCAGAATTTACACCAATTTCTTTCTTTACACCATCTAAGGGTTTCATTGTCGGGAACAGAAGCACGTCGCGGATGGATGCCGAATCGGTCAGCAGCATCACGAGACGGTCTATACCGAAGCCGAGTCCTCCTGTCGGCGGCATGCCGTATTCAAGAGCGGTTACATAGTCATAGTCTACCTCCGCCTTGCTGTCCGGCTCGGCTGCCTTTTTGGCTGCGACCTGACGCTCAAAACGCTCCTTCTGGTCGATGGGATCGTTAAGCTCACTGAACGCATTGCCGAATTCGGTCGCGTTTATGAAATACTCAAACCGTTCTGTAAACATCGGATCGTCCGGTTTTCTCTTTGCAAGAGGGCTGTTTTCAACCGGATAATCATAAATAAAGGTAGGCTGAATAAGCTTTTCTTCGACGAACGCGTCAAAGAGTTCGGCAAGCACGATGCCCTTTGTGGCGTCTGCCGGGACCTCGACATGCATCTTCTTTGCACATTCCCTTGCGTCCTCGTCCGACTTCCAGTCGTGATAGTCGCAGCCGGAATACTTCTTCACGGCGTCTATCATCGTAAGGCGCTCCCAGTGACCCATGTCGATCTCGTTGCCCTGATAGCTTATCACCTTACTGCCGCAGACCTTCTCTGCAAGCATGGTGTTCATCTCCTCGACAAGATCCATCATGCCCTTGTAATCGGTAAAGGCCTGATAAAGCTCGACCGTTGTAAACTCGGGATTGTGCTTTGTATCCATTCCCTCGTTACGGAATATTCTTCCCACCTCGTACACGCGGTGCATACCGCCGACAATGAGACGCTTCAAATAAAGCTCGGTCTCAATTCTCAGGTACATGTCCATATCAAGGGTATTGTGATGTGTCACAAACGGACGCGCCGACGCGCCAATCTCAAGCGGCACAAGTATCGGTGTGTCGACCTCGGTAAAGCCCTTGCCGTCAAGGTATTCCCTGATAAGGCTCAGTATTTTGCTGCGCTTTCTGAAGGTGTCCTTGACCTCCGGATTGACTATCAGATCAACATATCTCTGGCGGTATCTTGTATCGGTGTCCTTCAGTCCGTGGAACTTTTCGGGCAGCGGCAGCAGCGACTTTGCAAGCAGAGTTGCCTTTGTGCAATGAACCGATATCTCACCCATTTTGGTGCGGAAAACAAAACCGGTAACGGCGATCACATCGCCAATGTCCCAGTACTTCTTTATTCCTTCATATACTTCCTCGCCGACATCATCCTTGCGGACATAAAGCTGTATTCTGCCGCTGTCATCGGCAAGATCCATAAAACCGGCTTTGCCCATTTTGCGCCAGCTCATAAGACGTCCGGCAAGAGAGACGGTCTGTCCCTCAAGCGACTCGAAATTTTCTTTGATATTCGCAGCGGCAGCTGTAACCTCACAGGTCGTGATCTTAAAGGGATCCTCGCCTGCTTCCTTAAGAGCCGCCAGCTTGTCGCGGCGCACCCTCAGTATTTCGTTGAGATCAAGCTCCTGCTCCGGTGCCGGAGCGGTTCTGTTATCCATTGTTGCACATCCTTAAATAAATCTTTATCTCGACACTTCCAGAACCTTGAACTGGAGATGTCCTGCCTCTGCGACAACCGTTACGGTATCGCCGGCAACATGACCTATGAGCGCTTCACCGACCGGTGATTCGTCGGAGATTTTAAACTCCTTGGGGTTGGACTCGGCGGAGCCGACTATTGTATAGGTCGCTTCCTCATTATATTCAATATCAAGCAGCTTTACCGTGCAGCCTATCGCTATCTTACCGTCGGCAACATCAATGTCGTCAATAACCTGCGCGTTTTTGAGCATTGCCTCAAGCTCAACTATTCTTGCCTCGATCTTAGCCTGCTCGTTTTTTGCCTCGTCGTACTCGCTGTTTTCAGACAAATCGCCGAAGCCGCGTGCTATCTTGATCTTCTCCGCAATCTCATTACGGGTAACCGTTTTAAAGTTTCAAGCTCATCCTGGAGCGTTTTCAGACCTTCAGATGTTAAAAGAACAGCCTTTGACATTTAATATCAACCTTTCCTTTCCGGCATCATGCCGGAAACATTCGTAGATAACTAATTATAAAATAATATCCCCTTTATGTCAAGCGATATTTCCCGAAACCCCGGTTCGCCGTCAATATAGCGGTTGACATCCGGAAAATTTTAAGTTATAATAAGGAAAAATAACTTTAGAGGTGAATATCATGAAATTAAAGCATGTTATGTGGATCATTTCCGGTATTGTCGCCGTCGCCGCTATGGCAGCAGGCGTGGCTGTGTTCGTTTCCCGTTTTCTCACCGAAGAAGATGAGGATAACTACCTGGAGTGCGAAGTAGCACCTGATGAGGAATAATCCGTAATGTATTCAAAACCGCCGCGGCTTTTGCCGCGGCGGTTTTTCATTTTAGAATTTCTATTCCGAAAGCAGGGTGCGGTCGTTTGCAAACTCGGTTCCTGCCGACTCCGAGAACTTCTCGACAAGCTCCTCAATGGTGAGATTTTTCTTTTCCTCACCCGAAACATCGAAAATAACATGACCGTTGTTCATCATGATAAGCCTGTTTCCGTGAGCTATCGCATCCTTCATGTTGTGGGTGACCATCATGGCGGTCAGATTATTTTCTTCGATTATTTTGTCCGAAAGCTCAAGCACCTTTGCGGCAGTCTTGGGGTCGAGCGCGGCGGTGTGCTCGTCAAGCAGCAGCAGCTTCGGACGCTTCATAGTCGCCATAAGCAGGGTCAGTGCCTGCCTCTGACCGCCGGAAAGCAGTCCGACCTTGGCTGTCAGTCTGTCCTCAAGTCCAAGCTCAAGAGTTGCAAGCTCCTCGCGGAACATTTTGCGTTCCTTACTCGTGATGCCCCACGACAATCCGCGCAGCTTGCCGCGTCGAAGGGCAAGCGCCATGTTGTCCTCAATGCTCATGTCGGCGGCGGTACCCATCATAGGGTCCTGGAACACTCGTCCCAAAAACTTCGCCCTTTTGTGCTCGGGCATATTGGTTACATCTACCGAATCAATTATTATTTTTCCGAAATCCGGCTTGAAAACGCCGGCAACCGCGTTGAGCATGGTGCTCTTTCCGGCACCGTTGCCGCCTATAACGGTCACAAAATCGCCCTCGTTAAGCGTGAGATTAAGCCCGTTAAGCGCGACCTTTTCGTTTATCGTACCGGGATTGAATGCCTTATAAACATCGATTATATCAAGCATGCTCCGCGTCCTCCTTTACAGGTCCTGCCTTTTTGGCTCTGCTGAAATAGGTCTTTTTAAGTATGGCACGCCGAGGAACACCGCAACGACCAGTGCCGACAGCAGCTTCAGAAGGTCAGGATCAAGTCCGGCACATATCACAGCCTGATAAACAATATAATATATAACGCCGCCTATTGCCACGCTGAGCAGCGTAAGCGCAAAGTTGCGGAATATTCTGCCTAACAGCGCCTGTCCTATTATAACGGCGGCAAGTCCTATAACTATAGCGCCTCTGCCCATATTTACATCTGCAAAGCCCTGATACTGAGCCAGAAAAGCGCCTGACAAGGCAACTATCCCGTTGGATATCATAAGTCCCAGCACGGTGTTGAACTTTGTGTTTATTCCCCTGTGCGCGGCTCATATTGAGGTTTGAACCGGTAGCCCTTATTGAACAGCCAAGCTCGGTGCCGAAGAACCAGTACAGCACGGCTATTATAGCGGCGACGGCTATTATAATAACAAATATTGTATTCTTATAAAAGGGCACTCCTTTTATGTAATTAAGTGAAACGAGCAGATCGTAATTTCTCGTACTTATAGCCTGGTTGGCCTTTCCGAGTATTTTAAGGTTTATTGAATATAATGAAAGCTGGGTCAGTATTCCTGCCAGTATAGCCGGTATTCCCATAACAGTATGAAATATGCCTGTTGCAAGCCCCGTAAGCATCCCGACACCCAAAGCAGCAAGCATGGCAAGCGGAACGCTGCAGCCGTTCATGATGAGCATTACGCAAACGGCGCCGCCTGTACATATCGATCCGTCGACCGTAAGATCTGCAATATCGAGTATACGGTAGGTTATATACAGGCCTATAGCCATTATTCCCCATATAAGTCCCTGTGCAACGGCACCGGGCAAACTATTTATAGTATTGATCAAAATATCCATGTGTTACCTCTGAATAATTTTTAGCCCGCACAAGCAAACCGCAGGTGTCAGACAAGTTAGTAATTATTTTACCCTATTATCATACTAAAATCAAGTATTTTTTAAATAAATCGCACCCGACGTCCAAAGGCGCCGGGTGTGACTCTATTTAATTTATATTATTTTTCGAGCAGAGAATAGCCCTCCGGAATTGTAATGCCCAATTCGTCGCAGATCTCTTTGTTGTACATCTTCTTGTAGTTTTCGTCATACTGAACGGGCATCTTTGAAATATCGGCGCCATTTGCGAGTATTTCGGCAGCCATTTCGCCGGTCTTACGGCCTATCTCATAGTAGCTTATAGAAAGCGTAGCAATGCCGCAGCCGGAACAGATGCCCGACTCACCGGCGATGACCGGAATCTTGGCAGGACGGCATATTCCGTCTATAATACCGGTCGACGCGGCGGCGGTATTATCGGTCGGAACATAGATCGCATCGCTGAAATCCTTGGCGGCAGCAGTGACCGAAGCGAGGTCGTTTGAATCGGCAAACGGGAATTCCTTGCAGGTAATTCCCTTGCCTTCAAGATATGCCTTTACGACCTTAACCTGATAGAGAGAATTGGGCTCACCGAGCAATAAAGCAGTCCTACATTTTTTAGCGTTGGGCACCAGTTCAAGCAGCATGTCAGCCTGCTTTTCAAGCGGAGCAAGGTCAGATGTGCCGGAGATGTTGCCGCCGACCGTACCGCTGAAGTTTTTAATATTCAGTGCAACACCGTATTCGGTGACCGATGTTCCGAGTATCGGAATGGTTGTAGTCGCAGACGCTGCAGCCGCAAGGGACGGCGTAGCGTTTGCCATTATAAGATCAACCTTCTTTGAAACAAAGCTGTTGACTATCGTAGAACAGGCGGTAGCATCACCCGATGCGTTTGCAACGTCAAATTTGACCTTGTCGCCAAGCCTTTCGGTAAGTGCATCCTTGAAGCCTTTGGTCGCGGCATCAAGTGCATCGTGTCTCATAAATTCGCATATACCCACGGTATAGGTGCCCTCGGATTTGGAACTGCCGCAGGCTGAAAATGCAGCAGCCATCGCAATACACATAACGGCTGCCAAAATTCTTGTTATCGTTTTTTCATAAATCTACCTCCGTAAAGGACTTTTTAATAGTATATCCTTTTATGATGAGATTATAACGCTTTAAACCGCCAAAGTCAATAGTAAATTTTAAAAAATTTTCACCCCGTCAAGGTATTAATAAACTAAAATTTAACGGTATGTCCGGCGGACGGGTTATGCCGATATGAATTATAAGCAAAATATTGCAAATTTCTATTGACAAGACGCGGCACTGCTTAAAGCCCCTGCAATCCGGCATTTTTTGATGTTTACGGTGCGGCACGGCTGCACTCTGCTTAAAATGCCTCTTTTCTTTTTTTATGATATGTGTTATAATTACTGAAGATAATATTTCGCCGGCGGCACAGAGCCGCACTATGTTCGATACCTGAACGCAATTACTAAAATCAGAAACGGGTTTCCGGTTTATTCCCAAACCTTAAAAAGAGGTCATTTTCTATGCGCGATAAATATGATGTACTTATAGTCGGCGCCGGACTTTCCGGGCTTTATGCTGCCTATAATCTTGACAGTCGGCTTTCTGCCCTCGTGGTCTGCAAAAAGGGATCTGAGGCTTTGCAACAGCAACCTTGCACAGGGCGGCGTGGCTGCCGTGCTCGACACGGTAAACGACAGCTACGAGCTGCATATCAAGGATACCATGATAGCAGGCGGATACGAAAACCGCCCAGAAGCGGTCGAGGTGCTGGTCAAAGAGGGTCCGGACGATGTGAGACGCATGATAGACCTCGGAGCCGAGTTTGACATGCACGACGGTGAGCTGCACAAGACCCTTGAGGGCGGTCACTGCCACCGCAGGATAGTCCATCACCGCGATACCACTGGCGAGGAGCTTATGCGGACGATAATAGCCGCAACAAAGGATCTTCCCAATGTGGATATAGTCGAGAACACCTCGCTTGCCTATCTTGACGAGGCAAACAACGGATATTACGCCACGCTGCTTGACGGCGACGGTCTGCATACGGTGGCTGCATCGTACGTTATAATGGCTACCGGAGGTATAGGCAGGGTATATAAATATACCACCAATTCGTCCATCGCCACGGGCGACGGAATATCGATTGCCTATTCGCTCGGTGCGAAAATCGAAAACCTGAGATATATACAGTTTCACCCCACCGGCTTTGCAGGCGACAACTGCCGTGAGCGCTTCCTCATAAGCGAGGCTGTGCGCGGCGAAGGCGCATACTTAATAAACTGCGAAAAGCAGCGCTTTATGCACAGGTATGACGAGCGCCTTGAACTGGCGCCGAGAGATGTTGTCTCAAGGGGCATAATTCTCGAATCGCGCCGCACCGGAAGCGATAAATTTTATCTTGACATCACGCACCGCGATCCTGCCTTTATAAAGGACAGGTTCCCGATGATATACGAGCGCTGCCTAAGCGAGGGTGTGGATATGACGTGCGACCCCATCCCGGTATTTCCGACACATCATTACCTTATGGGCGGCATAAACGTCGATCTTTCGAGCCGTACAAGGATAAACAGGCTGTATGCGGTAGGCGAATGTGCCCACACCGGCGTGCACGGCAGGAACAGACTTGCTTCAAACTCGCTGCTTGAGGCGCTTGTTTTCGGGCGTCGTGCCGCGGAGGATATAAACCGCAGCTTTACCGATTCGAGCGTTTGCGGAAAGCCGCCCGTGCACGATATAGACGGCGCCCCAATGCCGACCGGCACCAGAACGGCAATCAGAAGCATAATGCAGAAGTGTCACTTTGTCCTGCCCAATCCGGAGGCGGCACGCAAATACCGTCCCGAGGTCGAGGACATTGCCGCAAGGCTTACAAACCGCAAATTTATGGTGACAAACGATTATCTTGAGGCACGCAGTCTTGCGACCATCGCCTCTATAGTGCTGAAAGAGGTGTCGGAACAATGATCCAGTTTTATATAGATGATATTATAAAGACCGCTCTGCTTGAGGATATCAATTATATCGACATGGCGGCTGACAATCTGCTTGACGACAGCATGATCTCCACCGCAAGATACATCGCCAAGGCTTCGGGAACCTTATGCGGCATAGATGTTGCGCTGCGCGTTTTCGAGCTGCTCGGAGGATTTACTTTTAAAAAAGTACAAAAACGACGGCGACAGGCTCGAAAAGGGCGATATAATAGCCGAGCTTACCGGTCCGACCAAAAACCTGCTGAAGGGCGAGCGCACCTCGCTCAACCTTTTTGCAGCACATGTCAGGCATTGCTACCATGACCGCCGAGGCGGTGGAGCAGGTGAAGGGCACCGCTGCCACCGTGACCGACACGAGAAAAACGCTGCCGGGGCTTAGGGCGCTCCAGAAGTACGCCGTCACCTGCGGCGGCGGCAAAAATCACCGCTTCAACCTTTCCGACGCGGCTATGCTCAAGGACAATCACATCGATGCCTGCGGCAGCATAACAAAGGCTGTCAGCACACTTCGCAGCAAAATAGGTCACACGGTCAAGATCGAGGTTGAAACCAGGAACCTTGACGAGGTTGCCGAAGCGCTTGCAACCGGCTGTGAAATAATAATGCTCGACAATATGGACTGTGAAACCATGAAAAAGGCGGTCGAAATGACAAGCGGCAAAGCGCTGCTTGAGGCGTCGGGCAACATAACCGCCGAGACCATCCGTAAGGTCGCCGAAACCGGCGTGGACATAATATCTATAGGTGCACTCACACATTCGGTCAAAGCGTTTGATATTTCTCTGAAGATTGCAAAATAGGTGTGGTCAGTACCACATTATCTCACGGCCTATCCGGCGTATTTCGGCGTCTGTCCCGGCAGCGGCAGCTTTTTCTATTATTTTCTGCTGTCCGTCACGCGGAATACCTTCGAAGCGCGCCATCATTTCCGGGTCGCCGCCCAGCATTTTTGCAAATTCGACAGGCAAATTCATAACACCACCCCTTTTACCTTTAGTATTATCACCGTGCCGCAAAGAATACGCCGGTGCGAAAGGAATGAAAACAAATGAAGCGCAGAGCTTCGGTTATCGCGTGTCTGCTCATGATAGCGGTCACTGTGATAAACATGGCATATCTGATTAAAGATTCTTTTTTTTACAGCCTTGAAAATCTGCCGACCGGCACGTTTATAAGGGAAGATTTTGACCAGAACATCCTGTTCAGCGAAGGCTACAAGCTCAAGGTGTACCAGATCGACGAGTCGGCGCATTTCCCTGCCGGAATAAGGGTCGAGCTTTGCAACGACCACACCGGAAGGAAAAGAACGATATACTGGCAGACCGGCACTAAAGGCTCGATAGTAAACTGGCTCGAGACCGAGCCGGCTGTAACAATAAACGGAGTTTATCTGAATTACGAGACCGATTCCTACGACTGCCGCGATTTTGACGATCACATTTTTATAGACAATTACGGCAATAAGATCGTAGCTGAAGAATAACGTATTATAAAATCGGTGATTTTTGCGTATAATCATTTTATAAAGCCAAAAACGGCGCATTTTGCGCCGAAAATTTAAATCGGAGTGTGAATTTTTATGAAAAAGATCATCTGCAAACGCGAATACGATACCGACACTGCGGTGCTTATAAAGAAACGCACGGTCGGTGAGTTCGGAGATCCGGCAGGCTATGAGGAGTCGCTTTACAAAACGCCGGACGGGAAATATTTCCTTTATCAGAACGGCGGCGAGGAGTCGCCCTATAAGAAGGAAAACATCAAGGCGATGTCGGCTGCGAAGGCTGAAATTTTCGCCTCTGAGGATCGGTAATATCAGAAAATAAAACTCACCCGGCAAAGCCTTTCGGTTTTGCCGGGTGAGTTTTTGCCAACCGCAGTTTTTGGGCTTTAAAAGATAAATTTTAGTTTAGCGGTGTAAAAAGCCAAAAATCTAATTGTGCACTTGTAGGGAACGAGCCTTGAGTGTCGTTCCTTAAAAAGTCAATTGAGACCGCACGGAACGACACATAGGTCGTTCGGCTCAGTCTATCAATTAATTATAAGAACGCTATTCACCTATAAACTAAAATTTATCTTTACCTTTCAACACAGTGGGCGAAGCCTATAATTCTCCTATAATACTTAAGTTATACAAAAACAATGCGCGGAGGAAAGACATGTGCTTTCTCCGCGCGCTGCGTTTTAACATCTGTTGCTTTTTGTGATCTGCCGGTGCGCTTTAGGATCAGTAATGGAAATCGTGCGCCTCGGCAAGCATCATGTCCTTGACCTTCATGAGCCTTGTGCGGCTCGAACGGTCACTTTCCTCCAGCTTCATCGATATGAAACGTATCGTTTCGGTATATCTCGGGATCAGAACATGCTCAAGTGCGTTGACGCGGCGGCGCGTCTTTTCGATCTCGACCGACATGCGCTGGGTCGATTTTTCTATCTCGGCAAGGCGCAGCAGCTTCGGCAGCAGATCACTCATTTTTGCCACAGCCTCGTCAAGCTCGAATGAGGTCGCGGCAAAGCCGTAGGCATAAATATCGGAAGGATCGCTCGTTCTGGTCTTTATATCATAGACCGGAATGTCAACGCTCATGACGTTTTTCGAGGCCACCTCAAGGTATGCCTCCTGCTTTGGATATAAAAGCGCGGCGTCAAGCGCTTCTCCGCCCATAACCGAGCCTGCGAGCGCAAAATGGCTGTTTGCGTCGTGAAGCTCCTTTTCAACCTCCTCGCGCAGCTCCTTGTTTTTCCCTTATAAGGTCAAGGAACTGGCGCATCTGCTCGTCGCGCTTGTCCTTAAGCAGCTTGTGGCCGCGGACGGCGGTATTTAACTGCTTTTTGAGCCTTGTAAGCTCCATTCTTGTGGGATTTACATTCAGTACCGCCATGCCGGCACCTCCTTTTTTTGGTCAGCCCTTGTAGTATTTGTCAAGCATATCGTCGTCTATACGCTTGAGTTCGCTTCTCGGCAGTATCGACAGCAGTTTCCAGCCGATATCGAGGGTCTCCTCGATGGTACGGTCGGTGTTGTACCCTTGCGATACATACTCCTTTTCAAAGCGGTCGGCAAATTCGGCGTACAGCTTATCGATATCGGTGAGCGCCGCCTCGCCCAGTATCACCATAAGCTCCTTTGCATCCTTGCCGCGCGCATATGCGGCAAAAAGCTGGTTCATGGTGCTGGCATGATCCTCACGGGTCCTGCCCTTGCCGATGCCCTTGTCTTTTAGTCGCGACAGCGACGGCAGAACGTCGATAGGCGGCATGACGCCGCGGCGGTAAAGGTCACGGCTGAGTATTATCTGACCCTCGGTTATATATCCGGTAAGGTCGGGTATCGGGTGGGTCTTGTCGTCCTCAGGCATGGTCAGTATGGGTATCAGCGTTATGGAGCCGTCCTTGCCCTTCTGCCTTCCGGCTCTTTCGTACATGGTCGCAAGGTCGGTGTACATGTAACCGGGATATCCGCGGCGTCCGGGCACTTCCTTTCTTGCGGCTGAGACCTCACGCAGTGCGTCGGCATAGTTGGTTATGTCGGTCATTATGACCAGCACCTGCATGCCGAGGTCAAACGCCAGATACTCGGCTGCGGTCAGCGCCATACGGGGCGTTGCTATACGCTCGATAGCCGGGTCGTTTGCAAGGTTTACAAACATTACGGTACGGTCGATGGCACCGGTCTGGCGGAACGACTCGATAAAGTAGTTCGACTCCTCAAATGTGATGCCCATTGCGGCAAAAAAACAACGGCAAACTGCTCATTGTCACCGCGCACGGTCGCCTGACGCGCGATCTGTGCGGCAAGCTGTGCATGCGGCAGTCCCGAAGCCGAGAATATCGGCAATTTCTGTCCTCTGACGAGGGTGTTCAGTCCGTCTATCGCGGACACACCGGTCTGTATAAATTCCTGCGGATAATTTCTCGCGGCAGGATTCATAGGCGTACCGTTTATATTGAGCCTTTTTTTCGGGTATAAGCTCCGGACCGCCGTCTATCGGGCGTCCCAAGCCATCAAACACTCGCGACAGCATGTCGGGCGAGACCGACAGCTCCATCGACCTGCCTAAAAAGCGCACCTTGCTTCCGGCAAGGTTGATGCCTGCCGCCGACTCAAAAAGCTGTACCAGCGCGTTGCCGCCGTTTATTTCAAGAACCTTGCAGCGGCGCTTTTCGCCGTCGGGCAGCTCTATCTCGCCCAGCTCATCATATTTTACGTTTTCAACATCGCTGACCAGCATAAGGGGACCTGCGACCTCGCGGATCGTTCTGTATTCCTTTGGCATTTCGTTTTCCCCTTAATCCTCGTCCGGTCTTGCGTTTGCAAGCTCGGTCTCAAGGCGTCCTACTATATCGGCTGCTTCTTCGGCGACCTTGTCCTCGGCAGCATATTTCAGTCTGCCTATTTTTTTTCTCTTACCGGCATTGCGACTATCTTGTTTATGTCGGCGCCGTCCTTCAAAGCGGCAAGTGCCTTGTCGTAAAACTCCAGAATGACCGTCATCATATAGTACTGCTTGTCAAGCGACGAATATGTGTCGGTCTCGTGGAAGGCGTTCTGATGCAGGTAGTCCTCTCTTATCGAACGGGCTGCCTCCAGCTTCAGACGGTCGGGTGCGGACAGAGCGTCCATACCGACCAGCTTAACTATCTCCTCAAGCTCGGCTTCGTCCTGAAGCAGCGACATTAGTCTGCCGCGCAGCTCCATCCAGTCGTCCTTTACGTTTTCACGGAACCAGTCCGACAGCATATCGGTATAAAGCGAATAGCTGGTGAGCCAGTTTATCGCCGGGAAGTGGCGCTTGTAGGCAAGCGACGAATCCAGACCCCAGAACACCTTAACTATACGCAGCGTTGCCTGCGATACCGGCTCGGAAATATCACCGCCGGGGAGGCGACACGGCGCCAATGACCGACAAGGCGCCCTCGGTCTCATCGCCGCCGTTTACTATAACACGACCGGCTCTTTCGTAGAACTGGGCAAGACGGCTGCCGAGGTACGCAGGATATCCTTCCTCGCCGGGCATTTCCTCAAGACGTCCCGACATTTCGCGGAGCGCCTCAGCCCAGCGTGAGGTTGAGTCAGCCATCAAAGCCACGGTATATCCCATGTCGCGGAAATATTCCGCAATGGTGATGCCGGTGTAGATAGAAGCCTCACGGGCAGCGACCGGCATATCGGAGGTGTTGGCTATAAGGACGGTGCGCTCCATGAGCGAGCTGCCTGTCCTCGGATCCCGAAGCTCGGGGAATTCGTTCAAAACGTCGGTCATTTCGTTTCCGCGTTCGCCGCAGCCTATATACACTATGATGTCGGCGGCAGCCCATTTTGCGAGCTGATGCTGCACGACCGTTTTGCCCGATCCGAACGGTCCGGGAACGGCGGCGACACCGCCCTTTGCTATCGGGAAGAAGGTGTCTATAACGCGCTGACCGGTAACAAGCGGAATGTCGGGCGACAGCTTTTTCTTATACGGTCTGCCGACACGCACCGGCCACCTCTGCATGAGGGATACCGGCATATCGCCCTTTTCGGTCCTTACGGTGCAGACGGTGTCCTCCAAAGAGAAGTCGCCTTCCTTTATGTCGGCAACTACGCCGTCGGCACCTTTTGGCGCCATTATTTTATGCTTTACTATATGTGTTTCATCGACCGTACCGAGGGTGTCGCCGAATTTTACGGTATCACCCACCGCCACAGCCGGTGTGAAGTGCCATTTTTTCTCGCGGTCGAGCTTTGGTACGTCGACTCCGCGCTCAAGGTTGGTGCCCGATACCTCCATGATCCTTTCGAGCGGTCTTTGTATACCGTCGAATATTGATCCTATAAGTCCCGGTCCCAATTCGACCGACAGCGGCATGCCGGTGCTTTCGACCTTTTCGCCGGGGCCGAGACCCGAGGTCTCCTCGTATACCTGTATGGAGGCTCTGTCTCCGTGCATTTCGATTATTTCGCCTATTAGCTTCTGTTCGCTGACGCGCACCACGTCGAACATGTTGGCGTCGCGCATGCCCTCGGCTATTACCAGAGGTCCTGCGACCTTGACGATCGTTCCGCTTGCCATTTTTATGATCAACCCCTTATTATCCGAAAATAATATCCGAACCGACCGCTTTTTTCGACCGATTCCTTAAGGCGTTCGACACCTATACCGTTGTTTGCCCTGATGCCGGGTATGGGTATTATCGCCGGTGAAAATTCGCCGTCAAAGGCGGATATCTCTTTTCTCAGCAGCGCGGCAAATTCCTCGGTAATGAACAGCACCCCGTAATTTCCGCTGCCGGTTATTTTTTTAAAGCTATCGTGCGCCGACTGCTGGTCGGTGCAGGGAAAAACATCAAGTCCCACCGCGCCGAAGCCCTTTATACTGTCAATATCGCCGAGCACTGCTATTCTAATCATAAAGCTCTCTCAGCCTTTCTCTTATCACGTCAGGATCGGTGCCGGTCCTGATGCCGGTCGCGACCATTGATACCGCCCTTATGACGGCAAGACGCGCTATTATATAGCCTATTATGACCTCCGGACCTATGGTCACGGTCTTGGCTACCTTTGCCGCCTCCATGAGCCGGTCGTCGGCATATTTTTCAAAGCGCGAGGGCGACTCCTTATATAGCATTTTACCGCCGCCTCACCGCCAAGCTCCGACCTGCCAAGCCACGAAAGCACAGCCGCCTCGCCCGACTCTGCGGCATCGATAAGACCCTTTGTGCCGTCGTCCTCATATATGGTTTTTTCCAAGAACGACCTGTCCTTGCCCATTTTCGCGGCACGCAGCGCCGTTTTCACATTTTCGAAAAACACCTTGCAGGCGATGTAACTGTGTACCAGGTCGACCGACCGCGACATTTCCATAGACGCCTTCATGCGGCTTTTATCAAGTATTCCGTCAAAAAGCTGCGCGTCAGCCGTTTCGGCAAGGGTCAGATACGCCGCTTTTGCATCGTCAGCCATGTATTCCGGAAGATCGGAAAACCTTTTCTGCTCGACCGCCTTTAGTATGGTATCGGTATCGGTGACTGTGGGACCGAGCATAAGATGCCGGTACTCTCTTCCCGACAATATGCCCTTCACAGCCGTTTTCAGATTGTGATAATCGTTATCGAGCATGAGCGGATAAAAGACCGTGATATCGGCAGCCGTTGTCTTGGCATATTCCCAGACTGCGGCGGTCTCATCCTTTATAAGGCGGTCAACATCGGCACCGTCGCCCTTATCGCCCGAGCCGAAGCCCTTGTCACGCAGTGCCGCGGCAAGCTCACCTTGCGACCTTAGCGCCGCAAACTGGTCGATATCCTCGCGTCTTAGCATTGACGCTTCCTTCGCCCTTACGTTACCGACCGAAAATCCCCATGATCGGGACATGTCCTTTGTCACCTCACCTGAATATACTTGCCGAAGCTATCCTAAAAGCTCACGGCTTATGAAATCCTCAAGCTGCTCACGGCGGTCGGCTATCAGCGCGTCAAAACCGCAGTTGTATTCGATGTCACCGTATTTGAGGATAAAACCTCCGCTTATGGTATCATCACATTTTTCGCTTAAGGTTATATTTTTTGTTCGAAAGCAGCTCACAAAAGCTCTGCGGCAGCCGCGCTTTATCGCGGCTGTTAAGCAAAACGGTGCCTTCACCGCCCGTTGCCGCAGCGGTCAGAAGACGCTCTAATACGCCAAAATACCGGTCACACGGCAGCTCGGTCAGATGCTTTTTCAGTGCGTTCACGGTCTTTTCGATCTCGTCGCGCCGGCAGCTTAAAACGGCGCTGCGGACGGAAAGCGCCGCAGCCGATCGGGCGTTTTCGAGCACCCTCTCCGCCTTTTTTATCGGCGTCGGCACAAAGCTTCGCTTCCTTTTCACCGGCAGCTTTTTTTTGCGGCATCGGTCATAGCCGACGCCTTCGCATTTGCCTCGTCGGCAATGCTTTTCGCCTCTGCCTTTGCGTTATCGAGTATCTGACCGGTAAGCTTTTCACTTGCAGTCATTTTGATTCATTCCTTAACTTTAAAGGTTGATGTTGCCTATAGCAAGCACCGAAAGCAGCGATACTAAGAAGGCAAGAAGTGCGTATATCTCAACCAGCGTGGTCGAGACCATAGCCTTTGAAAACTCCGAAGCCTTCTTTGCCGAAAGGGTGATACCGGCTATTGCGGCTCTGCCCTGAGCTATTGCCGAGATAAGTCCGCCCACACCTATAGGAAGCGCGGCTACGAGGTAGAGCAGTCCCTGCACGGTCGAGACCGATGCGGCATCTCCGCCCAGAACGCCGACATTCAGAAGTATCATGAAGGCGACTATAAAGCCGTAAAGACCCTGCGTGCCGGGGAGAAGCTCCAGAACGAGCATTTTACCGAACATCGAGCTGTCCTCAGCCAAGGCACCCATGCCGACCTCGGTCGCACCGCCGACGCCCTTGATTGAACCTATACCTGCTAAAGTAACTGCGATCGCTGCGCCGATAAGCGCCAAAACTACACCCTGTGTCATTGTTTGTTATCCTCCTTGAATCTTGTATATTTACCGTTGTGGGCGAAGGGCATGAATTTGTGTCCGCCGCCCTCGTAAACTTTTTGAAAACAGCTCAACATACTGGAGCCTTAATGTGTGGACATAGGAGCCGAGCGCATTGAGCGCGAAGCTGAGCAGATGTCCTGCCGTGAATATGATGATTAGCGTTATCACGCCGAAAACGCCCTTTGCCGAACATGGAGCCCAAAAGGTTGAACACCTGACCCATGGCGGCAGTGGTAAGTCCCAGTGCCATAAGGCGCGAGAAGGACATCAGGTCGCCCATGTATCCGGTCACGTCGTAAAGACCGCCGAGCCCCGTTATAAGTCCTGCAGGACCTTTGAGCCTTACGCCGTTTCCGACCACCATAAGGGCACCGAATATCGCCGTCACACCGCCGATCGTTTTGAGCACCGGCACCGAAAGACCGAAGCCCACAGCCAAAACAGCAAGTCCCGAAAGTATCACGAGCCAGCTGCCCGTTTCAAATATAGCCTCGGCTACCCTGCCATGACGGATCGTGTTTATAAGCTTTACCGTAAGACCCGACATTATCATCACAAGTCCCAAAGCAAGGCTCAAAACAAACAGCGCCGTCGCGTTTGCCATGGGGTCAAACGGCCATTTCGGCAGCTCCTTGCCGAAATAGGTCCTTGACACGACCCATATGATATCCCCGAAAAAGCTGCCGAACAAAGCGCCCCACAGCATGGTCGATATACCGCAGTACATAAACAGCCGCATGGTCATTTCCATCGGCTTTTCCGGATGGCATTTCTTTATTATGAACAGTGTGCCGAGGAAAAGCAGCAGACCGTAGCCTGCATCGGACAGCATCATGCCGAAGAAAAGATAGTAGAAAAAGCTCATTATCGGCGTCGGGTCGATATCGTCCTTGCCGGGCATAGAGTAAAGCTCGGTCAGCGACGCCGCCGGAGCGGTGAATTTATTGTTTTTGAGTGCCACCGGCGCCTTGTCTGGATCGGCTTCCTCGATTACCACCGCTGCGGTATAGTTGTTCTCTATATCGGATTTTAAGCAGTCAGCGCTTTCTTCGGGTATATACCCCTTTATTATAAAGGTGTTCTTTGAGTGATCGAACGAACCTATGGCGCGGTATTTCTCAGCCCTCGCAGTGAAATAATCGGCGACCGACTGCATGTCCTCAATGCTTCCGGCAAGCTTTTTCAAGCCCGGCTTTGAGGTCACAGTCACGCTGATCAAGCGCCGACAGTCTTTCTTCGACCTCACGCAGCTTCTGCGACGGAACCTTCGAGGTCGCCTGCGGAGGCCGCTGGAATTTAAGCGTCCTCAAAGCGCTTCCCATTTCGCTTTTATCCGATTTCGGACACAAAAAGGAAAATGCAGGTCTGATTTTCGCTGCGGCTCACCGTTTCGACATAAAAGTCAACATCCGGCGCTGCCGCCGCCACGGTCTCATACAGCTGTTTTTCGTCGAGACGCCTGTAACGAGCCTATAAACGCAGAGGTCGAAGCCGTGCCCTGGAACTGCTCCGAGACATCAAGCTCCTGCCACGGCAGCAGGGATGATACCCTTGCCTTCAGCCGGACTTTTTCGGCTGCGTTTGAGTTTATTTCCTGCGATGCATTCAATGCGTCGTGGCAAAGCGACATTATGTCTGCACTGCGTTGGGTGATGTCGCGGTACTGCTCATCGGTTATTATTCTTCTGCCCGAGAACGACTCAAGCAGACCTTTTTTCTTTTTTTACAGTAAGGCTCCAGCACCTTTATAGCCTGATCGGCAGCCTCAGCGCTGCGAAGAAAGCTGCGTGCCGCCGATTCGGTATCGGGTCTTACAAATCCGTTTTCGGGGTCCTCCTCCTTAGAACGGCTTATATCGACGACGCCGAGCCGCTGCAGATGCTCAAGCAGCGGTTTGCGTTCACGCCTCAGCGCAAACACGGTGACGTTCATCATTTTTACCTTTGCCAAGAAATATCACCTCATTTCTGCGGTAATTATAAATTTTAAAACCGGTATTTTAAATCAGGAAATCAATATTTTAACGGCGGCTGCCACTACGGCTTCACGCTTACCTTCGGCGTCACTCTTCAGCTTCGAGCAGATGCCTTCCGCCTCGTTCTTTGCCTTTAAAATATATTCTGCCGCTTTATTTGCCGCCTTTTTTAAGGCGTCAGCCTCATATGCCGCGGCTCTGCTCACCGCCTCTTTATCGAGCGCGTTGCATTCGTCCGCCGCCTTTGCGGCTCTTTTCTTTTTTCTTTTGCGTCCGCCTTTGCAGCCGCTATTATATCGGCTGCCTCAGCCTCGGCTTTTCTTATAAGTTCGACCGTTTCAAGTGCCATGAGGGGAGCCTCCTTTTTGCTTCTACTGTTAATATTATACTATCGGTGCCGTTTTATCAAGATGTTTTTTAATGTTTTTGCCCGACCTTCGAAAACTTAAAAAAACAGCGCTGTTTTCATGATACTACCCGAATGACCATTCTTATTCAATAGACAAAAACCGTACTTTGTCTGAAATTTAGTCGCAAGTAGCCGTTTGTAATAAAAGACTATTGCTTTTTGGCGATAAAAGCGTAAAATAAACAGTAATGGCTCATAGTATTTATATGTAATTGTTGATAGGCTGAAGAAAGGGGCGCCGGTATGTTCACTACCGTTTCAGGAATGAAGATCTATTATACCGAGCAGGGCAGCGGCGTGCCGGTTCTGCTGCTGCACGGCTGGGGCGCCTCGTCGGAGTCGTGGAGGGGCGTTATGTCCGTGCTTTCGGATAAGTGCCGCCTTGTAGCGCCCGATCTGCCCGGCTGCGGACAGTCGGATCTGCCGGAAAAACCGCTCTGCATCAATGATTATCTCGCATTTGTTTTGGATTTCTGCGCCGCGGTGGGGCTTGAAAATCCGATACTTATAGGTCACTCGCACGGCTGCAGGATAATAATGAAGCTGTGCGGCACCGGTCTTATGAGTCCGCCTAAGATAGTCATGATAGACGGTGCGGGATTAAAGCCGCGTTTCAGCCTTAAAAAACAGATGAAAATATGCTTTTTCAAGGCTGTGAAAAGGGTGCTCACCCTGCCGGGATTGAAAGGCAGGACCGAAGGGCTGCTAAAGAAGGCGCGCTCGTATTTCGGCTCCGCCGACTACACTTCGGCTCCCGAGGTCATGCGGCAGACCATGGTAAGGCTTGTCAACGACGATATGACGCCGTATGTTGACGGGATAAAGGCGCCGACACTGCTTATCTGGGGCGACTGCGACACCGCAACGCCGCTTTATATGGCTGAAAAACTTGAAAAGCTGATACCCGATTGCGGACTTTGCGTTATAAAGGGCGCCGGTCACTGGTCGTTTGTCGAACGTCCGGGCGAGGTGCTGCCGATACTTAAAAATTTCATCCCGTAACCAAAAATAAGGTGATACTTTTTATGCAGGATACCGTAATGATAACGGCAGCTGCGGCAGTCGCTGCGCTGTCCTCACTGCCGATAATCACAAAGGCAGTTTCAGATGCTCCAGCAAAATTCTATTTTGCAGTAAGATATTTAAGGTGGTACAAGGGTGCCTTCGGCGTGAAAACGGCGGCAAGGCTTATAATAGCCCTGCTCTCGGCGGCAGCGGTGCTGCTCTGCACCGGCAAAGCGGCAACAGCCGCCCTGTCGGCGGTGATGCTGCTGCTCTGTTTTTTCGCGGTATATTCCCTGCGGCTCGATCGCCGCTCGGTAAAGCCGCTTGTCGTCACCGCCCGTGTAAAGCGCATGTATGCGGCGGCAGGGGTGCTGTTTGCCGCCCTCTTTGCCGTGTCGGTTCTGACCGGCGGCAGCTGCAAAAAAAAATATTTGCGGCGGCAGCGGTCTTTTGGCGCTCTGCCCCGGACTTACAACGCTTTTTGTGCTGTTTATAATGAAGCCGGTCGAAAAGCGATATCGAACCACTACATCCGTGACGCAAAGAGGATACTCGCCTCGCAAAAGGGGCTGCGTATCATAGGCGTTACCGGCAGCTATGGCAAGACCAGTACAAAATTTATTCTGGGCAGGATACTGTCCGAAAAATACAACACCCTCATAACGCCCGAAAATTACAACACTCCGATGGGCATTGTCATAACGGTCAGGAAATTTCGCGTCCGCAGACCGAGGTGTTCGTATGCGAAATGGGAGCTAAGCGCAAAGGCGACATTGCGGCTGACTGCGACATCGCCGAGCCGTCGATGGGCATTATAACCTCGGTAGGTCCCCAGCATCTTGACACCTTCGGCAGCATCGAAACGGTCGCCGATACGAAATTCGAGCTTGCAGACCGCGTTGAGAAAAACGGCGGCGTCACCGTGCTTTACGGCGACAACGATATTATCGCGAAAAAGGAAGGACAAATACAATTCCTTTACCTACGGCGCGGGCGACTGCGACTGCAAAGCCACTAATATTTCCTATTCTCCCGAGGGGCTGTCGCTTACCGTGACCTGCGGCGACACAAAAATAGACCTGCGCTCAAGGCTTCTCGGTTACAACAACGCAATGAACATAACCGGCGCCGTGGCTGTGGCTTTAAAATGGGCGTGCCGCCCGAGCAGATAGCTTATGCCGTATCGACATTGAAGCCGGTCGAGCACCGGCTGGAAATGAAACCGTATATCGGCGGATCGACGCTGATAGACGACGCCTACAATTCGAACCCGGAAGGGGTGCCTGTCGGCGCTTGAGGTGCTTGCCGGATTTGAAGACTTCAAAAAAATACTTGTCACCCCGGGTCTTGTAGAGCTGGGCGAGAAAGAGTATGAATGTAACAGAAAGCTCGGTGAGGCTGCCGCTGCGTCAGCCGACATAATAATACTTGTAGGCGAAAAGCGGTCGCTGCCGATAGCCGAGGGCGTGCTGTCGTCGGGGTTTCCCGAGGACGCACTGCACACGGTGCCGTCATTTGCGGCGGCAAGGGAGCTGTTCTCACCGCTTTGCGATAAGAACACGGTCATAATGTTTGAAAACGACCTTCCCGACAACTATCTTTACTGATAAAACCAGCCGTACACCGGCGGAAAGCGAGTAAATTTTTATGAAAACAAACGTTGCAGTAGTATTCGGCGGACGCTCGGTCGAGCATGAGATCGCCATAATATCGGCAGTCCAGGCAATGGCAAGCATGGACCGCGAAAAGTACGAAATCTACCCGGTTTATATGAACAAAAACGGGGTTTTTACTCCGGTGAGGCGCTTTTTGACATCGACACCTTCCGTCACGCCGAAAAAATAACCGCGCTTTGCGACCGTGTGGCGCTTGTGGCAGGCGACGGCGACGGCAGAGCAAAGATAGAGTATCTCAAAGGCGGACTTTTCCGTAAAAAAGCGGTGAGCATAGATGTCTGCTTCCCCATTGTCCACGGTACGAACTGTGAGGACGGCTCGGTCGAGGGCTTTTTCGAGACGATAGGTGTGCCGTATGTCGGCTGCGACGTCATGTCGTCGGCAATAGGCATGGACAAGGCGCTTTTCAAGAACGTTCTGCATGACTGCGGTCTGCCGGTGCTGCCTGCCGTAGTGTTCGGCGCAAGGTATTTTTTTCGGCTGAACGCGATAAAGCGCTCGAAAAAATCAAGGAAAAGATCGGTTTTCCGGCGATAGTAAAGCCGGCAAATTTAGGGTCAAGCGTCGGCATATCTAAGGTCGGCGATGAAAACGAGCTTATTGCGGCTCTGAACCTTGCATTTTCGTTTTCCGACCGCGTGCTTGTCGAGCACGCGATAGATTCCTTTGCGCGAGATAAACTGCTCGGTTCTCGGCGACAGAAACGATTGCGAAGCTTCGGCGCTTGAGGAGCCGGTCATGCACGACAAGATACTGTCGTATGACGACAAGTACCGCACCAATGCAAAGAGCGGCGGCTCGAAGGGCATGGCGTCGCTCAGCCGCAAGCTGCCTGCCGATCTGCCGGAGGAAAAGGCGGAGGAAATAAAGAAAATAGCGGTCGAGACCTTCCGCTGCATAGGCGCCGCAGGCGTTGTAAGGATAGATTTCCTCATGGATACGGCGGATAACGACAAGGTATATGTAAACGAGATAAACACCATCCCCGGTTCGCTGGCGTTTTACCTGTGGGAGGCTGCCGGCGTAAAATATCCCGAGCTTATCGACCGCATGATAGCGCTTGCCTTCAAGCGTCAGCGTGAGCGCGAAAATCTCATGTTTACGCTCGATACCAATATACTTAACGAAAGCAGCTTCGGAGCCAAAGGCTCCAAGGGCAAGCTCGGATGATGAGCCTCTTTGATAAAATACTGCCAAAGGGGCGACCCTGCGCTGCCCTCCGTAAGGCAGAAGGGCGTACTGCTCGGCGGCGTGTTCGGCATTGTATGCAATCTTGTTTTATTTGCAATAAAGCTTGCCGCCGGTATGCTGTCAGGCTCTTTGTCTATAACGGCGGACGCCTTCAACAACCTGTCGGACAGCGGCTCGTCGGTGGTCACTATGCTGGGCGTGAAAATAGCCTCCAAGCCTGCCGACAGCGAGCACCCGTTCGGTCACGGCAGAATGGAATACATGTCGGCGTCCTTTGTGTCGGCGCTTATAATCGTTGTTGCACTCAGGCTGTTCGGGGAATCGGTCGGGAAGTTTAAAAACCCGGAAACGCCGGAGGGCGGCGCGCTCATATTTGCAATCTTAGCGGTGTCTATAGCCGTAAAGCTCGTAATGGCTGCCGTCATGCGAAAAATGGGCAAAAGGTTTAATTCCGAGGCGCTGCTCGCCACGTCGTCCGACTCGCTGGGCGACTGTGTCACTACCGGAGCGGTGCTGCTTGTGTCGGTCGTCTGCTTTATTTTCGGCGATGGCAGCGTCACAAAGTATCTTGACCCGATAGCCGGTATTTTGGTGTCGGTGTTCATCCTTATATCGGGTCTCAAAAGCCTTAAGGAGACGCTTGACCCCCTTATCGGCATGGCGCCCGACCCGGAAATGATAAAGAAAATAGAAAAAATAGTTTTAGAGCACCACGGAATCATAGGTATGCACGACATGATAGTGCACAATTACGGACCGGGCAGAAGCTTTGTATCGCTTCATGCCGAGGTGCCTGCCAACGAAAATTTCCTTGACTGTCATGAGGATATAGACCACCTTGAGCGCGAGATTGCCGAAAAGGTCGGTGTTTCTGCGGTCATACATATGGACCCGATCGTTACCGACGACGAAACGGTAAACAGCGTTCGGGCGGAGTTGAAAAGCCGCATAGCAGAGCTTGTACCGGGCATGACCATGCACGATTTCAGGATGATAAAGGGAGAAAAGCAGAGCAATCTGATATTTGACGTTGTGGTGCCGTCGGGGTGCAAACTGTCGGGCGACCAGATAAGGTCGGCGATCGGCGCTCTGGCGCGTGACATTGACAAAACCTATTGCTGCGTTATCACCCTTGACGAGGATTATTCCGGCGGACAGATTTAATTAAATGCACAAAAAAGCTATATAAAGACCGCGGTGAAGATACAGTATCCTTGCCGCGGTCTTAGTGCATCCGCGCGGATAAATTTTAGTTTATAGGTGTACAAAAACAAATGGCTAATTGAATTTTTGTAGGAACGAGCCTCGAGTGTCGTTCCGCGCGGTTTCATTAGGTTTTAAGGAACGACACTCGAGGCTCGTTCTTACGTCTATCAATTAATTATACGAATACCATTCACCTATAAACTGAAATTTACCGGTATAAATAAAACCGGCTTACGACGCATCCCGGACAAATGCCTGTGCACTTGACAGCGGCGTCACTTGTGGGGTATACTTTATCTGATAATTTTTACCGCTTATAGCGCCGCCGCAAAAGAGAAAAATAAATAAAAACCTGTTGGGAGCGACGGATCATGGATACTGTAAGCGCGTGGAACACATTTGTTTTGTCCGGCAGCGTTGCCGATTATCTGAAATATAAACTCGAAACACGGGACTCTGACAAAAGGGAGCTGACACATCTTGAAATTTTCGACCGACGGACTGGTGATACGGACTGTAAACGTCGGTGAAAGCGACCGCGCGGTGACCGTACTGACCCGCGACCGCGGACTGATGAGCGCCTTTGCCACGGGAGCCAGAAAACAGAACAGCAAAAACGGAGCGGCAACCTCGCTGCTGACATATTCCGATTTTACCGTTTCAAAAACCAAGGACACCTGCCGCATAACCGATTCCAGCTGTGGACACCTGTGTCCGCCCTATGACCAGCGAAACGCTTGGTGCTCAATTCGCTTTATTATCTGTCGTCAAAAGCGGCGTGTTTTCTAAGGTGTGACCGAGCTGGGCTTATGTCGGTCGCGGGCTTTATGCCCGAGCTTAGCTGTTGCAGACACTGCGGCAAAGAGTCGGCTGACAAGTTTTATCTTGATACCGTCGGCGGTGAAATCGTCTGTAAGGATTGCTGCCGGAAGGTGCCGGGCTTATAGAGCTTGACCGCACCACGCTTGCCGCGGCAAGACACATTATTTATTCTCCTCTCGACAGGCTTTATTCGTTTTCACTGCCTGAAAACGCCGCAAATTATTTAAGCCGCGTCACCGAGCAATACCTTTTGTCGCAGACCGCGCACAGGTTCAAAACGCTTGATTTTTTTCACGGAATATCATCCCCTTCATAAAAGGAAAAGGTTTTAAAAAAATGGAACAAAATATTATTCATTCAAATGTATTGGAGCTTGACAAGGTGCTGTCCCGTCTTGCGTCGCGCGCTGCGCTTGACGATGCAAAGGCGGCGGCATTGGCGCTTGTCCCCTCAACCGATGAGGCGACCGTAAACGCACTGCTTGCCGAGACCGACGACGCATACAAACTGATGGCCGGCTTCGGCTCGCCGTCGTGTGGCAGCGCCTCCGATGTTTCGGGAGCGCTGCGCCGTGCCGAGGCAGGCGCCGCTCTTTCGTGTGCCGAGCTTTTAAGATCGCCGAGGTGCTGAGCGTTGTGCGTTCGCTCAAGGAGTGGCACTCACACTGTGAAAATTCATCGTCGCCAAGCATCGACGGATATTTTGCGGCACTTGTCACCAACCGATATTTTGAGGACCGCATAGGTGCTGCTATAGTGTCGGAGGACGAGCTTAGCGACAACGCGTCGCCGGCACTGCACGACATTCGCCGGAAAAATACATTCGTCGGAATTAAACGTCCGCGACCGGCTTGAAAAAATGGTACGGTCATCCTCCATGTCAAAATATCTTAGGGACGCGATAATCACTCAGCGCGACGGCAGGTACTGCATTCCGGTAAGGGCGGAATACCGTTCCGATCATCGTCCGGCGCCACACTTTTTATAGAGCCGATGGCGATAGTTGAAATAAACAACGCCATAAGGGAGCTGCTTTCCAAAGAAAGCGAGGAGATCGAGCGCATACTGCTCGATCTGTCGGGCGAGGCGGCAGGATTTGCCGAAAACATCAGGACGTCCTACTCGGCGCTCGTGTCGCTGTCTCTCATTTTTGCAAAGGCGTCACTGGCGTTCGATATGCAGGCAAGCAGACCGCAGATAAATACAGACGGCTTGATATACCTCAAAAACGCGCGTCATCCGCTGCTCGACCGCAAAAGGCGGTGCCGGTAACCATACCTTTGGGCGGCGATTACGATACCCTTATCATAACCGGTCCCAACACCGGCGGTAAGACCGTTACAATAAAGACGGTCGGACTGCTGACCCTCATGACCATGTGCGGACTGATGATTCCGGTGTCCGACGGCAGCTTTGTCTCGGTCTTTGACAACATACTTGCCGACATCGGCGACGAGCAGAGCATAGAGCAGTCGCTCTCTACCTTTTCGGCACACATGAAAAGGATAGTGACAATTTTGTCGGCGGCAGACACCCGGTCGCTTGTGCTGATAGATGAGCTTGGCGCCGGCACGGACCCGGTCGAGGGCGCGGCACTTGCAACGGCGATACTCGAAGAGCTGCGCCAAAAAGGCGCAAAGATAGCCGCGACCACGCACTACGCCGAGCTCAAGACCTACGCGCTTGAAACGCCGGGAGTCTGCAATGCAAGCTGCGAATTTGACGTAGCGACTCTTATGCCAACCTACAGGCTTATAATCGGTATGCCTGGCAGATCAAACGCCTTCGCAATATCGCAAAGGCTGGGGCTTGATGCCCACATAATCGACCGCGCAAAGGCACTTGTCGACGATGAGGACGCACGGTTCGAACACATCGTTGCCAAGTTGGAGGACAAGGTAAGGTCTGCCGAAAGCGACCGCGCCGAGGCAGACCGGCTGCGGTCACAGCTGATACAGGAAAAGGCGGAGCTTGACCGCCGTCTGCATGAGGCGGACATGCTGCGTGAAAAGGCTGCCGAAAAGGCACGGGAACAGGCGTCGGCACTTGTTGACAAAGCAAGGAACGAGGCGGAAAAGCTGCTTGCCGAAATGGAGTCGTTAAAACGCAGCGAAACCGATGCGAACGAGCGCATACGCAAGGCGCGCGCGGCGTTTAAAAGCGGTGTCGGCAGGATGCAGGACGCAGCCGATCCGGTAAATGACGACGGAAACGGCGGATATGTTCTGCCCCGCAGCCTCAAAAAGGGCGACAGAGTTGAGCTTATCGATATAAGAAAGCAAGCCGAGGTGCTCGAGGATCAGACAGACGACGAGGTGCTCATCCTTGCAGGCATAATAAAAACAAAGGGTGCCGGCATCAAGGCTGCGCCTTATCGATAAATCGAAAGGTACGCCTGCCAAAACGCGCACCATGAGGCGCTCCGCAGTGCCGGAGAAAACGGTGCGGACGGCAAAGTCCGAGATCGACATACGCGGACTGACCGGCGACGAGGCGGCGCTTGAGCTTGACCGGTTTATAGACAATTCGGTTATGGCAGGGCTCAGCACCGTGTGGATAATACACGGCAAGGGAACCCGGCGCGCTCAAAAAGCGGTCAGGGATTACCTCAAATCAAACAAAAGCGTTGTGTCATTCAGACCCGGCGTATACGGCGAAGGCGAGGACGGCGTGACGGTAGCGGAACTGGCTTAATATAGGGTATCAGAATTTTCGGTTACAGTCATAATATTACAATCTCAAAAAGTCGGCGAAGGAATATTTCTTCGCCGTTTTTTCGACCCCTTAACCGGTTCACGGTACCGCCGGACAAAAACCGCAGCACGGCATGTGCAGGTCACACAACCGCAATAAATTTTAGTTTATAGGTGAATGGTATTCGTATAATTAATTGATAGACTGAGCCGAACGACCTATGTGTCGTTCCGCGCGGTCTCAATTGACTTTTTAAGGAACGACACATAGGTCGTTCCCTACAAAAATTCAATTAGCCATTTGTTTTTTGTACACCTATAAACTAAAATTTATTTTTCAAATATCCTGCGGTGATTTGAAAGGGCGGACGCCGCATTTCTTATATCGTTTGTTGTTGCAATAGACAGATTTGTGTGGTAAAATCTGTTTGTACCTTTCAAAAATCAATGCAAAAGGGCGGCAGGGGAACCATGCGGTGTCCTTTCTCCCGTCAGCTTTATACTTTAAACAGATAAGGATGGACTCTTTATGGTCAAATACAAACTGCTGCCGGGCGGCGCTTTGGACTATGCCGATTTTGACGGCACAAAAATTACCTTCCGCCATGACGGCTACCGCGGATTTCAGTTTCTGATCTACTCTCACGAACGCGAATTTGCCGTGCGCCTTTGCGACGATCTGACCGGCGAATATTGCGGATTGAGCTTTTCGCTTGATTATTCCGTAACCGACGACGCTCTTGCCGTTTGCTGCCGTGTCAAAAACACAACCGACAGCGATTTTTCCGCCGACAGGCTGGGTGTGCGGCTCGGCACAGACTGCTATATGGAAAATATCCGGACTGGAACGACCGCTTTTTCCCCCACCCTGCTCCGCTGCGAAAAACGCATTTCTGGGGATACTTCATGTCGCCGGACGGCAAGGTGCTGGGAATTTGCAGCCCCGACCCCGTCGCCTCTTGGAGCCTTGACTATAACCGCGCAGTGTACGGCAAGGAAAATCACGTCGGTCACAGGATATATTCGGCGGTGGTCGATCTTCTGAACAAATCACCTCAGCCGGCACGTCACCCAGAGGGGCTTTGTGTTCTTCACGCAGGCGAAGAAAAGAAGGTCACATTTTTCATAAAACTGCTGGGAAGCACAAACGAAGTGGCTGATTTTACAAAGCGGTACACCTCCGCTCCGTTTGTAGAACTAAAGCATTATACCGTTGAAATCGGGCAAAAGGCTGAGGTTCTGTCAGACGGCGAAATAAAAATAACGGCACCCGACGGCAGTACCCTGCAAAACGGCTGCACCGTAAGCCGGGCAGGACTTTACAAGGTCGAGGCGACTAAAAACGGAAAGTGCAGCGAAGCTTCACTTTATGTAAGGCGCCCGTATTCATTCTACCTTGAAAAGGCGGCTGCCGCGGCACTCGAAGCGCCGCAGAAAGCGAGCACGCATGCCGAATCGTGGTACGGCTTTTTCTCGGCATTTTTATGGCTCAGGTATCATCCCGACGAGCAGTACAAAAAGCGGCTTCTAAAAGAGTTTGACCGTGTTTTTTCTCTTATGTATGAGGGCGACGGCTGTACGCCCGTGCCTGAAACATTTCCCGGAAGAATACAGAATCATTCATCAATGGTAAGCCTTCTGTGTGACGCTTATGAAGCGACCGGTGACACCGGATACCTTATAAAAGCGGGCAAAATAGCAAAAATACTTCTTGACAGCCAGTCGCCGGATGGCGCCTACAGGCTGCACGGCAGGGTTCACTACACCTGCGTTATATACCTTGCAAAGTCCATGCTTGAGCTTTACGATGCCGAAAAGGATATATTCCCCGATGCCGCTGCTCTGCATTTTGACTCCGCACGCCGTGCCGTGGCAAATCTCGCGCTTTTTGAAGGATAACATCAGCACCGAGGGCGAGCAGACCTTTGAGGACGGCATGATATCCTGCGAGGTGCTGCAGCTTGGGTTTTATGCGCTGCACGACGACAGTGTACGCGAGGAATATACAAAAACAACCGAGGAGATCTTCCTCAAGCACCGCTGTCTTGAGCAGTCGGTGGTGCCCGACGCACGCATGCGCGGCGCGACACTGCGCTTCTGGGAGACCATGTACGACGTGCTGATTAACAAAAACATGCTCAACAGTCCGCACGGCTGGTCGTCATGGAAAACATATGCTACATATTACCTTTATCTCTTGACCGGCAAATATGAGTATCTTACCGACACCATGGATACTTTGGGCGCCTGTCTGCAATGCGTTGACCTTGATACCGGCAGGCTGCGCTGGGCATTTGCCGTTGACCCGTCGGTAGACTGTGAACAGTTCGTGCCGTGCAGGTACGGCGGAAAGCTCGAAAGGGCGCATATCAGCGAGCAGTATATAGACATGGTCAGCTACTGGTGGGTGCCTGACGGCGATACCGTCGTGCGCGGATATGCCATGCCCGACACAGGTCTTGTTGACGGACCGTTTAAAGGCGGCAGCTGCGACAATGACGTGCATGAGCATTTCAAGTGCCTTGCCGAAGTGGCGCTCTACAACGCCTTTGCTCATGAGCTGCCCGAGGGCTTTTCGCTTTTCGGCTGCACCGCAAAGTACGACGGCGGCGTTTATGATTTTGAGACCGATGCGTCTTTTCTATACATTTATTCCCTTTGTGACCGTCATGTCACAGTATGCGGCAAAAGTCACACAATACATAAAGGGCTTAACAAAATAACGGTGAAATAATTTCCGGCTGCCGCAAAGCTTATTAAAAATGCGGCAGCCGTTTGTTTTAAAATATATTTTTTGGCGCGACCTACGGGTCTTAATTACGACTATATAGGTGAAGGGGCAAAAGGAGGGCTGTTTTGTGGAAGACAAGGAGATAGTGGAGCTGTACCGGCAGCGCAGCGAAACTGCCATATCCGAAACAGCCGCCAAATACGGGCGATATCTCGTCACGGTATCATACGGCATAACGGGAAACGTTTCCGACGCCGAGGAATGTGTGAACGACGCTTATCACGGCGCATGGAACGCGATACCGCCTGCAAGTCCCGATAATTTAAAAGCCTTTCTTATGAAGCTGGTCCGCAGGATATCGGTCGATCTTTTAAGGAAACGCACCGCCAAAAGCGCGGCGGAGGCGAGCTGCCCCTCATTCTTGACGAGCTTGAAAATTGTCTGCCGGACAACAAAAACACCCCGAAGCCGAGCTTGAAAGGGCTGAGACAGTAAAAAGCTCATCGAAGGCTTTCTTGATTCGCTTTCAGATACCGCCAGAAAAAATTTTTGTGCTGCGGTACTGGTTCATGCTTCCGGTGGACGAAATATCAAAACGTACGGGCTTTTCGGCTTCCAAGATCAAATCGTCGCTCTTAAGATCGAGAGCCGGACTGCAAAGAGCGATAGCCGAAGCCGACGCAAACGAAAGGAGTGGTCGAAGGTGAATTCAAACGACCTTTTGGACTCTATAGGCGATATAGACAGCCGGTATCTTGACTGTGACAAAAAGGCGCCGCAGAGATACAGGAAAATAGTATTTGCCGCTCTTTCAGCCGCGGCATGTGTTTCGATCGGCACGGCGGTTCTTCTGTCGGGTATCCTGTTACCTATAAAAAATAAAAAAGGAGCGTTGAAAAGCACCGACATACCTGAAAGTTCGAATATTGATGCGGCAAAAAACGAGACCGCCTATATGCCCTCTGATGCCGACGGTTTGTTTGTCGACGATCCTAAAAGTGCGGCTGCCCGTATATTTATATATTATCCTCAAAACGGCGTGCTGCGACACGATGACCCCGTAGCTGCCGGCGGATGCTCCGACATATTTAAAAAAATGGTGCGAAAAGGCAGGGCTTGCCGGTGAAACACTTAGCGGCAGCAGAATGGGCAGGCAGGCAGACGGTGAAAGGCCGCTTGAGCTTACCGTGTCCCAAAAGGTTTTTGACGCTTTGAAGAGCGACGCACTGCTGATGGAGTCCCTTGTCGCCACAATGTCCGAAGCGTTTGAGGTTGAGAAGGAAAACATTATAATAAACAAATAAGGAGAACGCCATGAAAAAGAACCGTTTATTCATTTCGGCACTGTGCCTTTTGCTTTGTGCCGCAACACTGCTGTCATTTTCCGGATGCGGAACCGCCGTAAAGGCGGCTGACCTTATGGACGGTATACAAAAAGAACAGTCGCCCGGCGCGTCGCCGACGACCGGTTTTACTGCCGCAGGCACCGACCTTGCGCTTAAGCTGTTTAAAGCTACCGCCGAGGGCAGCAGCGACAACCTGCTCATTTCTCCCCTTTCGATATGGCTTGCCCTTTCAATGACGGCAAACGGCGCTAAGGGTGAAACCTTGTCGCAGATGGAAACGCTGCTTGGCGGCGACATAAAGCTTGACGAGCTGAACGAGTACCTTAATTCATATATGGCGTCGCTTGAAGGTGACAAAAAGAACACCCTCAGTATCGCAAACTCCATATGGTTCAGATCGGCTAAGGAAGGCATGATAAGCAAAGACTTTTTACAGAAAAATGCCGACTATTACGGCGCCGCCGCGTATTCCTCGCCCTTTGACAAAAGCACCGTAAACGACATAAACAACTGGGTAAAGCAAAACACCGACGGCATGATCGAAAAGCTGCTCGACGGTATAGACAGCGATGCCTTTATGTATATTATAAACGCCATGGCGTTTGAGGCTGAGTGGAGCAACACCTATACCAAAAACAATCTGTCCGACGGCACCTTTACCGATATAAACGGCGCAAAAAAAGCAGGTAAAAATGATGTCGTCAGAGGAACGCAGATATGTAACCGTCGACGGTGCTAAGGGTTTTCTAAAGGATTACAAAGGCGCAAAATACAGCTTTGCCGCATTTTTACCTGATGAGGACGTGCCGATAGGAGATTTTATAGCCTCGCTTGACGCCGGCAAGCTTAAAAACGCCTTCCGAAACGAAACCCACACCGCTGTACATGCATGGATTCCAAAATTCAGATACAGCTACGATACCGAGCTTAAAGACACCCTTTCCGCACTCGGAATGTCAAGTGCATTTGACGGCGACGCAGACTTCAGCGGAATTGCAGGCAAGCCGGGCGAGATATGTATTGACAGCGTGATCCATAAAACCTTTATAGCCGTCGATGAGCTTGGCACAAGAGCCGGAGCCGTGACCTCGGTAGCGTTAAAGGAAACGGGAGCGCCTGCTGACCCCGTGCAGATATACCTTGACCGCCCGTTTGTTTACATGATAATAGATAACGAAACAAAGCTTCCTCTCTTTATAGGCGCAGCTATGAGCATATAGTTGCCTATAAAACTACGAACCGGAGATGCCTTTTAAAGGGCACCTCCGGTTCTCTTATAAGGGGGAATAAGCTTGTGTTTTTGGCGAGGCTTTTGATCAGCTTATGATCGCCACATGTCCGCCCTTCTGGAAAAAGCTGAACGTAATCGATTATGAACTGATTGTCGCCGTTTGTCCAGTAATCCGCGTCAAGCAGCGGATTGAGTACAGCCCTCGTCCTGTTCTGGATGCGCTCGTCGTCAAGGGTAAGGTTCTGATAGTTTGCACCCACCAGCATGCTGAGCACAATGTACTGAGGCTTTTCATAAAGATACGCAGTCTCGGTATCCTTATATTCGTACGAAGTGGTCTCAACGCCGTCCATGAAGAAGGTCACCTTTTCCTCGGTCCATTCGCAGGCATAGGTGTGGAAGTCGTCATGGAGCGACAGCGAGTCGGATGATTTGCGGTACTGCAGCCACGATTCGTAAGGCAACACCTTTCCGAGACTCGTGATGTGCGACTCCTGACCGACTCGTCCTTGCGCTCTGACGAACCGTTCGGGTATGTGAACTCATGGATGACCGATGCATACGCCGTGCCGGGACCCCAGCACTCTGCGATGTCAAATTCAAGGTGCTCTCTGTCGTCGCTCCAGGTCCACAGGTCATGCCACAGTCCGTCGCCGTCGGCAAGCCTGGCGCTCATTTCGATAAAGCCGTATGTGAACTTGAGCGAATTTTTTAGTTGTCATATAAACGCCGTAGAAGTTTTCGGTGTCATAGGTCGGGTTAATATAGAGACAGCCGTCGTTTACATAAAGATTTTTGGGGTCGGTCGAACGGGCGGTGCCCAGTCCGTACCAGTTGCCGTAGTATTTCTGAACGCTTGACTGCGCCTGCCATTTTTTGGCTTATATCAAGGGTGTCAAATTCGTCGGTCCATATAAGCCTGTAATCACGCGAGGTGTCGGTACCGTCAAACGAACCGGAAACTGCAGCAGCCGCATCTTCACCCGCAAGGAGCTTGTCGGTAAACACCTTCACGGCGTGCGCCAGTGAATAGTTCCTGCCGCCCGATATGACCACGTTTTCTCCAACAGCTTTATGCCGAACTCGTCCCTGCCGATGTCGGCAGAAACGCCGTCGCGCTTAGCATTTCCGATTATCAGCTCGCGCCCCGAAGTCTCCTCGTCGTCGCGCTTTATTTCAAAGACTGTATCCGGTCGCGTCTAAGACCGCCTTCTGCATGGCGTTTATCTCGATCATTGCGATGTACGACATATTGTATTTCGGCAGAACTATCGTATATTTGCCAATGTCCTCGCCGCCAAGCTTTATATCCTGAAAATTGCCTTCGGCTTTGTAAACATCGCACATATCGGATTTTATCTCACAGGTCTTGCAGTAGTCGTCTACAAATTTATTGACAGCCGCCTTTACCGCGTCGTCCGACATACCGTTTATGACGATGCTGCCGTCTATAAAGCAGATTATATATTCCGCCGCTCTGCCGGGCGCCTTTGTTTTCAGCAGTTCGATAGCCTTCTGCGACTGCGGACGGCTTGTTTTGCCTATTATTATTTCGCCCTTTTCGTTTACGGCGGTCGTGTCGTCAACGTTTGTCAGCTTTTCGCCGGTAGCGTCCTTGACCGACTTGAATATCATAGCGCCAAGGGTCGACATTTCGCTGTTATCTGGCTGCGCGCACTATTGAAAATCCGGCTGTTGCGAAATTGACCGAGACCACAGGTCCGCTTGAAGCAGAGTCGGAGCCAGTGTCGCCGCTTCCCTTTTTTGCAGCCGGAGAGGGCGGAAATCACCATTAGTGCCGCCGCGGCAATGCAGATAGCTCTTTTTATAAGTTTCATATCATTTTCTCCTTTCAGGCATTTGAAGCGCCGGCTGCAAAAAAAAGCAGACAGCCCTGAGATTTGAAGTATTCTATTTTCCGGTCGATAAGCTCCTCCGGCACCTTAAGTTCTTTTGGCTACACACCGCTTGCACATGAAGGTCTCTGACCCGCGCCCCAAAAATTTTCTTGTCGTGCCGATATCAAGGCTGCTCAGCGGTGAGCTGCATTTTATGCACGTCCCGTTCATTTGTCGATCACCCTGCATCGGAACAGCAGTGTCTCGTACGGCTTCATATTGCGCCATACAGAGCAGTTTTCGAGGCGGAACTCCTCGCCGCTCCATACATCGTGCAGCATGAGCGTTTTGCCGGTGCTTTCCTGAACGCCCAGCTCCTCAAATTCGTATCTGAGCAGCTGCTCCTTTTCGGAAAGATTGAAAAATCCGACGGCTATATCGCCGTTCTCGAGATACCTTTGCATAGGCTTTGATCTGCGGCGCCCACAGCGGATGCAGCTCCATGACCTGCCGGCAGCCGGCATCCTGATTTATGGCTATGACCTCTTTGTTTTGAGGATGTTAAGGGTGGCGTCGTCAATCTCCCCTTAGGTCGCAGCCTATAAACAGCGGTGAGCCGAGCAGTGCCCAGACCGAAAAAAAATGCAGCAGATACTGGTCATCGTTTAATCCTTCCAGACCGACATTGCCCTTGCCGCGCATACCGACTACCATCATATCCATATCATTGAAGCAGCCGGCGCCGCCGTAAGGCAGGATATTGCTCTGCGCGTCTATTATTTTTTGACCGATTCCCACGTATCAAAAACATCCGAGTCGAACGCCACATGTTGGCGCCGGTTTCCCTTATCCATTTGGCGGTATCGTCATTGCCCCAGGTGCAGGCGGAAAAAAAGTATGTCCCTGCCGCAGTTTTTGAGCGCCAGCCCCATCCGGCGGTAGAGGTACCTGCCGTGTATAAGGTTGCTGTGGAAGCAGTAATCATATTTTAAAAAGTCCACGCCCCATTCGGCAAAGGTCGCCGCATCGACATATTCGTGATCGAAGCTGCCGGGATATCCGTCGCAGGTGAGCGTTCCGGCGCAGCCGTACATGCCGAACTTAAAGCCCATTTCATGCAGAGCGTCAGCCACTGCCTTCATGCCGTTAGGAAATTTTTTTCGGGATCGGGCTGCAGCCTGCCGTTTTTATCCCTTTGCTTTAACGACCAGCAGTCGTCTATCACTATATAATTGTAGCCCGCGCTTTGCAGTCCGGTTTCCGATATCTTCCGCGCCATATCAAGGATAAGCTGCTCATTTATATCTCTGCCAAAGGTGTTCCATGAGTTCCAGCCCATAGGCGGTGTCATTTCCATAAAGCACTTGACCTCCGGTCGAATTTATCTTATTATTAGAATACAGCAGATTTTCTTTCAAATCTATTGTTATTTATTGCAAAATTATGTAAAATTATTTCAAAGTGAGGTATGTTTAATGCCTGTTGATCTCAGGGAAGGGCTGGTCGAAGCCGGCAGGCAGGACTGCAGCGATATGCATTCCTACGGCCCGTCGGTCAGGTTTTACTACATTGTGCATTACATAATCCGGGGCGCCGGTTATTTGCGGTCCGGCGACCGCCTTTACAGAATAACGGTCGGTCAGAGCTTTGTCATACGCCCCTTTGATAACGTGAGATATTATCCCGATCCGGACGACCCGTGGGAATACGCATGGATAGGCTTTACCGGGAAGCCGTATGTATCCGTGCTTGAAAAAACGGCGTTTATGACCGATCGGTGCATAATAGGCGGCGTTGATCCGAAAATAATTATGCCGTATTACGAGAAATTGCGGCAGTATTACCGCTCACGTACTAACGGAAACACGGCGGACGGACTGACCCTTGCGTTGCTCGGCTTGTACGCCGATCTGTACCCGGAGCAGGCGCCGAAATCTCAGGACGACCGGTTCAAAGCCGCCTGCCAGCTTATCAACGCCGACCTGCACAGGCAGTCGTTCGGTGTTGAGGAGCTTTGCCGCACACTTGGGATCAGCAGGGCGACGCTCCACCGCAGCTTTATAAATTCCTGCGGCATATCGCCCGGCGAATACATAATTAGCTGCCGTATAGAGCGTGCCAAGGAGCTTTTGAAGCACAAAACGCCCGTAAAGTCGACCGCCGCGTCATGCGGATTTACCGATCAGCTGTATTTTTCCCGCGTTTTCCGCTCGGCTACCGGTATATCACCGACCGAATACAAGCGCCTTAACAGCGAAAAAATTAGGTGCCTGTGAGCAGACAGTCACCTGCGGCTTTAAAACAAAAAAGCAACCCGGCAGAGCCTGACTCTGCCGGATTGTTTTATTACAATATAAATTTATGACCGAAAACTCAACCGCACAGTATCCTTTCCGCCCTGTTTTGCGACTCTTTAGTCGGCTCCGGCACGCCGGATAACGGGTAGCTAAGCCCCAGCCCGTCGTACTTTTTAACGCCGAAGGTGTGGTACGGCAGAACCTCTACCCGTTCGACCGAACCGGGGGCAATACTTTGCAGCTCATCGATAAACGCGCGCAGTGCCAAAAGTGACCCTTCGTCATCGGTATACCCCGGCACAAGAACATGCCTTATCCACATCTTTCCGCCGTTTTTGGCAATATACCGGGCAAATTTCAGTATATTTTCGTTGTCCTTCCCGGTAAGGCGCCGGTGCGCCGCAGGGTCGATATGCTTTATATCAAGCAAAAACAGGTCGGTAAGCGAAAACAGCTCATGAAAATTTTGCAGCCAGCCTTTGTCCTCGGTAAAAGGAGAGCCGGAGGTATCGATAACTGTGCTGACCGACGCTGCCTTAGCAAGACGGAACAGCTCGGTCGCAAACTCCATCTGCAGCAGCGGCTCTCCTCCGCTTAGCGTAATACCGCCGCCGTTTTTCCAATAGGCGCGGTAGCGGCATGCGGCATCAAACGCCTCTTTGGGCGTCGCCTCATAGCAGTCGGGATTATTCCCATAGCTCGTTTCGGGATTGTGGCAGTAAAGGCACCTTAAAGGGCACCCCTGCAGAAAAATGATATAACGCACGCCGGGACCGTCAACAGCACCGAAGGTCTCGGTACTGGCTATTATTCCTTTTGTACTCATTTAAACCGCCGCACTCCTTTTCGGGCTTCAGATGCTGTCGTGAAAGGTCCTGCTTATAACGTCAAGCTGCTGCTCTTTTGTGAGCGATATGAATTTTACCGCATAGCCCGAAACGCGGATGGTGAAGTTCGCGTACTCCGGCTTTTCGGGATGCTCCATCGCGTCTATGAGCTTTTCCTTGCCGAAAACGTTGACATTGAGGTGATGGGCACCCTGATCAAAATATCCGTCAAGAATATTGACAAGGTTTTCTGCCCTCTCGTCATCATTATGCCCCAAAGCGCCCGGATTCATAGCCTGGGTGTTTGAAATACCGTCAAGTGCCCATGTATAAGGCAGCTTTGTCAGCGAATTGAGCGACGCCAGCAGTCCGCGCTTTTCGGCACCGTAGGACGGGTTTGCGCCCGGAGCGAACGGCGTCCACGCCTTTCTTCCGTCGGGCAGCTCGCCCGTGAACTTGCCGTATACCACGTTCGAAGTAATGGTCAGTATCGAGGTCGTAGGCTCGGAATTGCGGTAGGTATGGTGCTTCTTTATATCGTCAAGGAAGGTCTTTAAAAGCCACTGACCGATCTCATCGGCACGATCGTCGTCGTTGCCGTAGCGCGGAAAATCCTCGCTGTCGCGCTCAAAGCCGCAGGCAAGACCCTGCTCGTTCCTGATTATTTTTACCTTGGTGTATTTAATGGCACTGAGTGAATCGATAACATGCGAGAAGCCTGCGATACCGGTCGCAAATGTGCGTCTTACGTCGGTATCTATGAGCGCCATCTCGGCTGCCTCGTAGTAGTACTTGTCATGCATGTACTGTATGAGGTTTAGGGTATTGACATAAAGTCCTGCCAGCCAGTCAAGCATGACCTTGTATTTCGTGATGACCTCGTCATAATCGAGATAGTCCGAGGTGATGGGGGCGTAGTTAGGTCCCACCTGCTTGCCGCTTTTCAGATCCACGCCGCCGTTTATGGCGAAAAAGCAATGCCTTCGCAAGGTTAGCTCTCGCACCGAAAAAAACTGCATTTCCCTTGCCGGTCTGCGTTGCCGAAACGCAGCAGCAGATCGAGTAATCGTCGCCCCATACCGGCTTCATGATGTCGTCATTTTCATACTGTATCGACGATGTTTTGACCGAAATCAGAGCCGCATATTTTTTGAAGCTTTCAGGCAGACGGCTGCTGTAAAGCACTGTAAGGTTGGGCTCCGGTGACGGATCCATGTTTTCGAGCGTGTGCAGGAAGCGGAAGTCGTTTTTGGTGACCATCGGTCTGCCGTCGACCCCAATACCGCCGACCTCGAGCGTTGCCCACACCGGGTCGCCTGAGAACAGCTCGTTATAAGACTTGATGCGCGCGAATTTGACCATTCGGAATTTCATGACCAGATGATCTATAAGCTCCTGCGCCTCTTTTTCCGACAGCGTGCCGTTTTCAAGGTCACGCTCGATATATATATCAAGGAAGGTCGATATGCGTCCGACCGACATTGCGGCGCCGTTCTGGGTCTTAATAGCAGCAAGATATCCGAAATAGAGCCACTGAACAGCCTCTTTTGCATTGGTCGCCGGTGCTGATATGTCATAGCCATAGACCGCAGCCATTTCCTTCATACCGTGCAGAGCCCTTATCTGATCGGTCAGCTCCTCGCGCTGACGGATGATCTCATCGGTCATTGTGCCGTCGCCGCAATTGAGCTTGTCCTGCTCCTTCCACAAGATAAGCTGATCTATACCGTAGAGCGCCACACGTCTGTAATCACCCACTATGCGCCCGCGGCCGTAGGTATCGGGCAGTCCGGTAATAATATGGCTGCTGCGTGCCGCGCGCATTTCGGGAGTATACGCATCAAAAACACCTTGGTTGTGGGTCTTGTGATACTCGTTGAATATCTTGTGGAACTTAGGATTCACATGATATCCGTACATTTCGCAGGCTTCCTCAGCCATTTTTATTCCGCCGAACGGCATAAAAGCGCGCTTAAGCGGTTTATCGGTCTGAAGCCCGACTATTTTTTCGAGATCCTTCATCGACTCATCGATATATCCCGGACCGTATGCGGTAAGTCCCGAAACGATCTCGGTCTCCTCGTCCAGAACCCCGCCGTTTTCGCGTTCTTTCTTCTGCAGCTCCTTTAGCTTCCCCCAAAAGCCTGTCTGTCGCCTCGGTGGACCCCTTTAAAAGCCTTCGTCGCCGTCATACGGCTTATAGTTATTCTGAATAAAATCGCGGACGTTGCATTCTAATTTCCAGATACGGCCGCCGAACCCATCCCAAGCTTTATTTCCCAACATAAGCTTCATCCTTTATATAATACTCAAAAGCATCAGATCGCACAACTGTGCAGCACCGACAGAAAACAGCAGAAAATCCTGACCGTGATAGCTGTAATATTTTCTGTTTTATACAAGACACAGTATGAATCCTTTTATGATACAACTATATATGGTATTGAAATTATATCATTGGGACTATATATTGTCAAGAGGAAAAGTGTTGTTTCAAATCTTTTGTCGGAATGTACATAAATCACGGATCTTTTTGAAGTTTTAATTTATATTTTTTAATTAACATCCGGGCGGCGGAAATTTATAAAAAATATAAACCCGATACAGCAAAAGATCCCTGCCACCTTGCGGCAGGGATTGAAAACGATTTTTGACCGATAAACACGGTACATTTCGGTCAAGATCGGGTATCGGTCTGTCAAACTAATTTTCAATACAGCAGCACCGACACCTGTTTGTGTACCGCAGATCGTTTCATTTTCCGTTTTATGTTTGTGACTTTATCACAGGGTGATCTCAAAAAATCAGTGGTGAATAATTCTTTGTAATTTTCATCCAGCACACGGAATTTAAACTGAACCTTTCCACCGTTAAACTTCTTATTTGAAAAAACAAACGGCTGCTCAGCCTTTTTACCGGCAATTATGACATTTAAAGGCACCTGCGGTTGAATAACTGCCGACATTGTGTGATTGTAAGATGCGTCGACCATGTTCACAATAATGCTTTCCGAGCGCGAGTTTTCCACAGAAAAGCCGAGACCTTCACCAACACCGTAGTCCGCTACGATACCGGTGTAGGATATCTTTATGTTTTCCGAATCGAATACGACGACGGGCTCGTTACTCTTTGTGCTTGAGTCACCCGACGAGTCGCTCGACGTGTCAAGCGATGCATCACAAGCCGCAAATGAAAGAGCAAGCAGTAAGGTAAGCAGCAGGGCGAGTATTTTTTTCATGTCAACTCCTCCAAAAATAAAAAAGTGTGTACAACCGAAATCGTACACACCGAAAAATGCACGATTCCTATTGTTGCTACACAAATCTTGACGAAAAAAAGGATACTCTCAACCTCCATAAGCGGAACGGCATTTTTACCATATTTATACTTATGGAAGCAAAAAGGGTATTATACCCCCTATATAAAAAAAGAGTAAGATCCTTATAATTCGTCTATTAAATTTGTGTAGCATACTTATTATAACACATTTGAAAATTTTTGCAAGTAAAAAGTGGCGTTTGATAACGCTCTGTCCCGCGAAATCTAAAATGCTTTTGCTGCTTGAAAACTGTCAATCTGCCGCCGCCTGCAAAGAAAACAGCACCGCGGCATTATTGCCGCGGTGCTGCTGCAGGTTTGTTACAAAAGGGCTAAAGCCCCGAAATCATCTGTTATATTTTTTCTTTCTGCTTACGACTGCCGCCGCGGTGACCACACCGCCGCTGACAAACAGCAGGACTATCCAAAGCAGCGCATTGCTGCTATCCCCGGTCTTAGGCGAGCCGCTGCCGGTATTTCCGGTATTTCCTGTATTGCCGGCATTTCCTGTATTGCCGGTATTATCCCCTGTGCTGTCGCCGCTTCCGGTATTATCTCCGGTATTATCTCCGGTGTTATCTCCGGTGTTGCCGGTATCGCCTGTGTTGCCGCCCGGCAGCTTTTTCGATAACTGTGTTCTCATTGCGCTTTGCGCCGCACACGGCACATTCCTCATGCTTCAGTCCGGTCTCGTCAGCTGTCGCCGCCTTGTCGACCTTCCAGTCAAAGCTGTGTGCCGCTTTGTCTGTCTTGTCGCCGCAGGTGCACTCGTGCCAATGCTCGGTTCCGTCGTACTTCCACTCGTTTCCGTAATCGTGTGTATGGGGAGCTGCCAGCACTTCAAAATCAGCACTGCACTCGCCGTCTCTGTAAACCACCGTCAGGGTATGAGTTCCTACCGACAGTCCGGCAAGATACTCGTTCTTCAGCGTGATAACAGTAGCATCTGTACCGACGGTATACCTGTCGGAAGCGACCGTAACGCCGTCTACCTTTATTCCGGTGAATTTGGAAACCGCGCCGTCGGCACGGAAAGCAAGGCTTCCGTCACTGTTTTCGGTCCAGCTGCCGTTTGCCCCTTCAACTACTCTATAGGTCGGAGCATCACCCTTTGGCACGGTGATGACGGCAACTGCGCCGGCTTCATAGTTTTTGGTTTCCTTATATCTTATCTCATAGACGCCTGCCGCAAGACCTGTGATCCTTGAGCCGGTGCATACGATCCATTCGGCATCGCCCGCTTTGCGGTACTCCATATTAAAGGTCACTCCGGTGATACTGCCGTCGCTTTCCCCTAAAACTGTGGGCTTTTGCGGAGTAAGTCCGGTGGGAGCCTCCTGCGGTGCCTTTTTAATGGTCCACAGGATCGCTATTTCGTTTCTTGTACCGTCTATCCACTGCTTGCCTTCGGCAGGCTTTATATATACAAGATAATTTTCTGCATCGGTAGCCTTGTTTGTGCCTGAGTGTACGATATAATCGCTTCCGAGCGTCACTCCGGTATGCTCGTTTCCGTCATAGACATATTCATTCGGTTCGGGTACCGGTACAACTACAACGGGAGGCATGTATACGGGAACATAGCATGTGCTTATCGGTGAAACAAGGTCGGTAATGGTTCCTTTATAGCGAACCTCATAGGTGTGACCCGGCTCAACGGCACAGTAGATCATGTATCCGAAGTTGTGCCATTCCTCCGTGCCCTGTATACGGTATTCAAGGGCGTAGTTTGCATCCCTTACTTTGATATATCCCGGGTCGTCCGCCGTGTTCGGCGCCTCGCCCCGTACAACAGGCTTCGAATGGACCCTCTTTGCCGTTGTGGTGACGGTCGCCTCAATATCCTTGGTGGGGCTTCCGGTAATGACTATCGACATGCTCTCACTTACGGTCGCCACATATATGCCCGATCCGTCCAATGCAGCATTCATTTTCTTTATATCACTGTTGCTGAAATAGTGTGTACTTACGGTATTCAGACGTATGGGATTATATCTGTCGCCTTTGCCCACGACCTGCACCAGCTGACCGGTGTTTCCGTAACGCCTTGCGCTGTCGTTCGCAGGCAGATTGATCTTTACCGTGAAACTTTCCGGGGCTTCTGTTTTTTCTCTCAGCACGACATAGCCGTCGGGATCGATAGCGGTCTCATAAGCATCGTCGTCAGAGGCAAAATAGTTGCTTGTCACGGTATTGCCGGTGATTGTCATAGGCACAGTTACGCCTATCGGAGGGGTAATACCGACCATGGCACCGTCGGTCAGTCCGGCATCGGTTATCCTAAGCGAGGACGAAATTAAACAAATGTTATTAAGGCTCAGGTCACTATACAATCTGTTGCCGGTGACATTCACGTTTCCGCTCAGCGTCACAGTGCCGCTGCTGTTCATATGTACGCCGCCGCTGACATTTCCGGTGTTGCCGGTGACGGTGCCGCCCGCAGCGTTCCATTTGCCTCTGTCAACATATATACCGCCGCCGCGATTTGCGGTGTTGTCGGAAACAGCGCCTCCTTCTGTTCAAACACAGGGTAACCGCTGTAGCCGGAGCCGGTGTTGTACACACCGCCGCCGTTTCCTGTCGCAGAATCATCGCTTTCGGCGGTGTTGTTCTTTATTTCGGCGTTTTCTTCCATAGTCAAAGTTACACCGCCGCCGTAGTTACCCACGCCGCCGCCGTTTTGCGCTTTGTTGTAACTTATTACCGAGCTGCCTGTCAGAGTAACGCTCACTTCTGCGTCCTTGCCGGCAGAATTGTATATTCCGCCGCCGCTGATCTCAGCCACATTGCCGCTGATCATACCGCCGTTCATGGCAAACGACGCGTCGGTCGTTTCCGCCGACGAGCCGGAATCGGCACCGTTGTAAACACCGCCGCCGCAGTTTGAGCTGTTGCCACTGATCGTGCCGCCGCTCATAATGACGATGCCGAGATAATTATTCAGACCGCCGCCGTATGCGCTCTTGTTTTCGGGATCGGTGCGGTTGTTGCTGATATCGGCGCCGTCGAACATTGTGACGGTACCTCTGTAGCTATATATACCGCCGCCCGAGCCTGCCGCATAGTTATCGGAAACCGTGCCGCCGAACATATTGACGGTTCCTCTGTTGTAAATACCGCCGCCAAGGCCGTAGTTGCTTGTGCTGTTGTTTTTGACAGAGCCGCCGTACATGCTGAAGTAAGCATCTTTACCGACTATAACGCCTGCGCCGTAGCTGCTTGTGGTATTGCCGGAAATATTGCCGCGCCACAGTGCGATGTCAGCCCGGTCATTGTTTATTCCGCGGCCGGTTCTGCCGTAGGCATGGGTTATCTCGCCGGTCTCATTCGCGCTGCAATCGGTCAGCGTCAGAGTATTGTTTGTATTCATGCTTATTGTGGCTGCAGTAGCGTCGCAGATGATGCTGTGACCGTTGAGGCAAAGCACATTGCCGCTTGCAGGGTTTCCACGAATCGGTAATGACCACATCGTTCTTAAGATAATAATGACTGTCATCTGCATTTATCTGGTCAAGGCTTGTTATGCCGACCCATTCGGTATCAGCATTGTGGATGTGTGCTTCCTCCACCGCAGTATCAAGGGTGCAGACGCAGTGCCTGTGCGTTTTATCGGTCCTTTCGACCAGTTTGAGATCGCTGCCGCTTTTTACAAGCTCATAATCGTCGCTATCGGTCGCAAACACGGCGGTATCCGCAGAACCGCTTACCACCGTCTGCTCCGCAGTGCCCGAGATCTTTATACAGGCTTCTTCGCCGATATCAATGGCAGTAAGAGCCGCTGAGGCGGCAACATACGCATTTCCGCCATTTATGTTGTTCTTTATTACGGTGTTGCCCTGTATCGAGGTTGTAGTGCCTGCCGCATACAGTCCGCCGCCGCAGCTGTCCTCGCCGTTCTGGACCTTGTTGCCGGTAATAACGGTATTTTTAAGGAAGAGCTTGCCGTTGTTATAGATACCGCCGCCGCAATAGCCTTCGCCTGTTACCTCGTTGCCGGCTACCGTCGCATTGTAAACGATGATATCTCCGCTGTTATAGATACCGCCGCCGTTTTCGGAGGACTTGTTGCCCTCTACGGAGCCGCCCAATATGCCGCTGTATTTATTGGAGGACACATATATTCCGCCGCCGGTCCTGGCACTGTTTGCGTCGCCGGAAGCGGTGCCGCCTATTACGCCGCCGTTCATTCTGAACTGAGCATTGAGTCCCGAAACATAAACGCCGCCGCCTGCGTTGCCGCCCTTTTTGAGCCGTTACGGCGTTACCCTTTATTGTGCCGCCGTCAAGTGTGAACAAACTTTTATTATACACACCGCCGCCGCTGTGCCCGGTCGTATTTTGAGAAACGGTGCCGCCCATGATCCTGAAATTACCGTTGACAACCGTGCCGTCCGAAGTGGTATAGTCCATTGAATAATCATTGTATACACCGCCGCCGAAGCCGTTATAGGTGCTGGTCGTGGTGGTCTTATTTCCGGATATAGCACCGTTTTCCATGGTGAAATCACTGCCGGTGTTATAAACGCCGCCGCCTGCTTCTTCGGCTTCGTTGCCGGAGATGCTGCCGTTCTTCATATTGAAGGTGGCTTTTTCGTTATAAACGCCGCCGCCGTTGCGTGCGGTGTTTTTGTCACCTTCCGCGGTGCCGCCTACTGTGCCGCCATACATTGTAAATACGCTGTTTTTACCGTTATGCACGCCGCCGCCCGAGTATTGCGTGCTGTTGCCGGAGATTCTGCCGCCGTACATAATAAATGTACCGGCACTTTCAACGCCGCGGCCGGATTTTCCCGACTCGTGGGTGATCCTGCCGGGATCAGCCGCACAATCGGTAACGGTGAAGGTCACATCTTTGTTTATAGTAACGGTATTATATTCACCGTTGCTTTTATCGGACTTGCAGATGATATCCTTGCCGTTAAGGCAGATCACCACGCCGTATACAGGCTCATATGTACCGGTGACCTCAACATCGTTTTTTAGATAATAGTAACCTTTGTGTGTTATCTCATCGAGACTCGACACGCCGGTCCACATCACATATGAAGTGTGAGTATGACCGTCGATAGCAAGTGTTCCGCCGCATACGCAGTGATTTGCATGGCTCGTGCCTGCCGCGAATACGGTGACAGACAGCATTCCTGCTATCATTGCGAAGCAAAGCAGAATTGCAAGCAGCTTTTTCTTCATAAATGTCCCTCCGTTTACAGATAGTCCGCATTGTTTCCGGCGGCGGACGCGCCGGGAGAAAGACAGCCTTCCGGCAGTCAGATATATTTGTTTACCGTATACCTCTCCAACATTTCATTATAATTATATATCAAAAAGCCGACGGCAGCGATCCATTTCGCGAAATGCTGTTTTTTAGGTGTGAAATGCATTTAATATTTATTAGACTGCGAGCACTTAAAGATCGTTTCAAAGCGGTGTCACAGCAGCTGCAATACAAGCATAAATCCCGTCAGTATTATAAGAAACGCAAAATTGAACAGGGAAAATTCTTTAATATAGGAGCCTGCTTTTCCGGGATTATGCTTGACATATTCCCCTGAAGGTGATCAGGCTTGCCAACGAGGAGATCAGCGTTCCGACCCCACCGATATTAACGCCCACGAGCAGTTCCGGATAGTTCCCGGTAAACTGCGACAGCAATATTGCCGACGGGACATTGCTGATGACCTGACATGAAACGACGCTGAATAACAGGGTGTTCTTTTTCAATAACATGGAAAACAAATCTCTTACCGCTTCTATCCTTGCCATATTTCCTGCAAAAACAAAAAAGAAAACGAAGGTAAACAAAAGCCCGTAATCCACCGTTTTCAGCGCTTTTCTGTCTGCAAACAAAAAAGAACGCCGGGAATGATTATCAGTCCGATCCAATAGGGGATCGTGCGAAACACGATTACTATCGCCAGCACAAACAGTGCGAGATACAATATTGTCTTTTTTAGGATCAAGCACCACGCGTTCGTCGCACAGCACAAGCGGTTCCGGCTTTATAAAAGCAATGCAGCAGACCGTTATCGCAGCCACCGAAAGCAAAAACGGCGGAGCCATTATCTTTATAAACTCAAGATCCGGTATTTGGTATTTTGTGTACAGATATAGGTTCTGCGGATTTCCGAACGGTGTCAGCATCCCACCCAAATTAGCCGCAATATTCTGCATTATAAATGTGAATGCCATATACCGTTTCTTATTTGCTGTTGATAATACGAAATATCCGAGCGGAAGAAATGTCAGGAGAGCCATGTCGTTGGCTATAAACATGGAACCGATGAATGTAATGTATACCAATGCTAAAATGCTGCTGCGTGTCGTCCTGAATATTTGTATTACTTTTTTTGCAAGAATATAAAAAAAGCCGATGTTTTTGAGTGCACAAACGACCGCCAAAACGCAAAAAAGGCAGGTTAGTGTTTTGTAATCGAAGTATCCCGAATATTCCCTGTCGATCGGCACAATAAAGCTTGTTATTATTGCAGCGAGCAGAGCAATGCACATGACCGTATTATTTTTGATAAAAGAAATTAAGTTTTTTCGAAAAAAGCAAGCCATCAGTCGATTCTCTTTTCATTTAATGATTCCTGCTCAAATTATGTGCGGCAAACAACGTATAAAGTCCAAAGCGCAAAGCACAATTCAAAGCAGAAAGCAAATGCAAAAAAGCAAAAGCAATGTCAGCTTGAACCGGGACTGCACAAGTACATGAAAGCAGGGGCAGACATTATTACTGCGCCGCCTGCCGCCTGCACATAACGGCATCAAAACAGAAAAATCGAGTATTCATAAAGTTAAATCCCTTATGAATACTCGATATGGCTGGGGCGGCGAGATTCGAACTCACGAATGCAGCAGTCAAAGTGCTGTGTCTTACCGCTTGACGACACCCCAAAGTTGCTACGCGACCCCTAAAATTCAAAAAAAAATAATGGGGTGGGTAGTCGGAGTCGAACCGATGGCCTCCAGAGCCACAATCTGGCGCTCTAACCAACTGAGCTATACCCACCATATTTTTAACAGCGCCGCATCGGCACAAGGGTTATTATATCCGCTGCACCGCGTTTTGTCAATAGGAATTTGCAATATTTTGCTTATAATTCATATCGGCACAACCCGTCCGCCGGACATGCCGTTAAATTTTAGTTTAGCGGTATGAGGAAACAAAGAATCATTTTGTACGTCGTAGGGCAGGGGCTCGTCTCCTGCCGTTATTTCTCACAGCAAATTAAATTTAAATATTAGGTTTTAATATACGATTTAATTTACTGATAGACGTAGGGAACGAGCCTCGAGTGTCGTTCCTTAAAACCTAATGAAACCGCACGGAACGACACATAGGTCGTTCCCCTACAAATATACAATTAGATTTTCGGTTTTTACACCGCTAAACTGAAATTTATCCCATATTATAAAACGAAGCTGTGCAAATGCCTGCGAGCAAAACCGTACGGTGTTATTTATCTTTTCAGCCTATGCCAAACAGCCGCACGGCGTTTTTCCACAAAATATCCTGACGCTCCTTTTCGGTCAGCTGCAGGGAATCAAACCGCGCAAGCTCTGCTTTCGGTTCCCACATCGGATAATCGGTACCGAACAGAACACGCCCGAGCCGTATTCCCGGATGATTCCGGTCGCCGTGGTTTTGTCAAGCGCGTACAGCGACGACGAGCAGTCAACGTAAAAATTGCCGAAGCCGCAAAGCTCACGGGCAGCCTTTTCCCAGATCGACCAGCCGCCGAGGTGCGCGCCGATAACGGTAAGTCCGTAAATATTTCAAGTATCGGTTTGAGCCTGTTGGGATTTGAAAAATCATACCGCTTGTCGCCGGTGTGCATCAGTATCGGCAGCCTGCCCTCACATTTTTCGTAAATTTTAAGGCAGCGGTAATCGTCGATCTTGAACTGCTGAACGTCCGGGTGCAGCTTGACGCCCTTTAGCCCCAAGTTTATTATCTGTTCGATATCGCCGTCGATGTCATCGCTGTCGGGGTGCAAAGTGCCGAGCCCCGTCAGATGCACGGGATCCTTTGCGACCTCAGATGCTATAAATTCGTTTATCGACCTTACTTGCGACTGCTTTGTAGCCACCGAAAAAATAATGCAGTCGGAAACCTTTGCGTCCCTTTCGGCATTTTTCATGTCGGACACGGTGCCTGCCATGTCCATGTGCAGTCCATAAAAATCGCCTATGCCCTTTACCGCCTTTGCGGCTATTTTATCTGGGTAAACATGGCAGTGACAATCGATTATTCTCTGATGTTGTACATTTTCCATAAGATCACAGTCCTAACATGGCGACGGCATCGTCACGCATTTTGTATTTGAGTATTTTCCCGGCTGCGTTCATGGGGAATTTTTTCACAAACACAAAATACCGCGGCACCTTGTGACGCGCCATGAAGCGGTTGCCGTATTCGCGCATTTCGTTTTCGTCCGACTCGCATCCGTCCTTGAGAATTATAAAGGCGCAGGCTTCCTCGCCGTACCTCTTATCGGGAACGCCTACTACCTGCACATCGCGCACCTTGTCGTGACCGAGGTAGAATTCCTCTATCTCACGGGGGTACAGGTTCTCGCCGCCGCGGATTATCATGTCCTTAAGGCGTCCGGTCACCTTGTAATAGCCGTCGCTCGTGCGGCAGCAGATATCGCCGGTGTGCAGCCAGCCGTCCTTGTCGATGGTCGATGCGGTGGCATGCGGCATTTTGTAGTATCCCTTCATTATGTTGTAGCCGCGCGCGACAAATTCGCCGTTTTTCGCCGTCGGGCAGATCCTCGCCGGTCTCGGGATCGATTATTTTACACTCAACGCCCGGAAACGCGCTGCCGACCGTCTCAACCCTGTGGTCGATATCCTCGCCGACCTCGCCCATAGTACAGCCCGGCGACGACTCGGTCTGACCGTAGACGCTGACTATTTCGGTCATGTTCATTTCAGCCGCCGCACGCCGCATAAGCTCGGGCGGACAGTTAGCGCCTGCCATTATACCGGTCCTTACATGCGAGAAATCGGTCTTTTTGAAGTCCTCGTGCGCGAACATCGCAATAAACATTGTCGGCACGCCGTTGAAGCAGGTGATGTGCTCGTCGGTTATGCAGGCAAGCGAAGATTTGGGCGAAAAAATACGGCATGGGACAGAGCGTTCCGCCGTGTGTCATTATCGAGGTCATGGTAAGCACCATGCCGAAGCAGTGGAACATCGGCACCTGTACCATCATGCGGTCGGCGGTCGAAAGATCCATACGGTCGCCTATTATCTTGCCGTTGTTTACTATGTTGCGGTGGGTGAGCATTACGCCCTTCGGGAAACCGGTCGTACCTGAGGTGTACTGCATGTTGCAGACATCGTCCGGTCTTACCTCGGCGGCACGGCGGCGCACCTCCGCAGCCGGCACGCTGTCGGCTCTCGACATCATTCCGTCCCAGTCAAGGCAGCCGTCCATCTTAAAGCCTACCGTGACAATGTTTTTAAGGAAGGGCAGCTTTGCCGAATGAAGCGGTTTGCCCGGAGCAAGATCGCGAAGCTCGGGGCAGAGCGTCTCCATTATCTCTTTGTAGTTTGAGTCCTTGCAGCTGTCTATCATGACAAGGGTGTGTGTGTCGGACTGCCGAAGCAGATATTCCGCCTCGTGCAGCTTGTACGCCGTGTTGACGGTGACCAGAACGGCGCCGATTTTGACCGTCGCCCAGAAGGTCAGGAACCACTGGGGTATGTTGGTTGCCCATATGGCGACGTGATACCCCGGCTTTACGCCGAGCGATATCAGCGCGGCAGCAACCTTGTCGACATCGCGCCTGAATTCGCTGTAGGTTCTTGTGTAATCAAGCGTGGTGTATTTGAAGGCGTACTGGTCGGGGAAATGCTCGACCATGGTGTCAAGCACCTCTGAAAAGGTCTTGTCGATAACGTCATAGCGCTTCCAGACATATCTTCCGGTGTGGGAACGGTTGTAGTAAAGCGACTGCAAACCGCTGTCGCCGCTTGTTTTCCGATTCATGAAATTTACAAAATGAGTGAAAACTATGTCGGTATTTTTTATCTCGTCATTTTCATCGACACATATAAAGCCCTCGTAGTTGAGAGAACGCAGCGCAAAAAGGAATTCGTCAACCGGCAGCTCACCGTCGCCCGTAAGGACCGAACGGCCGTCGCTGCGGTCGCCTATATGCACGTTGCATATGTATGCACCGAGTGTCTGTATGGTCTTTTCGGCGGTCTCACGGGCGGTAAAAAACGTTTCTGCAATATCCCACGACGCGCCGACCGAACCGCAGCCGAACATGTTTATAAGCTCTATAACCTTTGATGTATCGGAATAGCTGCCCGTTGTTGAAAAAAAGCAGTGTGACGCCAAGCTCCTCTGTAAGCGGCATTACAGGATCAAGCAGCTGCTTTATATCAGGCAGCCCGGCTTTGTCGCTGATAGTGACCCTTACAAACGGGATCGCGCTGTAGCCTGCCGTTTCGATGTATTTTTTGATAAGTTTTGTGTCAGCCGCTTCGCCCACGGCTTCGGGACAGTAAAGCACCGGTACCGATATATGTCGGTTTACAAGCTTGCGGCGCGCCCCGGCGGCACTGTAAGGGTCGAAAAGTCCGCCTACAGCGGCGCTGACATCTATACCGCATATCTCAAATCCGGAAAAGCCGTAATCACGGGCTGTGTTACAGACCTCTTCAAACGTAAGGTCCGGAACCATGTCGGTCTTGAAAGAAAAAATTTCATGATGCTGCCTCCCCTTTTCAGGACTTATAAACTATCTTGTTGAGCGCGTTTATGTATGCTCTTATACTTGCTCCGACAATGTCGGTCGAAATGCCGTTGCCGGAATAAAGCACACCGCCCTCTCGCAGCTTTACCACCGCCGAGCCCACAGCCTCGTGTCCCTCGGTGACCGCCTGTATCTGGAAATCGTCAAGCTCATAGTGGTGACCTATTATCTGTTCAATGGCAAGGAACGCGGCATTTATGGGACCGTCTCCGGTGCTGATGCCTGTAAGTCTTTCGCCGTCCTTATTGAGTACTATATTTGCGGTTGCGGTAATGATATTTCCGCTGTTTATGACATAGCTTTCAATGTGATATGTGCTGGGCACCTGCATTGCGGCGGTGGCGATCACAGCCTCAAGCTCTTTGGCACCGATCGAGCCCTTGCGCGACATAACGCGCTTTGCCTCCTCGTAAACCTTGCCGCAGTCTGCGTCGCCAAGCTCATATCCGAGGGCGCTTACCGCCTGAGATACCTCAGAAAGGGTGCTGTGCACGGTCAGCTGCACGGGCACGTCGGCTGCCGCCGGTGTGTCGCTGCTTTTTTATTGTCAAGCGCCGACACTATTTCCTCTATGCTGTTGTGAACGCCCGAAACTATAAGTCCGCAGTCGATACCCAAAGCCTCACCCTTCGCACGGACAATATCCGCAAACAGACCGGCGCTTAAGCTTTTGCTGCCGGTAAGAACGGTTTTCACGCCGTCAGCCCCGGCGTTTGCGGCGCTTATAGCACATGCTGCCGCAAGTCCCAAAGCGTCATTCGGCGCAAAGTACAGCTTTGCATTTACTGCGCCGCGTATATACTTGATAAGCTCAGCCGTTTCATCGGGGGTCATAATACCGGCATCGTCCGAAAGTGTAACGACCGTGGCACCGCTGCTTACCGCTGCGGCGCAAAGCTCTCTTAAGAAATCCCTTTCAGCCCTTGAAGCGTCAAGTGCAATAAACTCAACGTCACCGCAATAATTTTTGGCGCAGCTGACTAAGCCTGCCGCCATTTCAAGCATTTTGGGCGCTTTTACATGATAAATATATTCCATCTGGACGGTGGAGGACGGCAGCTCTATCTGAAGCCTCGGCTTTTTGGCGGCGCCTATCGCCGATGAGGCTGCCTTGATGCTGTCCTCGGTTATTCCGGCAGGAACGGCGACGGTGCAGCCGTCCGCTACGGACGCTATAGTCCTGCAGACGACCTCGTCCTCGCGCGTGCCGCAAAGTGCCGGCAGTTCAATGGCGTCAGCCCCGACGCTTCTCACGGAACGGGCAATAGCCGCCCTGTCCTTTAACGAAAGTGTGCGTCCGTCTGATGACTGCAATTCTTTCAGTGTTACATCCGATACTTCGATCTTCTTCATTTTGTGACCCTTCCTTTGAAACCTTAAAATTTTAGAAACGGTAAGAATGTGCGGCTCTTGCAAACAAAAAATCCCGCAGAGCTGCTAAACTCTGCGGGATGATCAATCAAAAGATTAACCACGGTACCACCCGTATTGCCGCGAAAACGCGACCACTCAGCAAGGTTCCGACAAACCTCTGACCTGTAACGGAGTCCTCCGTGGCTTCATACTGAAATTTTCCGAAGCCCGGCTCAGATACGAGACGTCCGCCGCATCTTCATACCGCCTTGCACCAAACGGCGGCTCTCTTAAATGTCAACACAGCAGCTTAATATCTTCAACGCTTTGTGTGCATTGTAGCACCTTTTTTTCGGTTTGTCAAGACCTATATTTTCATGATTTTTCCTGACTGATCAGTTCGGTGCCGGGGTAATACCACGAAAGTATTTCCCGGTACGAGCTGCCCTGCAGCGCCATGAACGACGCGCCGTACTGGCTCATGCCGACTCCGTGCCCGTGCCCCCTTACTGTAAATGTGAAGGTGTTTTCGGCAAAAGAAACGTCAAAATTGGCACTTCTCAGGTCGAGCGCCTGCCGCAGCTCGGTGCCCGTCACCTCCTTGCCGCCGACTGCTATTTTGAGCACCGTTCCCGAATCGGAGCGCACCGGTTCGCCTATCCAGCCCGACGGGTCGCCGTCCGCCGATCCGCCAAGCGAAGTGACGGCTTCCTTCATCTGATCGGCACCTATTTTGGCGCTGCTTAAATAATCGGGACTTAAGACGTCCCCGACGCTTTCGACCGGCACAAGGTAAGGGTACGCCGAGCCCCACATGTTTTCAGCCGACTCGGTTTTGCCGCCCGAAATGTCGTGATAAACGGTCAGCGCCGGTGCGCCGTCATAGGTAAGTATTTCACCCTTTACGGCGGTCACAGCTGAATATATGCCGCCGTAATACTGCTCAAAATCATCGCCCCAGCGTTCTTTGAGGGTATCCTTTGAAAGATACGCCTGGTCGGTCGCAGGGTCGCTTGAAACATCAAACTTTTCCTTTGTCCGCATCGCCTTTCTGCGGCAGGCAAAGGTGTATGCCGCGACTGCCTGAGCCTTTAATGCCTCGGTGCTGCTGTTAGGTCCTATCTCGGCTGCCACAACGCCGCATATGTAATCGACTGTATCAATGTCGGTCACGCTCCCGGTTTCGGCATCAAGAAGCCTGAAACTGTCGGTCGGCTCCCTTATATCCCCGACATTGATTTTTTCGGGCATGTCCGGTATGACAGTTTCCCTCATTGACAGCAGAGGGAAAAGCACCATGCATATAAAAATAATTACCGCCGCAGCCGAATATAATCCTTTCATGTTGAGCTTCCTTTCATAGGCTGACGAAAATCAAACTTTGCGCCTTTTCATAAAATGTTTGACAAACGCGCCGTGTTGAACTAAAATTAGATTGTCCGTAGAATATATATGTATGGTGCGGACGCTTGATAACCAGGAGGACTCCTCTTGAAACTGAAATTTACAACAAAAATATATCTGTTCTTAAATTTGCTGCTGACGCTGCTCAGAACCTTGCAGATATTGTTCTTAACCGAGCCGGGAACAGCCTTTTTAAAAGACGGCCACGCCTTTCTTAATTGGACAGGATCGATTATAGTTGTGCTTGTCATGCTGTACCTCGCCGCCAACTCGTACCTTGCGATGCGGCAGCCGACGAAAGTAGGCAGCATCGGTGTTCCGGGATTTGTTCTGTACGCGCTGTCGGCTGCGCTGTTCGCGATAGGCGGAGCAGCGACATTTGTCGGAAAGCCGCATTTCTGGGCTGTCGTTGCCGTGGCTGCGCCTTTGGCAGCGTTTGCCTGCGCGCTTTTTGCCGCAGGAGAAATAGCGGAATATGAATTTCCGCGCCCTGCGTCGCTTATATTCATCGCATGTGTGCTCTGCGAAATGCTTGCGGCATATAAGTTTTATACCGAGCATCCGCTGAGGGTGAGAACGGTGTTTGAGGTGTTCGCGATATGCGGATCGCTTCTGTTTTTTGTTGTATTCGGCAAGACGCTTTGCGGCGTAAGACCCGAGCGCAGCTTCAGGTTTCTATATCCGCTGGGTCTTATTTCTTCGACCCTCTGCTTTGCGTCGGTCGTGCCCGAAACGCTGGCAAGAATATTCGGCAAAGGCGCAAATGTGTCGGCATCCTGCATATCGCAGTTTCTCCTGTTAGGAGCGGGTCTTTTTATGGCGACGGTGACCCTTGCCACATTCAGACGCCAGAACACCAAAAGACCGCAAAGACCGGCAGAACAATAAAATTCCAAAAATCCTAAAATCCTAAAAGCGGCAGCCTCGGCTGCCGCTTTTAAATATTATACAGATAAATAAAGCGAACAAAAGCACCGGAAGCCGCGGCTCCCGGTGCTTTCACATCTTTTATTTTGTATATGACGAAAGGAAGGATTTCAAACGCTCGGTTTTGGGATTTCCGAAAACCTCATCCGGCGTGCCGCTTTCGGCTACAATGCCCTCGTCAAGGAACATAACCCTGCTCGAAACGTCCCTTGCAAAGCCCATTTCATGTGTTACGACTATCATGGTCATTCGGCTGTCGGCAAGCGAACGTATTACCTTGAGCACCTCGCCGGTAAGCTCCGGGTCAAGAGCAGAGGTCGGCTCGTCAAAGCAAAGTATCTCCGGCTTGAGCGCCAGCGCGCGGGCTATTGCGACGCGCTGTTGCTGTCCTCCCGAAAGCTCACAGGGGTAGTTGTTTTCTCTGCCCGTCAGCCCTACTTTGGATATAAGCTCCATGGCTGTCCCCCGTATTTCGTCCGGCGTCCCCTTTTTCAGAAGATTCGGTGCAAGCGTTATATTCTGAAGCACCGTGTACTGCGGAAAAAGGTTGAACTGCTGGAACACAAGCCCGAAATGCAGCCGCTTTTCGCGCAGCTCGGCTTCGGACGCTCTGCGCGTCCATGCGCCGTCAAAAAAGCGTCGAACCTGCGACCTCTATCGTACCGCTGTCGGCAAATTCAAGTGAATTAAGGCAGCGCAGCAGCGTTGTTTACCGCTGCCCGACGACCCGATTATCGACAGCACCTCTCCCTTTTCCAAAGAAAAGCTGATGCCCTTTAATACCTCGGTCTTGCCGAATGTTTTCTAAGATCTTTTACTTCCAATATACTCATGTGATCTTCTCCGTTTATCAGCTCTTGAAATACGCCATTTTCTTCTCAATATACCCAAACAAAAGCGTCAGAAGTCCACTGAAAACCAGGTAGTAAATGCCGGTAAAGAACAGCGGCCAGAGCTGACCGGAAATACCGTGCGATGTTTTCATGAATGCCTGACCTGCCCAGATTATCTCCTGCAAAGCTACTATTCTCGCAAGCGAGGTGTCCTTTACAAGCGTGATTATTTCGTTGGACATGGGCGGTACGATGCGCTTTATCATCTGCAAAAAGGGTGACCTTGAAAAATATCTGCGATTTGGTCATACCGAGGACAAGTCCTGCCTCGTTCTGACCTGACGGCACACCCTGGATGCCTCCGCGGTATATTTCGGAAAAATAGCATGCGTAGTTCAGTATGAACGCCACTGCCGAGGCTAAAAATCTGCCGCTTTCGCCGCCGCCCCAGATGGGATTGCCGAAAAGTATTCCCGGACCGTAATAAATAATGAGCAGCTGCAGCATAAGCGGTGTTCCGCGCACCACCCACACAATGACCTTGACTATTGCGGACAGCGGTTTGAAGCGCGACATTGAGCCGAAGGATATTATCAGTCCCAAAGGAATTGCCCCGATGAGTGTTACAAAAAACAATTTGAGCGTCTGTAAAAAGCCTTGGTTCAGCGATGCGAAAACGATCGGGAACTGCTCGGCTATACCGTTAAAAGACATAGTGTACCATCCTGTTTAATAGAAATAACGGACGCCAAAGCAGGAGAACTCCTTTTCGGGCTCTCCTGCAAAGGCAGATATTGATTTGTAGCAGCTTATTTTATAATTGCAGCCTGAACGCCGTACTTTTCGGCGATTCTTTCGGTCAGACCGTTTTTAACTGACTCATCAAAGAATTTATTGAGCTTTTCGGTAAGGTCTGATCCTTTTTGAAGCCGACTCCGTATTCCTCGGAGTTGAGGCTCACGGTATATGTAAGATTTGCGAATGATGTACCGTCGCCTACCATTGCGGCAGCCATAAGTGAATCGATTATCGCGGCGTCGCTGGTGCCGGCAGCTATTTCGGTCAGCGCAGTTGCCTGATCCTTGACCGGTGTATACTTGAAGCCATTTTGCTTAGCCATTTTCTCACCGGCTGAGCCGGATTCTACAGCGAAGTTGAGTTCCTTGCAGTCGTCTGCGGTCTTGTACTTATCGGCGACATCCTTTTTAACGATCACGACCTGTGCGTTGTTGCAGTAGGCTTTGGTGCAGGACATCGCTGCCTTGACATCGTCGCTCAGCGTCATTCCGTTCCATACACAGTCAATGGTGCCGTTGTTCAGCTCGGCGATCTTGTTATCCCAATCGATAACCACAAACTCGACCTCTTTGCCGAGCGATTTTGCAAACTCGGTTGCCATCTCCGCATCAAAGCCTATCCACTTGCCGTCTTTGTCCTTATAGTCCATCGGCTCAAATTCGGTGATACCGACGACCAGCTTGTCTGACTTTTTCTTTCCGCAGCCTGCAAAGCATGAAATTGCAGCGAGCACTGCGAGGGCGAGCGCTAAGATTTTGATTGTTTTTTTCATGATGTTCACATTCCTTTTCTCATTTTTAATAACAACAGATGATTTCCGGTCGCCAGTGGTATTGTCCAAACTTTTGCCCCGCTGCACTGTGTTATCGCTTTAGTGTGGTAACATATTAACACGGTAGAGTGGTGTTGTCAAGTGTTTTTTTGAAATTTTTTTAAAAAATTTTTCGGCAGTAATCAATCCGGGGCAAAATCAAGCGGTTTTAAAGGCTCCAACACCTTATTCCGGCGCATACATCCTCAGCCGCTGCGTTTAAATTTTGGTTTAGCGGTGTAAAACACAAAAAATTTAATTCTAAACTTGTAGGGCAGGGGCTCGTCTCCTGCCGCTTTAATTCGCTTATTAATACCGATAAATTTTAGTTTAGCAACCGAAAACGGTAAAAAACAAGCCAACGACGCTTTGAGGCTGTCGCTGGCTTTTCATTTTAACAAACATACGTGACGGCTGCTTTGATGCGCTTAGGCTGAAGCGAGTCGAACACCGTACGGTTTCGCTCGCCGCCTTTATTCAGGCAGCTTTGCGCTTATTACCCGTAGGCGCCAGCCTTACGGGCAATCTCACGCTTCGCCGCCTAAAAAAATTCGACGGCAGAAACTCTCCGACCTTAAAACCGAAAAATTTCGTGTTTTTGAAGTGGAGAAACGCAGATATACTGGCGTATTTCAAGATTCGACACAATAAAAACCGGAATTTTTGGAGGTTTAAGGCGTGCGGTGTTCGACTCGCTTCAGCCTATCAACCGCCGAGGTAGGCTTTTTTTGACCTCGTCGCTCTGCATCAATTCCTCGCCGGTGCCCGAAAAGAACTATCTTTCCGTTTTCAAGGACATATGCCCTGTCGGAAATTGCAAGCGATTTTCCGGCGTTTTGCTCGACAAGCAGAACGGTCATACCCGACTCGTGGAACTCCTTGATGATATCGAATACCTCGTCAACAAGCAGCGGCGACAGACCCATCGACGGCTCGTCAAGCATGAGCAGTCTCGGATGGCTCATCATGGCACGTCCCATTGCAAGCATCTGCTGCTCGCCGCCGGACAGCGTTCCGGCGATCTGATTGCGGCGCTCGCCAAGTCTCGGGAAACGGACATAAATGTCCTCAATATCAGCCTTTATCTGTTTTTTATCGTTCTTTATATATGCACCCATGAGCAGATTTTCGTAGACCGTAAGTTCCTGAAAAACGCGGCGTCCCTCAGGCACCTGCGTCATGCCGAGGTGAACTATTTTATGGCACGGTGTGTGCGTTATATCGGCGCCGTCATATGTGACGGTACCGTGCTTTGACGGGATAAGCCCCATAATGCTCTGCATCGTGGTGGTCTTGCCGGCGCCGTTGGCGCCTATAAGCGTGACTATCTCGCCTTCGTTGACCTCAAAGCTGATGTCTTTGAGGGCATTTATAACTCCGTAATATACCTCTAAGTCCTTAACTTCAAGCAGTGCCATATCTTAACCTCCGATATACGCCTTGATGACCTCGGGGTCACTAAGGACTGTCTTTGTCTCGCCCTGAGGCAAGCTCGGTACCGAAATTCAGCACCGTTATTTCGTCGCAAAGTCCCGAAACAAACTTCATGTCGTGCTCGATGAGCAGTATTGTCATGTCGTAATTGTCGCGGATGAAGCGGACTATATTCATAAGGTCAGCCGTCTCGTTCGGGTTCATTCCGGCGGCAGGCTCGTCAAGCAGGAGCAGCTTCGGGTCGGTTGCCAGCGCACGGGCTATCTCAAGCTTTCTCTGCTTGCCGTACGGCAGGTTGCAGGAAAGGTTGTTGCGCTCCTCCTCAAGTCCGAAAATACGAAGTATTTCCTTTGCTTTTTCGCGCATCTCGACCTCGGTCTTAAAATGTCCCGGCAGTCTGAGCATGCTTGTAAAGGGATTGCAGCGGTACTCCGGACGGTTTGCCAGTCCGACCATGACATTGCGTATAACGCTCATGTTGCTGAAAAGGCGTATGTTCTGGAAGGTTCTCGCAATACCCTTGCGGTTTATTACCTCCTCGGTTTTGCCGGTCAGTTTTTCTCCGTCAAGGTAAAAATCACCCGTGGTCGGCTGATATACGCCGGTAAGCAGATTGAAAACGGTGGTCTTTCCTGCTCCGTTAGGACCGACAAGTCCGTAAAGCTGCTTCTTTTTGATATTAAGGTTTACGTCCTGAACGGCCTTCAGTCCGCCAAATGAAATGCCGAGGTTTTCGGTCTTTAACATTATATCCGACATCATTTGTCCTCCTTGCCGTCATCGCCTATTTTAATATCGGCGGAAAGCACCTCGTCCATCTTTATTTTGGTGGTAATACGGTTCCATTCCGCGGCATCGTCGCTGATAGCGCCCGGCTTGCGATACTTTTTGAACAGCTTTTTCTTGAGGTTGTGCCAGCTGACCGCCTCCTTGAAGGGAGCCAGAGCCGGTGCGTTGCCCCAGACGACCACAACTATGAGTATGATAGCGTAGATCAGCAGCTTCATAGCGGCAAGGTCGCCGGTCAGAGCGCTCTGGAGCTTGAAGTTGACATATGTTATGAGCGCTGCGGCAAGTATCGAGCCGTTGATATTGCCCATACCGCCCAAAACGACCATGACAAGTATTTCTATCGAATAGTTATAGGAAAAACGTGCCGTACTGCACGGGATTGGTGAAGTGTCCGTATATAACACCTGCCACGCCTGCGAAAAATGCCGCTATTGTAAACACAAACAGCTTATAGAAGGTTATATTTACACCCATTGCCTTGGCGGCTATTTCGTTGTCACGGATAGCCGTTATCGCTCTTCCGTGCTTTGAACGGATAAGGTTCTGTATAAGGAAAAGCACCGCCAGTACGACTATGAATGACACAACGTACAGCTGCTTGCTGTCCATCTGTATCCCGTTTGTTATAAGACCCTTTGCGCCGCCGAACAGCGACAGGTTCTTGAACACGTTTCTGACTATCTCGCCGAAGGCAAGAGTCACTATCGCAAGATAGTCGCCCTTAAGGCGCAGCGCCGGCAGACCTATAATAAGTCCGAAAACGGCAGCCGAAAGACCGCCGACCATCATTGAAAGCACAAGCACGACCACCGGGCTTCCGATAGTTTTGGAAACGGCGTTGGCAAAAAAGCAGCCTATATACGCGCCGACGCACATGAATCCGGCATGACCGAGGCTGAGCTCGCCCAAAATCCGACCACAAGGTTTAAGGATATCGCAAGTATAATGCTGTAGGCGATCCTTACGAGCAGACCCGCGACCGAACGGGTGAGTCCGCCGGCGGAGTCAAATATCATCATCGCCGCGAGAAAAAAAGCTATAATAAGGATGTAGTTTATCTGATATTTGAACTTAAAGGTTTTCTTTACATTTGATATAAAAGACATCCTTTACACCTTCTCTCTGCGCTTTTTGCCGAGTATGCCGATAGGCCTTACAAGCAGTATGACAATAAGCAGGCTGAACTCTATAGCCGTTGTGTAATCCTTTATAGCCGGAATACTGAGGCAGACCTTTTCGACGATGCCGAGCAGCACGCCGCCTATCATGGCGCCGGGTATCGAACCGATACCGCCTATAACGGCTGCGGTAAACGCCTTTATGCCGGGCAGCGAACCTAAGGTAGGCTCTACGGTCGGTATAGGCATAAGGTAGAAAAACGACGCGAAGGCGGCAAGTGCCGAGCCGATCGCAAAGGTAACGGTTATGATGTTATTCACATTTATACCCATAAGCTGTGCCGCGCCTCTGTCCTCTGAAACGGCGACCATGGCACGTCCGGTCTTGGTCTTTTAACAAAAAGCTGGAGCGCGACCATTATGGCGGCACCGACAATAAGGGTCACAATGGTGTTTATGCTTATTTCCGATCCGGCAATATTTACAGTGCCGTAATGCGGCAGCGATATAGGCTGCGGCTTTGCGCCGAATATGAGCTGTGCCGCGCCCTGCAGCAGATAGCTGACGCCTATGGCGGTTATCAGAACGGCAAGCGGTGAAGCGCCGCGCAGGGGCTTGTACGCCAGCTTTTCGGTAAGCACGCCCACTATACAGCAGACAAGTACCGATGTCACAAAGCCCAAATAAACGTTTCCGCCAAGCTTTGTTATTATGGTAAGGATGGTGTAGGCGCCTATCATTATAAAATCACCGTGGGCGAAGTTAAGCATCTTGGCAATACCGTAGACCATGGTATATCCGAGCGCTATCAGCGCGTACACGGCGCCGAGGCTCAGCCCGTCAAGTAAAATACTCATTGTGTTTTCCCCTTATGTAAATTCTGCGGTTTGCACCGAAAAAACATATATTTTCATCCTGCAATATGATATTTTTTCGGCGCAGACCCCGTTGCAACCGGTCATTCCCGAGCAGCCGGAGCCGCTCGGGAAAACGGTGCAGATTTTATTGTATCACAATTATTTGTTAAGTTCAACTATAACCGGAACTTTTGTGCAAGCGCCGGTGGTATCCCAGGTCATCTTGCCGGTGACGCCCTCAAGCGCAAAGGAGCTGTCGGTGATGGCAGGGATGAGCTTTGCGCTTAGGTCGGCGGGCTTGATATCGGGATCGTTGATGCCTGCTGCCTTCATTGCTTCAAAGATAGCATACACGGCGTCGTATCCGTCAGCAGCGAACTGATCGGGGGGCATCGTTGTACTTTTTCATTGTAGTTCTTTACGAAATCAGCGGTTTTCTTATCGGTTGAGTTGACATCAAACGGGGTGATGTACTTGACCTGGTTGGTAACGGTAGCATCGATCTGCTCGGCTACGCCGTCAAGACCGTCGCATCCGAAAAAGGACTGCCTTGCAGCTCTTGGCTACGCAAGCCTTTGCGATAAGTCCTGCCTCATTGTAATAGATGGGGAGGAATATAACATCGCAATCCTTGAGCGCTTCGACCTGGGTCGAGAAGTCACGGTTGTTTTCCTTATCAAACGACTGGGTGATAAAGGTCTTGCCGAGCTTAGCCATCTCGTCCGAGAACGCCTTGAAGATACCGCTCGAATAATCATCCGACGTATCATAGATAGCGCCGATATTGGTGAAGCTCTTGGTCAGTTCCTCAGCGGCAAGTGTGCCCCTGATCCGGATCGCCGAAGCAGACACGGAACGCGGTGGGACGGTCGGCAATAACGTTTGCGGCAGATGCCGACGGGGTCATGAAGAACAGATTATCCTTGGCAGCCTTTGAAGCAAATGCCTCGCATGAGCCCGAGGTTACCGAGCCGAGCGAAACCTGCATACCCTTATCATAGAGCTGATCGTAACCGACCGACGCGTCCTCAGGGGTAGCCTTGTCGTCAAGGATCTCAAACTTGAACTTTACGCCGTTAAGACCGCCTGCTGCGTTGATCTCGTCAACAGCAAGCTTTGCGCCGTTCTGAACCGACATTCCGTAAGACATAGCGCTTCCGGTAAGCGGTCCCGTAGCGCCTATAAAGTATGCCTTTTTCGGCATCGCCCTTGCCGCAGCCGGTAAAGCAGGCTGCAATGAGTGCTGTCGCCAAACCTGCGGCAGCCAGTTTTTTGAACATTTTCATTTTTCCCAACCTCTTTCTTTTTAAAGAAAATATAAATTAAAAACGACTCTGCCAAGAGGATCGTCATTGATCCGGCAAAGTCGTTTATAATCCCAAAAATCGGTCCCTGAAATTTTCCGAACTCTTTATAAACGGCTTTGTGAAGCATCGCTGCGCAGGCTAAGTATAATAAATAGGAAAAAAGACTGCGGCGATAATAATAATACCGGAAATGACGGCAGAGACGTTTATTATCGATATGCGGAAAATCAAGGAAATCAAAAGAAAAAAAGCAGAGCACTGCCATGACAGCAGTGCTCTGTACGTTTACAGTATTAAATTCGGCGCATGAGAACTCTGACGGTGCAAAGGCATCGCTTCTCATACATTCTGTATAATCTGTCATACAGGCGTTTGCAGTCACTGTTCTCACTCGCTTTCTTTTTTTTCTTTTTACTGATTATAGTTTAAGGTTTTCCATTTGTCAATACATAATTTTTCGTTTTGTAACATTGTATAAAAATTACACCGATGATAGCTGATTTATTCATTTTATTATCAATCGCCTGTTCCGTTTTCCGCCGTTTTCAAGCCTTGAGGACGTATTTTACTCAAACAGCGGCTGCTCTCTGCCGCCGTCTTTACGACCGACGATACCGCAGGGACTATGAAGCGGCAGTCCCTTTCCGGTGAAGCTTCTTTCGACATATAACGCTTGTGGGAGTGTTTCAAGGTCCTGCATATCCGACAGACCGGCATCTTTGAAATCACCCCGGTCGAGATATTCCTTCATGCATTGGTTGAGCCGTCTTTCATACTCCCCGTGTGAACGGATGCCGCCGTGGAAGGGATAATTATGCACATGAGTAAAGGCGTCGCACAAAAATGCACCAGCCTGCCCAGCTTAAAGCAGCCGAAGACAGACCCCGTAAATTTTTTGTTTCTTAGCCGTTTTTGCAGCCAGCGCCTCCTGTTTTCATAGTCGTGACCGTAAAAAGGGCGGACAAAAAAAAGCCGTGAAGGTAGCTCGGTAAAATGTAATCCGGCTCCATACAGCCTATATAAAAAATGCGGCGCGGCAGATAGCAGGCGAATCGGCAAGAAATCTGTTTATAAGCCAAAAGGTAAGAGCCCTGTGAGTTTCGGTCTTCAATACGCCGTCCTCCAAAATCAAAAAACTACAGCGTATTTTTTCCCTTATCGCCGCCCTATATTCCCGGTGCAGGCTGTAAAACAAAAAGCCGCAGAAACCAATTCTGCGGCAGTTTTCGGTCATTCGCTTTTAAGTGCTCTTTCAAGCCAGATGCAGCCCACATCCATGGCGTTGTAAAGACCGGTTTTCTCGCTCTTTTTAATTATGCGATCGGACTTTTTTTGATCTCCTGATCAGACAGCATCAGCTGCACCGTTACCTTGTCCGGCACCTCGTTGCCGTCCACCGTCACCGTGGAATTGATCTTTAACATAACGATATATTTATCCGCGGTATCGCCGTAATAAATAGTGTCGCCGCAGCGCACCATGAGGCTTACCTTTATAGGTCATGAATTCCTTTTGAGCCATAACTTATTCCTCCACATATATTTTTTACGTTTTATTATACCACCGTTTGATATTTGTGTAAAGGCTTTTTGCACGGCGCGCCGGAATAAGGTCTCTTTACTATTGACAGACGTACGATATGGATATATAATTATTAAAAAAAGGTCAGAGGATGTGAAGTGCTTTGCTGCTTTACATCTTTTTGCTTTTTAGGGGAAATAAATTATGACTGAAATGATCATTGAAACACTCATCAGGGCAGCAGCCGCCGTTGTGATCGGCAGCCTTATCGGCAGCGAGCGCGCAAGACACGGCAGGGCAGCCGGAATGAGGACCCACATACTGGTCTGTCTCGGCGCCTGCATGACCAGTATGACATCGATGTATGTTGCGGATATTTTAGGCAGCAACGGGGATGTTTTCAGGATACCGGCGCAGGTCATATCGGGTATAGGCTTTTTGGGCGCCGGAATGATAATACTCAAAAGCAACAATATGATAACGGGTCTTACAACCGCCGCCGGCGTATGGACCACCGCCACTATAGGCGTTGCTCTCGGTTACGGCTACTATATAGGCGCGGCTGTGGTCACGGTGCTGTTTTTATCCACAATAATCCTGTTTGCGCGGTTTGAACGCAAGCGCAAGTCAGCCGAGGTGATATATGTGGAAATCGACGATCCGTACAGGGTAAATGCGGTGCTGGGGAGAATGAAGGAGCTGATACCCGAAAGCTTTACATACCAGGTGTTCGCCCCGAAAAGCGGAGCCGAAGGGCATGCCGGTCTCAATATTGTCATCGACAAAGGATAGACTTTGATGTGTCCGGTCTGACCGGGCTTGAAAATGTGGTTTTCGCGGTCGAAGAGCAGTAAGCTTTTTGTTGCATCTGTTTCGAAAAATGCATTTGAATTTTCCGAACTTTGTGGTAAAATGAATTAAAAGCTCTGCGAAAGGAGAACAGTTATGAAATCAAACGGAGGATCAAAACGGATCATTGGAATGTTACTGGCACTGGCGGTCGTTATATGCGGACTTTCCGCCTGCGGCAGTGACAAAGCGGAAAGCAGCAGTGAAGCGGACGCTTCGGCGGCTGGAAGCAGCGATACCGCGTCGACCGCAGAGCCCGAAGCATCGGGTGCTGTGCTGACCGTCACGGTAAACAAAAAACCGCGGAAGCCAAAAGAGCAGCCGCCCTTATGATGCGTCAAAGCAGAATATTTCGCTGATACTCGTTGTAGGTCAGTCGAATTTTACTACCAGCGTCGGCTTTTCAAGCGAGCTTGCGGCTTTCAACAGCGGCAAGACCACCGCTTTCCCCGAAAGACCGACACAGCCTGCGGCAGGGACCGCATATTCCTGCTATACAAGTGCGCCGCTTACCGCGCTTGACAACGGTCACGACATGTTTTATCTCAGCGACGCGTCAAAGGAGACCTCGACCTTAGGGGGCGTCACACCCGCTTTCGGTGCGGAGTGGAGCAGCCTTACCGGCACAAAGACCGTGTTCATACAGGCGGCGGTGGGTGCCGTCGGCGTCCATGAATGGACGCCCGATCCCGAATCATATGTCTGCTCGTGTTCCGGCAACGGTCACGGTATGCTTTTACAGGAATGCGGTCAGCGCATACAAGAGTGTTTATGCGGCGCTGAGTAAAGATTACAATATCGTATATGCCGGTTACATATGGAACCAGGGCGAGCATGATGAGGTATACGGCAAAGATCAGAACAACACGGTGCATGACGATCAGTCGTATTATAACGCATACAAGAGTATGCACGACGGATTCATGAAGGAGCTTGCGCTTGACTTCGGCGGCATATCGGTCGTGCGTGCCGATAAAGCCGGCAGGAGCGACACAAACAGCAGATCGCTCACCATAGCCCGTGCCGCGCAGTATAAGCTCTGCAACGATATCGATAATCTTTACATGATATCGACCGTAAGCGAGACCTGTTCGAGCGACATGATGGATCAGGGCAACACGATACATTATTCGCAGAATGTTTTCAATATAATGGGTAAAGACGCAGCCGACAATCTTTACAACGCTCTCGGGCTTTCCGCCGCGCCTGCCGAACTTACCGGCGTGACCCTCATGGCGGCGGACGGCACATACATGACTGTATTTGACGGCACCGGCGCCCTAAAGGAAGGACCGCAGAAGGTCAGCAGAGGCGACACGATGGGACAGCTGACCGTAAAAATAGCCGAAATGGGTAATATTTCGAGCTATTCGCTGTCGTTTTCCATCAACGGCGAGCAACGCCCGGAATATGTCGACGGCTTCGGAAAAATAGACTGGACCGGGCTTTCCAAAACCGAAAACATAAAAGAGATCACATTGGAATGTGTGATAAAATAAACCGGCAATAAGCCGGAGCGTGTAAAAGAGATCATTATAAGTACGGCAACAAACGCGGCAGGAGCGTAGCTCCTGCCGCGTTTATATAAACTATTAGTTCCACCGGTTGAATCGTTATTCCGTTTTGTCTGTTCTTGCGCGCTCGGCGTGCTGCTTGTGCCGCAGCCTTCTTTCATCAACGCCGATACCGCTTGCAATGAACAGCAGTATCATGCCGTTCTGCACCCATATAAGTGTTGTGTCTATCATTCCGTAAAGGCACACGAGCCTGCGACGGCGGCAATAAATGTGGTGATAACGTAGCTGTCGCCCCTGCTTTTAAGACCATCGTGACATTCAAACACGGTTTTTACGAACTGCCCCATAAATATGCCTATAAGCGCAGTGCCGACTATTCCGTGCGACAGCATGCAGTCAAGCAGTATATTGTGAGCGAGCGCCGCCTTATATATCTCTGGTCTGCCGGGGAAAGCTGATAGTAAAGGAAACGGTAGCTGAAAAAGCCTCTGCCGAAAACGGGGGTTTTTTATCTGCTCAATGGCAAATTCCCAGATGATAACACGGTTTTCGGTGGTTGCCGAGATTTCGTTAAGACGTGGGATAAGCTGCGGTACGAGCACTATCGTTACAAGCACCGTTGCGGCCACGCCGAAAAAAATATCGCAAGCAGACGGTATTCGTGGTTTAGCAGCAGAAGTATCAGTATACCTATAAACAGAACGCCCCACAGAGCCATGCTTCCGCAGGCATACAGTCCGGCGGCGTTCACAATGGCTACAAAGTAAAACAGCTTTGCGTTTTTATTTCTTACCACCGCTTTATACGCGCAGATGAGAATGGTCAGCATGATCGCCGCGCCGAAAAAGTTGGGATTCACAAAAAGCGCGCTGCTTCTGTAAAACCTATCGCCTTTATGCAGTATCAGCTCTATTACCGCGCCTATGCTCGACACGGTTCCTCCTGCACATATAAGATCAAGCAGTCGCTCGTAGAATATTTTGGTGGCGAGCGCCCTTGCCACAAAGAAAATAACCATCATTGCGGCAAAAACGCCGGTTCTGAGCAGCCCCATATAATTTTTGTAAACCACCGATACCACGGCTGTCACAAGGGTAAACAAAGCGACCGTAAAGGCACCCTTGTGAATGAATATCTTGTCCCTCGTCCCGGGAAGTATGCAAAACGTAAGCCCGGCGATGCCTACAACTATTGAGGTTATATAGTAAGGCAGGAATATCGACAGCGCGCAAGCCAATATAATTATGCGCGCCGCCGTTCCTATGGTATTGAGCCTTACCTCATAATGATCGGTGTCACGAACCCCGGAGGATTGAAAATTTCCGATATCTTCATGTCGGTTTAGCGCTTCTGCCCTGAGACAAGAACAGCCAGCAGCAGGAAAAACAACTGATAAGCCGAAAATGCAAGCGACGCCGCAAGAGCTATTTTGCCGGTAGCTCCGAGATATACGAGCAGCACTCCGCAAAGGACAGCGGCTACTATAACAAGCGCCGTCATGGCGCTGAGCTTTTTCCAAAGACCTATGCCCATTGATACCGCCGAGAACAGCCCGGCAGGATGCCTTTTGGATACCGCATCGGCATCGGCTGTATCGGTCGGCTCAACCTCCTTTTCATATGCCACGCGCGCGTTGTGCTTCATAACGCTGACCGCGTCGCTCGGCAGGTCGAAATAATCGCATATCATCGTATCGGTCGTGTTGGGATCCTCAGGGTAAACAGCCACCGTCATTCCGGTGCTGCAAAGGCTCTGCAGTTCGGCTTTGACATGGGGGTCAGCCTCGTATTTCACTATAAACAGTATACAGGGTATGCCGTGGCAGGATATATATACCGGGAAATATCCGGCGCGCAGTATCTTCTGATCGACCGTAACGGGCGGCACGGGAATGTTGTGCCCCTGCATGAGATTGCGGTTGCCTATGAGTATCGTGTTATCGCCTATCCAGCCGGACAGACCCATTTTATCCTCATATTTTACGCCGCCGACCTTCGGCATTTCGGACACGCCGTTATCACCGAGCATTGAGCGGAAGATACCTGACAGAGGACTTCCTGCGGCAATCGCCACGGCTGCCGCGTCGGCAAGCGACTGACCTATCTCATTGCTGCTCAAGGTCTTCATGCTGTAAAGCGTGACGCTGCCGTCAGGGAAAATGTCTGACGAGCCCACTGCAACGACATTTGAAAGATTGAGGTCGTAAGCGCCCTTGTATCCGGCTATCGTAGCATCATAAGCGGACAGCTTTTTTACTATTCTTCCCAAAGGCAGCTCATTCGATATTGCCGCCGCGGCAGGGAAGCAGGCGGCAAGGGACAGCGACATGACGGTCAGCGCGGTATATATATCGGAAAGATAAAGCGTTATACCGCCGGCTGCGACCGCTATCGCCGCGCCCACGATAAACATAACCGCCGAACGCTGGTCGAGGGGCTTTTGTATGAAGAATTTTTTTACAAACGAGCGGATATTGACCGCCTTTTTTGCCTACAACGGTAAGCGCGTCGCCGTCAATGGCGCCCGATGCGAGAGTGTCAGATGTGTCGTCGTCTACCGCAGAGAGGGCGCGTTTGCCCTCGGAATTGCCTATGACCTCAAGTCCGCGCAGAATGCGGTGAGCTTTTATGGCAACCGATGAGCGATATGACGCCAGCAAAAGCATAGCGGCGACCGGTGCGGCAGGATACTTTCCGCCGCCGGCAAATGTGCAGACGGCACCTGACACAAGCGAGACCGCACTGCAAAGCGCAACGCAGCAGCCAAAATCGGCATGCTTTAAGAAGAGTCCCTTTATGCTGCCGAAAACATCAATGTTCATTACGGTGCAGACGGCAAGCAGCGCAAAGGTTGCGACCGAAGCGCCGATGCCGGGAACAAACCGACCCAAAAGCAATGACAGTCCGGCAGCCAGCGCAGCGGCTATAAAGCTCAGCACGGCAACCGTTTTGGCAGCCCGAAATTCGCCCGAATATTTTACCCTCAGCTTTGCCGAGTCGCTCAGCGTCTTATAATCGGCAATGCCTGCAAGTGAGTGTCCTCGGTCTCGTAATACGGCGTTTTTTCGCCGCCGTCATACTCACCGTCATAATCATAATCATCGTCCTCGGGGAAATCGTCAAGTTCGTCGTCATAAAGCTCAGCCTTGCTTATAGGTCTGGTGGCTTCAGACACTGACGGGACCGACGACATAATATCGTCAAGCGCGCTGTCAAACACCCTCGTTTCGCCCGATACCGGTACCGGGGGAGCCTTGACAAATTTGCTGTCCGAAACGTCGCCGTCGGGCGTGCTTTGTATCACTGTGCCGTTGACAATTTTACCGTAGACCCTGACATCGTCCTTAGCGGCTGTCGACATGGTGGTGTTCATTATTTTTTCGGGAGCGTCGGGCGGAATGACCTCGACATTCACATTCAGTCTGCGGTGACCGTCCTGCAAAGCTGCGCCGTCGTCAGCCGCTTTGTGCTCCATTTCTATTTCCTGCGGCTTGTTTTCCGGGACAGCCGGCGAAGGCTCCTTGACGGCTGTCGCCGCAGGGATATCGTCCGGTGCGGCTGCCGCGGCGTTTGCCGTATCGGCGGCGTTTGCGGCGCTTTCCTGTACAGGTGCCGCTGCGGCATCCTCGCCGTCTCCCTTAAGCCTTCTGATTATCGCGTCTGCGTCAATCGCCGAATGTGCCGCCGCCATGTTATGCGCCGGGCGCTCTTTTGCCGTCTCTGCAAACGCGTTAAGGTCATATTTTGCACCTAAGCCGTATGTGCCGTTACCGTCACTGCCGGTCTTAATGGGGGCAGACCCGGTAACGCTTTCCTGCTGCGGATTGGATTCATCGCCGCCTATCGCGCTCAAACATCTTTTGAGAAAATCGTCGGCAGGACCCGAAGTTTCCTGCTGCAGGACCGGCGCGGCAGCGGCTGGTGCCGGTGCTTCAACCGTTTTTGCGGTCTGCTTTGTTTCGGTCTTTTCAGGTTCTAAGACAGCCCACGACGGCACATAATCGTCCCCCTATAGCGTCGGCTTCGGCCTTTGTTTTGTTGTCCTGTAAGATCTTATACACCGACGGTGCCTCATGACTGCCGGTCATCGGTATATTCTCCGGCTTATTCTCCAGAAGCTCCTTCGCAGTTATAGCGTGAGGTGCAGAAACCTTGCCGTTACTGCTGCCAAATGTCCTTTTGCGGCTGAAGCTGACCGTAAAATCATCGTCGTCGGTGAAAAGGTCGTTATTATGTCCGTCATCCAGATCGTACTTTTTGCCTTGTCCGAACAGACCCATGCCACACATCCCCTTTATATGTCAGTTTTTTGCTTTTATATTGCCGCGCTGCCTTGCTATTTCATACATCAGCACGCCTGCAGCCACCGAAGCGTTGAGCGAATTTATATGTCCCGACATCGGCAGCGACACTGTTTTATCGCAGTTTTCCTTGACAAGACGGCTGACTCCGCGCCCTTCCGAGCCTATCACAAGACCGCAGCCGCCGGTCATGTCGGTTGTGCACCAGCACTCGCCGTCCATGTCTGCGGCATAAAGCCAGACGCCGTTTTCCTTTAATTTGTTCAAAGCCGCATTTATATTGGTCACCCTCGCGACGCGCATATATTCAAGCGCACCGGCTGACGCCTTTGCGACCACCGCGTTAAGCGATGCGCTGCGCCGCTCCGGTATCACGACGCCGTGAACGCCGCAGGCTTCCGCGGTCCTTATGACCGCGCCTAAGTTGTGCGGATCCTCAAGTCCGTCGCATATTATAATGAAAGGAGGCTCGTGCCTTTCGGCGGCATAATGCAGAATGTCGTGAAGAGAGCAGTACTTATGCGCCGCGACCACAACGGCAACGCCCTGATGCACCGCACCGCCGCTCATGAAATCGAGCTTTTGCGGCGACACCTCCTTGACCGGTATTCCTTTATCCCTGCACTTGGCGATGAGCGCCTTGACCGATCCGTTCGCGGCGCCGTGCGCCACAAACAGCTTGTCTATCTCCCTACCCGACCGCAGTACTTCGGCAACGGGATTGCGGCCCACTATAACGTCGCTCATCCGGCGCTCTTCGGTCGTCTCTGCTACATCTGAGCCTTCGTTATTAATAAATTCATCTTCGCGCATGTCCATATCAAGATTTCCTTTTGTAAGTTTCTTTGGTCATTGCCTCAAACGAGGTTATAAGCGACCGTTCGCTTATATCGCAGCCGAACTCGAAAATAGGCACGCTGCGTATAAATTTATCAAGCAGCACCGCTAACTTTTCGGTGCCGTCGGGTCTCGGCGGTATGACCGTCTGTTTAAGCAGTGTCCGCACCGCGTCCGACGTTTCCGCCGGTTTTATGTAGGGGGCGCCGCTTCGGCGCAGCAGTGCCACCGCGCCGACCGGAACGGTAACATCGCTGTTGGCGGCTGTTTTTCCGCTCCACGGAGTGCCTATGGCGCAAAACCGCCCGTCAACTATCTTCACCGCAGGCTTGTCGTCGTTTATCATTTCCACACCGTCAAGGTACTGCATCCACAGCCTTGTATGTGTCGATTTCCCCCGTTCCGCTGTCAGCCGTGAAAAGATATGCCTTCCCGTTATATGAGACCGCAGAGGAATGGAGCATAAAACCGCCGAAATCAAGAAGCGCACTGTAAAAAGTAGGTCGACGTGATCATGTATTCACGCTGCGCGTCGTTGAGGTTTTTATATCTCTTCCTTAATATCTCTATCTTTTCGTCGGACGCCGAAAGCGATATGTCAGGTTTGCCGCTGAAAGGATACAGATATTTCCTGCTGCGTTCGCGAAGCATATCGAAGCGGACATCCATTTCGCATTTCAGTCCTGCTATAAGATATCTGTTTATACTCATAATTCCTCCGATCAGTGCCGACAAAAACGCATTTTCTGCATACTACACTATTATATATAATAAAGCTTTTCATCGCAAAAGTCAAAGAAAAAAATGTAATTATAAAAAAAGTACATAATAAGTGGAATTTATGTCAATTATAAAGTGAGGTGTTTAGCTATGAATAACAATATCATCACATCAATAAAAGGCTTTGAGGTTCTGGACTCAAGGGGAAATCCGACCGTTGCGGCTGAGGTGACGCTCGCAGGCGGAATAAGGGCAATAGCGTTTGCTCCGTCGGGTGCTTCGACCGGAAAATTCGAGGCGCATGAGCTGCGCGACGGCGGCGAAAGATACGGCGGAAAGGGCGTAAAGAAGGCGGTAGAGAATGTAAACAACAAAATAGCGCCGCTTGTCTGCTCGCTCGATACGCTCAACCAGCGCACAATAGACCGCGAGATGATAAAGCTCGACGGTACCGAAAAACAAAAGCGAGCTCGGCGCAAACGCCATACTTGCGGTGTCCCTCGCCGTCGCAAGGGCGGCAGCAAGGCATTACAAGGTGCCGCTTTACCGCTATATAGGCGGTTTTTTCGCGGCTTTCGCTGCCCACTCCCATGATGAATATTTTAAACGGCGGCGCCCATGCCGCAAACAATGTGGATATTCAGGGAATTCATGATAGTGCCCTTTACGGGCAGCTTCTCCGAAAAGGTCAGGGCAGGCTCGGAGATACACCACGCTTTGGGGTCGCTTTTAAAGGAAAGGGGCAAGGCGTCGGGGGTCGGCGACGAGGGCGGCTTTGCGCCTGATCTTAAAAGTGACCGCGAGGCTATAGAATATATAATGGAAGCCATAGAGCTTGCCGGATATTCGACTGACAAGGTAAAGCTGGCGCTTGATGTTGCGTCAAGCGAATGGTATGACGGCTCAAAATATTTAAGAAAAAAGAGCGGCGAGGTTTTAAGCAGCGCGGAGCTTTGCGAAAAAATAGAGGGGCTTATAAATGATTATCCCATAATCTCGGTCGAGGACGGGCTGGCTGAGGACGACTATTCCGGCTGGAAGCAGATGACCGACCGGCTGTCGGGCAGGGTGATGCTTGTGGGCGACGACCTTTTTGTGACCAATCCGCAAAGGCTTTCGGACGGCATACGGCAGAAAATAGCCAACTCGGTGCTTGTAAAGCTGAACCAGATAGGCACACTGACCGAGACGCTGAAGGTCATCGAGACGGCATCGGCGGCAGGCTATACGCCGATAATTTCGCACCGTTCGGGCGAGACCGAGGATACATTTATAGCCGACCTGTCGGTCGCGGTCGGTGCAAAATTCATAAAGACCGGCGCTCCCTGCCGCACCGACCGCACGGCAAAAATATAACCGCCTTTTAAAGATAGAATCGGAGATAATGCCGGGATGATATGATGTGAGGCTTTTCTTTTGTCACCTATGTTTAGACCCATGAAAATTAAGCATCGCTCCGGGGTATTACCTGACAAATAGCCGCGGCGGCGTGCAAAAAACGGCACACCGCCGTTTTTTTTGGTGCTATAAATTTTAGTTTATAGGTGTACAAAAAACAAATGGCTAATTGAATTTTTGTAGGGAACGAGCCTCGAGTGTCGTTCCGCGCGGTTTCATTAGGTTTTAAGGAACGACACATAGGTCGTTCCCTACGTCTATCAATTAATTATACTAATACCATTCACCTATAAACTAAAATTTCCGGTCAGCCTGCCGGAAAACTCTGTTCCGGCGCCACTGTCAAACGGTGAGTCACCTGCCCTTTCTTTGCTTGCCGTCTTTGACAAATCCGAGCGGTTTTTGTGCCATGGGAGGATTGCCCTGTGCGATTGCCGGAAATTCGTTCGACGTGTCGGCGGTCGCCTGGATGTTGTATGTGCCGTAGGTGTTTATCATCTCTACCGCATTTTCCGGATTTCCGCAAAAACCGATTGCCGATTGGTTGTCCGGCGGATCGAATTTTTCAGTCTTTTTACCTTTTCTTTCATGAGTCTTTCCTTTCTGCCGCGGCGCGGCTGTGTTTTATCATATCATTTGCCGTTTTCCCGGTATTATTGCAGTGCCATAAAAATTTATAAAACATAAATCAAAGATCACAACGCAAACCGGAATAAATGTAAGACGGTATGTAAAATAAAATTTATCTATCCGAAAACCGAAAACCGAAAACCGAAAACCGAAAACCGGAGCGCCGCTGATGCGGTGCTCCGGTTGGTGCTTTAATATAAAAACTCAGATCATGAGGTTGATGAAATATCCGCCTACTACCGTTCTGTTCTGGAAACCTCTCTGGGCTGCGGTGTCGGCAAAATACCAGTCGGTCACCGGCACGCGGTCGTCGGTCTCCTCGACCATACGGCGTATTGCTGCATATACAGCATCGCGGTACTCCTTATTGTCGCAAAGCACGGTCGTCCATGCCTCCCAGTCAAGCTTGGTATATGTGTGCTCGCTGTCAAGAGCCACGCCGTATCTGTCCATTTTTTCGCTATAGAGGGCGACCTCTTTTTTGTACACATCGCCGGCGAAAAGGCCAAGCCCGAATATGCGGTCCCAAACCATGTTGTATTTGAGACTCCAGCTGTCCGGCTTGTCAAAGCAGCGGCGCGACGCCTTGTCGGTCGCCGCCTCGGCTGTCCATTTGTCAGCCATTGCCTTGGCGGTGTCAAAATAGCTGCTGTTGCCCGAAAGCCTTGCGTAAACGCCGAGCGCCACGAAAGCCTTGACCGAGAGGTTGCAGTTGTGGTCGATATGCCCGGCAAAATCGTCGGTGCAGAGCTGATTTCCGGGATCGTACCCGTATTTTGAAAGATAATCAGCCCACTTGTCGCAAAGCTCGCGGCAGCTGTCATAGAACGATGTGCTGCCCTCGGCAATGCAGACGGCGGCAACGCATATTATAAAGTTTGCACATTCCTCTATCGGCATCTGAGAGCTTTCGAGCAGCTTGCCTTCATGGAGTCCGTACACCTGACCGTTGCAGATCGGATACTGTCCGCAGTCGTGCGGCGCAAAATCGTACTCCCATTTGTCGCTTCGTGCGAACCTGATTATCGGGCGCAGCATTCCCTTTACAAGCTCCGGATTGTAAAGCAGGAAAAGCGGTATTGACGGATAGGTCACGTCAAGAGTCGCGATACAGCCGTTGCTGAAGCACTCCTTTGACAAAAACAGAGGTCCGTCCGGTGACTGAACCAGCTTGTGCGCGGCTATTGCCTGTCTGTAAAGCAGGCAGCCGACCGCTGCGTAGTCCTTGCCGACCGCGAGCATATGCTCTGTCAGCTCGTTGTCAAAGCGCTCCGCCTTTGCCTTGACCTCATCGTAATCCGAAAGCGCGTCTTTCAGCATCTCATCAAACGAAGCGTACTTCTGACGGTAGTAAGGATCAAGCTTTTTCGCCGAAGTATTCTATAGATTTCACATCGTCATAAGCAAGCGTTATGACACCTTTAGTGTCTGAGGTTATAACGGCAAGCGTCGGGCAGCTGTATATATGGCTCGTCGCGTTTTCGTCGAGGACAGGAAGCTTATTGCCTGCGGCGTATGCCTTTCTTATATCGACATTTGAAAGGAAGGCATCCTTTCTTGCAAGGTGGAGATATCCCCAGTCTATCCTGAGGTTATCGCCGCTGCGGTTGAGCGGCTTCTGATCGACATTTCCGCACCACAGCGAATTTTCGGTTCTGCCGAACTTCACCTCATAGGTGTCCCAATCGGCTGAAAGCTCTGCCGAAACATCAAAATACAGCTCAAATTCATGCTCGCCCTTTAGCTTCGCATCATATTCAATGTACGACACAGGGCGTGAAAACAGCACCGGGTCGTCAAGCAAAAAGAGGACTGCGGAAGGTGACGGTCAGCTTTACCGCGTCGTTTTCAAAGGTGTATTCCGATGATGTAGGCGTGATGTCAAGCCCCGTCTGCGGCAGCGCCTCCGGCTCTTTGTACAGCCATCTGCCGTTTGCCTCTAACTTTCCCATAAACCTGTAGGTTTTGCCGTCTATTTTAACCATTCCCACCATGCCGTTTCTTCTTCCGGTCCAATGGACGGTACTGCAGTCGGTCAGCCTGTCGGCAGGCGACCACACGCTGAAATAAGGATCAACCGTAATAAGCGGTACGGATGACGGACGGATATTCATAGCAACACTCTCCTATATCTGATCAAGTTGATTTTACTTGATTTCATAATACCATTCCACGCTTTGCGGCACAATGCGGAAAACAATTATTTTGTGAGGAATAGAAGTTAAATATAATAAAAAAGCAGGGATTTCTGTCCCTGCTTTTGTGTTTTAGTTTGCGATTTTGGTTGTCAGCCCTCGTAATTGTATCCTGCTTCTATCGCCTTTAAATTGATGTCGAGCAGATCGGCGTGCTTTGCCGACACGACCTTGCCGAGCGCTTCTTTTATGCCGTCATACGAGACTACGCCGGTCTCTTTTTTATCACCTTTCCGACCATTATCATATTGGCAAGGGTCGGGAAGCCTGCGTCCTTTGCCATTTTTGTTGCCGGTATATAGTAGGCGGTGACATCGCCGCGCTTTACCTTGCGGTCGATAAGGGTCGAATCGACAAATATTTTGGCTCCGCTCACTGCGGCATCCTCATATTTGTCAAGCGACGGCAGATTCATGACCATAAGGAGATCGGGTGCCGACACTATGGGCGATCCAACCGGTGTATCGCTTAAAATAACGCTGCAGTTGGCGGTGCCGCCGCGCATTTCCGGTCCGTATGACGGCAGCCAGCTGAGCTGTCTGCCCTCAAGCAGTCCCTTATAGGCTATAAATTTCCCGGCAAAGAGAACGCCCTGTCCGCCGAAACCGGCTATAAGCATGTTTGTGGTGCTCATTTCTGCTCCTCCTTTGCGGCGCTGCGATCCTTATATACACCCAGCGGATAGTAAGGTATCATTTTTTCCTCGACCCACTTAAGGGCGTTTTCGGGCGTCATGCCCCAGTTGGTCGGGCAGGAGGAAACGACCTCGATAAGCGAGAAGCCCTTGCCCTCGACCTGATTGCGGAACGCCTTTTCAATAGCCGCCTTGGCGGTCTTTACGTTTTTCACGTTGTTTACCGCAACACGCTGGATAAGCTCCGGACCGTCAAGGGTCGCCAGCATTTCGCACACCCTTATCGGGAAACCGACCGTTTTGACGTCGCGTCCGTAAGGAGAGGTCTGTGTGACCTGACCGGGCAGCGAGGTGGGCGCCATCTGACCGCCGGTCATGCCGTAAATAGCGTTGTTTACGAAAATAACGGTTATATTTTCGTTTCTCGTCGCGGCGTGCACCGTTTCAGCCATGCCTATCGAGGCAAGGTCACCGTCGCCCTGATATGTGAATATTATATTTTCGGGCATTGCGCGTTTGAGTCCCGTAGCCACAGCCGGAGCACGGCCGTGAGCCGCCTCGACCATATCGCAGTTGAAATAATCGTATGCCATGACGGCGCATCCGACCGGAGCCACGCCGACCGTGTCGCCCTCAATACCTAAAGCGTCTATAGCCTCTGCGACAAGGCGGTGTATAATGCCGTGGGTACATCCCGGGCAGTAGTGGAACGGAACATCCGCAAGAGCCTTCGGCTTTTCAAATACTGTCATTACTTATTACCTCCCGCTGCTTTTCTGATAGAGTCCAGAACCTGCTGCGGCGACGGTATCATACCGCCGGTACGGTTGCAGAGGTAAACGGGACGGCTGCAATCGGTCGCAAGCCTTACATCCTCTATCATCTGACCCATCGACAGCTCGACCGAAATGAATGATTTCACTGTCTTTGCCGCCTCTTTGAACGGCTCGTCGGGGAACGGCCACAGTGTGATAGGTCTGATCATACCGACCTTTATGCCTTCCTCGCGCGCCGCCATTATAGCGTTTTTGGAGACCCTTGCGGCAATACCGAACGCTGCGATGCAGTACTCTGCGTCGTCCATCATGAACGACTCGTACATGGTCTCGTTTTTCTTTATCTGCTCATATCTTTCAAAGCGCTCGAAGTTGGTCTGCTCCAGCTTTTCGGGCACTAAAGTAGAGCGAATTTACAATGTTGTGCTTTCTTTTCCCTTTGTACCGGTGACAGCCCACGGCTTTTCTGTTTTACCGTCGGTAGGCTCGGGCAGCACGACCGGTTCCATCATCTGACCCATCGTTCCGTCGGCAAGTATCATTGCCGGAACACGGTATTTATCCGAAAGATCGAAGCATTTTGCGGTCATGTCAGCCCATTTCCTGAACCGACGCAGGAGCTAAAACTATGATGTGGTAATCGCCGTGTCCGCCGCCGCGCGTAGCCTGAAAATAATCGGACTGCGAGGGCTGTATTCCGCCCAGCCCCGGACCGCCGCGCTGTACGTTGACTATAAGTGCCGCCAGGTCGCTTCCGGCAAGGTATGATATACCCTCACCTTTAAGCGAAACGCCCGGGCTTGACGACGAGGTCATGACCCTCAATCCTGCACTCGAAACGCCGTACACCATGTTGATAGCGGCTATCTCGCTTTCAGCCTGCAAAAACG
>VOFC01001372.1_pt1 | contig 80001 bp, 106 predicted proteins | sample 5384161 | NCBI WGS metagenome assembly VOFC01 (sample SAMN12384722, study PRJNA508395) | human gut metagenome | isolation source: healthy gut B | host: Homo sapiens | reverse complement strand
GATGACGGCTCACTTGCTGTAGAGGCAACTGATGATTATACGTTAAAAATTACACTGACCAATCCATGCCCGTATTTCAATGACCTGATGGCATTTCCTACTTATTTCCCGGTATACCAGAAGGATGTGGAAAAAGCGGATCCTGATGGAAAGAATCCGGGTAAGTGGTGTCAGGAGGCTGGCTTTGTATCAAACGGTGCTTATACATTAAAATCATGGAAGCACAACGAGAGCATGGTTTATGTAAAGAACCCGAAGTATTACGATGCAGACAATGTAACTATGGATGAGATCCACATCATGCTGAGTGCAGATGATACTGCAACCTATGCAGCATACAATAGTGGAGACCTTGACTTTGTAGATACCGTTCCAAACGATGAGATTTCAACATTAAATGGAAAGAACTCTGATTTCCATATCATTCCAAACCTTGGAACTTATTATGTTGGTTTTAACGTAAACGACCCGATTTTTGACGGAAAGACCGTAGAGCAGGCAGCATCTATGCGTAAAGCAATGAACCTGCTGATTGATCGTGAGTTTATCGTGGAGAATGTAGGACAGACCGGACAGATTGCCGCAGATTCTTTCGTACCGGCAGGTATGTCAGACGGTAACGGCGGAGTATTCAAGACCGATGATACAAGCTACTATGATGCAGACAAGACAGGTGCAGACCAGATAGAGGAAGCAAAGAAGCTGCTGGAAAGTGCCGGTTATACATTTACGGATAACGGAGATGGTTCATACAAGTGTGATCCGGCAATTTCCATGACGTTCCTGACCAACGATGACAGTACGCATATTGCAGTTGGGGAGTCCCTGCAGCAGGATTTCGCACTGCTGGGGATCAATATGGAGATTAAGTCGGAAGACTGGAATGTATTTATTGAAGACCGTAAGTCCGGCAACTTTACCATCGCCCGCATTAATAAATAACAGCAAGGAATTGCAATGATAAAATCAAAACAAAGGATGGATTTCAACATGACTTCAAATAATCAGAAATATACCCCCAAAAAACGGACTCGGAGCCTTCTAAAGCCACAGAATCCAAGTCTGCCAAGGCTCCGGGGACTGCTTCGCCAAAGAAGCAGACGCCCGGTCTTCTACAAAATCCATCGCCGCCGGGCCTATCTGGACGATTTCAGGAAAACACAAAACGGCAACTATCAATACGAGGGCAGTCGATATGCCTGTGAACTGTCAGAAAAAAGAGTGGAAAAAGAAATCCACCGCGATGGCGGCAGCCGGAATCGCAGTCCTCCTGCTGACGATCGCCGCAGGATGTGTACCGTCGGTGGGACTGCAGGGAAGCATTTTTCGTGCTGCTTCCATATGCAGTGCAGCTGGCGGCGGCCTGCAGCCTCACGTGGGCATGTGCAAGGCTTTTGGGCAAGGAATATCCGCTTCGGGAATACGTTTATCAGCAGACAGTGTGCAAAATTTCGCTGCGCGGCGGAGTCTGCATCACGGCGGCCGGAGTGTCCGTCATAGGAGAACTTGTTGAATTAACGCGTCACAGTGACAAAATTTTATCCTCCACTCCGTTCCTTATAATAGAAGTAGTTATGGGCGCTGCCATACTTACACTGCTAAAAACCATCAAAAAGTACGCGTGGAAGCGTGTGTGACTGTGACGAAAAAATGTATTTTTGACACGGAATGGGATTGACAGAATGTAAAAAGATAGTAATATGTTTAAACATTGGCTAATACTTTGACGAAAGGAAAAGGGAATGGGCCGGTAAATGTAACCTGCAGGTACGGCGATCACAGGGGCGGAAAAGCTGTGAGAACCGGTATCATCCTGCAACAAATATAAGGAGGATTCACATGAAAAAGGCGAACAAGGCTCTTGCAGCTCTGCTTGCGCTTACCATGGTGACCGGCTCTCTGGCTGGCTGCGGAAGCAGTAATGGCTCCGGCAAGACAGAGACTGCACCTGCTACGGAAGGCGCAACAGAGACCGCAGATGCTGGTGCATCTGCAAGCGGCGCGGATACTCTGGTGGCATCCAGCGCACATTTTGAGGGAAAATTCTCTCCGTTCTTTGCAGCCAGCGCAGAAGATCAGCATATCGTTGATATGACTCAGATCGGTCTGTTAGGCTCTGACAGACAGGGCGCTATTGTTGAGAAAGGTATCGAAGGTGAGACTCGTTCTTACAACGGAACAGACTACACCTATTATACCGCTTCTGATCTGAAGATGACTCAGAACGACGACGGTTCCGTTTATTATGACGTTACCATTCGTGATGATCTGACCTTCTCTGACGGAACACCGATCACCATTGATGATGTAATTTTCAGCATGTATGTATATTGCGATCCTACCTATGACGGCTCTGCTACTCTGTACAGCCAGCCGATCCTTGGCATGGATGAGTACCGGGAAGGTATGGCAACCCTGGCTTCCCTGATCGCAGCAGCAGGCGAAGACAACACAGACTTCTCTCTGTGGACAGAAGATCAGCAGACCGCTTTCTGGGCTGCAGTAAATGACGGTGGTACTGCATTTGCACAGGAAATCGTTGATTATATGGCAGAGAACGGTGCTACTGACGTTACCTCTGCAGCGGCCGGTTGGGGCTTCGAGCTGGCTGACGGCGCTACTGCAAAGGATTTCTTTATGGCCATCGGCAATCAGTATGAATGGAACTTCTCTTCCATGGAAGCTGAGACAGCAGGCTCTGCTCTGTCTGACCTGATTCCGGAAGATGTTTACAATTACTCCACTGTTGGTGTAAAAACCGGCGATTCTGCAGATCATATCGAAGGTATTCAGAAGACCGGCGATTACAGCATGAGAGTTGTAACTACCGAAGTATCCGCAAACATGATCTACCAGCTTTCTTTTGCAATCGCTCCTCTGAGCTACTACGGCGATGCATCCCTGTATGATTATGACAACAACAAGTTCGGTTTTGAAAAGGGTGACCTTTCCAAGGTTCGTTCCGTAACTACCGCTCCTATGGGTGCTGGTGCTTACACCTTCAAGGAGTTCAGCAACGGTATTGTTTATCTGGATTCCAACCCGAACTACTTCCTGGGCGAGCCCAAGATCAAGCATCTGAACTTCCTGGAAACTCAGGAAGACGATAAGGTTGTCGGTGTAGAATCCGGCACCATCGATATCGCAGATCCTTCCTACTCTACCGAGGTTCGTAATCAGATTACGGAATACAACGGCGGCAGCGAAGAGTTCGACGGTGATGTGATCACCCTGCGTCTGTATGATTTCCTTGGTTATGGCTATGTTGCCATGAGCGCAGACAACGTCAAGGTTGGCAGCGATCCTGCATCCGAGCAGTCCAAGGATCTGCGTAAGGCAATCGCAACCATCCTTGCAGTATATCGTGATGAGGGTATTGATTCCTACTACGGCGATTCCGCTTCTGTAATCAACTACCCGATCTCCAATACCTCCTGGGCAGCACCTCAGGTAACAGACGACGGTTATCAGATCGCTTACTCTACGGATGTAGACGGCAATCCGATCTACACCGACAGTATGAGCACAGAAGAGAAATATGAAGCAGCAGCACAGGCAGCACTTGGCTTCTTTTGAAGCAGCGGGCTATACCGTAGAAAACGGCAAGCTGACAGCAGCTCCCGAAGGCGCTAAGCTTGGCTATCAGGTAAACATCGGTGCAGGCGGCTCCGGTGATCATCCTTCCTTCCTGCTGTTAAAGAATGCGGCAGACGCTTTTGCAAAGATCGGCTTTACTCTGACTGTAAACGATATCGCAGTTGCATCTGAACTGTATCAGACCTATCAGTCCGGCGTGGCAGAAATGTGGGTAGCAGCCTGGGGGCGCAACTCCTGACCCTGATATGTATCAGCTGTATCACAGCAAGGGGCGCGACCAACTACTACAAGATCAATGATTCTGAGCTGGATGAAATGATCGTTGCAGCACGTCAGTCCGTTGACCAGACATATAGAAAGAGCCTGTATAAAGCAGCCATGGATATTATCATGGACTGGGGCGTTGAAGTTCCTGTTTACCAGAGAAGCGAATGCTACATCTTCTCTAGCGAACGTATCAACATCAGCACTCTGACTCCTGATATGACTCCTTACTGGAGCTGGAGAAGTGAAGTTGAAAAGCTGGAGTTAAACTAAACGACGGCGATTCCTGTGCAGCTTAAAACGCACAGACTGCAGGCTTATGCCCCTGATCTTCCTCTAAGGAGGAGATCAGGGGCGATGCTGTATATCAAGGAGCTGCCTGGGGCAGGCGGCCGCTTGATATACAGCGGAAGAAGGGAATCGATAAGAACAAAGGGAGAGTTTTTTTATGCGGAAATATATCGTCAAGAGACTGCTTTTGTCAGTCATGATTTTATTTTGCGTATCCTTCATCATTTACACCCTGATGAGATGTCTTCCCGGCTCCTTTGTGGAAACGAGAGCGATGCAGCTTTCGCAGGGAGCGGGTGCAAAGTCCTATGATGAATGGATGGAACAGTTAAATGCATCCTACGGCCTGGACAAACCCATCGTACTCGGTTTTGTGACCTGGGTAGGGGATGCGCTGAAGGGCAATTTCGGAGACAGCTGGAAATATACGGTACCGGTATTGGACAAATTTAAGGAAGTTATCTGGCTTTCCTTTGTAATGGGTGCGATTTCTTTCGTATTGGAGCTGATTATTGCGATCCCGCTGGGCGTTATCGCAGCAACCAAACAGTATTCCAAAGCAGACTACCTGATCACAGCAGGTGCATTGATGGGTATTTCGCTGCCGACCTTCTTTTTCCAACGCTGTTAAAGCTGCTGTTCTCCGTAAAGACTGGGCTGGTTTGATTTATATGGTCTGGTGGGACGTAACTATGCGCAGCTGGATTCCTGGGGGCAGCTTATGGATAAGGCAAACCATCTGGTACTGCCGATCATTACACTGGTAATTGTTTCTGTCGGTTCCCTGATGCGTTATACGAGAACAAATATGCTGGAAGTATTAAATGCGGATTATATCCGTACTGCGCGTGCGAAGGGACTTTCCGAGAAAAAGGTTATTTATCACCATGCGTTCGTAATACCCTGATTCCCCTGGTTACAGTTGTGGGCGGTTCCCTGCCTGGATTGTTTTCCGGTGCATTGATCACGGAAACACTGTTTGCAATCCCGGGTATCGGCTATACCTCTTATCAGGCCATGGTTTCCGGCGATATTCCGTTTTCCATGTTTTATATGACGTTTCTGGCAATCCTGACCCTTGCCGGAAACCTGATTTCCGATATTTTGTACGCGGTGGTTGATCCCCGTGTCCGGATTGCATAAGAAAGGAGGAGAGCATGATGCAGGAAGAAAAGAAAGTGACAGAAGAAACAATGGAGCAGGAACTGTCCTTAAATGACGACCGTCGTGTCAAAGTGCTGTCCCCCGGCGCACTGGTTGCAAAACGGTTTTTCAGAAACAGACTGGCAGTAGTTGGCTTGACTATGCTGGTCGTTATGTTTGTCTTTTCCTTTATCGGCGGTCTGATAAGCCCTTACGGACAGGATGAACAGTTCTATACTTATACACACATGGACAAAGAGTATGTGGGTGTGGTAAAAAATAACGATCTGCGTTATACGATCAATGACGGACAGGAGTTTGGCTCCATTCTGCAGGCACAGCTGATGCTTGCCATCGGCAAGAATGCGGAAAGCTTTGAGTATAAAGATGTGACCTATGAGGTAGAGAAAGAGGGCGAAGACCTTTATCTGATTTCCAGCAACGGCACAGTGCTGGCAATCGCGGCAAAGGACATCGTAAACGCTGCAGACGGCGCAGAGACTTCTGCATTGACTTTCGCAGTCAAACATGAAGCGTTAAAGGCCTATGCAAACGGAGAAACTTCTTTTACTGCGGACGGTCAGGATTATACCATGGACGCAGATGGAAATATTTTATCCGGCAGCGATGAGATTGGTTATGTCAGCCGTTTCGTTGTACAGGCAAAGGAAAACGGCGTTGTCATCAGCCGTGACTTTAAAGAAAAACTGGCAGATGCCATCGACAGCGATACCAAAAGAATTTATATACACTGATGCAGACGGTGAGGAATACACCTACACCATCACTTACAAACCGGATTCCAAGACCTGGTCTGTACTGCAGTCGAAGGAAACCTATGTGTATGACCGTTATGCAGGTCCCTCCAAAGCACACTGGCTCGGCACCGATACAAACGGTATGGATATGCTGACCCGTCTGATGTACGGTGGCCGTGTATCCCTGGTGATCGGATTTATCGTTGTATTTATTTCAGCGTTCCTGGGTATCCTGCTGGGCGGTATCGCCGGATACTTCGGAAAATGGGTGGATAACCTGATCATGCGTATTGTAGATGTTTTCTACTGTATTCCGTCCACACCCCTGATCATCATTCTGGGTGCTGCAATGGATGCCATGCAGCTCGATCCCCAGATCCGTATGCTTTATCTGATGCTGGTTCTCGGGTTCCTGGGTTGGCCGTCTATCGCACGTCTGGTGCGCGGACAGATCCTTTCCCTGAGAGAGCAGGAATTTATGACGGCTGCGGAAGCCTGCGGTATTCGGGCCTCCAAGCGGATTTTCCGTCACCTGGTTCCGAACGTTATCCCGCAGCTGATCGTAACCTGTACCATGAGTCTTGGCGGCACGATAATTACGGAAGCGACCCTTTCCTTCTTAGGTCTGGGTGTTAAGTTCCCGTTCGCATCCTGGGGTAACATCATCAACGACGTCAACAATGCTTACGTTATGACCAACTACTGGTTTATCTGGATCCCGGCAGGTATCTGTCTGCTGATCACAGTACTTGGCTTTAACTTTGTAGGCGACGGTCTGCGCGATGCGTTCGACCCGAAGATGAAACGATAAGGAGGAGAACCAGCTATGGCAAAAAACATCCGAAGGCTATCTCTCCGCGAAAAGAATCCAGAAGGATTTCCAGAGAACCGTAAGATTACAGGTAAGTATGAAAAACAGTACAAGCGTAAAAATGTTCCGGAGCAGGAATATCTGACACAGATGCACAATCCGGAAAATGCAGTGGAATTTGATAATCTGCATACTTATTTCTTTACAGATGTCGGAACGGTAAAATCCGTTGACGGCGTAAGCTTTGAGGTTCCTATCGGCAAGACCGTTGGCGTCGTAGGCGAGTCCGGCTGCGGTAAATCCGTAACCAGCTTATCCCTGATGCAGCTGCTGCAGCGTCCCCAGGGTCAGATCGTAGATGGTCAGATCCGCTTAAACCTGGGCGATAAGGCATATGATATTGCAAAAACTCCGATGGAGAAGATGCAGAAGCTGCGCGGCAACTACATGTCCATGATTTTCCAGGAGCCGATGACTTCCCTGAATCCGGTATTTCGTATCGGGGAACAGGTAGAAGAAGTAATCGAGCTGCATGACGGCGAAGGAAAGAGCAAAGAAGAGATCAAAGCCCGTACCATTGAGCTTTTGGAGATGGTGGGCATTGCAAACAGTGAAGGCGTTTACAAGATGTTTCCTCACGAGCTCTCCGGCGGTATGCGTCAGCGTGTAATGATCGCAATGGCGCTGGCTTGTAACCCGAAGATCATCATTGCAGACGAGCCGACGACGGCGCTGGACGTAACGATCCAGGCACAGATTCTGGATCTTCTGCGCAACTTGAAAAATAGAATCAATTCCTCCATCATGCTGATCACCCACGATCTGGGCGTTATCGCAGAGATGGCGGATTACGTTGTTGTTATGTATGCAGGACGCGTTGTGGAAAAGGGTACGGTACAGGAGATTTTTGCGAATCCCTCCCACCCCTTATACAATCGGTCTGATGGCTTCCAAACCGGTGATCGGCAAAAAGGTCGATAAGCTTTATTCCATCCCCGGCAAGGTGCCGAACCCGGTCAACATGCCGGATTACTGCTATTTCCGTGATCGCTGCGAAATGCGCTGTCCGGAATGTGATGGAAAAATACCCCTGCGAGATCAGCCTGTCCGAAACACACAAGGTCAGCTGCTATCGCTATTACGATAAGAAGGAGGGAAAATAAATGCAGCCAATCGATAAGGATTTCACACCGGTAGAATATGATCCGCAGTATATTCTGATGGTCAATCAGCTGAAAAAATATTTTTCCCATCAAAGGCGGCATGGTCGGTAAAACCGTTGGACAGGTCAAGGCTGTTGACGGCGTAACCTTTAACTTAAAGCGCGGAACCACCATGGGTCTGGTAGGCGAGTCCGGCTGCGGCAAGACGACCACCGGACGCACCATCCTGCGTCTGTCCGGGGAAAAAACCGGCGGACAGGTGCTGTTTAACGGAAAAGAGGTTTATGATCTTTCCGCTAAAGAGATGCGAAAGATGCGTACAAAAATGCAGATCATCTTCCAGGATCCGTTTTCCAGCCTTTCTCCCCGTCTTCCTGTCGGCGAGATCATCGGCGAAGCGGTTCGGGAGCACAATCTGGTTCCCAAGGCAGAATTAAATGACTATATCGATCAGGTTATGGATAACTGTGGCTTACAGCCCTTCCACAAAGACCGGTATCCCCATGAGTTCTCCGGCGGACAGAGACAGCGTATCTGTATCGCAAGAGCACTTGCCTTAAATCCGGAATTTGTTGTCTGTGACGAGCCGGTATCTGCGCTGGACGTATCGATTCAGGCGCAGATCATTAACCTGTTAAAGGAGCTGCAGGAAAAATACAGCCTGACCTACCTGTTCATTTCCCATGACCTGTCGGTAGTCGAGTATATTTCCGATACCGTCGGCGTTATGTATCTGGGCAATCTGGTAGAGTACGGAACGACAGAGGATATTTTCCGTAATCCGCTGCATCCTTACACGGAGGCTCTGTTCTCTGCAATTCCGATCCCGGATCCGGAAGCGAAGATGAACCGTATCGTGCTGGAAGGCTCGATCCCTTCCCCTGCAAATCCGCCGGAGGGCTGTAAGTTCCACACCCGCTGTGCCCACTGCATGGAGCGCTGCAAGCATGAAGCGCCGGTTCAGAAAGAGGTGGAACCCGGACATTACGTTGTCTGCCATCTCTACGATAAATAATGGGAACGGATAAGCAGGAAGAAGAGGATGACGGCCGCGTGATCGCGGACATGAGCGGTATCAAACGCCGTCTCTGTTTGCCCCTTTTCCGGACGAAAAAAAGACGGGGAGGGAGAAGTTCCGGAGGTCAAAAACGACCGGCCGTGGGAAGATTCCTCCCTGAATAAAAAAAAGAACGTTTCTGGTATGCGATGGGAGCGCTCAAAGCGGCGCTTCTCATCGGACTTGCCTATCTTGCCGGACTGGCGGCGGTGATCCTTTTGCTGTTGTTGCTCTGGAAAGTCCTGTAAGCTGGCTGAGCGGCATGGAGATTCCGTTCACGGTTTACACGTGCCATTCGCAATACAATAGAATGCGCACTCTGAGAACATTCTATTGTTATGAATCGCATCTTGCTTTCTGGAAGCGTTCATGTTATAATCAATGTGTTTCGCATTGAGAGGTATCAATGCAGGGAAAGATGAGATGTGGACGGAGAGCCGGAAAACGGCGGATTGTGAGGAAACATGGAGATTCTGAGAATTATTTTAACTGTGATTTTTTATAGTGATGTGTATTGCCCTGACAGTTCTGGTTCTGATGCAGGAAGGCAAAGATGCAGGACTTGGCGCTATCGCAGGCGGTGCAGAGACCTACTGGGGAAAGAACAAAGGTCGTTCTATGGAAGGACTGCTTGTTAAAATTACCAAATGGCTGGCAATCGGCTTCATGGTAATTGCAGTAATTCTGAACATCACCAGAATCTGGGGCTGATAAGCGGTATTGTCTGAGCGCATATCGTGGATAAGAAGTACAGAATGTTACGAAAGCACTCCGCACGGCGGGGTGCTTTTTAGCTATCAGCAAAGCTGATAGCTAAAAAACTTTATCGCACTGCGGCGGGGCGGGAAGATGTCGCTTACGCGACCCGCCGCAGGCGACGAATCCGTCAAGCCGGATTCGATTTGGCAGCATTGCAGTGGAGCATCATTTTATAACAGGTGATATATGGAAGATATATTGGAAAAGAGAAAAAGACTGATCTGTGAGCTGGTGGAGGACGAAAAGTATGTCCCGATGAAAGAAAAAGGAGCTCGCAATCTTCATGCAGGTAAAACCGGAAGACCGGCGCGAGCTAAAGCGTATTTTGGAGGAGCTTCTGGAAGAGGGGAAAATAGAGCAGACCAAGCGCGGACGGTATGTGCGCGCAGAAAAGAAGCTCCTGCGTGCAGTTGGTTTGTACCAGTCGAGTGAAAACTTTGGCTTTGTCGTGCCGGACAACAAAAAGCTGCCGGATATTTTTATCCCGCGGGAAAAGAAAAAGGATGCCTATGACGGTGCGAAGGTCGTTGCAGAATATATCGAGAGTCGGGAAGAGGGCAAAAGTCCGGAGGGCGAGATCATAGAGGTGCTGGGCGGAAGAGATGAGCCGGGCATCGATATGCTCTCTGTTGTGCGTGCCCTTGGCATTCCGGATGAATTTCCGGAAAAGGTATTGAATCAGGCGCAGCGCGTCTCCAAGCCGGTCAGCGAGACGGATTGCGTGATGCGGCGAGATCTCCGGGCGATACGGATGGTGACGATCGACGGCGAGGACGCCCGGGACCTGGATGATGCAGTCAGCCTTGAAGAAAAAGACGGCAGATGGCTGCTGGGTGTTCATATTGCGGACGTTGCAGACTATGTGCAGGAAAATTCCGCGCTGGACTGGGAGGCAAAGGAACGGGGAACGAGCGTTTATCTGCCGGATCGCGTGATTCCCATGCTTCCTAAGGAGCTGTCCAACGGGTGCTGCTCGCTAAATGCCGGGGAAGACAGACTGGCACTGTCGTGCCTGATGGAAGTGGACAAGGGCGGAACTATCGGCAATTATGAGATTGTGGAATCTGTGATCCGTGTGGACAAGCGCATGAGCTATACGCAGGTGCAAAAAATTCTGGACGGCGACGAAGCCCTTTGGGAAGCATACTGCGACGAAGCGCCGATGCTTACAGAGATGGCGAAGCTTTCGAAGGTGCTTCGGCAGAAACGAAAAGAGCGCGGCGCGGTGGTTTTGATTTTCCGGAAAGCAAGATCGAACTGGATGAAAACGGCGAGCCGCTGTCGATTCACCCGCATGAGCGAAACGACGCGACGAAGCTGATCGAGGATTTTATGCTGGCGGCAAACGAGACGGTGGCACAGCATTTTTATGGCTGGAAGAACCGTTTTTATACCGCGTACACGATAACCCGGATCCGGAAAAAATGCAGCAGTTGTCCGTATTTTTAGGAAATTTCGGTTATCGGCTGCACATCGGGCGCAAACAGGGAAAGCGTCAGGAAAACGGGGCAGATGTCCATCCGAAGCAGCTGCAAAAGCTCCTGGATCAGATCGAAGGGACGCCGGAGGAAGCGATGCTGTCGAGACTGATTCTGCGCAGCATGAAGCGCGCGGTTTATTCGCCGGAGTGCAGCGGACATTTTGGACTGGCAGCAACACATTATTGCCATTTTACGTCCCCAATCAGGCGATATCCCGATTTGCAGATTCACCGGATTATCAAGGAGTTTCTGCGGGGACGGTTAAACGAAAAGCGAAAAGAGCATTACGAGGATATTTTAAACGGCGTGGCAAAGCATTCGTCCGAGACAGAGCGGCGTGCGGACGAGGCGGAGCGCATCTGTGAAAAGATGAAAAAGGCGCAGTATATGGAAAAAAGCATATCGGGGAGACGATGGAAGCAGTCATTTCCGGTGTGACGGGCTGGGGCTTTATGCAGAGCTTCCGAATACGGTAGAAGGACTGGTTCCGGTATCGAGCCTGCGCAGCGATTATTTTATCTTCGATGAAGAAAACTCTGCGCTGGTCGGCGAACACACAGGCAAAACCTATCAGCTGGGTGAAACGGTGACGGTTCGGGTGACGGGTGCAAATCGGTATGCCGGAACGGTGGATTTTGAGCTGGAAGAGGCGGAAAAGAGAGGAAACGATGGCAAAATCAGCACAGAAACTGGTCGCGAACAATAAAAAAGCATATCACGATTATTTTGTAGAGGAAACCTGGGAAGCCGGTCTTGCGCTTGCCGGGACAGAGGTAAAGAGCCTGCGCCTTGGAAAGTGCAGCATTAAAGAAGCGTTTATACAGGAAGACAACGGCGAAATGTACGTTTATGGCATGCATATTTCCCCCTATGAAAAGGGAAATCTGTTCAACAAAGACCCGCTGCGCACGAGAAAGCTTCTGCTGCACAAAGCAGAGATTTTAAAGCTTGCCGGAAAATGTAAGGAAAAAGGCTATACGATCATGCCGCTGCAGGTCTATTTTAAAGACGGGCGCGCGAAGATGGAGATCGGTCTCTGCCGCGGCAAAAAGCTCTACGACAAGCGGCAGGATATTGCAAAGAAGGATCAGCGCCGCGAGGTGGAGCGGGAATTTAAGGTGAAAAATCTGTACTAAATTGCAGGATGTCTGCCAATATGCTATGATTGTAAATTGTAATAGTTCGTTCCTGCGAAACTGCAGCGGATTGGAAAGGAGACCGATTTCATGAAAGCATTGAAAGAGCTTTTGAGTGAGCTTACCTTTACCTGTGAAAGAGGAAATCTGGAAAAAGAAATTACGGCGGTCGTTTATGACTCCCGAAAAATTGTAGAAGGCTGTCTGTTTGTCTGTATCAAGGGGGCAAATTTTGACGGACATCAGGCTGCCGCAGAGGCTGCAGAGAAAAAAGCGGCTGCGATTATCGTATCCAAGGAAGTAGAGCTTCCGGAACACACGGAAACGACTCTGATCCGGGTGGAGGATACCCGCTATGCCCTCGCGTTCGTATCTGCGGCGTGGTTTGACCATCCGGCAAAAAAACTGACGACGATCGGCATCACCGGAACGAAGGGCAAGACGACGACCACTTATCTGGTAAAATCCATTCTGGAAAATGGGGACGGAAGGTAGGGCTGGTCGGAACCATTGAAATTATCATCGGAGACACATATCCACGCGGTCAATACGACGCCGGAATCCTATCTTTTGCAGGAATATTTTGCCAAAATGGTGGAGTCTGGCTGCGATACCGTTGTAATGGAGGTTTCCTCTCAGGCACTGATGCTCCACCGGACCCAGGGCTTTGTATTCGATTTCGGTATTTTTACAAATCTGGAGCCGGATCATATCGGACCGAACGAGCATGGGAGCTTTGAAGAATATGCGCATTGTAAGAGTCTGCTGTTTCAACAGTGCCGCGTCGGGATTGCAAACTGTGATGATGTGCACTGGCAGCTTATTACAAAGGAGCACACCTGCAGTCTGGAAACCTACGGCATGTCTAAAAAAGCCGACCTGCGCGCACAGAACCTGCAGTTTACAAACAGACAGGGACATCTCGGCATCGCCTTTGATGTGACCGGATTGATGAATTTCCATGCGGAAATCGCGATGCCGGGAAGATTTTCGGTATACAACGCGCTGACTGCGATTGCGATCTGCAGACATTTTAAGGTGTCGGAGGCGGATATCTGTAAGGCACTTCTGGCAGCAAGGGTCAAAGGACGTATCGAAATGGTCAAGGTTTCGAATGCGTTTACCCTGATGATCGATTATGCCCACAATGCGATGGCGTTGAAGAGCCTGCTGACGACGTTAAAGGAGTACGAGCACGGAAGGCTGGTCTGTGTGTTCGGCTGTGGGGGCAACCGTTCCCGGGAGCGCCGGTTTGAGATGGGAGAGGTGTCCGGAAATCTTGCGGACTTTACGATCATCACGTCCGACAACCCGCGTTTTGAAGAGCCGGAGGCGATTATCGAAGACATTATTACAGGCATGAAAAAGACAGATGGCGTCTATATTTCCATCCCGGACCGCAAAGAAGCCATTGCCTATGCGATCGACCACGGACAGCCCGGCGACATCATTGTGCTCGCCGGTAAGGGACACGAGGATTATCAGGAAATTAAGGGTGTGAAATATCCGATGGATGAAAGAGATTTGATTGCGGATATCTTAAAAGAAAGAGGAATTTCTTTTTGAAAAAAGAATTTGCGAAGGTGATCGTGGATATCTCCCATGAAAAAGTGGATCGGCCCTTCGGCTACCGGATTCCGGAGCGCCTGGCAGACAGCGTGACACCCGGCGTGCGGGTAAAAATCCCGTTTGGTGCAGGAAATGCGCTGCGCACCGGCTATGTGATCGAGGTGACGGATCATTCGGAGTTCCCGCGGGAACGGATGAAAGAGATCGATTCTGTGCTTCCGGGAACAAAGGAGCCGTCACAGCGGTTGATCGTGCTGGCGGCGTGGATGAAGCAGCAGTACGGTTCTACGATGATACAGGCTCTGAAAACCGTTTTGCCTGCGAGGGCGACCGTCGGGGAAAAAGAGCGAAAAAGCATTGAGCTGCTGTTACAGGATGCACAAACGCAGGAGCTGGCTGCGCAGATGGAAAGAAAGCATCAGACAGCGAGGCTCCGACTGTTACAGGAGCTTATGGCGAACCAGACGATTTCGTGGGAGGCAGCGACCAAAAGGTTAAAAGTTCCGTCGTCTGTAATCAGCAAGCTGGAATCCGACGGCGTTTTAAAAGTACATGCTTCTGTAGCGTACCGTAACCCGATCCGGAGAATGGGCGAAGAAACGGAAAAAAAGACGCTTTCGGAGGAACAGCAAGGGGCGGTAAATGGAATTTTAAACGCTTTTGACCAAAATGACCGCAGGCCGAGCCTGATCCACGGTATTACGGGCAGCGGAAAAACAGAGGTTTATCTGGCGCTCATTGAGGGCATGATAAAAAGAGGACGACAGTCCATCGTGCTGATCCCGGAAATCGCGCTGACCTATCAGACGGTGCAGCGGTTTACGGCACGCTTCGGCGACCGGGTTTCCGTGATGAACTCGACGCTCAGCGCCGGGGAAAAACAGGATCAGTGCAGGCGGGCAGAGCGAGGAGAGCTGGATGTTATCATCGGTCCAAGGTCGGCACTGTTTGTGCCGTTTCCAAACCTCGGGATGATCCTGATGGACGAGGAACATGAGCTGAGCTATAAAAGCGAAACGAGCCCGAAATATCATGCGCGGGATACGGCTCAGAAGCTCGCTGAGCTTTCCGATGCAACGCTGGTGCTGGGTTCCGCAACGCCTTCGCTGGAAGCTTATAGCCGTGCTCAGAATGGTGACTATCATTTTTATAAACTGACGAAGCGGCTGACCGGCGGAAGCCTTCCCAGAGTGGAAATCGCAGACCTTCGCGAAGAGCTGCGAAAATGGCAACCGGTCGATTTTTCGGTGAGCCTGCAGGGAAAAATTAAGGGATCGTCTGGCGCGGAAAGAGCAGTCGATGCTGTTTTTGAACCGGCGCGGTTATGCAGGATTTGTCTCGTGCCGTGCCTGCGGTTATGTATGCAAATGCCCGCACTGCGACGTTTCCCTTTCGGAGCACAGGGGCGGAAGGCTGGTCTGCCATTATTGCGGGTATGAGCAGCCTGCCGTGAAGCTCTGTCCGTCCTGTGGTTCGAAATATATACTGGGCTTTCGGGCGGGAACGGAAGCGATGGAAGAACAGCCTTTCATAAAATGTTTCCGCAGGCACGAGTGCTGCGTATGGACGCGGATACGACCCGCACACGGGAAAGCTATGAAAAGATTCTGGCGGCGTTTGCCAGAGGGATGCGGATATCCTGGTCGGTACGCAGATGATCGTCAAAGGGCATGATTTCCCGGCGGTGACGCTGGTCGGCGTGCTGGCGGCGGATCTGTCGCTGTCCATGAGCGACTACCGTGCCGGAGAACGGACGTTTCAGCTGCTGACGCAGGCGGCGGGGCGTGCCTGACGCGGAAGCCGTCCAGGTGAGGTTGTGATTCAGACTTACCAGCCGGATCATTATAGCATTCAGTATGCTGCACGGCAGGATTATGAGGGATTTTATAAAGAAGAGCTGACGTATCGGCAGCTGCTTTCCTATCCGCCTGCGTCTCACATCCTTGCGGTGCAGTTTTATTCCAAAAAGCAGGAAGAGGCGCTTGCAGGCGCACAAGAGGCAGCGAGTTACGTACGACAGGTAACTCAGTCGCGACAGGTAACGCAGTCGCGGCAGTTTACACAGAAAATGTCAGGCACTGTGCAAATACCAACACCCGCTACGACACACAACGCCGCCAGCGCTGCCCTGCCCGATACGATTGTGATCGGTCCCGCACCGGCACTGATTGGCAAAAATCAACGACGTTTACCGCTATGGTATTTATTTAAAAACCATGACTACGAAAAAGCTGGTAGAATTAAAGGACGGAATCGAGCAGATGCGCAGCCTGCCGCAGCGACAGAAGGCGCTGTGTCAGTTCGATTTCGATCCGGTGCACAGCTTCTAGAAAATCATCAGCAGACAGATGCTGCCTGCATAGCAGGAAAGGACAGCAAACCGATAACAGAGAGTAAGACAGAACATCAGAAAGAGGGAACAAAAGAATGGCAATTCGCAATATCAGAACGATCGGAGATCCCGTCCTGAATAAAAAATGCAAAGAGGTCAAGGAGATGACGCCCCGCATTCAGGAGCTGATCAATGACATGTTTGATACGATGTATGAGGCAAACGGCGTCGGACTTGCAGCGCCCCAGGTCGGCATTTTAAAGAGAATCGTCGTAATTGATACGACCGGAGAAGATCCGATTGTCATGATCAATCCCAGAATTATCGAAACATCCGGCGAGCAGACCGGCGGTGAGGGCTGTCTTTCTGTTCCCGGCAAGACAGGCACAGTGACAAGACCCAATTACGTCAAGGCGATTGCGTTTAACGAAAACATGGAAGCGTATGAAATCGAAGCAACCGAGCTTTTGGCGCGTGCAATCTGCCATGAAACAGATCATCTGGACGGTGAGCTGTATGTGTCCAAGGTAGAAGGACAGCTGATGGATACCGAAGAATATTACGAACAAATGGACGGGACAGAGGTACTCGACGAAGAATAAGGGCAGTACAGCGCAGCCTGGAATGCAATGCAAGAAGCCAATCAGCAGGTTTGAATTGTAATTTCCGGTGCCAGGCGCCTGCAGAATGGAGGACAAGATGAAGATAGTATATATGGGAACGCCGGATTTTGCAGTCGCTCCGCTGGAAGCACTGCTTGCGGCAGGACATACGGTAACGGCGGTTGTGACACAGCCGGACAAGCCGAAGGGGCGCAGTGGAAAACTGCAGATGTCCCCGGTTAAGGAATGCGCGCTGCAGCATGATATTCCGGTGCTGCAGCCGATTAAGATTAAGAGAGCAGAGGAAATCGAGCGTCTCAGGCAGTATGAAGCGGATGTTTATGTGGTAGCAGCATTCGGACAGATTTTATCACAGGAGATCCTGGATCTGCCCCATTATGGAAGCCTGTGCATTCATGCCTCTCTGCTTCCGCCTATCGCGGGGCATCACCGATCAATCGTGTAATTATGGACGGACAGAAAAAGAGCGGCGTGACGATCATGCAGATGGATGCAGGAATCGATACCGGTGATATCCTGACACAGTCGGAAGTTGTAATTGAGGACACTGATACCGACCTTTCGCTGGAAGAAAAAGCTGTCCAAAGAGGCGCAGAGCTGATTGTGAAAACGCTTCAAAAGCTGGAGGCGGGTACGCTGACTGCGACAAAGCAGGATGATTCCCAAAAGCTGCTACGCAAAGCTTCTGACCAAGGCGATGGGACAAATTGACTGGAACCAGAGCGCACTTTCCATCGACAGACAGGTGCGTGGACTGTATTCCTGGCCGGGTGCATACACTTCCTGTAAAGGGAAAATGCTGAAAATCTGGCAGGCAAAGCCTGTGGAGGAAGAAGGCATTGCCGCTTACTCTATGCCCGGCAGTATTGCCAAGGTGACGAAGAAGGAAATCTTTGTTCAGACCGGCGATGGAGTGCTGTGCCTGCAGGAAGTCCAGCTGGAAGGCAAGAAACGTATGAAGGTGCAGACTTTTGCTGGGCTGTAAGGTAGAGGAAGGAGAGGTGCTTGGATGAGCGTTTTTGGCATACATGGGATATTATTACTATGATGTGACGTATCTTCTTGTAATTTTGGGCGCGGTGCTTTCGATGATCGCGAGCGCCCAGGTCAACAGCACGTTTAAACGTTACAGCCGCGTCAGAAGCAGCTGCGGCATGACCGGAGCAGAGGCTGCGGAGCGGATTTTATACCGGAACGGTCTGACGAATGTGCGGATTGAGCATATCAGCGGCAACTTAACAGATCATTATGATCCGTCCTCCAAGGTACTGCGTCTGTCAGATGCGACCTACAATGCGACGAGTGTTGCAGCGGTGGGAGTTGCAGCGCACGAGTGCGGCCACGCGGTACAGGACGCCAAGGGCTATGCACCGTTAAAATTCCGTTCGGCCCTCGTTCCGGCTGCAAATTTCGGCTCGAAATTCGGTTTGCCGATTTTCGTTCTGGGGCTGTTCTTAGGCTCCAACGAGCTGCTGATGCAGATTGGTATCTGGGTCTTTGGCAGCGGTGCTGTTCCAGATCGTGACGCTTCCGGTTGAATTCGATGCAAGTCACAGGGCGATGGGATTTTTAACAGAATACGGAATTTTATCGGAAAACGAAGCAGAGGGAAGCTACAGAGTGCTTCGGGCGGCTGCAATGACCTATGTTGCGGCAGCAGCGGCGGCGCTGTTGAACCTGCTGCGGCTGGTGATGCTGTCCAGGCGGGACGACCGCAGGGACTGACCACGCAGCCTGAAAACGTGTGAAACGCCGGAGAAGAGATGCTGCGCAGCCTGAAACGCGAAATACCGGAAAAAGAGACGCTGCGCAGCCTGAAACGCGTGAAATGCCGGAAAAGAGACGCTGCGCAGACGAAAAAAAAAGCGAAACAGCTGCCTAAAACAGCGGGGCACCGCGCCCGAGCATGGAGATAGAAAATGGATACAAGAGAAACAGCGCTGCTCCTGTTTGTGGAGATGGAGAAGACCAAAAAACTTCGGCAGCAGCCTGATCCGGGATACCTTAAATAAATACGACTACGAAGATCCGCGGGAAAAAGCGTTTTTAAAACGTCTGACGGAAGGAACGCTGGAAAGTCTCCTGACGCTGGACTATGTCATCAACGCGTATTCCAAAACGCCGACGAACAAAATGAAACCGCTGATCCGCAGTCTGCTGCGCCTGTCGGTCTATCAAATTTGTATATGGACACCGTGCCGGATTCTGCGGCATGCAACGAAGCCGTGCGTCTGGCAAAAGAAAAAGGGCTTTGAGCGGCTGTCCGGTTTTTTTTTGTAAACGGTGTGCTGCGTACAATTACACGGAACAAAGAAGAAATTTTGAATTCGGAGAGTGGGTTCTGGCAGGAACTTCAAAAGAACCCTGTGCAGGCACTTTCGGTGCGCTATAGCGTGCCGGAGTGGATGATTTCTCTCTGGGAAGCGCAGTATGGAGAAGAAAAAAGACGGAACCTATGCTGGAGAGACTGAAAATGGGCGTCCGTTGACGATCCGTCTGGACAGCCGTCTGACGGAAGAAGAAAAGGCACAGGAAATCGCAGCGATCGAAGTAGCAGGCGTGACGGTGCAGAAGCACCAGTTGTATGCAGATGCGTGGAATCTGGAAGGCTGTGAGGGCATCGGTCATCTGCCGGGCTTTGCAGAAGGGCTGTTTTATGCGCAGGACGTCAGCAGCATGCTCGCGGTGGAGGCAGCAGGAATTTCAGGTGGAATGACGGTCATGGATCTTTGCAGCGCGCCGGGCGGAAAAACAACGCTTGCAGCAAGAAAGGCGGGCAGCGGGAAGGTGATCTGCGGGGACGTTTCGAAAGAAAGGCTGCGCTGATTCTGGAAAATACTGACCGGATGAAGTGCAGTAACGTTTCGGTCAATGTCTGGGATGCGTCAGTTTTTACGGAGCAGTATAAAGAAAAGCGCGGACGTGGTGCTTCTGGATGTTCCGTGCTCCGGGCTTGGCGTAATCGGCAGAAAAAAGAAATCCGTTATCCGGGTAACGAAAGAAGATCTGGCAGCACTTGTCACTTTGCAGAAAAGATCGTGGACGCATGCTGGCAGTATGTAAAGCCGGGCGGTATTTTGCTGTATTCGACATGTACCCTGGATGTGTCAGAAAACGAAGAGATGGTGCGGTACGTGACCGAAAAGTATCCGTTTGAAGCAGAGAGCATCGACCCATTTTTGCCGGAATGTCTCCACAGCCAACAGACAAAAGCAGGATTTTTGCAGCTGTTTTTGGGCGAGTGGGACACCGACGGATTTTTTATGGCAAGACTGAGAAGGAAGAAATAGACGATGGAAAACAGAGAAAGCAGGGATTTAAAGTCCCTGCCGCTTGATTTACTGAAAGAAAAAATGACAGAGCTTTCCGAAAAACCGTTTCGGGCAAAACAGCTGTACGACTGGATGCATGTCAAGCTGGCGGGAGATTATGACGAAATGACGAATCTTTCGGCGGCGCTTCGAAACCGGTTAAAGGAAGAATATCCGTTGACAACCCTCAGGGTAGTGCGTGAGCAGACCTCTGCGATTGACGGGACAAAGAAAATTTTTATTCGCGCTGCCGGACGGAAATCTGGTGGAGAGTGTGTGGATGCAGTATAAGCATGGCAATTCAGTCTGTATTTCCTCTCAGGTTGGCTGCCGGATGGGCTGCCGATTCTGCGCGTCTACGCTGGACGGTCTGGAACGGGGACTGACGCCTGCGGAAATGCTGGATCAGATTTACCGATTCAGAAGCTGACCGGGGAGAGGGTAAGTAATGTCGTCGTGATGGGAAGCGGGGAGCCGTTGGATAATTACGACAATCTGCTCGTATTTTTTGCGGATGCTGACGGATGAAAACGGTTTAAATATCAGCCAGCGGAATGTGACGGTTTCGACCTGCGGAATTGTTGCCGGAGATTTATGAGCTGGCGCAGGAAAAGCTGCAGATCACTCTGGCGCTTTCCCTTCATGCGACGACAGATGAAAGCGCCGCAGGCTGATGCCCATCGCTAACAAATACGGGAATGAAGGAGCTGATGGACGCCTGCCGGAATTATGCGGACAAAACCGGACGGAGGCTGACGTTTGAATACAGTCTGGTCGGCGGCGTCAACGATACAAAAGAGGACGCAGAAGAGCTGATCGGTCTGGCAGCGCCGCTGGGCAGTCATGTCAACCTGATTCCGGTCAACCCGATCAAGGAGCGGGATTTGTACAGTCCAACCATGCCGCGATTGCAGCGTTCCAGAAGCGTCTGGAAAAAGGCGGCGTCAACGTCACAATCCGTCGTGAGATGGGAAGGGACATCGACGGGGCGTGCGGACAGCTGCGCCGCAGACACATGGAAGAGCAGAGCGAGTGAACCTTCTCGAAAGAGGACAATGCCGGATAACAGCTTGTCCTTTTGTATTTTTGTGCTAGTATGGTAAAGATAATGGGTGAAATTCCGAATACAGAGAGGGTGAGCGAATGAAAGCTTACGCGATTACAGATATTGGAAAAAAGAGATCCTTCAACCAGGACTATGCGTGGATGACCACCGATGAGATCGGAAAGCTTCCCAACCTGTTTTTATTGTAGCAGATGGAATGGGAGGTCACCGAAGGGCGGAGGTTATGCATCGCGCCTTGCAGTGGAGACGATTCTGGAACAGATCCGGCAAAGCCAGGCGGACAGCCCGGCAGAAATTTTGGTGGACGCGATCCGTCATGCAAACGAGTGTATCCGACAGACGGCAGCGGAGGATGAACAGCTGAGCGGAATGGGGACTACAGTGGTAGCCGCCACCTGCGCAGATAAGACATTCAGGTTGCAAACGTCGGGGACAGCCGTTTGTATATTGCGGATGATGCCGGCATCCGTCAGATTACCGAGGATCATTCCCTGGTACAGGAAATGGTGCGCTTTGGCGGAATCAGTCGGGAACAGGCGAGGATCCATCCGGATCGCAACATCATTACCCGTGCCGTAGGCGTAGAGGATGATCTGCAGGTGGATCTGTTTTGGTTCCGCTGGAAGGAAAAGACCGGGTGCTTCTGTGCTCGGATGGCCTGACCGGAATGCTGGAGGATGAAGAAATCCTGCAGATTCTGGAAGGAGAAGGCAACGTGGAAGAGCGGGCGCAGCGGCTGGTGCAGGCTGCAAACGACCACGGCGGAAGAGATAATATCGCGGTGATTATTATGGAGCCGTTTTCAGATGAGGTGAGCGGATGATTAAGATAGGAACAATGATAGGGCGACCGTTACGAGGTGCTCGAGCGCATCGGGATGGGCGGAATGTCAGATGTTTATAAGGCAAAGGATCACAAACTGAACCGGCATGTAGCGGTGAAAGTGCTGAAGCAGGAATTTTCCGAAAATACGAATTTCGTATCTAAATTCCGGGTAGAGGCCCAGGCAGCAGCCAGTCTGATGCATCCGAATATTGTAAATGTGTATGACGTAGGGGAAGATAACGGGGTTTACTACATCGTTATGGAACTTGTAGACGGCATCACGCTCAAAAAATATATCGAAAAAAAGGCGCGTCTGTCTGTGCGGGAGGCGTTAAGTATCGCCATTCAGGCATGCATGGGCATCGAGGCAGCGCATAACAACCATATTATCCATCGGGATATCAAGCCGCAGAACATCATTATTTCCAAGGACGGCAAGGTAAAGGTGACGGATTTTGGCATTGCAAAAGCGGCGACGAGCAACACGATCACCTCAAACGTCATGGGTTCTGTGCATTACACTTCTCCGGAGCAGGCAAGAGGTGGATACAGCGATGAAAAGAGTGATATTTATTCGATGGGTATTACACTTTTCGAAATGCTGACCGGACGCGTTCCATTCAACGGTGAGACGACGGTTGCGATTGCGATCAAGCATATTCAGGAAGAAATGCCGTCACCGAGAGAATATGTGCCGGAAATTCCGGTCTGCGTGGAACAGATTGTTTTAAAATGTACCCAGAAAAGTCCGGATCGCCGCTATCACAGCATGGCGGCGCTGATTGCGGACCTGAAAAAGGCACTGATGTCCCCCGGACGAGGATTTTGTCCAGATCGAGAACCCGGACGAGGCGATGGCGACCCGTACCGTGACCTCCAGGGAACGCAAGGAAATCAATGAGAGCAGAAATAAAGAGGCAACAGAGGGCGCGCGCCTGAAAAAGAACGAGACGCCCCAGAAGCCCAAAAAGAAAAAAACAGCCCGCCTATGAAGAACCGGAAGAGGATGAAGAAGACGAGGATGAGGAGTACGATGACGATTCCAGAATGGAAAAAATCACGACGCTGCTGGCGATCATCGGTGCTGTTTTAATCGGCTGTGCCGTGATCTTTTTAGTTGGCAGGGCAGTAGGTATTTTCAATTTCGGTGCGACGTCTGCGCAGGTGACGGTGGAGAATGTGACCGGTAAATCCGCGGCAGAGGCGCAGAAGATCTTAGAAGACCTCGGGTTGAAGGTAAAATTTGCCTATGAGACTTCCGATACGGTAGCGGAGGGCAATGTCATTTCACAGGATGTACAGGGCGGTACGACGGTTTCCTCCGGTACGCAGGTACAGCTGACGGTGAGCGGCACAGCACCTGCTTCCGATACGGACGGAGTCCCGGTTCCTGATGTGTTAGGAGCACTGGAGGCGGATGCGACTGCAACGCTGACCAGAAGCGGATTTACCGTGACGAAAGCGGACGGCTACTCCGATACGATTGAAAAGGGAAAGGTTATTTCCCAGAATCCGGTCGGCGGTTCCCGTGCAGCCTCCGGCTCTGCCGTGACGATCGTGATCAGCCAGGGACCGGATACCGGCAGTAAAAATACGATGCCGGCTATCATCGGTCTGGATGTGGAGACAGCGGTTGCAATTTTGACAGAAAACGGATTTTTGATCGGGGACCAGAAAGAGATGAGCGATGACACGGTTCCTGCCGGAAAGGTATGCTATGCAAGCTATACGGCAGGTGCTGCGGTAGAGCCCGGTTCTACGATCGATATCGGAATCAGCGTCGGCCCCAAAGCGGTTACCTACGCATATCAGGAAGCGGTTGCAAGCCCGGCAGATCTGGATCCCCAGTACAAAGAAGGAACCGAGTGTACAGTAACGATCACCGGACAGTCCGGTACGGAATATTTAAAGACGACAGTTCGTTCTTTCCCGATCACGACAGTCAATCTGCATGGAATGGCAGATCCGGCAGGACTGATTACCTACGAATATACGGTGACCGGTGAGGCGACCACGACGACGGACGAGGACGGAAACCTTGTAACCGTGCCCGGAACGACAACGAGACAGACCGTGCAGCGCCAGGTCATGTTTACATCGGAAGGATAAGTGGATGCAGGGAAAAATCATCAGGGGAATCGGTGGATTTTATTATGTGCACACCCATCAGGGCGTATACGAATGCCGTGCAAGGGGCATTTTCCGAAAGGATAAGGAAAAGCCCCTGCCGGGCGACCTGGTTTCAATCAGTGTCCTGGACGAAACAGAAAAAAGGGAAATCTGGATGAAATCCTGCCGAGAACAAACAGCCTGATCCGACCGGCAGTAGCCAATGGGATCAGGCGCTTGTCATTTTTGCACTTGTGAGCCCCAAACCGAACTTTAACTTACTGGATCGGTTTCTGGTTTTAATGGAAAAACAGGGAATTCCTCCACTGATCTGTATGAACAAGACCGATCTGGCTTCCGACGAAATGATCGCGGAAGTAAGGGAACGCTATCGCACCAGTGGCTATCCGCTGCTGTTTGTCAGCGCGGCACAAAAAGAAGGTATTGAAGCGATCCGGGAGTATCTTCGGGGAAGACGACGACCGTTGCGATCCCAGCGGAGTCGGAAAAATCGTCTCTGATCAACCTGCTGCAGGATGGTGTACAGATGCAGACAGGCGCAGTAAGTGAAAAAATTGAACGGGGACGGCATACGACGCGGCATACGGAGCTGATGTGGGTGGAAGAGGATACCATTCTGGATACGCCGGGCTTTTCTTCGATTGAGTTATTCGGCATTGAGAAAGAAGAGCTGGGCGGCTATTTTCCGGAAATCGCAGCACATGCCGGAGATTGCAGGTTTCGGGGATGCGCGCATCTGGCGGAGCCGGACTGTGCGGTGAAGGAAGCGGTGGATAATGGCGAAATCAGCAAGGGGAGATACGAAAATTATCAGCTGCTTTATGAAGATTTGAAAAAAAAGACGGGATACGGAAGGCATAGAGACGCCTGACTGAGACGGATTTAGAAAGAGCATTCCTAAAAAACGGCTGCCCGGAGGAATGAAAAAATCCTCCGGGCAGCTTCATGACATAGAATGCTTGCAGAGCGTGCATTCTATTGTTTGTGCCCCTAGCGCCATGCAAATGTCGCCATGCCGTAGATATAGATAAACGCGATGGCAATCGGGACGACGAAGCGAAAGACTGGTTTTCATCCATGCCTTCACCTTTAAACCGTGTCCGGTATTGGCTTCCTGTACGAAATTCTCCCAGCCCCAGCCAAAGCTGTTGCAGCAAAACAGAGCAAGCACCAGGGAACCGAGGGGCAATACATTGTTGGATACGATAAAATCCCAGAAATCCAGCCATGCCGTGCCTGCTGCGAAGGGCTGAAAATGCAGGACGCTGTAGCCGAGGGCAGTCGTCAGGGCCAGGACAAAGATGCCGGCGCCGCAGACAACGCAGCCCTTTTTTTCGTGACCAGCCGGTGAGTTCGCGAATCATGGCGAGAATATTTTCGCAGACACCCAGGACCGTTGAAAGGGCGGCGAACACCATGAACAGGAAAAACAGAGTGCCCCAGATACGTCCGCCAGCCATGTGGTTGAAGACATCCGCCATGGTGTCGAATAACAAACTTGGACCAGCGTTGACCTCCAGCCCGTAGGTAAAGCAGGCGGGAAACATGATGATCCCTGCGAGAATTGCCACGAGGGTGTCCAGTAAAATAATGGTGACGGATTCCCCCATCAGCGACCGCTTTTTGTCAATATAGCTGCCGAAAATAGCCATGCCTCCCATTCCAACCGACAGTGTGAAAAATGCCTGATTCATTGCACCGACGATGACGGAGCCGTTGATCTTGGAAAAGTCCGGAACCAGATAAAACTTTAACCCGTTTGCCGCGCCGGAAAGGGTCAGGCTGTGGACGCCAGCACCAGCATCAGAACGAGCAGAGAGGTCATCATATATTTCGTGATGCGTTCCAGCCCGCCCTGTAAGTCAAAGCTCAGAATCAGAAAAGCGACGATGACTGTGATGAGCAGATAGGACACATTGACGGACGGATTCTGAATCATCTGTGTAAAGCCGAAGGACTGATTCTGCCCGGTTATAAATTTCACAAAGTAATAGATCAGCCAGCCGCACACGACGGTGTAAAATGCCATCAGAGTAATATTGCCAATCAGACTGACGATACCGAAAATCCCCCATTTGTGGCCGGGCTTTTCAAGCTTTTGATACATGTAGAGCGGACTTGTCCGGGCAGCGCGCCCGACGGAAAATTCCATCGTCATGACAGGCAGACCGAGAATGAGCAGGCAGATCAGATAGATCAGCATAAAGCCTCCGCCCCCGTTTTGTCCGCACATCCACGGAAATTTCCATACATTGCCGCAGCCGATGGCACATCCTGCCGAGATCATGATAAATCGAGACGGCTGCCGAGTTGTTCCCTTTTTCCATTGTTGTTGATTTCCCTCTTTTCTTTTTTTCCCAAATACAGCTCTGCCCAGGAGAAAAACAGAGCCTGCAGAGAGAAGTATAGCGGAAAGCATAAAAAAAAACAAGCCATCGGATTTGGAATGACGGAAGTGGGATTTTGGGACGGCGTGTTATGCGTTATGATCGTCACTTGTAAAGTTAATTCCACTTTGTAAGGGTAACTTCCACCTTGTAGGACTAACTTCCACGGGGTGGAAGTTTTTTCTTACAAAAATGGTGGTATTTATGTCAAAAAGCATCTATAATAAACCAAAAGCCGGAAAAATGCGCATCAAAATGAGAAGTCGAATTCACGTGGTCCTGGTAAGAGTTAGTGAATTCCACCCCTTAAGGTAACGATAGGAAACTCATCCAACTGCGTAGGACTCCGGCCTTTTGATTGTTTATAAGGAAATTTCTGCAGATGCAGAAATCTTTATCCTTACTTCGCCGGGGTACTTTTTATCTGATGAAATTAGCTGTGTCAAGGCCAAAGCTTTAAAAAGGTGCCTGCGGCAGCCTTGACACAGTTAATTCTCATCAGAATTGTATTAATCAAGCGAAGTAAGGATAGAAGTGTGCAATGCACACAGATAAAGAGAGTGCTTCTTTCTTTATTTGTGTTTCAATAATTCCGGTTTCAGAATGATTTCATTTGCAGGTATTTTGTGAATACCGAGTAAGTCTAATATTTCCTTGCCATAGTAGAATTCAAACATTTCATAAGGTGATTTATCACCAAGTTCAGGTCTTCCATAGGAATTGATGTGATCCATCATGAGATTGATTTCCGCCTGAGCGTACTGCCCAAGATCCGTGAATTTTGGAATGATTCTTCTTATGAATTCATGGTTATTTTCACAAGCTCCCTTCTGACCGGGAGAAGAGGGATCACAATAAAATACCCGAGACCTTATCACACCATCTGAGTCAACTTCAATACCGAAAGGATCTGAAAACTCGGTTCCGTTGTCGGCCAGACATAGGGGAATAGTTTGGTGAAGTTATCAAACCCAAGTAATTCGTATAGATGATCAAATATGTCAGTCACAGATTTAGAGTCATTTGCTTCCCGCAAAAATGCCAGTTGAAGCTTTGGAAGTACAAAGTGAATGGTGAGTAATACAGAACCGCCCTTTATCCCTTCTACAGAATCAAGTTCAGTAACAGGGGCGAAGGATTGTTCATTCTGTAAAGCTTATAATCATCATAGGTTCTGCCTATTCTGCAGGATTTATCAACTTTGAGAGGGACTGACTTTTTCTTTCTGGGCTTAAATCGGACCTTTCTGGGCATGTCTATGTTTCTGGCAGAAAAAAGACCACTATCGGCATAAATATAAGCGGTTTTTTCACAGCAGGAAATCTTGTCCTGATTGTTAGCAAGTATGTGATGGATAGATTGACCGTTTTTTGAGTAAAGGACTTATTACGGAATCAAGCTGTTTCAATTCATCTTCGCAGAGATTAAAGCCTGAACGTGATTCGCTGCGCACCAATTCATACTCTTTTTGCGCGGAAAGAGCTTTATAGAATCTTTTCTCAAGGGTGCAGCTGTTTAACAGATCACAACCATTACATACGTAGGGAGCCTTGGATAGTTTGGGACATTCCTCTTTGGAGTAGTCCGAACAGGAGGTTGTACAATGCCCACAGGCACTGCATTTGTTACGGTTTTTATGACGTTCGCAGGCAAGGAATATATCGCCGTAATGGAAACAGTGCTTTCTGTTCAGGCAGTCGTTAAAAGGTCTATAAGGAGCACCTTTCTTTTCAAATATGATATGAGCTTTCACTTCTTTGGATACAGTGGTACAGTCCTTAAGAATCTGTTTGCCAATGGCTTTAAAACTCATATTTTTATTAAGAGAATGCTCAATTACGTATCTTTCATCAAAAACTAAATGTTTATTCTTATTCATATGTTTCTCCAGTTCCGGCCGGAGCTTAGAGATGGACGAATAAGAATAAGATAGCATTAAAGAATAAGATAACTTCCACACCTGATGTTTGGAGGTAGTAAGTTCCACATCGAATTAGATAGGGGTGGAAGTAAGTTTTACAAATGAGTTATGCGTTATGATCTTTGGAAAATTGATTTTTGAGGTTTAAAAAAGAAAACAAATATGATATATTATTAGATTGTATCCAACTTTTGCTTACACGGCAGAGAGAGGGAGAAAATAAAAGAGCTGGAGAAAATAGAAAGCGTCCTGAAAATGTGCAGGTAATTGTGCAGTACAAAAACATAGAAAGGCGAAAACCCTTGAAAATAAAGGATTTTCGGACAGGTAAATCGTAAAATGAAACTTGGTATCGTTGGTCTCCCGAATGTTGGTAAAAGTACCTTATTTAACTCCCTGACGAAAGCTGGTGCGGAGTCTGCAAACTATCCGTTCTGTACCATTGACCCCAATGTAGGTGTGGTAGCCGTTCCGGACGAGCGCTTAAAGCTTCTGGGGATCTGTATCATTCCAAAAAGGTAACGCCTGCTGTGATCGAGTTTGTAGACATCGCAGGTCTGGTGAAAGGTGCTTCTAAGGGTGAAGGCCTTGGCAACCAGTTTTTGAGCAATATCCGCGAAGTGGATGCGATCGTGCACGTCGTTCGCTGTTTTGAGGACAGCAACGTTGTTCATGTAGACGGAAACGTGAATCCGCTGCGCGACATCGAGACAATCAACCTCGAGCTGATCTTCTCCGACCTGGAAATTCTGGAACGCAGAATCGCCAAAGTGGCAAAGGGTGCGAGAATGGATAAGGAGCAGGCAAAAGAGCTGGCGATGCTGGAGCGTGTCAAGGAGCGTCTGGAGGACGGAAAGCTTGCAATCGGCTTCGAGACAGAGGATGAAGACGAGGAAGAATACTTCAAGAACCTGAACCTGCTGACTGCAAAACCGGTGATCTATGCGGCGAATGTCGGGGAAGAGGATCTGGCAAACGATGGCGCAGATAACGCAGGCGTACAGGCAGTCAGAGAATATGCAAAAGAAACCGGCAGTGAGGTATTTGCGATCTGCGCACAGATCGAGGAAGAAATTTCCGAGCTGGACGATGAAGAACGCCAGATGTTTCTGGATGACCTTGGATTAAAAGAATCCGGTCTGGAAAAGCTGATCCGCGCAAGCTACCATCTGCTCGGCCTGATGAGCTTTTTAACTTCCGGCGAGGATGAGACGAGAGCATGGACGATCAAACAGGGCACAAAAGCACCGCAGGCGGCCGGCAAGATTCACACCGACTTCGAACGCGGCTTTATCAAGGCTGAGGTTGTCAATTACAAAGATCTGCTGGAAAATCGGCTCCCCTTGCGGCAGCGAGAAAAAAGGACTTGTTCGCATGGAGGGCAAGGAATATGTGGTACAGGACGGCGATGTAATCCTGTTCCGCTTCAATGTCTGAGAAAATCGTTACTGTTCACTCGCGCCATTCACAAAAGGGCAAAAAAATTATAAATACAACAAAAGGTACGCTTTTAGGGCATTTTGTTGTCACGAATGACGAAAAAGGCAGTTGGACTTTTCACGGTCCGGCTGTCTTTTTTTTCTGAAATCCCTTGTCAAGGAGGGCATTTTATACTAAAATGGTTTCAAAGTGGTAGAAAGTGGTACGAAGTGGAGTAAGGTGGCAGACCTTTTCCATGAATGGCAGGTGATTGTACATGTTTATGGGCGAATACAATCATACGTTGGATACAAAAGGCAGGTTGATCATTCCTCCAAATTTCGAGAGACGCTCGGTGAGAAATTTGTAGTGACCAAGGGACTGACGGCTGCTTATTTGTGTACGACAATGCCGGCTGGACTGCTTTCGAAGAAAAGCTTCAGGCAATGCCCATCAGCAGAAAGGACACCCGTATGTTTGTCCGTCACTTTCTGGCAGGCGCCGCGGAGGTGGAGGTGGACAAGCAGGGACGTGCCCTGATCCCTTCCAAATTAAGAGAATTTGCAGAGCTGACCAAAGACGTTGTGCTGGTGGGCGCTGCAGGACATATTGAAATCTGGAGCCAGGAGCGCTGGGATGCCCTGGAAGAAGAGGCGGAGGAATCCATGGAGGATATCGCAGAGCGCATGGACGACCTCGGATTGTAATTGCTGTAACGAAGAAAGGAAAAATCGATGGAATTTGCACATACATCCGTCCTGTTGGAGGAGACAATTGAAGGACTTGCAATCAAACCGGACGGCATCTATGTGGACGGCACATTGGGCGGGGCAGGACATTCCAGCCACATTGCAGCGCGCCTTAGGACCGGCCGGCTGATCGGTATCGACCAGGATGCAGAGGCGATCGAAGCGGCAACGAAGCGGCTGGAGCCGTGGCAGGAGCATGTGACGCTGGTGCGCGACAATTACTGTAACCTTCCGGCAGTATTAAACAGCCTCGGCATCGACAAAGTAGATGGCATTATGTTAGATCTTGGTGTATCCTCTATCAGCTGGACAACGCCGAGAGAGGATTTTCCTATCGTTATGATACCGCACTGGATATGCGGATGGATCAGCGCCAGACCCTGACGGCGAAAACGATCGTCAATGAGTGGTCACAGGCAGAGCTGTTTCGGTGTATCCGGGACTACGGAGAAGATAAATTTGCACAGAATATCGCAAAACACATCGTGCAGGCGAGAGAAAAGAAGCCGATTGAGACGACCGGGGAATTAAACGACATTATCCGGGCGGCGATTCCGGCAAAGATGCGGGAAAAAGGCGGACATCCCTCCAAACGCACGTTTCAGGCGATTCGGATTGCCTGCAACAGAGAGCTGGAGGTATTGGAAAATTCCCTGGACGCTTTTATCGACCGGCTGGTTCCGGGGTGGAAGGCTCTGCATCATCACCTTCCATTCGCTGGAAGACAGAATTGTGAAAAATGCCTTCCGCAGAAATGAAAATCCCTGTACCTGCCCGCCGGAATTTCCGGTGTGCGTGTGCGGCAAAACGAGCCGGGGACATGTTGTGACCCGCAAACCGATTCTTCCGACCGAGGAAGAGATGGAGACAAATTCCAGAGCGAAAAGCGCAAAGCTGCGCATTTTCGAAAAAATAGAGAGCTAGTACATCGTTTTCGAAATAACGATACCACTCACTTGCCTGTGAATCCGATTGGTATAGTTATTTACGAAACGCTGTACTAGAAGCCGGAACAGACGGCGGTGAGGAGAGCAAATGGCAAGAACATCGAATTCAGCCAGAAAAAGCCAATCGGCAGCGTACAAAAGAACGCCCTATCAGAAAACAGCATATGTAAACGGTACGGCAGTCAAACACGCTGAGGTAGGGGAGGGGCTGGAACGCCATTTGGATCAGGGCTCCGGACGGGTTCCGAGACGTGAGCTGGAGAAGCAGAAGCAGGAAATGAAACGCCTGCGCTACAGAAATGCAGCCTATGTGCTGTTTCTGACTGTGGCGTTTGCAGTCACGAGCGTAATGCTGATCAGTTATATCCGGATGGAATCCTCGATCACCCAGAGCGTAAAGCAGGTTGCAGCGCTGCAGAGTCAGCTAAATAACTTAAAGACGGAAAATGACGAAATGAAAAACCGGATTGACAGCTCCATCAATCTGGAGGAAATCAGAAGAATTGCAATTACGGAGCTTGGCATGACCTACGCAGGACAGGGACAGATCGTGGAAATCCCGGATGATGGAAGCGATTATGTAAGACAGTATGCAGACATCAAGAAGTGAGGCAGGTGCCGGATTGGATAAGAAAAATAAGTTTACAATACGAATGCAGAGAAAGCTGGTGGTACTGTTTTGTTTGGTACTGCTGGCTTTTGCAGGGTTGAGCGTCAGATTGATTTTAATTAACCGGGATAACGGCGACAGCTACAAAAAGCAGGTGCTTTCCCAGCAGCAGTATTCCAGTACGACGATTCCTTATAAACGGGGAGAAATCCTGGACAGCAAGGGAACGAAGCTGGCATCGAGTGAAAAGGTTTACGATCTGGTGCTGGATATCAAACAGATGAATAATAAAGAGGATTATGTGGAGCCTACGATCCAGGCACTGGAGGATTATTTTAGCATTGACGGCGATCAGGTGCGCGCTTATGCGCAGGAACACCCGGATTCCCAGTATTATGTCCTCAAAAAGAGAATGTCCTACAATGAAATCAGTGATTATCAGCAGATGATGGCGGATACGAGCCAGAAAGAATATAACCAGTATGTCAAGGGAATCTGGTTTGAGGAAAGCTATAAGCGAGTTTACCCGAATAGCTCTCTCGCAAGCGATGTCATCGGCTTTACGCGGACGGACGGAACCGGAACCTACGGACTGGAAGAGTATTACAACGATGTTTTTGAGCGGCGTAAACGGCAGACAGTATGGATATATAGACGGGGACGATAATCTGCAGCGGACGACGGAGGCTGCTGTAGACGGCTACAATGTTTATTCCACGATCGACGCGACGATTCAGGGCATTGTGGAAAAGTACCTCAAAAAATATAACGACGAAAACAAAGACAGCACCCGCGAGGGTAACGGTGCGCAGGATGCAGCGTGTATTGTGATGGATGTCCACAGTGGGGAAGTGCTCGCAATGGCGAGTTATCCGACGTTTGACTTAAACGATACGAGAAATCCGGAGGCACTGATCGGCAGCAAACTGATCGATGTCAGTGGAAACTCGACGGATACGGTCATCAACGAAGAGATTGCAGCGTCGATGAAGCAGGAGGAAAATAACGATCTGCTTGTACAGAACTTAAATGCCCTCTGGAAAAACTACTGCATCAACAGCACTTACGAGCCGGGTTCCACGATGAAGCCCTTCGTTGCAGCGATGGGGTTGGAGGACGGCAGGCTCAAAGGCAATGAGTCCCTTTGAATGCACCGGTATCATCGAGATCGGCGGCTACAAAATCCGCTGTCATAACTACACAAACGGTGCGGAGGGGTGGCTGACGATCGGAGAATCCATTGAACGCTCCTGTAATGTCACGCTGATCCGGATGGCACAGGTTATCGGGATCGATGAATTTCTGAAATATATGTCGGAATATAATTTCGGCTTAAAGACCAATATAGATCTGGCGGGCGAGGCAAGAACGGCTTCCTGGTATTCAATTCTTCAACGATGGGACCTACGGAGCTTGCAACCTCGAGCTTTGGACAGGGCTTTAACGTGACGATGATCCAGATGATCACAGGTTTTTGCTCCCTGATCAACGGAGGCTATTATTATGAACCGCATATGGTAAGCAAGATTACGGCAGCAGATGGATCTGTGGTAAAGAATATTGAGCCGAGACTGTTAAAGCAGACCATTTCTGCGGAAACTTCGGAGAAAATCCGTGAATACTGCGTTCAGGTTGTGGAAGGTGCAAATGGTACCGGTAAACGTGCAAAGCCTGCAGGCTATCGCATCGGCGGTAAGACTGGTACAGCAGAAACTGTCAGCGCCAGCGGTACTCGTGAAAAGGAGGACATACGTCGTATCGTTTCTGGGCTATGCGCCCGCAGAAGATCCACAGATCGCAATTTATGTGGTTTTAAACAGACCAAACGCCCGGGAACAGGATCTGGAAACGAGAAAAGCATGTATCATCGCCAAAAACATATTGACCGAAGTGCTTCCTTATTTAAATATCTTCATGACACAGGAAGCTGACGGACGAAGAGCGCGCAGAGCTGGAAGCGATGCAGATTGAAATCCGCGAGCAGCTGAGCGCAAACGCGCCGGCATCGGATGTCAGCGGGAATGATGTCAGTGGAAATACAACCGATACCGGCGGGGATCCGTCTGCCGGGGATACTACGGCAGGGGAGGATGGCAGTGCTGCGCAGCCTGCGGGCGACGACCCGTCTACAACAGGTGGAGATACTGCAAATGGAGCAGAAGCGGACAATCCGTATGTCAACAGCGACGGGCAGTTGATCGATCCGACGACTGGAGAGGTGATCACGGAGGATTCGGATGGCTATGATGTGCCGGTTTCCGGCATTCTGGAAAATGGTGCAGCAGGCGACTCTGGTGGGGATACGCAAAATCCCATGGAGTAATGGCAGAAAAGAGGTAACTGCTCAGTAGGTCTGCGCATTTACTGCGCTGACCGTAAGAAAACTTAGACTAGAAGGCAAAAATCCTATCGGCATAGCCGATTTGAAATGGATTTTGCGCGTAACTGCGAGGGTACGGAACAGTTACGAAAAGAGCTGTATCGCTGTCTGATGTGGTCACATTTGCGCGCAGCGGCAGCGTGTGCATATTTTAGGCAGCGGTTTCATAAGGTATAGTAATTTCTGCTTTGCAGGGAACCTATGGAACTGAGCAAACCGTTTCACCGCAAAAAGATCGTCGTAATTTTTCTGGCGTGTATTCTGATCTTTTCAGGGCTGTCCGCCAGAGTGGTATATCTGATGGTATTTCGGGCGGCACATTATTCTGAGCTCGCGCTGGATTTGCATCAGAGAGAGCGCAAAATCAAGGCAAAGCGCGGGAGAATTTTAGACCGGAACGGGATCGTGCTGGCGGATAACCAGCCGGTCTGTACGATTTCTGTCATCCATAACCAGATTCGCGATCCCAACGCAGTGATTGCGCTTTTGTGCAGCAAGCTTGGACTGTCGGAAGAGACCGTTCGAAAAAGAGTGGAAAAGGTATCGTCCATCGAAAAAATCAAAAGCAATGTCGATCTGGAAACCGGGGAGGAAATTTACCGGACAGGGCTGGACGGCATCAAGGTGGACGAGGATTATAAACGATATTATCCGTATGAGAATCTCGCTTCCAAAGTGATCGGCTTTACCGGAGGCGATAATCAGGGAATTTTGGCATTGGAAAGCCGGTATGAGGAAGTGCTTTCCGGGCAGGAGGGCTTGATTCTGGAAATGACGGACGCACGCGGCGTCCGGCTTCTGGATGAAGGAGAGAGCCGGGTAGAGCCGGTGGATGGAAAGGATTTATACATTAGTCTGGATGCCAACATCCAGCTGTATGCACAGCAGCTGGCGGAGCAGGTCTGCCTGGAAAAGAAGCGGAAAGCGTTTCGATTCTGGTGCTGCGCCCGATAACGGAGAAATCCTTGCGATGACGGATGTGCCGGAATATCAGTTGAATGACCCGTTCACACTTCCGGAGGGGCAGCGGGAACAGCTCATGACCGAAAAAAGAAAAGCAGGAAGCCCTGAATAAAATGTGGAGAAACGCCTGCATCAACGATACCTACGAGCCTGGCTCTGCCTTTAAGGTCATTACGGCGGCAGCCGCACTGGAAAACGGCGTTGTCCGGGAAGAGGATTCTTTTCAGTGCCCGGGCTATATTGTCGTAGAGGGCAGAAAATCCGGTGTGCAAAGGTTCGGGGTCATGGAACTGAAAATTTCGTACAGGGGACGATGAATTCCTGCAATCCGGTGTTTGTGACGGTAGGGCTTCGGATGGGTGCAGATACGTTTTACCAAAGCATGAAGCAGTTCGGGCTGCTGAACAGAACTGGAATCGATGTGCCTGGAGAAGCCGGTACAATCATGCACGCACAGGATCAGATCGGTCCGGTGGAGCTTGCGACGATTTCGTTCGGGCAGTCCTTTCAGATCACGCCGATCCAGCTTGCAGCGACGGTCAGCTCCCTCATTAATGGCGGGACGCGGATTACACCGCATTTGGGACTGTATTGCGAAAAGACGGACGGTTCGGAGCGCATTTCGGTGCAGAAGGAAACGGAGGCAAAAAACGGATTCTTTCGGAAGAAACGAGGCGCCCGGCTGCGCTGCATCCTGTTTCAGGTCGTGGAAAACGGCGGCGGAAAAAATGGAAAAGTCGAAGGCTATCAGGTGGGCGGCAAGACGGCGACCAGCGAGACGCTTCCTCGCGGTACTGGTCGGTATATTTCTTCGTTTCTGGGTTTTGCGCCTGCGGACGATCCGAAGGTGCTGGCATTGTGCATTATCCGAAACCCCCAAGGCGTCTATTATGGCGGACTGGTGGCGGCGCCGGTAGTGCGCGAGCTTTTGAAAATATTCTTCCCTATCTGGATGAAATAGGGTATTATGAGAAGAATGAAACAATAAACCGCAATTAATTGCAGGGAAAACATAGAACGAAAGTGCTGTCTATGGCAGCGAAAGGAGAGAATCAACATGGATTTACTGGGAAAAAAGGTACTGGTAGCCGGATGCGGAAAGAGTGGACTCGGAGCCGCCGGACTCTTGCAGAAAGCGGGAGCCGTTCCCGTTCTGTTTGATGAAAATGAAAAGCTGGATGGGAAGGCGCTCTGCGCGCGGGGAGGATTATCCAAAAGACACTGCGCTGGTACTGGGAAGCCTTCCGAAGGAGTTAAGCTTTCGAGCTTTCGCTGGCGGTTTTAAGCCCCGGTATTTCCATTGAAGAAGCGTTTGTTTCTACACTGGAAGAGGCGGATATTCCGGTATGGGGCGAAATTGAGCTCGCCTGGAACTATGAAAAGGGAAAGGTGCTCGCAATTACAGGTACGAACGGAAAGACTACGACGACAACGCTGGTGGGCGAGATCTTGAAGCGTTATCAGGACAATACGTTTGTTGTCGGCAATATCGGAACCCCCTATACGCAGGAGGTTTTAAAAACAGATAAGGACAGCGTGACGGTAGCGGAGATCAGCAGCTTCCAGCTGGAAACTGCAGTGCATTTCCATCCGACTGTCAGCGCGATTTTAAATATCACGCCGGATCATTTGAACCGTCATCATACGATGGAGAACTATGCGGCGGTCAAGGAATCCATCACGAAGAACCAGACAAAGGACGATTTCTGTGTGCTCAATCACGAGGACAGCTGGTTAAAGGCGTTTGCACCGAAATGCCCGCTTCCAGGTCATCTGGTTTTCTTCCAAAAGAAAAGCTGGAGAGAGGCTATTATCTGGTCGGCAGCAAAATCTGCAGAAATCTCGGAAATGGGGAAGAAGTCCTGATGGATGTTGACAAGATGCAGCTGATCGGCGTACATAATTTTGAAAACGTGATGGCAGCAATTGCGATTGCAGCAGCATACGGCGTGCCGATGGAAACAATTCTGGATACCGTAAAACATTTTCAGGCAGTAGAACACAGAATCGAATATGTAGCGACCAAAAACGGCGTCGTTTATTATAACGATTCCAAGGGAACCAATCCCGATGCGGCGATTCAGGCGATCCGCGCAATGAAGTGGCCTACCGTGCTGATCGGCGGCGGCTATGATAAGCAGAACACCTACGACGAGTGGATTGAAGCGTTTGACGGCAAGGTGAAGCTGCTTGTGCTGATCGGTCAGACGCGGGAAAAGATCGCGGAGTGCGCAAAAAAGCACGGAATGGAAAATATCGTTTTGGCGGACAGCTTTGAAGAAGCGATGGATACCTGTGTAAAGGCAGCGTGTCCGGGCGATGCGGTGCTGTTGTCCCCCGCATGCGCGAGCTGGGGAATGTTCCCGAATTATGAAGTGCGCGGTAAAATGTTCAAGGAATATGTAAACAGCCTGAAGGGGTGAGCAAGTGGCAGGACGGAGAAGATCTCAGAAAACAGAATACTATTTTGATTACAGTCTTCTGTTCATCATCCTGTTTCTGACAGGCTTCGGACTGGTTATGATTTATTCCGCCAGCGCTTACGATGCGACGACGCAGAATCTGAACGAGGACTATTATCTGATGCATCAGGCGTTTGCGGCGGCGCTGGGGCTGGTGGGGATGTTTTTCGTCTCCCACATCCCATATCATTTCTGGGAGCGGTTTGCGGTAATCGGCTATGTGGTTTCCCTGATTTTGATTGCACTCGTGCTGTCACCGCTGGGCGTCGAGGTCAACGGTGCAAGAAGGTGGCTGAATCTCGGTATGTCGATTCAGCCTGCGGAGATCGCAAAGCTGGCGATGATTCTGTTTCTGGCGACGTTTATCTGCAAGATGGGAAGAAACATTCGGACGTCGCGAGGCTTTTTGACGGTTATTGGAGTTTCCCTGCCGCACGTTTTTTGTATCTGGCAAATCACCAACAACCTGAGCTCTGCGATTATCGTGCTGGGAATTGCGGTCCTGATGCTGTTTGTGGCGAGTCCGCAATACAAACCATTTTTCATCATAGGAGGAATTGGAGCACTCGCAGTTATAGGCGTAATTTTCGGTGTCAAGCAGCTGCAGAGCATCGAAGGGCTGGATTTCCGTTTCGCCCGTATCATGGCGTGGCTCGATCCGGAAGCCTATGCGTCCGGCAAGGGCTTTCAGACGCTGCAGGCACTTTATGCGATCGGCTCCGGCGGTATTTTTGGAAAGGGGCTCGGGCAGAGTATCCAGAAACTGGGCTTTTTGCCGGAGCAGCAGAATGATATGATCTTTTCGATCATCTGTGAGGAGCTGGGGCTGTTCGGCGGCATTGCTGTGATCCTGATTTTTTTGCTGTTGATCTGGCGTCTGATGATTATTGCGAACAACGCGTCGGATCTGTTCGGTGCGCTGTTAGTTGTCGGCGTGCTGGGGCATATCGCGATTCAGGTCATTTTAAATGTTGCGGTCGTAACGAACTCAATGCCGAACACCGGCGTGTCCCTGCCGTTTATCAGCTACGGCGGCTCATCGATCCTGTTTTTGCTGATCGAGATGGGGCTCGTCATGAGCGTTGCCCGCGGCATCAAGGTCCGGGATGTGTAATGGTGTATGCGCGTATCGCGCGTTCATCGGGAGCAAAGAAGACGAGCGTTTCGTCAGGGCACGGGTGTCAGCAGTGCAGCTGCATTTGTCACGTATGCGGCATCTTTGCCATAGTATAGGGTAAGGGCAGCGCGGACGGTGGTTTTGTGGATTCAATCTGGATCAGAGGCAAAAGACCTCTTTACGGGGAAATGACAGTGCAGGGTCGAAAAACGCCGTGCTGCCGATTTTGGCGTCGACCATTCTGATCGCCGGAAAGACGACACTGCGAAACTGCCCGGATATTTCGGATGTGGACTGCATGTGCCGCATTTTGCAGAAAATCGGCGCAACAGTGACAAAAAAAGGTCACGAGATCTGCGTGGACGCTTCCGGTGCGCTGCAAAGCAGGCTTCCGGCAGAGGAAGTGGTTCGGATGCGTTCCTCCATCGTACTGACGGGCGCGCTTTTGGGGCGGCTGGGGCAGGCGTCCTTCTGCGATCCGGGCGGCTGTGTCATCGGCGACCGCCCGATCGATTTGCATCTGAAAGCCTTTGCGCGCTTCGGTTGTCAGATAAGGCGGGAGGATGACAATTTTTTGACGGTATTTGCAAAGCGACTGAACGGCGTACAGATCCGTTTTCCGTTTTCGAGCGTCGGTGCGACGCAGAATGCGATTTTATGCGCGGTCTGTGCAAAGGGAAAACAGTGCTGACAGGTTGTGCAAAGGAACCGGAGGTCGTTTCGCTGTGCCGCTTTTTAAACGGTGCAGGGGGCAAAGATCGAAGGAGCCGGAAGCAAAACGATTCGAATTGAGGGCGTAAAAAAGCTTTGCAGCACAGAATTTTCCATCGATGCGGACCGGATCGTGGCAGGAACCTGTCTGATCGGTGTACTCGCGGCAGGCGGGGAAGCTTTTTGCGGCAGGCGCCGATCGGGCAGCTTACAGCGGTGATTGCAGTTGCCAAAAAAATGGGCGCACAGATTATCCCGACCCAGAAGGACTGTTGGTAAAACGTGCAGGCAGGCTGGTTTCTCCGCTTTTGCTGGAAACGGACGTATATCCGGGTTATCCGACCGACCTGCAGTCCCCGATGCTGACGGCACTGTGCTGCGCAGAAGGAAACTGTATGGTGTCGGAGCGCGTTTTTAATGGAAGGTTTGGTGTGCACGAGCAGTTAAACCGTATGGGTGCTGCGATCGTCGCCGGACAAACAAGCGCGGAGGTCACCGGAGGCAGGAAACTGCACGGAGAGCGGGTTTTTGCAAAAGAACTGCGGGGCGGGGCGGCACTCGTGCTGGCGGGGCTGTGCGCAGAGCATAAGACGGTCGTGGAAAACTGTCATTTTATCCGGAGAGGATATGAAGATATCGTAAGGGATTTCAGAGAGTTGGGAGCAGACATTGGCACAGAAACAGAAATATAAGCTGCTGGACGGCGGAAAATCTGAAAAAAGTCGGAAGAAATCAGCTTCCGGCAAAAAAAAGAAAAAAAGCAGCGGCAAAGCTGCCGGGTATTCTATGCAGTGGCAACGCCGGGCGAGTGGCTGCGTGCAAATCTCGGTGTACTGATTGCCAGCATCGTGATCGTCTGTTTGGCGGCGGCTGCCCTCGTCGTGGTGTCCGTGTTTCGGGTGCAGAATGTTTCGGTCGAGGGAAACGTTCACTACACGAGCGAAGAGATCGAGGCGATGGTTTTGACCGATCGGCTTTCCTATAATTCGCTCTATCTTTCGTTAAAATATCGGAATAAGGAAATCCGGGACATTCCGTTTATCGAAACGATGAGTGTCCGGGTCGATTCGCCAGACAGCATCACGATTCGTGTTTATGAAAAGTCTGTGGCGGGCTACGTGGAATACATGGGGCGTTACATGTATTTTGACCGGGACGGTATCGTGGTGGAATCTTCGGAGACGAGGACAGAAGGAATTCCGCAGGTGACGGGAATTAGGTTCGACCATGTTGTTTTGTATGAGGCGCTTCCGGTGAAGAATACCGATATTTTTCAGGAAATCCTTTCGATTACGCAAAATGCTTTCCAAGCATCAGATCACGACGGATAAAATATATTTTAACGAATCAAATGAAATAACACTTTATTTCGACAATATCCGGGCAAAGCTGGGAAAGGATAACCTGGAGGAAAAGGTGATGCGCCTGGAGCAGATTTTACCGAATCTGTCGGGCGAAAGCGGAGTACTCGATTTGCAGAATTACTCGGAAGACCGCAAAAATGTGACGTTTCAGAAAGATGGATAACCGTAAAGAAATTGAAAAAATGGGTTGCGTAATTCTGAAAATGATTATATGATAAATATTATGAAGTTTGTCAGGAATGAAGGAGGAAATACCCTTGCTGGAGATTAAAGTAAATGACGCAGAAGCGGCAGCGCACATCCTTGTCATTGGAGTTGGCGGTGCAGGCAATAATGCTGTAAATAGAATGATTGATGAGAAAATTGACGGTGTGGAGTTTATCGGAGTCAATACAGACCGACAGGCTCTGCAGTTCTGCAAAGCGGAAAAGCACCTGCAGATCGGCGAGAAGCTGACCAAGGGACTGGGCGCAGGCGCAAAGCCCGAAATCGGTGAACAGGCAGCTCAGGAGAGTGCAGAAGAAATTTCCAAATCCTTAGACGGAGCAGATATGGTATTTGTTACCTGCGGTATGGGCGGCGGAACCGGAACCGGTGCGGCTCCTGTTGTCGCAAAGCTCGCCAAGGACAAAGGAATCCTGACCGTCGGTGTTGTAACTCAAGCCGTTCCGCTTTGAAGCAAAGACCCGTATGAACAATGCGATGTCCGGTATCGAGAAGCTGCGTGACAGTGTGGATACTCTGATCGTTATCCCGAATGACAAGATTCTGGAAATTGTGGACAAGCGTACCAGCATGCCGGAAGCCCTGATGAAGGCCGACGAAGTCCTTCAGCAGGCAGTACAGGGGAATTACCGATCTGATCAACGTCCCCGCAGTCATTAACCTCGACTTTGCAGACGTGCAGACCGTTATGCGCGACAAGGGCATTGCTCACATCGGTATCGGCGAAGGTAAAGGCGACGATAAGGCTGTCATGGCAGTCAAAGCCGCTGTAGAGAGCCCGCTGTTAGAGACAACAATTGCAGGCGCAACCGATATCATCATCAACGTGTCCGGCGATATTTCCATGTTCGACGCTTCCGATGCGGTGGATTATGTCCGTGAGATCACCGGCGATGACGTTAACATCATCTTCGGTGCCATGTATGATTCCAACCAGGCAGATTACTGCCGGATTACCGTAATTGCAACCGGTATTGAGGAGACACCGGCTTCCCGCTTCGGTACTTCCTTTGCAAGAAAACCGATCACTCCTTCCGTAGGCCAGACCGGTATGAAGACCACAGTGAGCGCGACGGGCGCGAACACGACAAGACCGTATAACAGCGCACTGCAGCAGCCGGTTCATCCCGGCTGCTTCCAATGCGGAATTGAAGAAGCCGGCAGGCATAAATGGCATTCAGCCTGCTCCTACGGTACTGCGTAGCAAGGTACAGGAGAGAGATTTAAAGATTCCGGATTTCCTTCAGAAAAAATAAATAATTTTAGTAACGAAACAGAAAACACCGCGAGGTGACTGAAAAAGTCATTTCGCGGTGTTTTTTTGTCGAAACTTTCCCTGGCAGCGCACAGCGTTTCGACAAAATCCACGCGCCCACATTTTTATAATAAGGACATACAGTTTTGGAAAACGTGCGGGAGGAAAGGCTTGTGAGCTATCGGATTTATGCAGACCGGGTCTGGATAATGCACACCTGTATCAATGTGCTGCTGTTATTTCTGACAGCGAAACTGTCTGGGATGACAGTAAGGGGTTCGACGGATTATCGAAATAGCAGCCGGAAATGCGCTGTGCTTTACGGCAATCCTGTTGTTGCCTGCTCCGGCGGTTTTGCAGGGAGAAGTAGGGATAATTCTGGCAGGAAAAACGTTTTTTTGCCTGATTGCAGCACTTTGGTGGGTACAGCGATGCTTTCAGGTCAAAAGCCGGGAAGGAATGCGGCGTGTCTGGATCTGCTATATGTGTTGTGGCTGCGTGCTCGGCGGCGTCTGCAACGGCATTTCTGAAGTCCGGGAGCTGTTTGAAACCGATCAAAACGGTTTTGGGACCGGCGGGCAGGTTTCCATGATGCAGCTTTTGGCCTGGTGCGCGATTGTCGTCTGGTATGGTGCAAAGCTTCTGGACCGGGAGCGCAGGCGGCAGAAACATCCGATCTGGAAAGTCTCTTTTTTCTGGAAAACGAAGTTTTTTTCCGGAAGCGCGTTGATGGACAGCGGAAATTCCCTGAAAGACCCGTACACGGGGCGCCCGGTCTGTGTTTTGGACGAAGAGACGGCGAAAAAGCTTGGAATTTCGACGGAAAAGGCGGTTCGGCTGATTCCCTATCACAGCATCGGCAGGGCCCACGGACTCCTTCGGGCGGTGACGGTTTCAGAACTGTATCTGAGAAAAGACGGACAGGAGAAAAAGATTGCAGATGTGACGGTTGCGGTCGGACCCGGGCGTTTGAGCCGGTCGGGCGGATACCAGATGATTCTGCATCCAGCATTACTGGAGGAAAAGAAAGGAGCAGACCATGATATTAAAAGTAGCGATGCCGGGAAAAGTGCAGTTTAAATTGATTCGCCGGGAACCGGCATTTTTTATGGCACATGAGGGGGATATTCATTATATTGGCGGCGCAGATGTGCTTCCGGCACCTCTGGAAACGGAACAGGAAAACGAGGTGATTCAGGATCTGGCGACAGAGGAATATGCGCAGGAGGCGCGGTCAATTTTAATTGAACACAACCTGCGCCTGGTTGTTTACATAGCAAAGAAATTCGATAATACGGGCGTCGGCGTGGAGGATCTGATTTCGATCGGCACGATTGACTGATCAAGTCAATCAATACATTCAATCCCGGGAAAAATATCAAGCTCGCAACTTATGCATCCCGATGCATTGAAAATGAAATCCTGATGTATCTGCGCCGCAACCACAAGACGCGGATGGAGGTTTCGATCGATGAGCCGCTGAACGTGGACTGGGACGGAAACGAGCTGCTTTTGTCGGATATCCTGGGGACGGATGAGGACGTGATCTACAGGGATATGGAAAACGAGGCAGAGCGCAGGATTTTAAGAAATGCGGTGGCGAAGCTTTCCGAGCGGGAGCGCACAATCGTCAGCCTGCGTTTTGGACTGGATACGCCGGACGGGCAGGAAATGACCCAGAAGGAGGTCGCGGCATATCTGGGTATTTCCCAGTCCTATATTCCCGGCTGGAAAAAAGATCATGAAGCGACTGAAAAAAGAGATGGTGCGGGAGTGAAGCTGCGCGCTGCAGCTGCATCCTACCGCCATGCCTGCACGCATTCCGGGATGTGCTGTCATGCCGTGAAATACTCACTACCGTGTGTTACATGCTCCTGCATCATGCGCTCAAATATGCGCGCATGATGCGGAGAGCATTTTTTTTCGAGCCTGGAAACCTGTGCCTGGGAAATTCCGATCAGCTCGGCAACCTCCATCTGCGTTTTTCCCTCGAAAAAGCGCGCAGAGAAATGATCTCATGTTCCCGGCATTGAGCTTTTTAACGCGTCGGACAAAGACAGATGCTCGACCCAGTTTTCCTCCCGGTTCTTTTTATCCCGAATCTGATCCATCACATAGAGCGTGTCTCCACCGTCTGTGAAAATCGGCTCATACAGGCTCATGGGATTCTGGATGGCGTCGAGGGCATAGACAATATCCTCCCGGAGATGCCTACCTCGGAGGCAACCTCGGTGATGGACGGCTCCTTCTGGTTCTTTTTTAAAAGCATTTCCCGCGCGTAGATGGCTTTATAGGCGGTATCGCGCAGCGAACGGCTGACCCGGATGGAGTTGTTGTCCCGCAGAAAACGCCGGATCTCGCCAATAATCATTGGAACAGCATAAGTTGAAAACCGTACTCCCAGTTCGGTATTGAAATGGTCGATTGCCTTGATCAGACCGATACAGCCAATCTGAAATAGATCGTCTACGTTTTCCCCTGCAGAGGAAAAGCGTCGGATGACGCTCAAAACGAGCCGCAGATTTCCCTTGATAAACTGTTCCCGTGCCTCGGCGTCGCCCTGCCGGATCTGGATAAAAAGCGCGTCTTTTTCTTCATTGGTTAGGATCGGCAGGCGGGCGGTGTTGACGCCGCAGATTTCCACTTTGTTGAGTGCCATGGCATTGCCTCCTGTGATTGAAAAGCTATGAAAAAAAGAGCATGGACGAAAAAACGGAATTTATTCAAAGCTATCGACGCATATTTTGATGGATAGAGAAAAACCAGGGAGGAATTTCGGATGCTTTTTTCAGAATTAAAAAGCAAGGAAGTCGTAAACTTACGCGACTGCCGAAAAAATGGGACATGTGACGGACTTCGAGTTCGATGAGTGCAGCGGCGTGATCCAGAAAATCATTGTGCCGGGCATCGGCGGCAAAAATTGGAAATGCCTGTTTGGCTGCGATACGGAGTATGCGATTGCGTATCAGGATATCAAACAGATCGGACCGGATGTGATTATGGTAGATGTGCCGTAACACAGAGGAGTATAAGGGTCGAAAAACGGCAGATTTTACCAAAATGACAATGCAGCGGATATTCGGGTGTGCTATACTGAACATAAGAGAAACTGTGTCGCAGGCGACACAAAGTAGCCAGGATCGCAGAGACGAACTGGATGTTCGTCTCGCGGTTCCTTCGGCGCAAAGCGCCCGCGGAATGGAGATTGGTATGAAAATTCTTTTGATCAATGGAAGCCCGAAAGGCGATCGAAGCAACACGTTAAAGCTCTCCAAAGCATTTCTGGAGGGCATTTTGGAAATTCACAAGGATGCAGAGATCAGACAGCTGAACCTTTCCGGGAAAAAGATCGCTCCCTGTAGGGGCTGTTTTGCCTGCTGGAATAAAACGCCGGGCAAATGCGTGATGACAGACGACATGCAGGGAGGGCATCGAAGGAGAGCTGTGGGCGGATCTCATGATCTGGAGTTTTCCACTTTATTATTTCAGCGTTCCGGGGCTTTTGAAAAATAATTTATCGACAGGCAGCTGCCCATGAACCTCCCATTTATGGAAGAGCAGGAGGGGCAGACCGGGAGCGGCGGGCATCCGTCCCGATACGATATGAGCGGTAAACGGCATCTGCTGATTTCCACCTGCGGATTTTATACGGCAAAGAATAATTACGACAGCGTGACGAAGCTGTTCGACCATGTGTGCGGCGCAGGGCAGTATGAAGGCATTTTTTGCGGACAGGGTGAGCTGTTCCGTGTTCCGGAATTAAAGGCGCGGACGGATGAATATCTGGAATGCGTCAGACAGGCGGGGCGCGAATACGCACAGAAACAGGCGATTTCAGAAGGCACGAAGGAAAAGCTGAGAGGAACTGTGTATCCGAGAGATGTATTTGAAAAATGGCGGATGCGAGCTGGGGCGTGGAAAAAAACAGCGGCGAAAAGGAAGATCCGGTGCTGACCTTTACCAGGCAGATGGCGGCGCTTTATAACAAAGACAGCTTCGACCAAAAAGAGCGCGTGCTGGAAATTCGCTATACAGACCTGGGAAAAGCATGGCAGATCGTGCTCGGAAAAGACGGCAGCACGGTGCTGGATGCAGGCAGCAGGGAGGCAACGACGGTGATCGAGACGCCTTGGGACGTCTGGCAGTCGATTGCAAGGGGAGAGATCCGTGGGGATGCAGCACTGGCAAAAGGAATGTATCGCGTGACCGGAGATTTTTCCCTGATGATACACTGGGATGATTTCTTTGGTGCAGCAAATGCAGCTGCGGGAAAAGAAAAATCCGGCAAAAATTCCGACGGGAGGACAGCAGAAAAAGAAAAACAGCCGCAGATGATTTTCATGCTGGCAGCGTGGATTACGTTCTGGGTGGCAGTGCCTGTCGGAGAAAATGTCGGAGCGATCGTGACGCTGGCGATCTGCGCGTGCCTGCCGCTTGCTGCGTGGAACCGGAAGCTGACGGTTTATGACCGGCTTTCCTTTGGAATTGTCGCACTGCTTTCTGTCCTCGCCCTGCAAAAAGGCTGTGTCAATATCGCACTGCTTGCCGGATATCTGGGCTTCGGGCTGATGTGGCTGTTATCCTGCCTGACAAAAAGAGCCACTCTGTGCGGCTTATGTCAAATACAACTACCATGGCGACGATGCGCTGGAAAATCCGATTTTTATGAAAACGAACAGAATCCTGGCAGCTGGCTGGGGAATCCTCTACATTCTGATTGCAATTTGGTCGGCATTTCTGCTGCCGGCAGGGTATACGGCACTGATGCAGATCTTAAACAATACGGCGACCGTGCTCATGGGCATCTTTACGGGTTGGTTTGAAAAATGGTATCCGCAGCGCGTCGCGGCGGGAAAATAATTCCATCCCCCTCTTTACAAAGATATTTTATACGAAGTATAATAATTTAAATAAAGCTAAAGAACCTTACAAATAGATAAGAAGGAGGTATTGTTGTGAAGCTTCAGATTTCAAACTGCAAAAAGGCGGCGGTTCAGGATGGCATGATCGGTCTGTTTTTGAGGATATCAACTACGCGGCGGACGGCGGTCTGTACGCAGAGATGATTGAAAACCGGTCGTTTTTCCTTTGTGGACTGTTACGGGGACGTGGGAGATTATTATACTAAGCCTGCATGGGGCTATGGCTGGAATGCGACCAAAGAATGTGGTGAGGGCCGCATGGAATATGTGACGGGCAGCCCGATCAGCCGCGTGAATCCGTGGTATTTGCGGTTCACGGCGCAGGATGCCGGACAGGGCTTCTGGAATAAGGCGTATGACGGTATTTATCTGGAAAAAGGGAAAGACCTACACCGTTCGGTTTTATGCGCGGGCGGCGCAGTATCCGGAAGGGAATATTACGGTACAGGTCACAAAGGACGGCAGAATCTGTGCGCAGGCAGAGGTTTCCTGCATCCATGCGCCGGAGAAAACCTGGCAGAAATGGAACCTGTATGAAGCAGTGCTGGAAGCCGGGGAGACAATCCGGAATGGCAGATTTACGATCAGCCTGACAAAGCCCGGCACGGTCGAGTTCGATTTGATTTCTATGATGCCGGACGATGCGGTGGCAGGTGTGTTCCGCAAAGATCTGTTTGACCTGTTAAAAGGCTTGCATCCCGGTTTTTTGCGTTTTCCGGGTGGATGTATTATCGAAGGAAATACACTGGAAAATCGTTACCGCTGGAAAGAGAGCGTCGGCGACATCAAAGATCGCCGCACGAATTTCAATCGCTGGGCAGTGCATCTGACGAGCGAGGAAAACGGATGGCACACGCAGTATTCCCATTACAACCAGACCCTCGGCATCGGTTTTTATGAATATTTTCTGCTGTGTGAGCTGATCGGTGCAAAGCCGTTGCCGGTTTTGAATGTCGGTCTGGCGTGTCAGTTTCAGTCCTATGAGCTGGTGGAGATGGACGAGCCGGAGTTTCAGGAGTTTTTGCAGGATGCGGTTGACTTGATCGAGTTTGCAAACGGTCCCGCAGACAGCACCTGGGGCAGTGTCCGTGCAAAAATGGGACATCCAGAGCCCTTCGGGTTGACGATGGTCGGCATCGGCAATGAGCAGTGGCAGACGGAAAAGATTGACTTCTTTGGTCGATATCAGGCATTCGAAAAGGCAATCCACGCAAAATATCCCGAAATTAAGCTGATCGGCTCTGCAGGACCGGATATCACCTCCGAGCATTACGACAAGGCATGGGAATTCTATAAAAAAAGTTCCTGCAAGAGACAATTTCTGCTATGCAGTGGATGAGCATTACTATGTAAAACCCAACTGGTTTTATGCACATACAATTTCTATGATGAATATCCGAGGGATGTCAAAGGTGTTCTCCGGGGAATATGCTTCTCATCCGATCAGCGGCATGAACCTGCCTCAGGCAAACACCTGGGCGGCGCACTGGCAGAGGCTGCATTTTTTGACCGGCGTGGAAAGAAATGCGGACGTTGTTGTGCTGGCTTCCTATGCGCCCCTGTTTGCAGAGTCGGCTACGCGCAGTGGTCTCGGATATGATCTGGTTCGATGAGACGAAAGCCTATGGGACGCCCAGCTATTTCGTACAGAAGCTTTACGGAGAAAATGGAACCGTGACCCACTAGGTAACCTCGATGAAAGAACCGGAGATCTCATCCTCAAGGTGGACGGACATAACGAAAAAAAACGCTCGAGCTCGATCTGGGCAGACTTCCGGGCAGCAGGAACGGCAAAACGTGATTTTGACCGGCGAGGGTGAAGACGCGTATAACTGCATTGAGCATCCGGACAGCGTAAAACTTTCGGAGTGCGAGAGCAATGCAGCAGACGGCATCGTTAGCTTCCGGCAAACAGCTTGTAACACGGATTCCGTGCGGTAAAAAAGGACTAAAATGGCAGGAGAAATAAAAAAGAATCCTGCGAAGCAGGGATCCTCCGCCTGCGGCGGGTCGCGTAAGCGACATTCTACCATTCCGTCGCAGTGCGATCCTCGCGGAGCGTTTTTATCGTATAGAAACGAAGTTTCCTATACGATAAAAAAGAATGTGCCTTGGCACATTCTCGCGCCGAGGCGCGGTTGCTTCAGCAACCATCTACCCTTGCGCCGAGTGCGGCGCATCCTCGCAGAGCGTTTTTATCGTATGGAAACGAAGTTTCCATACGATAAAAACAGCGCCTGCCGGCAATATCTCGGCGTCATGCAGCTGCTGTCAGAAAACAGCTGTATGGCGCCGCTTGTATTTTCCAAAAGTGCAGCAATCCTCGGGTTTTTCAGTGCTGTATAGTTTCCCCATCTTTGCAGCTTTCCAAGGAAAGGTCTTGAGAAATACGCTCCCTTTCGCTATAATCAGGTTATATGGGCAGATTTTGCACAAATACAGGTTGATCTGTCAAAAAACGTTGCCGCCGCTGGTGACAACAGCAAAAGAGAGGGCATTATGGAGATCCAATTACAGAACCTGACAAAAAAATTTCCGAACCGAAACCGCAAGCATCCGGGGGATGTCATCGCGGTCAACGAATTTAACTTTACGATTCCGGACGGTCAGCTGATCGGTCTGTTAGGACCGTCGGGCTGCGGTAAGAGCACGACGTTAAACCTAATCTGCGGTCTGGAAAAGCCGACCTCGGGCAAAATTTTCTTCGGCGGCGAGGATGTGACGGGCGTGGAGCCGGAGCATCGTGGTGTCGGCATGGTATTTCAGAATTACGCGCTATACCCGCATCTGACGGTGCGGAAAAAAATATTATGTTCCCGCTGGAGAATTTAAAGGGAAAAAGACCGCCTTTCCAAAGAAGAGATGGAAAAGCGCGTGCTGGACGCAGCAAAGATGGTTTCGCTGGAAGAACTGCTGGATCGAAAGCCCAGGGAGCTTTCCGGCGGTCAGCAGCAGCGTGTAGCCATCGCGCGTGCACTGGTAAAAATGCCTCGCGTGCTTTTACTGGACGAGCCGCTGTCGAACCTGGATGCGCGCCTGCGACTGCAGACCCGGGAAGAAATCCGCAGGATTCAGCGCGAGACGAAAATCACGACGATCTTCGTCACGCACGATCAGGAGGAGGCACTGAGTATTTCCGACCTGATTGTTGTCATGAAAGAAGGCATCCTGCAGCAGATCGGCAAACCGCAGGAGGTCTATGACCAGCCGGCAAACCTGTTTGTGGCAAAATTTTTGGGCACGCCGCCGATCAATGTCTTTTCCGGAAAAGTGACAGACGGTCAGGGTGAAAATTGGGGAAGAGACGGTGCTGCTTGCCGATCTGCCTGACCAGGAGGTAACGGTCGGTATCCGTCCGGAGGGCTTTGTTGTGGACGAGGACGGAACGTTTTCCTGTGCATTAAAGGGCATCGAGGTGCTGGGCAGAGATATCAGCATTGTCGCGTCCCATCCGGCTGCGGAAAATGCATCCATCCGCGCGATCGTCGGCTCGACCAGGTTAAATCAGGATATGGCACAGGCAGTTTTTCTTCTCGCTGAAAACAGATAAGGTATTTTTTGTTTGATGCAAAAGACGGCAGCCGGATTGAGACTGTGTTAAAGCGGCCTGCAGGCAAAGGAGCTGACCATGAAAAAACAAACCCTCAGGGCATGGCTGTATTTGCTGCCTGCCATTTTATTTCTGGGATTTTTCCTCGTCTATCCGCTGATCGACGTGTTTGTCTATTCGATGGAGGAGGGCTATAACTTTGCGTCCCAGACCTATTTCGGAACCGGATTTTACAACTATTCCTATGTCTGCATGACCCGTATTTTTTTACAGGCGGTCAAAAAATACATTCCTTCTGGTTGTCATCCCGTGCCCCTATCTACAGGCTTTGCACTGCTGATTTCCCTGGCCTCAGCTCGATTAAAGCGCTGCGCGACCTGTACCAGACGGTATTTTTTCCTGCCCTATGTGACCAATACGCTGGCGGTTGGCATGGTATTTATGGTGCTGTTCCAGAAAACAGAATATACGGACGGTTTAATCAACCTGATGCTGCACTGGTTCGGTGCAGGACCGGTCGATTTTATCAGCGGTCCCTACTGGGCGAAGATGTTTGTCCTGTGCTTTTACACGATTTGGGTCGTTATGCCCTTTAAAATTCTGATCTTGACGAGCGCCCTCGCTTCGGTAAATCCCGACTATTACAAGGCGGCGAAGGTGGACGGAACCTCGAAGACGAGAATTTTCTGGAAGATCACAGTGCCGATGATTTCCCCGATGATTTTTTATCTGATTATTACCGGGTTCATCGGCGCGTTTAAAGCCTACAGCGACGCAGTTGCGCTGTTTGGAACGGATTTGAACGCGGCTGGGATGAATACGATTGTCGGCTATGTTTACGACATGCTTTACGGGGACAGCGGTGGCTTCCGTCCTATGCTTCCGCGGCGGCAATCCTTCTGTTTGTGATCGTTTTGACGATTACCTGTATCAATCTTCTCGTAAGCAAAAAACATGTGCATTACTGAAAGGCAGACCGTTATGGACAAAGAATTGGATTATGGACAAACCGAAGAACGGGACCGGAAAAAAGCCAGAGCTGGCAAGACAGGAACCTATATTTTTCTGACGTTCTGGGCGCTCGTGGTGCTGTTTCCGTTTTACTGGATGCTTTTAACCTCCGTAAAAGCTACGGTTCCTATAACGCAGAGCATATCCCGAAGCTGTTTACGCTTTCGCCGACGCTGCAGAACTACGCAGATGCGTTTACTTCTGTACCGCTGGGCAAATATCTGCTCAATACGCTGATTTTCACGGTTGTGACGACGGCGCTGATGATGGTCGTGATCACGCTCGCGGCATATGCGTTTGCACGCCTTTCCTTTCCGGGAAAAAATCTGGTGTTCACGTTTTTCTGTCCCTGATGATGATTCCGGCGGTGCTGGTCATGATCACCAACTACGCGACGATCACACAGTGGGGCATGCGCAACAGCTTTGCCGGATTGGTACTGCCGTCGGTCACTTCCGTGTTTTACATCTATTTATTGAAAGAAAATTTTGAACAGGTTCCCGATGAACTTTACCGGGCCGCCAAGGTGGACGGAACCTCTGATCTGAAATACTTCTGGAAGGTGATGCTCCCGATCTGCCGCCCAACCCTTGTTACCGTCGGGATCTTAAAGGTCATTGAGTGCTGGAACTCCTATCTCTGGCCGCGTCTGGTGACGGACGATCCGGCATATTATCTGGTTTCCAACGGCATTCAGGAGATCCGGGAAAACGGCTTCGGCAGAGAAAATATCCCTGCCATGATGGCGGCGGTGGTCGTGATTTCGGTTCCGCTGATCGTGCTGTTTTTGGTGTTCCGCAAAAAGATTATGGCGGGCGTATCGCAGGGGAGGGGTAAAAAGGATGAGACCATTCTGGAAAAAGATGCTGTCCTGTGCGATGGCTTTCGTCTGTCTGACCGGGGCTGCAGCAGGGCTGACCGGATGTCACGGCTCGAAGGAAAAAGGCTGCGTTTGAAGTGCCGGAGAGCTTCGACACGACAAAAGCAGTACGAGATCACGTTCTGGGCAAAAACGACACGAACATCCGTCAGACGGATATTTACAAAAAAACGATCGCGGATTTTGAGGCACTCTACCCGAATATTACGGTCAATCTGAAGCTCTACACGGATTACAGTAAAATTTACAACGACGTTATTACGAATATTGCGACGCAGACGACGCCGAATGTCTGCATCACCTACCCGGACCATATTGCAACGTATTTAACCGGCAGTCAGGTAGTCGTACCTCTGGATGAACTGATGGCAGATCCCGCCTATGGACTTGGCGGAAGCAATCTGGAATTCGATTCCCCGACGCAGGAGGAAGTAATTCCGCAGTTTTTGAAGGAATGTTCCTTAAACGGACATTATTACGCGCTTCCCTACATGCGTTCGACAGAAGCATGCTATATCAACCAGGATTATGTGGAGCAGCTGGGCTATACGGTTCCTGACGTGCTGACCTGGGATTTTATCTGGGAAGTCTCTGAGGCAGCTGCGAAAAAGGGCGCGGATGGAAAGTATGTGTTAAATGGGGGCGATGTTATGATCCCGTTTATCTACAAATCCACCGACAATATGATGATTCAGATGCTGCGTCAGAAAAACGCCGGATATTCCACGCAGTCCGGCGAGGTCGAGATTTTCAACGATACGACAAAGGACATTCTGTTTACGATTGCGGATCATGTCCGTTCCGGTGCATTTTCAACGTTTAAGATTTCGAGCTATCCGGCGAATTTTTTAAATGCCGGTCAGTGCGTATTCGCCGTGGATTCCACCGCAGGCGCGACCTGGATGGGCCCCGATGCGCCGCTGTCGGATATCAGCGACGAGGCAAAGCAGTCCTTTGAGGTGGCGGTGCGTCCCGTTCCACAGTATGACCCGGAAAATATGCAGATGATTTCGCAGGGACCCTCGGTTTGTGTTTTTTATAAGGAAGATCCGCAGGAGGTGTTGGCGTCCTGGCTGTTTACCCAGTACCTTCTGACCAGCGACGTGCAGATTTCCTATTCTGAGACAGAAGGCTATGTGCCGGTCACGTCCAAAGCGCAGGAGTCCGCCGAATATCAGGATTATCTTGCGCGGGAGGGGTGAGGACACGGACACCCATTACAAAGTAAAAATCGAAGCGGCGAAGCTTTTGTTAAATCATACGCAGGATACGTTTACAACGCCCGTCTTTTCCGGCTCGGCTTCCCTGCGGGATGCGGCAGGACAGCTGATTGAAAAAACGGCAAAATCTGTACGTCGAAAAGAAACCGTGGACGAGGCATACACGGATAAGCTCTTCGATGACGTGACTGCGCTGTATCACTTAAATGATACGCTGCAGAGCACGGCGGGCAAACAGGATCTGGGACCGCTTCCGACGACCTCCGTCGTATTGCTCGGTGTGATTGGCGCTGCCTGGTATTGATTCTTTTGTATGTGGTCTGGCAGCAATTGCAAAAAAGCAAAAGAGGGGATTGATTTTCCGGACATTTCGGCTATAATAAGAGTGTTTAAGCAAAAAATGGTTTTCCATGGGACGGGAAACGTCCTGGAGACAAAGGAGAAGAAAGATGAAAAAATTACTGGCAATGGTTCTGACCGTTTCCATGACTGCAGCAATGGTTGGCTGCGGACAGGCAGCAGAAACCACAGAGACAGCAGCTGAGAGCACCGCAGTAGAGACTGTTGAAAGCACTGCAGCAGAAGAGACCGCAACTGAGGCGCAGAAGAAAGCACTGCAGCAGAAGAAGCAGCAGGCGATGTTTTATCCTATGCAGATTATGTTGCAGCAGATCTGGACAGCGAAGTGACCATCGAGAGCTACGTTCAGGCAAAACAGTCTTGGTGGGAAGACAAGGCTACTGTTTATACACAGGACAAGGACGGCGCATACTTCCTGTATGACATGGCTTGTTCCGAAGAAGATTATGAAAAGCTCGTTCCTGGCGTAAAAATCCGCGTAACCGGTTACAAATCCGAGTGGTCCGGCGAAGTTGAGCTGATGGATGCAACCTTTGAGTTCGTAGAGGGCGCAGACGAATATATCGCTCCTGCAGTTGATGTTACTGACCTGCTTGGCACAGACGAGCTGATCGATCATCAGAACCAGCATGTTACCTTTACGGATCTGACTGTAGAAGCGGCTGGTCAGGATGCAGACGGCAACGATGTTGCTTATCTGTACAACTACGATGGTTCCGGTTCTGAGGGCGACGACCTGTACTTCAACGTTTCCAGCAACGGCGAAACCTACACCTTCCTGGTTGAGTCTTATCTGTGTGACAAGGACAGCGATGTTTACAAGGCTGTTAAAAATCTGCAGATCGGTGATACCATCGATGCAGAAGGCTTCCTGTACTGGTACGAGGGTGTAAATCCCCATATCACAGCAATCACAGTAAAATAATCCGACGCTGCAGCTTGCAGCCGATACAGACCGCCGGCGGCTTTTTCGAAAGCCCCGGCGGTTTTCTTATCGTATAGGAAACTTCGTTTCCATACGATAAAAACGCTCCGCGCGGATCGCACTGCAGCGGAATGGAAGAATGTCGCTTGCGCGACCCGCCGCAGGCGGAGAATCCTGCTTCGCAGGATTCTTTTTTATCTTTTCCTTAATTTTTTACGAATTCTTTTTGCCCTGTATTGACTTTGGAAATATTTGTGGATAAAATACAGACTTAGTAAAGATAAGGTTAGGAAAAACAAAGGGTAAGGGTTCTAAATGTACTGTGAATGTGAATATGGGGACGGCAGGCTTCCATTATTGTTTATTGTAAATCCTGCAGCCCACTCAGGAGAGGGCTATGCGCTCTGGAAACAGGCGGAAGCAGTTTTGCAGGAGCGCAGTATTCCTTATGAGGTTTATTTTTCGGAAAAGCGCGGCGATGTCAGGCAGCTGGCAAAACGGCTGACGAATGTTTCCGAAGGAGCGGAACGGTTTTTAATTGTGCTCGGCGGAGACGGAACGCTCAATGAAGCCATACAGGGGGATGCAGCATTTCGAACAGGTTCGACTCGGTTATATCCCAACCGGTTCGAGTAACGATCTGGCGCGGGATCTTAAGATTGGGCACGACATCAGGCCTCTGATGAAAAAGCTGCTGGAGGGCGGCACAGAGCATCGGATGGATCTTGGATGCGTCACATGGAATGCTGATGGAAAAACGCAAAAAAGGCATTTTCTGGTCAGCTGCGGCATAGGATATGATGCAGCGGTTTGTCAGGAGGCGCTCGATTCCCCGATGAAGGATGCGTTAAACAAACTCGGGCTCGGCAAGCTGACGTATCTTGGGATCGGCTTGAAGCAGATGCTGACGCTGCAGTATTGCAGGGGCGTCGATTCGCTTGGACGGCAGGGAGATCATCAAAGCAGGAAAGCTTTTATTTGCGGCGGGAATGATTCACCGCTACGAGGGCGGCGGCTTTTGCTTTTGTCCGAAGGCAGACGATCAGGACGGGCTGCTCGACCTGTGCGTGGTCAATAACGTGCCGAGATGGAAATTCCCGATCATTATCCCTTTTGCATTGAAGGGAAAGCACGGAGGATTTAAAGGCGTGGATCAGTATCGTGCCTCCCGGATTGAAATTCGTACGTCGACGCCCTGCTGGGTGCAGACAGACGGAGAGATCCCGGGAAAGCTCGACAGAATTGAACTGACAGTAGAAAAACAGAAGCTTCGGTTTATCATATAACGATTGTATAGAACGTATAAAAATAGAAGAAACGCTGTTTTTCGTGAGGATGGAATCGCTGCCCGGCAGCGAAAGAGGAGAGCAATGAAACGCTATTATGAGAAGTATAAGCATATCATACCGTTGGCAATCTTCGGTGTGATCTACGTTCTGTGGTTTTATTTGCTGGAGCACCGCACCAATGTGCAGTATATGGTAGTGCATATGAACATTGATGATTATATACCGTTCTGTGAATATTTTGTCGTGCCTTACCTGCTCTGGTTTGCTTATGTACCAGCTGTGCTCGGGTATCTGTTTTTCAGGATCGGCGCAACTATGACAGATGTGCAGTTTTTCTGTGCACGGGAATGCTGATTTTTTGGTGATTTCGACGTTTATTCCGAATATTCAGCATCTGCGGCTTCACACCATGCCGCGCCACAATGTATTTACGGTTCTGGTGAGTCAGCTTTGGCAGACGGATACGCCGACCAACCTGTTCCCAAAGTATTCATGTATATAATTCCCTCGGAGCGCATTTCGCGGTGATGAACAATGAAACGCTCTCCGGCAAAAGTGGGTACGCAGAGGCTCCCTGATTCTCTGTGTTTCGATCATTTTATCCACGATGTTTATCAAACAGCATTCGATGTTCGACGTTTTGATGGCGTTTATTATGGGCGCTGTGATGTATGCGGCGGTTTATTATTACGACGTCGTAGCCGCATATCGTTTCCAGACAGGCAAGCGACAGCGCAAACGGGCGAGAATCGGATAAAAATAGTTCTTGCGTAATTTGGTAGGCTATGTTAGAATATCCCTCAATGGCGCACAAGTGTGTGCGTCATAAGAACATAAAAGGGGGCGATATTATGACAGAGCCTACCAAATATTTTGTGGTGACAAAAAAGCGGTACCGGAGGTATTATTGAAGGTTGTGGAAGCAAAACGGCTGTTGGAGTCAGGAAAGCTGCCCACCATTCAGGACGCGGTAGATGCGGTTGGTATCAGCAGAAGCTCTTTTTACAAATATAAGGATGATATTTTTCCGTTCCACGACAGTACCCAGGGAAAAACTGTAACGCTTTCGATGCAGATCGAGGACGAACCGGGACTTCTGTCAGATGTGCTTCAGGTCATTGCACAGTTTGGCGCAAATATTCTGACGATTCATCAGAGTATTCCGATCAATGGCGTGGCTGCGCTGAGTATCAGCGTGCAGGTCCTTCAGACGACGAAGGACATTTCGGAAATGCTGGATGCGATGGAAAAACGGACAGGCGTGCACAGCGTAAAGATTCTGGCGAAAGAGTAGAAAACGGAGAATAGCAAAGCATGGTAAAAGCAGCGATATTAGGATATGGTACAGTGGGAAGCGGCGTGACTGAAGTGCTTTCCTGCAATCAGGAGCTGATTGCAAAGCGTGCCGGTAATCCGATTGAAGTGAAATATATTCTGGATCTGAGGGATTTTCCCGGAGATCCGAATGAGACAAAAGTCGTACATGATATAGAAGTTATTTTACAGGACCCGGAGATTTCGATTGTCTGCGAGACGATGGGCGGAAACGAACCGGCATACACGTTTTCCAAGCGTGCATTGGAAGCCGGAAAGAGTGTATGCACTTCGAATAAGGAGCTGGTTGCAAACCACGGCGCAGAGCTTCTTCGGCTGGCGCGGGAGAATCGCTGCAATTACTTTTTTGAGGCGAGCGTAGGCGGCGGTATTCCGATCATTCGTCCAATTAACAACTGCCTGACGGCGGAGCGGATTGTGGAAGTTTCCGGTATTTTAAATGGAACGACGAATTATATTTTAACAAAGATGGAACAGGAGGGCATGTTGTTTGAAGAAGCCCTTGGTCAGGCGCAGGCACTGGGCTATGCGGAGCGCAATCCGGAAGCAGACGTGGAAGGCTACGATGCGTGCCGCAAAATTGCGATTCTGACCTCCCTCGTAGCGGGAAAGACCGTTGATTTCCACAAAATCCATACGGAGGGCATCACCGGAATCGATCCGACAGATTTTGCCTATGCAAAGAAGCTGGATGCGACAATCAAGCTTCTGGCGGTCAGCCGGGAGACGGAGGATGGCTATCAGATATCCGTCGCGCCGTACCTTCTGAAAAAAGAAAATGCCCTTGCCGGTGTCAACGATGTGTTCAACGCCGTGGCGGTATGCGGCAATACGCTGGGCGATACGATGTTTTACGGACGCGGCGCCGGAAAGCTGCCGACTGCGAGCGCGGTAGTCGCCGATGTGGTGGAATGCGCGAGACATCTACAGAAAACCGTCGGATGCCTGTGGGAAGAGGGCGAGGCAAAAGTCGCCGACTTTGACAGTCAGGAGGGACGCTTCTTTGTCCGGGTGTTAAAGAAAGCCCGGACGGATGTCGAAAAGGTATTCGGAGACGTAGTGCCGGTCGTTTTGGACAGCGCTTTGGAGGAATTCGCTTTTGTGACAGAATCCATGCAGGAAGCAGAGTTTGAGAAATGCCGGGAGCAGATCTTCGGATTTGTGAAAAAGATCAGAATCAAGGATTGAAAAAAGACAGGAGAATACAGAGACCATGAGAAAAGTAGTAAAATTCGGGGGCAGTTCCCTTGCGAGCGCACAGCAGTTTGAAAAGGTCGCGGAAATCGTCCATGCAGAAGCATCCAGAAGATACGTTGTACCGAGCGCGCCGGGCAAACGGTTCCGCAAGGACACAAAGGTAACGGATATGCTGTATGGCTGTTACGCGCTGGCGGAGCAGGACGAAGATTTTTCTGAAAACCTGCACCAGATCGAGGAACGCTATCAGGAGATCATTGACGGTCTGTCCCTGACGTTGTCTCTGGCAGACGAGTTTGCTGTCATTGAAAAAAACTTCCGCGCTCATGTCGGAAAGGATTATGCGGCATCCCGCGGAGAGTATTTAAACGGTATCGTAATGGCGGCTTATTTGGGATATGAATTTGTCGATGCGGCACAGGTCGTATTTTTTAAGGAAAATGGCGAATTCGATGCAGTAAAGACCAACGAAGTACTGGGCGAACGCCTTCAGAACATGGAAAACGCGGTTGTGCCGGGCTTTTATGGCGCAAATCCGGACGGAAGCATTCGCACGTTCTCCAGAGGCGGCTCCGATATCACCGGTTCGATCGTTGCAAAGGCGGTTCATGCGGATGTTTACGAAAACTGGACGGACGTATCCGGCTTTCTGATCGCAGACCCGAATATCATCCCGAACCCGGAAAAAATCGAGACGATCACTTACAGAGAACTGCGCGAGCTTTCCTATATGGGCGCGTCCGTGCTGCATGAAGAGGCAATTTTCCCGGTCAGAAGCGAAGGTATCCCGATCAATATCCGCAACACCAACGAACCGGACAACAGTGGCACCTGGATTGTGGAGAGCACCTGCCAGAAGCCGAAATTTGTTATTACAGGTATTGCCGGCAAGAGAGGCTTTTGCTCAGTTAATATCGAAAAGATATGATGAATTCCGAAATTGGGTTCGGCAGAAGAATTTTACAGGCTTTTGAAGATAATGGAATTTCGTTTGAGCATGTACCGTCAGGCATCGATACGATGACCGTATTTGTACATCAGGATGAATTTATGGATAAGGAACAGAACGTAGTCGCAGCGATCCATCGCCTTGCAAAGCCTGATATGATCGACATCGAGGGCGACCTTGCGCTGATCGCAGTCGTAGGCCGTGGCATGAGATCGACCAGAGGCACTGCGGGACGTATCTTCTCCGCACTTGCGCACGCTAATATCAACGTTAAGATGATCGACCAGGGCTCCAGTGAGTTAAACATCATCATCGGCGTGAGCGACGGGGATTTCGAAAACGCCATTCGCGCGATCTACAATATGTTCGTACTGGTGCAGCTGTAAGGTTTGCCAATAAAATGGGAATACGAGGTCCCGTGCTTTGGGGAGCGCTCCCGCACAGGGTTTTTTATCGTATAGGAAACTTCGTTTTCCATACGATAAAAATGCTCCGCGAGGATGCGCACTCGGCGCAGGGGTAGATGGTTGCTAAAGCAACCGCGCCTCGGCGCGAGAATGCCAAGGCACATTCTTTTTAGGGCAAGACCATGGGCATCATGGGTGATTGGATGGACAAACATCATACTTTCGTTCCGGTTATGAAAAAAGCTTAAAATAATCTTAAAGATTTCCGACATAAAATATGATATGCTATTACCAATGAGCAGTACCGGAAAAGAAGAGGCAACCGGCTGCTTGCAGACGAGTTGTCCTTCTTTTTTTCCGACAGGGCGAATGCCCTTGCAGCGAGGAAACGCGAAGCGTTTTCGAGGGTGGTACTGGGATCGAGGAAACGCGAAGCGTTTTCGAGGTGTACTGCGGGATAGCAGCGGAAACGAAACGAAAGGAATCAGAAAATGGCAGATAACAAAATACCGGTCATTTGTGTCAAGGATCTGTATAAAATCTACCGTGTGGGCGAATCGAAAGTGCGCGCCCTAAACGGCGTGGATTTCACGATTTATAAAGGAGAATTCTGCGCCATCGTCGGACGTCCGGATCGGGGCAAATCGACGCTGTTAAATATGCTCGCCGGGTTGGAGAAGCCGACAAAAGGCGAAATTGTCATCGCGGGGGGAACATATTGAGAACAAGACAGAAAACCAGCTGGTTCGTTTCAGACGGGAGCATATCGGGTTTATTTTTCAGTCTTTTAACCTGCTTTCGACGATGACAGCGCATGGAAAACGTGGCGCTGCCATTGACATTTCAGGGTGTGGATAAGGCAAAGCGGTTAAAAAAAGCGTCGGCGCTTCTGGATCTGGTAAAGCTCGGCAAATACAAAAATCACCGGCCGACTCAGATGTCCGGCGGACAACAGCAGAGAGTCGGCGTGGCGAGGGCACTCGTGGTTGATCCGGAGATCATTTTTGCGGACGAACCGACCGGAAACCTTGACTCCAATACGTCCAGAGAAGTGATGGAGCTGATGCAGCAGGTGGTACACGAAAAACAGCAGACGCTCGTGATGGTTACGCATGACAACCATCTGGCGAGTTTTGCAGACCGTATTTTCCATATTATTGACGGCAAAATTGTCCGGATTGACGATATGACAGGAAAGAGCAAAGAAGAACGGGAAAAGGAAGAAAAGAAACGGGAGGAAGAGGCGAGCATATGAAAAGCTGGTGCAAAAAATTACTGACAGCAGGACTGATTTTCATGACGGCGGTAGCAGCTGTCAAAACTCCGATGCCGGTTTATGCGGATGAGGTAAGCGGAAACTCGGTACAGTACATCACGGATGATGATAGATGGAGAGCGTCCGTGGAGCTGAAAAACTACAAGGAAAGTCTGATTAAACGGGAAAATCCGGAGCAGTACATCATCGATGATCTGGACGATATCATGTACAGTGGGCAATATTACATCGCAAATTCGGAATACATGACGCCCGATGCGATGTGGAGCTATGTGGAAAAAGTGAAAGCGGAGATGGACACAGCGATCGGTAAAAGCGGAAGTGTGACAACGACGACGGAATTTCTGACGGTTGCGGACAACTGGACGACGCCGAGCGTTTCCTATGGACAGAGTGTGGAAATCGTGCTGCCGCTCATCAACCTCGGTGAAGAATGGCTGACAGACCTTCTGGTAGAGCCGGAGGTTTCCAACGACATCCAGAAATGGCCATTTAAGCCCGACAGCACCGGATATACGAAGAACTTTAACGAGATTCCGGGGTGCCACAAAGCTGTATGACGAAGCGGTGTTCAACAGAAGAGAGCTGACCTGGACGTTTACCGCCAGAGAGGACGTCCTGGACTGGTTATTATCCGCTGACCTTTAAGGTATGGTACAGCAAAAACAAAATCCGCTGCGAGAAACCGGCAGAGATTACGGTATATGTATACTGCCAGGGCAAACCCGGCAGCGGACGGATCGGATCTTCTGATCTTGCGACGATTTCCCAGCCCAGAATTATTGTGACGGGCTTTGAAACTGATCCGGCACAAGTGTATGCGGGCAGCATTTTTACCCTGACGATTCATGTCAAAAATACTTCCCAGGATACTGCAGTCAGCAACGTGCTGTTCGATCTGGAAGCCGTGGAGGGTGGAACTGAAACGAGCAGCGGACAGGTGACAAACAGCTACGCGTCGTTCCTCCCGACGTCCGGATCCAGCTCGATCTATGTGGATCGGATGCCGGCGGGCAGCAGTCAGGATCTGAAAATTGAAATGCAGGCGAAGGCGGATCTTTCTCAGAAGCCTTATGTAGTAACGGTCAAGATGAAATATGATACGGATTTGAAGGCGGATCTGACGGACGAAGCGAAGGTTTCCGTACCGGTCAAGCAGGAAGCAAAGTACGACACGAGCACTCCCGAAATCAATCCGACCTCGATTATGGTTGGGGAACAGTCCAATGTCATGTTCCAGATTTATAATACCGGTAAGACGACGCTGTATAACGTTCAGGTAAAGTTTGAAGCGGACAGCGTTGAGGGCGGCGATACGTTTATCGGAAACCTGGCGCCCGGTGCCACCGGAAATGTCGATGCGATGGTAAACGGCATTGCTGCGACGACAGACGACGGATCGGTAAAAGCGGTGCTGACCTATGAAGACGATGCGGGTAACCAGACCCGTCAGGAGATTGATATGCAGCTGTATGTTTCGGAACCGATGATTGATGACGGCTCCGATATGATGATTCCGGAGGAAGAGCCGCAGAAGACCTCAAACATCGGCATGATTATCGGGATTATCGCAGCAGTTGCTGCAGGAATTGTTGTTGTAGTCGTTGTTGTGAAGCTTCGAAAAAAGAAAAAGGCGGCAAAGCTTCTGCAGGAGGACTTGCTCGACTTAAATCAGAAGGATGATCAACAATAGAATGCACGCTCTGCGAGCGTTCTATTGTCATGAATAAAGAAAAACAAAGAGCCAGACGAAACGTTTGGCTCGCGTTTTCTTAGCTGTCAAAACGGAGACGAATATGAGAATACTTGATTTGCTGCGGATGAGCTCTGCAAATCTGTGGAAAAGAAAAGTGAGGACGCTTCTGACAATTCTTGGCGTTGTGATCGGTACGGCGTCTATTGTCGTTATGGTTTCGCTGGGACTTGGCTTAAACAAGGCGACAATGGAAGATATTGAACAGTACGGCGGTCTTACGACGATCGAAGTGCGGGAGGGCAGGGGAGATAGCAGCTCTATACCACGTACCCATCGGCGGAGGCGGGTCTGTGACATTTTCTTCGGATTCCGGAAGTTCGTCCTCAAAGGATAAGGTGATGCGTCTGGACGATGCAGCGGTAAGTCTGCTTGAAAGTCTGGACCATGTCGAAAATGTATACCCGGTGCTGCAGCTTAATATTGTGGCAAAGTATGGGCAGTATGTGGATGACTATATGACCATTCAGGGAATGACGCCGGAAGGCCTGCAGGCGTTAAATATAGAAATCGGAGACGGTAATCTGCCGTTGGATGACAAGGAGTTGCAGTTTTTTTCGGAAATCGGGTTGCAGCAGATTTTTATAATCCGAGAACCTATGAATATCCCTATTATGATAAGGAGTATTTGCAGTCGATTTTATGAAAGACAGCGTCTTTTTCATCTTTGATCAGGATGCCTATTATGCGAGCCAGAATAGCGGAAGCTCAGGCAGGGACGGAGATTCGACGACGACTCCTCCAAAATACCTGATCCCGACGGCGGGGGTGGAAAAACAAAGCGAAGACGGCAGATACAGTGCAAACGGCTACAATGTGTATTGCAATCTGGATGCGCTCACGGCGACGCTGAAACGGGTTTTTCGAAACAAGGCGATTCCGGGACAGCCTACGACATCCAACGGAAAACCGTATAAGGATCTGTTTTACTCTGTATTAAAGGTCAATGTGGACGATATCGACAATATGATCGCTGTGCAGGAGCAGATTCAGGCGCTTGGCTATGAAGCGAGCAGTAACATTGAATGGATTGAATCCACACAGAAGCAGTATGCCAATATTCAGGCAATGCTGGGTGGAATCGGTGCGATTTCTCTTCTGGTTGCAGCGATCGGCATTACCAATACGATGATGATGTCCATCTATGAACGGACAAAGGAAATTGGTGTGATGAAGGTGCTGGGCTGCGATATGCGAAAATATTCAGGCAATGTTTCTGATGGAGGCTGTAGATATCGGTCTGGTGGGTGGCATCGTTGGCCTGGGGATCAGCTATCTGATTTCCATGATCATCAACAAGGTCGTGGCGGCGAGTGGAAATATGTCGAGCCTGTCCTATATTCCGCTTTGGCTTGCCGGGGCGTCTGTGATTTTTGCAGTAGTAATCGGCATGGCGGCAGGATATTTTCCGTCAAAGCGAGCGATGAAGCTGAGCCCGCTGGCTGCAATCCGAAACGAATAATCAGATAATTCAGATAAAACGGCTTAAAAAGACAGATAAAACAGAATTTACCTGGAAATAAAAAGAAAAAATTAACAAAATTAAAAAACGTCAGATAAATAATTGACAGAACGGTTTTCGATGGATATAATGAAGTTACAAACAAGGAAAACAAAGAACAAAAATAAAAAGAAAGGAGGACAATCCACCGGAAACCGTATAACATTCACTCTTTTCAGACAGAAGATGGCATAAGAAACTGGCAGAAGCTTTTCAGTAGTCAAATGCTTTCCATTCTAATTCGGAAATAGAAAGCCTGTCGGATCGGATATCGAAAACATCAGAATGGATGAAAGAGCACAGGAAAAACTGCATAAGGAGTCTTTAAAGGGAATCATAGATTCCATTACTTTAAAGAAACGCGAAGCAAATGGTTTGCATCAAGTACACAATCCGATTTTGAATGCGGAAAAGATGTTGTTTTTGACGACAGGGAAACACGATGGAACGGAAAAGTCGTTGAGGATGTCAACAGAAGAAACTGTACGCAGGTACAAAATCCGAAGAGTTGGAACGATACAGAGAAACGGAGGTTTAGACCATTGGATAGCGAATTTTAGAAGCGGGTATTGATCAAAAAGATGATTGATACCCGCTTCCGTTTGTGTTAGTCTAAAAGGGAATCCTGCAGACAAACGAGCTTGGAAGGAACAGTATCAGAGATGTCAGAAAAAAAGACGAACAGAGAAAACAGAAGAAGGCGCAGACGCAGAAATCAGATGATTTCTTATTGTGTCATGGCGGTGGTTTTGATTGCGGTTGGGATAGGCTGCTTTTTAGGTATTCGCGTAGCTGGCAGTGCGGTAAAACAGCATCAGGCGGCGCGGGAGGAATCCAGACAGGAACTTTTGGAAGCGTCCCGGGTAGAAGAATCCGCGCAGGCGCAGGCGGCAGTCGCGGCCCTGTTTGAGACGGAATCTACGGAAGAAACGGAGAGCACTTACACAAAAGAGGACGCTTTAAACGATATGGTAGAGGGATACACTCGCAGGGATGACGCTGGAGCAGAAGGTAGCGGGACTTTTTTTTGTGACGCCGGAGCAGCTGACGGGAGTTTCACAGGTTGTGGCAGCGGGCGATGCGACCAGAGAAAGCCTGGAAAAATATCCGGTAGGCGGCCTGATTTATTTTGCACAGAATATCCAGTCGGAAAACCAGTTAAAAGAAATGCTTTCAATACAGCATCCTACAGCCTGTTTCCGTTGTTTTTCGGCGTAGATGAAGAGGGGCGGAAAAGGTTGCGCGCGTTGCGGACGCCTTAAAGCTGGATAAGACCCTACCGATGGGGGAAATCGGTGCGGCAGGAGATACGCAGGCGGCATACGATGCATATCAAAATATCGGAGGTTATCTTTCTTCTTATGGTTTTAATGTGGATTTTGCACCGGTTGCAGATGTGTTGACGAATGTAGACAATACGGTGATCGGAAACCGTGCCTTTTCATCGGATGCAGGTGTGGCGGCACAGATGGTTTCCAGTGCGGTGACAGGGCTGCAGGAGACCGGCGTGAGCGCCTGCCTGAAGCATTTTCCGGGACACGGGGACACAGCAGGGGATTCTCATACCGGCGCGGCGCAGACGGATCGGACGAAAGAGGAGATGGAAGCAGAGGAATTTTTACCGTTTCAGTCTGGTATAGAAGCGGGCGCAGATATGATTATGGTAGGGCATATCACAGCACCGAACCTGACAGATGGAGATTCGCTTCCTGCGAGCATTTCTGAAAAAAAATCATTACGGGAGTGCTGCGCAACGAATTGGGTTATCAGGGGATTATTATTACCGATGCAATGAATATGGGGGCGATTACCGAATATTATAAATCGGACGTTGCCGCGATTATGGCATTGAAAGCCGGTGCGGACATGGTTTTGATGCCGGAGAATTTTGAAGAGGCATATCAGGGCGTTTTGGATGCCGTTGTAGATGGAACGGTGAGTGAGGAGCGGATCGACGATTCTCTACGGAGAATTTACCGAAAAAGCCGTGTGTTATAATGAGCGCAGCGTAAAGGCGATTCAAAACGGCGAAAATTATGTCACGATATAATCGCAGAGAGAATAAAAATGCTGCAAATGGGCAGAATGGAGGAAAGAGATGAAACTGATTTGCTTGGATCTGGAAGGAGTGCTGGTACCGGAAATCTGGGTCGCTTTTGCGGAGGCGAGCAAAATTCCGGAGCTGAAAAAAACGACGAGGGACGAACCAGATTATGATAAGCTGATGCGTTGGCGCCTTTCTGTTTTAAAAGAGCATGGGCTCGGACTGAAAGAAATACAGGAGACGATTGCCTCTATCGACCCTCTTCCGGGGGCAAAGGAGTTTCTGGATGAACTGCGCAGCTTTGCGCAGGTGATTATTATCAGCGATACCTTTACGGAATTCGCACAGCCTCTGATGAAAAAGCTCGGCTGGCCGACAATTTTCTGCAATTCCCTCGTGGTAGCAGAGGACGGCGAGATCACGGATTATAAGATGCGGGTGGAAAATTCTAAACTGACAACTGTGCGGGCATTGCAGTCGATTGGCTTTGAAACGGTTGCAAGTGGAGACAGCTATAACGATCTCGGCATGATTTTAGCGGGAAAGAGCGGATTTTTTATTCCGCACGACAGAGCAGATCAAAGCGGATTATCCGCAGATTCCGGCACTGGAAACCTATGAAGAGCTGCTAAACGCGTTGAAAGAAGCGTGAATTTTGTGAACTGTCTGGCTTCCATTGACACTATTTTGAAACGGTGTTATAGTACATGTAGAACAAAGATGATGACCGGATCGACAACCGGTAAGAGACATCCCCGGAAGTGATCCGGGGATGTTTGCGCTCTTGCAGAATGGAGGCAACAATGGCAGCAAAGAGAGATTATTACGAAGTGCTCGGCGTTTCCAAAAGCGCCGATGCCGATGCGATTAAAAAAAAGCATATAGAAAACTTGCAAAAAAATATCATCCAGATGTGAATAAGGATGATCCGACGGCGCAGCAGCGCTTTCAGGAGATTACAGAGGCGTATGGCGTGCTGAGCGATCCGAAACAGAAAGCGCAGTATGATAAGTATGGTCACGCGGCGTTTGACGGAAGTGGGGCAGGCAGCGCCGGCGCGGGCCCACAGGGCAGCTATGGACAAAATGGTGGATTCCATTCGTTCCACTTTGAAGGCGGAAATATGGATGACCTGTTTGGAGATTTGTTCGGCGGCATGTTCACGGTAAATCCGGACAGAAGCAGTCCGGCAAGAGCTATCGGACGCATTTTGGAAGTGGATTCGGCGGAGCTGATGGTTACAGCCAGGGCTTCGACGGCACAGCAGGCAGCGGCTATACCGGCGGGTTTGGCAGCTCGACCGGTAATGGCTACACTGACAGTTTTGACGGCTTCGATTTTGGCGGCGGCAGCTACGGCGGCTTTGGCTCCTCTCAAAGAGGCGAGGATCTGCGGGCTGAGATCAGCGTCAGCTTTGACGAAGCGGCATTTGGCTGCGAAAAGAAGATCAGTTTGCAGGGACAGGATGGCAAGATATCTACCGTTCAGGTTAAAATCCCGGCGGGTATTGAATCCGGCAAGACGATCCGTTTGCGCGGAAAAGGTATGCCTGGAAGCAACCCGGCAGGTGACGGTGGACCTGCTTTTTAAGGTAACTGTACAGGAAAAACCTGGATTTGAACGGAAAGGCGCTGACCTGTATACAACGGTCAAAATCCCGTTTACGACGGCGGTGCTCGGCGGCGAAGCAGAGGTTGCGACGCTGACCGGCAAGGTTGTGTGCAGGATTAAACCCGGTACGCAGTCCGGCAGCAGGATTCGTTTAAAAGGCAAGGGCATCGTTTCGATGAAAGACGCATCCGTACACGGAGATCAGTATGTGACGGTTCAGATCGATGTGCCGAAGAATCTGTCCGCCGCTGCAAAGCAGAAATTAAGGGAATTTGAAGAAGCGTGCAAGGGCGGCAGCAGCCGCGGCGCAGCATAAAACAGTTTGATCGCTAGTGCTTTAAGTGGATGCGGCATACAAAAAGTGCGCCGTATGTGCACAGAAGTGGAGCACTGGTGTGTGACAACATAAACAATAGAATGCACGCTCTGCGAGCATTCTATTGTCATAATAGAAAATCTGAGAGGAAGCGTATGGGAAATGTCATAGATTATTTGATTCAGTATGGCGATCAGGCCTTTGCGGAGCGGGCGTTTTGCGATGTGGATGTCCTGATTTTGGCACAGTTGTCCTATTTTGATTTCGGGAGTGCTGTGCCGACGATTGCGCAGCACAAAAAGAGTGTGACGCTGGAAGAAATCGACCGGACGGCTGATCTTTCTGCAGTGTTTGCAGATAAGTGGTACGGGGAAAACAACCGAAAGCTCTGGAATGCACTGCTTGCTGGAAGACGGTTTCGCACGATGCGTTGCAATTATTATCGGGAGCGGATTGAGGAAGAGCAGGAGGCGCAGTTCGGAGCGGTCACTTTTTTCCCGGAAGGTTGTGAGCCGGTGGTGGCGTTTCGTGGAACGGATGATTCGGTTGTCGGCTGGAAAGAGGATTTTCGACTGGCATTTCGAAAACCGCTGGCATCCCAGGAAATGAGCAGTGTGTACTTAAATCAGGTCGGCTGCAAGCTTCCGGGAGCGTTTATGGTATGCGGACACTCCAAAGGCGGAAACCTGGCTGCCTATGCGGCGACCTGGGCGGAAACCGGCGTGCAGCGCAGGATTACGGACATTTATAGCCTGGACGGTCCGGGATTTTTGCCGGAAGTGTTTGAAGGGGATTCCTATGAGCAGATCAGAAGCCGTGTGCACCGGATTTTGCCATATTCCTCTTTGGTGGGGATGCTTTTACAAAATTATGAACAGTATGAGGTTGTAAAAAGCTCCGGGATCGGCATTTTGCAGCACGATGCGTTTACCTGGCAGATTGAGGACGGAAAATTTGTCAAGGCAGTGGATATCGAGGCAAAACAGAAGCGGATGAACGAAGCACTGAACCAGTGGATTTTTACGCTTCCAGAGGAAGAACGTCAACTGTTTGTCGAAACGCTGTTTCAGGTAATAGACCAGACCGGCGTGACGACGCTGACAGAATTTTCAGAACACTGGAAGGAAAATCTTAAAAGCTGTTTAAAAAGTCTGAAAAGTCTCGATCCGGAAACCCGGAAACGAATCCGCAGAATTATTAAAATCCTGTTGGAGATTTACGGAAATACCTTGCGGGGAGAAAAAGAAAAATGAGATCGGAAAAGCTGATCTTCCACATCGACGTCAACAGCGCCTTTTGAGTTGGAGTGCGCTGGAGAGGCTGCGCGATCAGCCGGGCAGTCTCGATTTAAGGACAGTGCCATCGGCAGTTGGTGGCGATGAAGAATCCAGGCATGGCGTTGTGCTTGCAAAAAGTACGCCTGCCAAAAAATATGGAATTACAACAGGAGAGCCTCTGGCAGCCGCACGTCGGAAATGTCCGGGGCTAATTGTCGTAAAGCCGGACTTCGCAGTTTATGTGGAACAGTCGAACCGTCTGCGCGCGTTATTGCGGCGCTATACGGATGCGGTGATTCCGTACAGCATCGATGAAGCGTGGGCAGAATTTGAGAATTTTGGCAGAATGTACGGTGAACCGGAGGCGTTTGCCAATAAGCTGCGCTGTGAAATCAAAGAAACGCTCGGATTTACGGTCAATATCGGGATTTCGACGAATCGTCTGCTCGCTAAAATGGCTGGGGATTTCAAAAAGCCGGATCTGGTGCACACCCTGTTTCCTGAGGAAGTTCCTGGAAAATTGTGGAACCTTCCAGTGGAGCATCTTTTGTTTGCCGGAAAATCGACCTGTAAACGGTTGAAAGGTATGGGAATTTATACGATTGGGGATCTGGCGCAGGCGGATTCCGGGATGCTTTTTGCGCATATGAAAAAAGCATGGGCTTGCACTGCAGGAGTATGCCAGAGGGCATGAAAGCGCCGGAATGTTCGATATGGATGCGGAAAATAAAGGATGCGGAAACAGCGTCACGACGCCGGAGGACGTGACAGACTTTGCCTATGCGCGTCAGATTTTGCTCTCTTTATGTGAAACAGTCGGAATCCGGCTGCGTGCAGAGCACAAAAAGGCGGGCGGCGTGTCGGTCGGAATGCGCACGACAGGATTTGAGAACAGCAGCAGGCAGATGCAGCTGGAATCTTCGACGGATGTGACGGAGGAAATTTACCGGGCAGCATGGACGCTTCTGATGAGGATGTGGGACGGGAAAAAGCCACTGCGTCTTTTAAACGTGACGGCAACGCGGCTGACGGAGTTCGAATATCGTCAGTACAGCCTGTTTGATTCGGTAGATTACGAAAAGCTGGAAAAAGCGAATCAGGCGATCGACCAGATCCGCTCGAAGTTCGGAGAGAACGCCGTGATGCGCGCAAGCTTTTTAAAGAGCAGTGTGTCTCCTACGAGCGGTGGGCTGAATAAGGAAAAGCGGCGAGAAAGCATAGAACGGGAAGCTGATGAGGAGGCGTGAGGACGTCTCCTTTTTGCATTTCATAAGAAATTGTATTGTTTCGTCCCTATGAAACAAAAAAAGACACATCACATTGTGATGTGTCTTACCGTGCAGGAAAAGAGACTTGAACTCTCATGATATTGCTATCATACGGACCTGAACCGTACGCGTCTGCCAATTCCGCCATTCCTGCATTTATTGACTGTGGCTTTTGAAAACCATGCGCTGTCAACAAAAATATATTATCACAGAGAAACGAAGAGTGCAAGCTTTTTTTGAAAAAATGAGGAATTTTTGATATTCCTATTTACTGTAAAAAGAATGTGCCTTGGCACATTCTCGCGCCGAGCGCGGTTGCTTTAGCAACCATCTACCCCTGCGTCGAGTGCGCATCCTCGCGGAGCGTTTTTCTTTCATAGGACGCATTTTCCTATGAAAGAAAAAAAAGCACACCACAATGTGATGTGCTTTACCGTGCAGGAAAAGAGACTTGAACTCTCATGATATTGCTATCATACGGACCTGAACCGTACGCGTCTGCCAATTCCGCCATTCCTGCATTGTCTGCTTGCCGCTGACAAGATGAAATATTAGCACAGTATAAAACAAAATGCAAGTCTTTTTTGTAAAAAAATAGCTTTAAGGAATAAAAATGTTACTGTTCCCATGCGTCATTTGCAATACAATAGAATGCGCGTTCCACGAATATTCTATTGTCGCGAATCGCATCGTGGATGCTTTCCGCTGTGGAGGCTTCGAACCTTGTGTTTTGATTTGGACTGTGCTACAATCGAAAAGAAGGAGGCGGCAGAATCTGCCGGAAGGAAAGCGATGGGAAAAAAACTGAGATTGTTATTTATTGGAAACAGTCATACTTATTATAATGATATGCCTTTGATGGCGGCAAAAAAAGCGAGGGCGGCAGGCTATGACTGCGAAGTTACGATGATCGCCCATGGCGGCTGGTTCCTGGCACAGCATGTTGCAGAGCCGGATGTGCGGTTTGATATTCTGTTCGGCAATTATGATTATGTTATTTTGCAGGAGCATGCGCATCCGTTTGGACCGGAGGAGAAGTTTTTCGAGGCGGCGCGGAAATTGAACGCCTGGATTCGGGAAGCAAACAGTACGCCTGTCATTTACATGACCTGGGCGATGAAGGAAGAGGAAGCGGTGCAGCCCCGCATGACGAAAAGCGCATCAGGAAATTGCAGAAGAAATTGATGCACTGCTGGCACCGGTTGGGGAAGAATGGTGGCAGTACAAAAAAGAATCACCCGGAAATTGAAATGTATGCGGAGGACGGCGCACATGCCTCACCGGCGGGCTCAGATCTGGCGGCATCCTGCATCTGGGAAACCATTCGGGCAGATCTTGAAAAAAAATAAAATTTGTTGTTGACTTTCCGACGGCATAATGCTATTATACTTCTTGCAGCGGTTAACCGCTATGCGGAAGTGTCGGAATTGGCAGACGAGCAAGACTAAGGATCTTGTGATAGCAATATCGTGTGGGTTCAAGTCCCATCTTCCGCAGGAAGTATAAAAGCCTTGAGTTTCAAGGCTTTTTTTCTTTTGCCTCGAAATAAATTGAGCTCGTTAAAGAGAATATATAATATAAATGAAACAGCGGCTATGGAAAACCAACGACAGGGTATGTACAGGTGCGGATATTCTGTCGGAATGAAACGGGTTTTTCATGGCCGCTGTTTGTATTTGTACATCATGACGGGAATTTTTGCACATTGAAAATAGACGGAAAATGCCGATCCAAAAGATGAGGTAGAGAGGGAAACAGTACAAAAATACTAAAAATATAAGTTTCGAAAACGATTGAAATTGTGCACAATCACATCACAAAATGATATATATGATATAAAATATATGATTATGTATAACATTGCTTGACAGTGCAAAATGAATATAATATATTATACACATAAAGCACAAACAAATAGAGAAAAGATAGATAAAACCGAACATAATGCACAATAGCTGTGTTCGTTTTTGAAAAAAGGTGGATGGAAATGTGGATTAACTGCAAAAATGATATAAATGGTATATAAAATATAACAAGAGAGGAAGGAAAGAAGAATGAAGGAGAAAACAAAAGAAAAACAAAAGGGTAAAAGCTTTTGGAAAAGGGAAGGAGTACAGGGATATTTATTCATGATCCCGACCCTGATCGGATTTCCGCTTTTGTGTGCATATCCGATGTTGTATTCCCTCTACTGTGCATTTTGTGACTGGGACGGATACAATGATCCGGTATTTGCAGGTTTGAAGAACTTCAAATACATCCTGACGCTGGACCCGGTATTTCCGAAGTCCGTAGCTGTGACATTTATTTATGCGCTGATTAACGTTCCGGTTTCCCTGATCCTCGGCCTTGCACTGGCGGTATTGTTAAATAAGCAGTTAAAAGGAATCAAGTTCTTCCGTGTTATTTATTACCTGCCGACTATCGTACCGAGCGTTGCAGCAATCATTCTGTGGCAGTTTATGTTTAAGAGCGACACTGGTCTGTTAAACGGAATTCTTCGCCAGATCGGACTTCCTGCAGTTGGCTGGCTGACAGATGAAAAGGTTGTGCTGCTTTCCCTGAGTCTGATTAAATGGTGGGGCGTTGGAGGTATGATGATTATCTTCTTAAGCGGTCTGCAGTCTGTACCGGTAGATGTTTACGAAGCGGCAGACGTGGACGGTGCAAGCGGATGGCAGAAGTTTAAGAGCATCACGTTACCGATGATTACACCGATCGTGTTCTTACAGCTGATTACCGGTCTGATCGGATGCATGCAGTCCTTTGCAGAAGCACAGATTATGACAGCCGGCGGCCCGAACTATGCATCTCACTTTATCAATTACGATATTTATACCAATGCATTTTCCAATAACAAATTTGGACGTGCGAGTGCAGAAGCGTGGATTCTGTTCCTGATTATTATGGTATTTACTGTTATTATTTTCAGAAAATCTGAGCAGTACGTTTATTACGAGAATGAATAAGGAGGAAAATCGAAAGTGGGAAAGAAAAAGAAAGCCATTGTCACGACAGTGATTCGATATCTGATTATTTTGATCTTTTGTGTCCCGATGATTATGCCTCTTTTGTGGATGCTGACAACGGCCTTAAAAGATAATGCGGCAGTATTTGCGATGCCGCCTCAGTGGATTCCAAAAGTATTCCACTGGGAAAACTTCACAATCGGCTTACAGCAGATTGAATTCTGGAAACGCTTTGGCAATACTGTATTTATTTCCGTGATCGTATGTTTCGGTCAGGTGTGTAGCTATGAGCGTCGGTTACGCGCTGGCAAGACTGAGATTTCCGGGCAAGAAGGTGTGGTTTTACCTGATTGTAGGCAGCATGATGATTCCCGGCATGGTTACGGTAATCCCGGTATTCCGTTTATGGGCGGCATGCGGATTTTACGGAACCTGGTGGCCAATGATTATCCCGGCTTTCCTAGGTGCACCGTTCCAGACTTTCCTGGCAAAACAGTTTATGTCCGGTCTGCCGAAGTCTTATGATGAAGCGGCGAGAATGGACGGCGCGAGCAGACTACAGGTTCTGTTAAAGGTAATTGGACCGATGTGTAAACCGCTGATCGCAGTTATTGCAATCCAGTCGTTCCAGGGTGCCTGGAACGACTACTTAACTCCATTGCTGTATGTCATTTCCAAACCGGAAAAGTGGACACTGTCCCTGGCAGTCGGCAGAATGACAAGCAGTACTTATGGAACACAGTGGAACCTGTTTATGGCAGCAGACGTTGTCTACATGCTCCCGATCCTGATTTTGTTCTTTCTTCTGTCAGAAGTACTTCATGGAAGGCCTTGGCTCTTTAAACAGTTCCGGCGTAAAAGCCTGAATGTTTTTGAAGATTGCGGAAGTGCAAAGCACGTAGCAATCTGGTATCAAAGGGGTCAAAATACTTTTTGATCCCAACATCATTTCATAGAAGGTTTTTTACAAAAAGGCTATTTGAAAAGTGCGTTTTTGTAAATAAAATACCGACAAAGATAAAAAGGAGGGTATATCAAATGAAAAGAAAGAAAGCGATGGCAATTGTGATGGTTGCTGCAATGACAGTGACAATGCTGGCGGGATGCGGAAGCTCTGCATCGGATACAGCAGCAACACCTGCGGCTGATTCTGCAGCTACAGACACCAGGGCTGATTCAACGGCAAGACACATCAGCGGATTCGGGGGAAGTTATAACGCTGAGAGTGGTAGACTGGGAAAGCGATGAAATGAATGCTGCAATGCAGGATGCGTTTGATAACGTATTTTCTGTAGCACATCCCAACATCAAGGTTGAAATCGTAGAGGGTTCCTATTCCGACTACAGCCAGCAGATGAATGCAATGATTACGGCAGGCGAAGCTCCAGATGTATTCCAGTTAGGTTACGACCAGGGGTGTTCTTTCTACAAAAGAACCTGCTGACAGACTGGACCGATAAGGCTGCAGCTGATTCCGAATTCATGGATGGCTTCTATGAAGGAACTGTTGACGGCTGGCAGTACGATGGAAAGACCTACGGACTTCCCGGACTTGTAAACGTATACGGCGTATTCTACAACAAAGACATCCTGGCAAATGCCGGTCTGGACGAGCCTTCTGTAGACTGGACATGGGATGACCTGTTCGAGTATGCTGAGAAGTTAAAAGATCCTTCTGCTAACAAGTTTGGTCTGTATGGTCTGAACACTGATATTTTCGGTCTGACCAATATCAGCGTATCGGAAGGCGGTTCTCCGTTCGTGGACAGCCTGACTCATACGACAAAGGTTACCGTAGATGACAAGTTAAAAGAGGCAGCGGAAAAGGTTGCAGGCCTGATCGCAGACGGCACAATCCCTGGCAGAACCTATGAAACCGCAAACCAGCTGTCCGCATTCGAAGCAGGCGAAATGGGTATGCTGTTTTATGGACAGTGGGAAGTTGACAGCCTGATCCGTAACTGCCCTGACTTAAACTGGGGTTATGCTCCGATTCCGAAAGGCTCCGTAAAGGCAGCAGAGAGCTATGATACCGTTGGTTGGGTATCCCCGAAAGATCTGAAGTATCCCGATGAGACATGGGAACTGATGAAATTCATGAGCAGCGAAATGTACGAAACCGTACTGACCAAGACACCCGTTGCAGCTTGCGCACATGCAGCATCCGCAGACGTATTCTATAACACCGTAAAAGATAACGGTCATGAAGACGCAGCAGAAGCAGTTAAGACCATGATGGCAATCGAGACCAAGAACGCAATCCGTTATGCAGCTGACTGGTCCGGCGATGCTGGCAAGCTTTGGGATCCTGATTTCAACAACTTCATGGATGGCAAGAGCGGTACCGTTGATACTCTGACAGATCTTGCTCAGAAAGTAAACGACCTGATTGCTGCACAGTAAATGATCAGATTCAGATAAGATTCACTGTCGGTTCAGAACAGACAGGCTCTGTGATGGAGCCTGTCTGCTTTTTGACTGCGCCCGGCGGCGCACATTTCATGACAATATAGGCACAATTTGACTGTGCCGGCGGGAGACGGAGGCAATCGTGAAACAGATTCCACTTTATGAACAGATTTATGAGGAAATAAGAGAAAAAATCGAAGAAAGAGGGTATCGGGTCGGAGATAGGCTTCCATCTGAAAAAGAGCTGTCGGAACAGTATCATGTGAGCCGGATCACCAGTAAAAAAGCGGTGGAGCTTCTTGCAGAGGAAGGACTGGTCACGAGGATTCCCGGAAAGGGGACGTTCGTGATCGAACACCAGGAAACGCCAAAGGCACTGGAAATACCTGCGGATAGCATGACAGAAAAGAAGCCTCTTCCAGATCATCCGCCGGTCATCGGCGTCGTGCTGGACGGCTTCGGAGCAGATTTTGGATGTCAGATGTTGGGAAGCATCGAAATGGAATGCCGGAATCAGGGCTTTGGGATGATGCTGATTTGCTCCTATGGAAGAAAAGACGGAGAAACAGCCGGAATTGAACGATTGCGCGAGCTGGGGGTGAACGGAATTATCATTATGTGCGTCCATGATGAAAATTACAGTGAGAGCATTCTGAAGATGGCGGTACAGCATTTCCCAGTCGTGACAATTGACAGACAGCTGAAGGGCGGTGCCGATTTCGTTTGTCGGAACGGATAACGAAGCGGCTTCGAGAGAACTGGCACGCTATCTGCTCGACCGGGGATATCGAAAAACTTGTTTTGTCAAACCGCATGCCGCTGAAACCTCGACGCTGCAGGAACGGATTCAGGGCTTTAAAAAGGCATATAATGAATATGGTCTGTTTGCAGATGAAAGCCTGTGGATTACGGATATCCGCGCGACGCTTCCGGCATACCATCAGTATCGGGGAGAACAGCAGCTTGCAGAAGACGAGGAGAAGATCATCGAATTTATCCAAAAGCATCCGGAGATTGATTCCTACTTTGCGGTGGAATACAGTCTGGCGCGGATTGTCTATACCTGTTTAAGAAAGCTGGGATTACAGGAAAAATGTCCGGTTGTGTGCTTTGACGGCAGCGATAATATCGTACAGGAATCGATGTTTACGCATGTCAAACAGGACGAAAAGGAGATTGGCAGCTTAAGCGTGCGGATTCTGGCGGATGAAATCCGGGGCGACGACGAGGTAAAGACCGTCCTGGTTCCGTATCATATCAGGGAAATGACAAAGACGCGGCATGGACTGAAAATCCGAGAGACGGATTGGAAAATCTGTCTTTACAAACCGGTTCAAAAAGCATACATTAAAAAGATATGTCGACAGAAAAGCCTGTTGTGGAATGAAAAACATACAGCGGAGGATGAGACAAAATGGATACAAACAGCAGAATGCAGATTGCAGATAAGGCGATGAAGAGCTTTATTGCAAGATATTTCCGGATGATGAGGATGGAACCGGCATGATTACCGGCGAGTTTTACTGGCCGAGGGCGGAGATGATGGAAGTTGTCATGGATGCCTGGCATAAGACCAAAGATCCTTATTATCAGGAACTGATGGGTAAAATGTACCGCGGATTTGTCAAAGAGTTTGGAGAAGACTGGTCGAACAATCCGTTTAATGATGATATCATGTGGATGACGATTGCCTGTGCGAGAGCCTATCAGGCATTTCACGAAGAGATTTATCTGCAGCAGGCAGAGAAGCATTTCAATCTGGTTTATGACCGCGCATGGAGCGACGATCTGGGCGGAGGCCTGTTCTGGAGAATCGAGAACACGACGAAAAACGCCTGCATCAACGGGCCCTGCCGTGATTGCAGCGAGCCTGTTATATCAGATCACTAAAAATCAGAGCTATCTGGATCGTGCGATTGCAATTTATGACTGGGAAGTGAAGAAGCTCTTTGGCGACGACGGCGCGGTGTATGATTGTTATAACCTGAAAAGGGCTTGAATGCGTGGTGTTAGACCTACAACCAGGGAACCTTTATCGGTGCGAGTGTATTTTACATCAGCTTACCGGTGAAGAGAAATATGTAAAAAATGCGGTTCTGGCAGCGGATTATACAATGGAATACCTGTATAAAACGGCATCATGAACAACGAAGCGGATGGAGACGACATGCCAGGATTTAAGGGGATTCTGGCAAGATGGCTCAGCAAGCTCGTTTATGAAGAGAACCAGACCAAATATTTTGCATGGATGGAGAAAAAAAATGCGGACAGCGCATGGCTGCACCGTAACACGCAGAACCTGATGTGGACGGCATGGGAGTTCCCGACCAATGAGTTCCCGCGCTGCGCATGGGGCTGCAGCGCGGCGGTAGCACAGCAGTTTGCGTGTCTGCCGTATCAAAAATAACAGTATTTCGTAAGAAACGGGAGGAACTTATGAAACGGGTACACTTAATTTGCAACGCACACCTCGACCCTGTATGGCTCTGGCGCTGGCAGGAAGGCTGCACGGAAGCGCTTTCCACATTCCGCACGGCAGAAGCCTTTACGGAGGAATTTCCGGACTTTGTGTTCAACCACAACGAAGCGATTTTATACGAATGGGTAAAGGAAAATGAGCCGGAGCTGTTTGCGCGCATTCAGCAGAAGGTCAAAAGAGGGAAAATGGCATATCATGGGCGGCTGGTATTTACAGCCCGACTGCAA